>Ga0318553_10000163_pt1 | contig 18576 bp, 16 predicted proteins | sample GRESIP082b2f21_FD_203686 | JGI IMG/M metagenome (GOLD analysis project Ga0318553, IMG submission 203686) | Tropical soil microbial communities from Luquillo Experimental Forest, Puerto Rico - GRE.SIPMG.082b2f21 | ecosystem: Environmental > Terrestrial > Soil > Tropical forest > Bulk soil...
CCCGCGCACACCGCAAGGACGACCGCGCCGCCCGCGACGGCCCTGGCGAACGCCCCGTCGCGCTCGAGCCGCTCGACGGCGAGCTGCTGGGGCCCGTCCTCCCCGCCGCCGACGCAGTAGAGGTCGGCCGTCGGCAGCGGGTCGCCGCTCGTGACCTCGAAGAGCTCCGCGTCGATCCCCCGCCGGCGCGCGCGCTCGCGCAGCACCAGCCCGTTTCCCCGGTCCCCGTAGGTGCCGAGCAGGTCCGGGTAGACCGTGACGACCCGGAGCACTACCGGCCCCCGTTGAGCGCCGAGAACGCGGTGTAGTTCGCGATGACATCGACGCGGCTGTCGGCGCGCGCGGCGTCGGAGATCGCCGCGCGCGCGTCGGGCACGCACCGGTGCTCGACACCGGCGTAGTACAGGCGCGCCGAGAGATCCTCCACGCGCTCCCCCGCCGCCACGACGTCGCGGCCCGCGAGCCGTTCGAACGCGACGTCGTAGAGCCACGACGGGTCGCGCCCGTCGGCGAGGCGGGCGTTGATCGCGATCACGAGCGGCGTGGCCTCCCCCTCGACGAGGTCGAGCAGCGCCGCCCACCCCGCGGGGTTCTTCGCGAGCATGAGGCGCGCCTCGACGCCCTCGATCGCGACGGCGCCAAAGCGGCCCGCGACCTCCGTGACGGTCCCGATCGCGAGCGCAGCCTCCGCCGGCTCGACGCCGAGGCGCACCGCGCAGAGCAGCGCGCCGAGCGCGTTGCGCGCGTTGAACGACCCCGGCAGCTCGAGGTGCATCGCCACGCGGAGCCCGTCGACCGTCGCGCCGTCGTCGGTCAGCTCGGCATCGGGCTCGGGCCGCTGCCGGCCGCACGCGCACCGCCAGCCGGCGTCGTCGTAGACGAGCTGCCGGACGCACGCCGGGCACGCGATCGCGTCGCTTCGGAACGCGAGGCCGCCCGCGAACCACGCGGCCCTCGGAGCGGCGGACGCGGCGTACACGACCAGTGGGTCGTCGGCGTTCGCCACGCACCACCCGTCGAACGCCGCGAGCGCCCCCCTCCACGCACGCGCCACGTGCCGGACCTCGCTGGTGCGGTCGAGCTGGTCCCGGGAGAGGTTGAGCAGGACCACCGCGCCCGGCGAGAGGGCCACCATGGCGTTCGGCAGCCACACCTCGTCGCACTCGAGCGCGGCGAACGAGGCCGAGCGCGCGGCGCCAAGGGCGGCCACGTGGCCGGGGAGCATGTTGGCGCCGGTGGCGTTCGTGGCGACAGGACCCGCCGTCGAGAGCGCCGCGGCGAGGCATGCCGTCGTCGTCGTCTTGCCGTTGGTCCCGCTCACGAGCGTCACGGCACGGCGCGACGCGAGGTGCGACGCGAGGCCGGGCGCCATCCGCAGGGCAAGCCGTCCGCCCGCGACCGTCCCCTCGCCGAGGTGCGCCGCCCGCGAGGCGGCGTTGACCGCGCGCATCGCCGCGACCGCAGCGCGGTCCCGGAGCGAGAGCCCGTCACCCACGGGGACGGACGCGGCGCATCGGCGCCGACGCTAGTGGTGGCCTGCGCCCGCACCCTCGTCGCAGCCTGCCGCCGGACGCGACGAAGGGACTGCGCCGGGGGGCAAGCAGTCCCTTCATCCAGCCGCCCCTGACCTAGGAGGGGGGGTTTCCTGTCGAGCGGCTGCGCCCAGTCTGGCCAGCCGGCACGCCATCGTTCAAGCCGCTAGCCGTGATACTTGTCATCGCTTTTACAGATACGCTCGCCGGATGGAGCTGCGCCAGCTCGAGGCCCTGGTCGAGATCGACGCGCGCGGCTCGTTCTCGGCCGCCGCCGCCGCCCTCGGCACGGTCCAGTCCAACGTCTCGGCGAGGATCGCGAGGCTCGAGCGGGAGCTCGAGGCGCCGCTCGTCGATCGAGCCACCGGTCGGCTCACCGAGGAGGGCGAGGCCGTCGCCCTGCGCGCCCGCCGCGCGCTCGCCGAGCTCGAGGCAGCGACCTCGGAGGTGGTCGCGCTGCGCTCCGAGGTCGCGGGCACGGTCGGCATCGGCGTGATCGGGACCGTCGGGCGCTGGCTGGTCCCCCTCCTGCTCGACGCCGTGCGTGCGCGCCACCCCCGTGTCGCGCTCCGGCTCGTCGAGGGCATCTCGAGCACCCTCGAGCCGCAGCTCGCATCGGGGCAGCTGGACCTCGCGATCGTCACGCTCCCGGTCCACGAGGAGACCCTGGCCACGGCGCCGCTCTTCGACGAGGACCTCGTCCTCGTCGTCCCGACCGGGCACCCGCTCTCGCGCCTCCCCTCGCCGGTCCCCTTCGGCGCGCTCGCGGAGATCGAGCTCCTCCTCCCGCTCGGCGGGACCGCCCTGCGCGACGAGCTCGACGGGGCCGCGCGTGCCGCGGGGGTGACGCTGCGCCCCTCGATCGAGCTCGACGGGCTCCGCACGCTCGCGTCGCTGGCGTTCGACGGGTACGGCCCAGCCATCCTGCCCGCGACGGCAGTCCCGCGGCACCTGCGCGACCGGTTCTGCCTCGTGAGCGTCGAGGGGCTCGGGCGCCGCCACGTCGGCGTCGCGGTCCGCCGCCACGGCCTCCCCTCGGCCCCGTCGCGCGCGGTGCGGGCGCTGCTCGACGCCCTCGTGCTCGACGGTCCGCTCCCGCCCGGGCTGCACCCCGCCGTCGAGCGCTGACCGTCAGCCGCAGGACAGCTGCGCGTACCAACGCGGCGTCATCTCCGGGACCGGGCCCCCCACCCACCGTCCGCCGCCCTGGACCCGGTGTCCCTTCGCCAGCGCCCACAGCCGCGGGAAGAGGTCGGCCGCCACCACGATCCCTGCCTCCGGCGTCACGTGGACGCCGTCGGCGCAGCGCAGCGGCACGTCGTCGGCCGACGCGCGGTAGCGCAGGTTCGGCGTGAGCAGCGTCGCGAGGTCGTAGACCGAGACGACCCGCGGGTCCGCCGCCGCGGCCATCCGGAGGATCCCGCCGTACCGGGCGACGCGGAGCGGCCGGTTCTCGGGCGGGAACACGTTCGGCTGCTCGGACACCGGCACCGTGAGCAGCACGACTCGGGCGCCCCTCGAGCCGAGCACGGCGACCCCCTGGCGCAGCCGCGCCTCGAGCCACCGGTTGAAGTCCCGGTGTCCGAGGTGCGTCCAGCGCCCGTGCACCCGCTGGTCGAGGAGGTCGGAGCGTCCGAGGTAGAGCACGACGTCCGGACGGAACGCGTCGACCCAGGACCGCCACGTCGCGAGCAGCGCCTGGGGACGTCCCGGGACGCACGGGCGCCCCGGGGCGATGCGGAGCGCCACGATCTCGACCTCGCCGTAGGTCGAGAGCGAGCACCCCGGGTGGCCGGCGTTGGCCAGCACCACGTGGTACGCGGCGGCGAGCGACTCCATCCCGACGCCGAGCGACCCCGCCATCGAGTCTCCGACCAGCAGCACCCGGAGCGGCGGCTCGTGATACCGGACCGCCGTGAGCCCGACGGGGTGCGGGAGGGTGAGCGGGCCGGCGCCCGAGGCGCTCGGCTGGCCGACGACGCTCAGGGCGACGGCGAGCGTCCCCATCAGGACCATCGCCGCGGCCACCACGCGGCCGAGCGTCGCGGTCGCGCGCGGCACGCGGTGATGCTACGACCACCCACCCGGTAGGTTGCCGCGGCCATGCCCCGCACCGCACCGCGCGACGTTGCCGCCCATGTGCGTCGCGCGGATCGCGCCTTCGCGAGGGTGATCGCCGTCCACGGCCCGCCGCCCGCGCGCCGCGCGGTCCCCGTCCCCGAACGGTTCGGGCACGTAGCGCTCGCCATCCTCCACCAGCAGCTGGCTGGCGCCGCGGCGGCGGCGATCGCCGGACGCGTGCTCGCCGCGACGGGGGACCCGATCACCCCCAAGGGCCTGCTGCGCGCGGGCGACGCCACGCTCACATCGTGCGGGGTGAGCGGCCCGAAGCGCCGCTCGCTCTTCGACCTCGCCGAGAAGGCGAGCGACGGGACGATCGACTTCACGACGCTCGGTCGCAAGGACGACGCGACGATCGAGGAGGCGCTCACGACCGTGCGCGGGGTCGGCCCCTGGACCGCGCAGATGTTCTGCCTCTTCACGCTCGCGCGACCCGACGTGTGGCCGGTCGGCGACTACGGCGTCCGCGCGGGGTGGTCGCTCGTGCACGGCGAGGAGGAGCTCGTCGCGCCGAAGGACCTCGACGCGCTCGGGGAACGGTTCCGACCGCACCGGAGCGCCGCCGCGTGGTACTGCTGGCGCGCGCTCGAGGACGAGCGCGCCGCCCCGCAGCCGACCTGACCGGTAGGGTCGCGCCGTGCCGCGGCGGGTGAGCGACGAGGCGTTCGTGACCGCGGCGCTCCCGACGCTCGAGGCGTACGCCCGCATCCCGTGCCTCTCTCCCAACTTCGACGCCGAGTGGGAGACGACCGGGCACCTCGACGCCGCGACCGCGCTCCTCGAGGGATGGGCGCGCGCGGTCGGCCTGCGCGACGCGTCGGTCACGGTCCGTCGGCTACCCGGCCGGACGCCGATGCTCGTCGTCGACGTCCCGCCGACCGGGCCGGACGCGGGCACCGTCGTCCTCTACGGGCACCTCGACAAGCAGCCGCCGCTCGGTGACTGGGCCGACGGCCTCGGGCCGTTCGAGCCCGTGCGCCGCGGCGACCGCCTCTACGCGCGCGGCGTGGCGGACGACGGGTACGCGATCTTCGTTGCGCTGCTCGGGATCAGGGCGCTCGAGCGCGAGGGCACCGAGCACGCCCGGTGCGTGGTCCTGATCGAGGCGTCCGAGGAGTCGTCGAGCAGCGACCTCGAGGCGCACCTCGACGAGCTCCAGGGGGAGCTGGGCGAGGTGGACCTGCTCATCTGCCTCGACTCGGGTGCGCTCACCTACGACCGGCTGTGGGTGACGACGTCGCTGCGCGGCACGGTGAACGTCACGGTCACCGTCGACGTGCTCCAGCACGGCGTGCACTCGGGGGTCGCCGGCGGCGTGGTGCCGACCACCTTCCGGATCCTGCGAGAGCTCCTCGACCGGCTCGAGCACCCCCGAACCGGGGAGATCCTGCCGATCGAGCTGCACGCGAAGATCCCCGACGCCCACCTCGCCGCAGCGGGCGTCGTCGCCCGGGACCTCGGCGATCCCGCCGCGGCCGACCTGCCGGTGCTCGACGGCGTGCGGCTGCTCGGGCGCGACGGCGCTGATCGGCTCATCCGGCGGACCTGGGAGCCGTCGCTCACGGTCATCGGCATCGGCGGCGTCCCCGCGCCGCCGGACGCCGGCAACGTCGTGCTGCCGTCAACCACCGCCGTCCTCAACATCCGGCTCCCACCGACCGTCGACTCGGCCGCCGCGGCGAAGCTGGTGCTCGATGCGCTCACCGACGCTCCGCCGCAGGGCGCGCGCGTCACCGCGACCGAGATCCACGCCGACGGGTGGGTCTCGCCGCCGCTCGAGGGCTGGCTCCGCGACGCCGTGCGCGACGCCTCCTCGCAGGCGTTCGGGAAGCACCCCGGGTTCGTCGGCGAGGGCGGCTCGATCCCGTTCCTCGCCTCCCTCGCCCAGCGGTTCCCCGGCGTCCAGTTCCTCGCGACGGGCGTCCTTGGGCCGGGCTCGAACGCGCACGGCCCCGACGAGTCGCTGCACCTGCCGACCGCGGCGAAGCTGTGCGACGTGGTCGCCACGGTCGTCGCGGCGCACGCGGGGTGGCGTCGCACCGGTCCGGCGGTCAGCGCGGGCGACGTGGCCGCCGCCTGACCGACGTCGCGGCGTCGGCCGGGACGGCCGGGTGCGGGTCAGCTGCGGGGGACGTCCCTCCACGGCACGGACTTGTCGACGCGGACGTCACCGGGGAGCCCGAGCACCCGCTCGCCGAGGATGTTGCGCATCACCTCGGAGGTCCCCCCCTCGATGGAGTTCGCCCGCGACCGCAGGAACGCCTTGTGGAGGTCGGTCGTGCCGATGGCGGTGTGCATCGGGCGGACGTGGTCGTACGCGCCGCCGTAGAGCATCCCGTCGGCGCCCATGAGGTCCACGCACAGGTCGTAGATCCGCTTGTTCTCCTCGGCGAACGCGAGCTTGGCGACCGACCCCTCCGGCCCCGGGGTGCCGCGTCGGCGCGCGTCCGAGGCGCGCTGGTTCGTGAGGCGCAGCACCTCGCTGCGCACCCACGCCTGCAGGACCTCGTCGCGGAGCACGCCGCTGCGGCCGTCGGCGCCGCCCGAGACGCGCTCTTTGTAGAGCCGCAGCGCCTCTGCGATCGGGCCCGAGCCCCGCGGTGCGGTGTTCCCGCCGATGGAGACCCGCTCGTTCATGAGCGTCGTGAGCGCGACGGCCCACCCCTCGCCGACGCCACCGAGCCGGTCCGCGTCGTCGATCCGGGCGTCCGTGAAGAAGCACTCGTTGAACTCGGCCTCGCCCGTGATCTGGTAGAGCGGCCGGACCTCCACGCCCTCGCCGTGCATGGCGACGAGGAACATCGTGAGCCCCTTGTGCTTCTCGAGGTCGGGATCGGTGCGGGCGAGCAGGAGCCCGAACCGAGAGAGATGTGCGAGCGTCGTCCACACCTTCTGGCCGTTCAAGATCCACTCGTCCCCGTCCCGCACGGCCCTCGCCGCGAGCCCGGCCACGTCCGAGCCGGCGCCCGGCTCGCTGAAGAGCTGGCACCAGACCTCCTCGCCCGTGAAGAGCGGACGCAGGTACCGCGACTTCTGCCGGTCGGTGCCGTGCACCACGAGCGTGGGGGCGACCATCCCGTACCCGATGACGTTTCGGAACATCGCCGGCGGCGCGCCGGCCGCCCCGAGCCGCCGCTGCGCGCGCACCTGGTCCGCTGGCGTGCCACCGAGGCCGCCGCACCCCTCAGGGAAGTGCACCCACGCAAGACCCCGGTCGAACTGCTCGCCCAGGAACGCGACCGGGTCGGTTCTCGCGGGCGGCAGGTCCGCGAGCAGCTTGTCGACGAGCACGTCGACGTCGACTGCGGTCGTGGCCTCCTCGGTGACGGTCATCGCCCCTCCCTTGGTCGCGCACATCTTACGGACGTGGCGGCTGGCCGCCTGGGCCTCGTCGCCATCGGCGACGGCTCGAGCCGGCGGTCGCGAGCCGCCGGTCAGGCCGGCCCCGCGATCGGCGCCGCCGCGGAGACCGGGGCCCCGCACGTGGGGCAGTACTGGTCCGTCGCGCCGACCGCGTGCCCGTTCGGGCACCGCGGCCCGAGCCTGGCCGGCGGGCGGCGACGACGCGACCGCTGCACGGAACGCACGATCGTGAGGACCAGCCCGAGCAGGGCGACAAGACCGCCCACGAGCACGAGGGCGAGGTACCCGAGCCCCCGCGTCAACGCCGAGGTCAGGCTCGGCGCGACGAACACCGCGACGCTGGACCCACCGGGGCTCGCGACGTGCACACGGTACGGGCCGGCGAGCGTGATCTGGAACTCCACGGCACCCTGGTACGAGTCGCCGTTGCTGGAGATCGTGAAGACCGACGACGGCGTGTACGTCGGCACCCTGCTGCCGGTGCCCGCGTGCACGACCGTGACGTCGGACGGGCCCAGGGCGCGCGCGCTCGAGGCGCTGCCGATGGGCGCGACGTAGACGTCGAAGGTGCCGGCGGAGAGCTGGAGCCGGAACGCGACCGGCGTCGGCGTGCCGGTGTGCCCGAGCAGCGGGATCACCGCCATGGCGACGTAGAGACCGATGCCCGCGGCCGCCATCGCGACCCCCGCGACGAGCGTCACGACCCACGGCCAGACCAGCCGTGGTCGCTCCCCGGGCGCGACCGGGTACGTCGAGGACGTCCCCGGGGGGACGGGCGCAGGTGGCAGGGGGCCGGCGCCCGCCGATCCGGCCGGGATCGACTCGGGGTCCTGCACGTCCCGATCCTCCCAGAGGCGGCGCTGACCTCGATGCCGATGGGCCACGGCCCGTGCGGCAACAATGTCGGCGGTGCTGCTACGCATCTTCGTCGAGCCACAACAGGGCGCCTCCTACGAGACGCTGCGCGCCGCCGCGTGCTGCGCGGAGGCCCAGGGGTTCGACGGGTTCTTCCGCTCCGACCACTACCTCAGGTTCGGGCCGGGGGACGGGCTGCCCGGCCCCACGGACGCGTGGACGACCCTCGCGGGGCTCGCGAGGGACACGACGACGATCCGGCTGGGCACGCTCGTGAGCTCGGCCACGTTCCGGCAGCCGGGCCCGCTCGCGATCACCGTGGCCCAGGTCGACGCGATGAGCGACGGGCGCGTGGAGCTCGGCCTCGGCGCGGGCTGGTACGACGACGAGCACGCCGCCTACGGGATCCCGTTCCCCCCGCTCGCCGAGCGGTTCGACCGGCTCGAGGAGCAGCTCGCGGCGATCACCGGGCTGTGGTCGACCCCGGTCGGCGACACGTTCGAGTCGAGCGGCGCGCACTACACGTTCCGCGCGAGCCCCGCGCTGCCCAAGCCAGTCCAGCGCCCACACCCGCCGGTCATCGTCGGGGGTGGCGGCACCCGCCGAACGCCCCGGCTCGCAGCGAGGTACGCAGCCGAGTACAACGCGCCGTTCCTGCAGCCGAAGGACGTGCTGGCGCAGTACCGCCGCGTGGACCAGGCGTGCGAGGCGATCGGCCGGGACCCGGCGTCGCTGCGCCGCTCCGTGGCCGTGACCACGTGCTGCGGCACCACCGAGGCCGAGGCGCGCGGTCGTGCGGAGGCGTCGGGCTTCAGGGCTGAGGACCTCGCGCGCGTCGGGGCGTGCGGCACGCCCGACGTCGTCGCGGCGCGGATCGCCGAGTGGGGCGAGATCGGCGCGGAGGTGGCGTACCTGCAGCTCCCGGACCCCGCCGACCTCGAGCACATCGAGTGCCTCGGGCGCGAGGTCGCGCCGCTGCTGTGAGGCGCGGGGCGCGCGCGGCAAGGACCGACCGGAGCGCGAGGTCCCGGTGACCGACGCGGTCGTCGTCGGTTCGGGCCCGAACGGCCTGGCCGCGGCCGTCGAGCTCGCCCGCGCGGGGCTGGAGGTCGAGGTCCGCGAGGGGGCCGCGACGCCGGGAGGCGGGTGCCGGACCGAGCCGCGCACGCTCGAGGGGTTCCGCCACGACGTCTGCTCGACCGTCCACGCGCTCGCCGCGGCGTCGCCGTTCTTCGATGGCATCGACCTCGCGAGCCACGGCGTGCGGCTCCTCGCGCCGCCCGTCGCCTTCGCGCACCCGCTCGACGGCGGCCGCGCGGGCGCCGTCGTCGGCACGGTCGACGCGACCGCCGCGCAGCTGGGCCAGGACGCCGCCGCCTACCGGGCGCTCCTCGGGCCGCTCGTGCGCGACGCACGGGCGATCACGACGTCTGTCTTCTCCCCCGTGCTGCGGTCCGTGCCCGAGCACCCGGTGGCGCTCGGGCGTTTCGCGGCGATGGGGCTCCGACCGATGTCCTGGCTCGCCAGTCGGTTCACCACCGACGAGGCACGCGGGCTGCTCGCCGGCGTCGCGGCGCACGCGCTGCGCCCGACGACAGCGCCGCTCACGGGCGCGTTCGGCCTGCTGCTCACCACGCTCGCGCACACGACCGGGTGGCCGGTCGTCGCGGGTGGGAGCGCACGGCTGGTCGACGCGCTCGTCTCGACGCTCGAGCAGGCCGGTGGCCGCGTGGTGACGGACCGCTGGGTCAGGGACCTCGAGGAGCTCGGCGCCGTGCGGGCGACCCTGCTCGACACGTCGCCGCGCACGCTCCTCACGCTCGCCGCGCCGCGGGTCCCCGCGAGGTACGCGGCGAGGCTCGCTCGCTACCCCTACGGCCCGGGCCTGTGCAAGGTCGACTGGGCGCTCGCGGGCCCGGTCCCCTGGGAGGCCGAGGCGTGCCGCGCGGCGGGCACGGTGCACGTCGGCGGCACGCTCGAGGAGGTGGCGCGAGCCGAGGCCGACGTCGCCGCGGGCCGCCACCCCGCACGGCCGTTCTGCATCGTGGTGCAGCCGAGCGTCGCCGACCCGTCGCGCGCGCCGGCCGGGTGCCACGCGCTCTGGGGGTACTGCCACGTCCCCAACGGCTCGACCCGCGACGTGACCGACGCCATCGAGGCCCAGATCGAGCGGTTCGCGCCGGGGTTCCGCGACCTCGTGCTCGCCCGACAGACGACCACGACGGCGGACGCCGAGCGCGAGAACCCCAACTACGTCGGCGGCGACATCTCCGGGGGCATGGCGACGGTGCGCCTCACGCTCTCGCGCCCGACGCCGCGCTGGAACCCGTACCGCACGCCTGTGGACGGGCTCTACCTCTGCTCGTCGTACACCCCGCCGGGTGGGGGCGTCCACGGCATGTGCGGCGTGCACGCCGCGCGCACGGCCCTCGCGGACCTCCGTCGGCGCTGACGTCACTCCTCGTTCGTCGGGGGCGTGGACGGCGCCGGTGCGAGCCGGCGGTCGGGCACGAGCCACATGACCGCCACGACGACGTAGAGCCCGAACGCGACCCACCGCGCCACCACGCTCAGGGCGACCGCCACCGCGTAGATCACCACCGACGCGATCCCCTTCGGGTCGCGGCCGACCGCGGTCTCCAGCCGCGCGCCGGGCGCCGCGGCGATGATGGTGCGCTCGAGGACGTAGTAGCTGATCCCCGCGCAGAGCAGCACGACGCCGTAGACGGCGACCGGGAGCGCCGCGAAGTGGTTGCGTGCCATCCACGACGTCGAGATCGGCAGCAGCGAGAGGAAGAACAGGAGCACGAGGTTCGCCCACAGCACGGCACCGGTCACGCGCTCGACGGTCTTCAGCAGGTGGTGGTGGTTGTTCCAGTAGATCCCGACGTTCACGAAGCTGAGGATGTAGGCCAGGAGCCCAGGCAGGATCGTGCGCAGGGAGGTCCACGAGCTGCCAGCCGGCACGCGCAGCTCGAGGACCATGATCGTGATCACGATCGCGAGGACGCCGTCGCTGAACGCCTCGATGCGCGTCGCGGTCACGCGCGCATCGTACGGAGGCACGGGCGGCGGGGCTTCGGTACGATCCTGCGCTCGGGCGCACGAGCGAGGGGGTCGCCATGGCCTACGTCGAGGGGCGGTGCGTCCACGACGCCGACGCCCACCTGATGGAGACGCCCACGTGGCTGCGCGACCACGCCGAGGCGCGGTTCCGGGACCGCCTCCCGGAGCTGCGCTACCCCGGCGGCAACGAGCTGCGCCAGACGGGCGACCCCGACGAGCAGCACCGCGACCTCGAGGCCGCGTTCGAGCGGCTCCGCGAGAAGCACGCGTCCGACGCCTACCGCGCCGACGAGGCCGCCGAGATCATGCAGCGGAAGAACTTCGCCGCCACGGGATCGTTCGTGGCGACAGACCGGCCGCGTGCCCTCGACCTGCTCGGGTTCCGGAGCCAGCTCATCTTCAACACCTTCCACAACAGCAGGCTCTACGCCCTCGAGCACGGCGACGACCCCGAGCTCGCCTACGCCGCGGCGCGCGCGCACAATCGCGGCATCCTCGAGTTCTGCGCCGTCGACGAGCGGCTCCTCCCGACGTGCTACGTGCCCCTGTGCGACCCCGAACGAGCGGCGGCGGCGACCGACGACGCGATCGCGCAGGGCGCGGCGGCGATCCTCGTCGCGTCGGGGTGCCCCCCGAGGTACTCCCCCAGCCACCTCGACCTCTTCGGCGTCTGGTCGAGGATCCAGGAGGCGGACCTCCCGGTCGTCTTCCACGTCGGCGGCACCGGGACGCTGATCGACCCGACGTACTTCGTGAACGGGCTGCCCGTGCCGCACGACTTCCACGGCGGCGACGAGAACTTCCGCTCGGTCGACTACATGGGGATCCCGGTCCCGCCGGCGCAGACCCTCGCCACGATGATCTTCGACGGCGTGCTCGATCGGTTCCCGGGGCTCCGGATCGGGGTGATGGAGCAGGGCGCGATCTGGGTGCCGTCGTGGCTCCGCCAGATGGAGTCGGCGTTCGACGCGTTCTGCCGCCACGAGGAGCGGCTGCAGGCGCTCTCGATGCGCCCGAGCGAGTTCGTCCATCGGCAGGTCCGCTTCACCCCGTACCCGACCGAGGACGTCGGGTGGATCGTCGCGGAGGGCGGCGCGGATCTCGTGCTCTTCTCGTCTGACTACCCGCACGTCGAGGGCGGCCGCAGACCGGTGGAGCGGTTCGAGGCGTCGCTCGCGCACGCCGACGAGACCGTGCGCGCGCAGTTCTACGCCGAGAACTTCGTCTTCCTCATGGGCGCCGGCGCGCGCCACCTCGCCGCGGCCTGACGGGCTCGGGATCGTCCACGACGCACCCGACGCGACCGCGCGCAGTTGTGCGTGCATTGCTCGGTTTGTTCCGCTGGCGGACGTAGCATCAACGCCACCTGGTGCGAACGGAGCGTGCGCCATGCGCAGAGCGGCCGCGTTGTTGGTGACCGGAGCGCTCGCAGCCGCGCTGCTCGCCGCGTGCGGGCCCTCCTCCCAGTCGTACAACGACGGGTACGCGGTCGGCTGGAGCAAGGCAGCGGCGCTCGGCCCCGGCGCCCTCGACGGACGCGCCGCCCTGCCCCTCTGCCGACGGCAGTGGACCGTGAGCGGGCCGGCGACCGACACGCGGTCCGTCTGGATCAGGGGGTGCGTCAACGGGGCGCACAAGCTCGAGGCCACGCTGAGCCTCCCCGCGCGCCCGGTCCCCGGTCGCTGGGCCGCGCCAGCCCTCCGCTGAGGTCAGCCCGCCGTCGGGTCCGCCCGACTGAACTCGGCTCGGCGCCCTCGGTACCGTTGCCACGTGCTCCCGGAGCCACGGCGCGGGGCGCGAGGCGTGCGCGGCGGGAGCGCTCGAGCCGTGCGCCTCGGCACGATCGCCGTCACCGCGGCTCTTGCCCTCGCGGTCGTGGTCGCCCCCGCGTCGGCGACGACCGGGCCGCTCCCGGCCCTGCGGACGATCGCCGCTGACGTGGCAGCGGGGCTCACGCTCAGGGCAGCGAGCGCGTCGGTCCGCGCGCAGGTCCCGAACGACGAGTACGCGTGGATCCCGAACTCCACGTGCCTCACGACGGCCATCCGGTCGAGCAACGCGACGCCGTGCGTGCTGGGGGATGCGGCCGCCACCACGACGGTCGTGGTCTTCGGGGACTCGAGCGCCGACCAGTGGGCGCTCGACCTCGGCAAGCTCGGCACCAAGCACGCGTTCCGGGTGGTCGTCTACGTCCACGCGGCGTGCCCGGTCGGGGCGATCACCGTCGAGCTCGCCGGGCACGGCGTCGATCCGAGCTGCGCGACGTTCCGCAACGACGTACTCGCGGACCTGGTGCACATGACGCCGGTGCCCGCCCTCGTCGTGGTCTCGGAGCTCCGGCTCTCGAACTACGTGACCCCTTCGGGCGGGAGCGTCTCGAACTCCGCGTGGGCGTCCGCGCTCACGACGACGCTCACGACGGTGAGCGCCGACGGCGACGCCGCCCTGCTCCTGCACGGCGTGCCGGTCACGACGCTCGATCCCGCGCAGTGCATCGCCGCCAACCCGACGGCGCTCCAGCGGTGCACCAGCAAGCGGAAGGCCGGTGACCCGTCCGGGTACGACGCGGCCACCTGGGCCGGGGCACGAGCGGCGCACGCCGCAGGCGCGAACGTCACGCCGCTCTTCTGCACCGCCGTCGCGTGCCCGTCGGTCGCGGGCGGTGAGATCACGCACTCGGGCAACAACCACGTCACCGAGGCGTACGCGGCCGTCGCGGACGCGGCCCTGGGCGAGCTCCTCGGGTGCGCCTCCGTACAGGCCTTCGGGCACGCGACGGCGGCCGCCGCGGTGCTGCGCTCGTTGCTCGGCAGGCGCACGATCGCGGTGACCGAGGCCTGCAGGGCGCTCCCGCGGTGAGCCGAGGTCGGGCCCGTCAGCGCCGCCTGAGCAGGACCGCGTGGTCCGGCGCCGCGACGACGTGGCGCTCGAGCGTCCAGCCCGTCCCCACGACGAGGGACGGGACCTCGGCGATCGGCACGTTGTACTGCTGCCACCAAGGCGTGACCGAGTCCCGGTAGCGCAGGCGCAGCCCGACCTGCGGGGGGCCACCGGGGTCGACGGTGTCGCCCACGAGCACGGCGTCGGGTGCGCATGCCGCCGCGAGCCGTCGGAGCAGGCGGCGGATCCCGTCCCGCGTGCCGCCGAGCCCGAGGTTGCCGCACATGAGGAGGACCGCGCGCCACGCCCGGTCGGTCGGCGGGTCGTTGAGGTCGCCCTCTCGCACGTCGTCGACCCCTCGGGCGCGGCACACCTCGACCGCACCGGGTGAGGCGTCCACGGCCGTCACCGTGACGCCCTCGCCCTGCAGCCACAGCGACGTCCGCCCCGCACCCGCCCCGAGGTCCAGCGCCGGCGAGCGCACCGCGTCGGCGAGCAGCTCGCGCTCCCAGGGGTCCCACTGCTCCGCGGGTCGGAAGAACCAAGCCGGGGCCATGGCGGCGTGGACCACGCCGAGGTCGGTCTCGAGCTCGAGCGGCGCGACCGGCCGACCGTGCAGCTCGTCGAGGAGCGCGTCGCCCCACGCGTCGGCCTCTCGCGGGCTCGTCGGATCGCGGTCGTCCGTCCGGTCGATCGTCGAAGGGTACCGAGCGCTCACGCTCGGGCGGTCGGCGTCAGATCCCGGCGTCGCCCATGTAGCTCGCCTCGAGCATCGCCTTGTCCGCGAGGAGCGTGGCGGCGCGGTCCTCGAGCACGAGATCCCCGTGCGCGACCACGTACGCGCGGTCGGCGACCTCGAGCGCGAGCTCGACGTGCTGCTCGACGAGCAGCACCCCCGAGCCAGTCGTGACGGCGACCTCGCGCACGATCGGCAGCAGGCGCTCGACGATCACCGGCGCGAGCCCCAGGCTCATCTCGTCGAGCAGCAGCAGCCTCGGTCGCGCCCCAACCGCGCGAGCGAGCGCCAGCATCTGCTGCTCGCCGCCCGAGAGCAGGCCCGCCCTTCGACCGAGCAGGGCCCGCAGCTGCGGGAAGAACCCGAGGACCATCTCTAGGTCCGCGCGCCGGCCGTGGCAGCCGAGGCGCAGGTTCTCCTTCACGGTCAGCTCGTAGAAGAGCGAGCGGTCCTCGGTCACGTGCCCGACCCCGGCACGAGCGAGGTCGCTCGCGGACCGCTTCTTGATCGAGCTGCCGAAGACGCGCACCTGCCCCTCGATGATCGGGAGGAGCGCGGAGATTGTGAGGAGCGTCGTCGTCTTCCCGGCCCCGTTCGGGCCGAGGAGCGCGACGACCTCGCCCGTCCCGACGGTCAGGTTCAGGTCGCGCACGACCGGCACGCCGGCGTACCCCGCGTACAGGTGCTCGACGGCGAGCAGCTCGTCGGTCACCGCTGTCCCACCCCGTCGCCGGCGGCCCCCTCGGACGCCGGGTCTGGGTCCTGTGCGGCGGCGTGCCGCTTGCCGAGGTACGCGTCGAGGACGAGCTGGTCTGCCCGGATCTCGGCCGGCCGGCCCCTTGCGATGACCTTCCCGAAGTCGAGGACGTAGACGTAGTCGCAGATCCCGAGGACGAGCCCCATGTCGTGGTCGATGAGCAGCACGGCGGTCCCGCCGTCGGCGATGGCGCGGATCCGGTGCCCGAGGAACCCGCTCTCGCTCGAGTCGAGCCCGGCTGCCGGCTCGTCCATGCACACGAGGGCCGGGTGGCCGGCGAGCGCACGAGCCACCCCCACCAGCTTGCGCTGCCCGTGGCTGAGCGACTGGACCGATGCCGCAGCGAGCTCGCCGACCCCGAGGGAGTCGAGGATCGCGTGGTGCTCGGCGTCCGGTGTGCGCTCGCCGGCGACCCGGAGGTTGTCGAGCACCGAGAGGTCCACGAAGAGGTCCGCGCCCTGCCAGGTCCGCGCGAGCCCGAGGTTGGCGCGCCGGACTGGCGGCATCGATCGTTGCCGCCGGCCGTGCCGCCCCTGCAGCTCGACGTCCTTGAACCGCACGGACCCGGTCGATGGGACGAACCCCGTGACCGCGTCGATCGTCGTCGTCTTGCCTGCCCCGTTCGGGCCGATGAGGCCGATCAGCCGACCCTCGTCGACGTCGAGGTCGACGTCGTCGACCGCGAGCGAGCCCCCGAAGGCCACTCGCAGCCCCCGGATCTCGAGGAGCGACATCAATCAGGCCCCACGGCTGTCGGGCTCGGCGGCCGCACCTGCGATCCCGCGGGGGCCACGCGTGGCGTGGGCGCTGCCGGCGGGGTCGCCCGGCGCCCGAACCTCGCCAGCGTGTCCCGGACCGTCCCCGAGATCCCCTCCTGGTTGTTGATCGAGGCGAGAATCAGACCGATCCCCGCGATGTAGACGGCGTAGTTCACGTTGACGTGGACGATGTTGGCCAGGAACGTTGCGAAGATCCCGGCCTGGAAGAGCAGCCCGCTGATCACCGCGCCCTCCCACACCGCGATCCCACCCAGGTACGCGATGGCGATGAGGAGCAGCGAGTTGACCGAGCTGAACGTCGTCGTGTCGACGCCCGAGATCGAGTACGCGAAGAGCGTGCCGCCGATCCCGGCGATGAACGCCGAGATGGCGAAGGCGATGAGCTTCGTGCCCGCGACGTTCACCCCGGCGGCCGCCGCCGCGCGCTCGTTCGATCGCACCGCCAGCATCCGTCGCCCGAGCCGGGAGCGCCGGACCGCGACGACCGACCAGATGACGAGGCCCAGGACGAGCGCGCAGAAGACGGGGAACGCTGGGTCGGGGATCCACCCCGACCAGTTCCCAGGGCCGAACTTGAACCCGAAGATCGAAGGCGGGGCGACGTTCGCCTGCGACTGCTGGGAGTACCCGGTGCGGAAGATCGGCAGGAAGTACACGAACTGCTCGATGACCACCCCGGCGGCCAGCGTCGCGATGGCGAGGTTCACCCCACGGATCCGGAGCGCGGGCACCGCGGCGAGCAACCCGATGAGCATGCCCGCCCCCGCAGCGATGATCGCCCCGAAGGGGAACGGGATGTGGTGGGCGTCGGCGAACTTGGACAGGACGAACGCCGAGGCGCCGCCGATGGTCATCTGCATGAGCGAGACCTGTCCCATGAACCCGGTCAGCACGGTGAGCGACGCGCAGAGCACCGCGGCGATGACTGATATCTCGAGCGCGAACCGCCAGCTCGCGTCGAACGCGAACGAGCAGGCGATCACCGTGGCGAGGATCACGAGCATCGGCACGAGCACGAACCTCGGCTCGCTCGCCTTCGGCATGCGCAACGCCGCCTCGCTCCCCCGCGAAGGCAGCCGCTCGCCGCGGAAGAAGAGCACCGCAAGGATGACGAGGAACGGGATGAGCGTCGGGAGCCCTTGCAGCGCGCTCCCCTGGGACGTGAGCCAGCTCGGGAACCACGTCTGCACCGAGATCGCGAGGATCCACTGCTGCGTGGCGCCGAAGACGAGCGCGACGATCACGACCACCGGGAACGACCGGAACCGACCGACCAGCGCCGCAGCGAGCGCGGGCACGATGAGCAGGGTGATCTGGTAGGGATCGATCGTGGTCTGGATCGACGCGAGGAAGAGCCCGAACGCGCCGACGAGCACGGTCGAAGCGACCCAGTTGATCATCGCCAGCAGGTTCGGGTTGTACCCGAGGATGAGCGCGCCGCGCTGGTTCTCGGCCGCTGCCCGCGTCGCGAGGCCGAACCGCGTGTAGCGGAAGATCGCCCAGAGCACCGCCGCCACGACGACGACCATCCCGACGAGGATCCCCTGGTCTTTCGGGACCACGACGCCGCCGATCGACCAGGTCCCAGTCGGGAGCAGCGAGGGGAAGCTGTACCCGCTCGACGAGGGGAACCGGACTTGGATGATCGCGAAGAGCACCAGGTAGAGACCGATGGAAGCCGCGACCTTGGCGAGGGCAGGTGCGTTGCGCAGCGGGCGGAAGATCAGGAGGTGGAAGAGGAGACCCATGACCGCGCAGATGCAAAGCGTCCCGACGAACGCCCACCACACACCCATGGCGGGTGGCTGGCTCCCAAACGACCCGGGAGGTGGGGTGACGAGCGTGAGCGTGCCGAACGGCGGAGGGAAGAAGATCGCCCCGAACTGCCAGAGGTCGTAGAAGATGAACGACGCGTACATCGCCATCGCGGCGACCGAGAAGTTCACGACCCCGGAGCCGCGGTAGGTGAGGGTCGCGGACAGTGCGACGGCGGCGATCAGCGCGCCGGTGTCGACGCCGAGCAGGGTCGGCTGGAGCTGGCTCTTGTGGGTCACCAGCACGACCAGCCAGGCGACGACAAGCAGGCCCCCGACGATCGCGGGGGCCTGCTTCGTCGTCAGCCACGTCCTCGGGCGCACGGCCCGGGGCAGCGGCTCGCTAGCCGTTGCCGACGGGTTCAATCAGAACGGGTCGATCAGCTTGTTGTTGTAAGCAGCCTCGATCGGCCGCCACTTCCCGCCGATGAACTGCGAGACGCCCATGTACTTGCCGCAGATGGTCGGGAAGATCGGGGCCACGTGCCCGCACGCCATGGGCCCGGAGATCCCCCACTGGGGTCCCTTGAACGTCTGGATCAGGTGCGCCAGCGCGGCGGACGTCGCGGTGGGGCCGAGCTGGTTGTAGAACTTCACCAGCGTCATGACGTTCGCGAACGACGGCCCGGCGAACCCGGTGTAGTCGATCGTCGGGTTGAACTTCGTGACCGAC
>Ga0318553_10000164_pt1 | contig 18575 bp, 13 predicted proteins | sample GRESIP082b2f21_FD_203686 | JGI IMG/M metagenome (GOLD analysis project Ga0318553, IMG submission 203686) | Tropical soil microbial communities from Luquillo Experimental Forest, Puerto Rico - GRE.SIPMG.082b2f21 | ecosystem: Environmental > Terrestrial > Soil > Tropical forest > Bulk soil...
GCACTGCCCGTACGGGCGATGGCCGATCACGCCGAACACGCCGTGCTTCAGGCACACGGCCGCGGTCATGTTGAACGGCGAGGTCGACTCCAGGCGCTCGACGAGCGGCAGGTCGGCGGCCCGCACGCCGCGGTTGGTGCGCTCGTGGATGGCGTGCGCCGGCGCCAGCACCACGGCGGTGTCCGACCGCTCGACGCCGGCGAGCGGGCCGCGCACCAGGGCGTCGAGCAGCCGGTCCTCCTCGAGGACCCCGGCGTAGAAGCCGGCGGCCGCCGCCAGCGCGAGGACCAGGCCCAGCCACGCGAGCCCGCGGACGATGCGCATGACGACCGCGATGCTATCATCGACCCGGCCGGTTCGATCGGCGATCCGCGGAGCGACGATTCCCATGCGGGTGCTGATGGTTACCAACATGTACCCGCATGCCGGGGATCCGGCCTACGGCAGCTTCGTGCACGAGCAGGTGGGCGCGCTGCGCGCCGCCGGAATCGACGTCGACCTGCTGTTCGTGAACGGCCGCGCCTCGCGCTGGCACTAGCTGCTCGCCTACCCACGATTCTGGCGGCGCCTGGCGCGCCGCCGTTACGACCTGGTGCACGCGCACTACGTGTTCTCGGGACTGATCGCCCGCGCCCAGCTCGGCTGTCCGTGGTCCAGAGCTTCCACGCCCCCGGCCTGATGGGCACCTGGCAGGGCTGGCTGTGCCGCCGGCGGCGGCGCGCGCCCGTCTCGGCTGGCCGGTGCACCGTCGCGTGGTGCTGTGGGTGGGCGAGCCACGGCGCGAGAAGCGTCTCGACCTCGTCGAGGCGACGTTCGCCCGGCTGCGGGGGCGACACCCGGATCTCGACCTGCGCCTGGTGAGCCGGGCGCCACGCCAGCACGTCATGTGGGCGATGAACGCCAGCGACGTCTTCCTTTTCCCCTCCGACGTCGAGGGATCGCCGGTGGTCGTCAAGGAGGCCATGGCCTGCAAACTACCGGTCGTGGCGACCGAGGTCGGCGACCTGCCCGAGCTGTTCCGCGGGGTGCGCGGCTGCCGGCTGAGCGGAGCGGCGCCGGATCAGCTCGCGGCGCGGGTCGAGGCGCTGCTGGCCGACGGCTCGCGCTCGGCGGGGCGCGAGGCGGTCCGCCACCTGAGCACCGCCGCGGAGGCGAGGCGGATCATCGCTCTCTACGAGGAGGTGCTGGCCCCCCGGCCCCGCCGCGCGCGGGTCGCCGCGATCATGCGATCGAACAGGGCGCCGTAGCGCTCCAGCACCGTCGCCGGGGCGTGGCGGGCGGCGACGTAGGCGCGCGCGCGCTCCCCGGCAGCGCGGCGGTGCGTGGGATCGGCGAGCCAGCGGCGCGTGGCGTCGGTCAGCTGATCGAGGCTTCCCACCACCTCGCCCAGCCGCTGGCCGGCGATCACCCCTCCGGGGTCGAGCGCGGCAATCGATGGCAACCCGTGGGCCCACGCCTCGAGCAGGGTGTTCGGGAAGCCCTCGGCCGGCGAGGTATGGACGAACAGCGCCGCACCGCTGAACAGCTCTCCCAGCCGGCCGTGGTCGACGAAGCCGCGCACCTTGAGGTTCGGGCACGCCTGCGCGGCGGCCCGCGCCTCCTCCCACGCCGCCATGGTGTCGGGCGGCACCGGAAGCACGCCGCACATGACGAAGCGCTGCTCGGGCAGGCGGCGCGCCAGCTCGAGGAACCACTCCGGGCGCTTCGAGCGCTTGTAGGTCGCGAGCCACAGCACCGCCCCCGGGCGGCCGGGGTCGACCGCGGTGGGCGGCAGCTCGACCAGGTTGGGGATCACCTCGCTGTCGCGGCCGAACTCGCCGCGGTAGCGCCCGCGCTGGGCCTCGGTCTGGGCCACGATCGCGTCCGCCCCGCGCAGGGTGCGACGCGCCCACCAGCGGTCGCGCGGGCTGTGCAGCAGCGGCAGCGTGCGCCGCACGTCGAGGTCGTGCGCGGTGCCGAGCACGAAGCTGGCGCGGCGCCAATGCGCCACCTCGTAGGCCTCGCCCGCCGGCACCCCGAGGCCGCGCGCGTAGTAGACCTCGGCGTCGGCGGCCGCCAACGCGCGCAGCGCGCGCGACAGGCGCGGGTGGAAGAAGCGCAGCACCGGGATGCCGCCGCGCGGCGGGTGGCTGCGCAGCAGCCGTACGCCGTCGGCCACGAGCTCGGGCGGCTGTCCGTAGTCGCAGGTCACCACCGAGACCTCGAAGCCGCGGGCCGCGAGGCCGCGCGCGATCAGCGCCTGCTGGACCTCCGCCCCGCCCGCGAACTCGACCGTGCCGCCGCTGAACAGCGGGTACAGGTAGCCGGCGTGGAGGCAGACGCGGCCGCGCCCGCTCATCCTAGCGCGCCACCTGCTCGAACAGCCGGGCGTAGGCGGCGATCATCGCCGCGCGGTCGAAGCGCGCCTGCGCGGCGGCGCGCGCCGCCCGCCCCATGCGCTCGCGCCGCGCGGCGTCGGCGAGCAACCGCTCGACCTCCTCGGCCAGCGCCGCCTCGTCGCCGCTCGCGACCAGGGTTCCGGTGACCCCCTCGTCGACCAGGTCGGCGATCGACCCCACGCGCGTGCTGACCACCGGCACCCCGCTCGCCAGCGCCTCGAGCAGGCTCACCGGATAGGTCTCGACCACCGGCAGCGAGCACAGCACCGCGACGTCGAGCGCGCGGTACAGCTCGGGGATGTCGTCGCGCACCCCCAGGAACCGCACCTGCTCGTGGAGCCTCAGGTCGCGGGTCAGCCCCTCGAGCCGCGGGCGTTCCGGCCCGGCGCCGATGATGAGGAAGCGCGCCGCGGGGATGCGGCGCGCGACCCGCGACGCCATGCGCAGGAACAGCGCGTGGTGCTTCTCGGGGCGCAGCGCGGCGACGATGCCGACCAGCGGCTCGTCGGCATCGAAGCCGGCGGCGCGCTTGGCCGACAGCCGGTCGGCGGGCGGATGAAAGCGCTCGAGATCGACGCCGCTGCCGATCACCTCGGTACGTAGCGGATCGACGTGCAGCTCGGCGACCAGATAGCGCTCGTGGCTCTCGGCCAGCGCCACGAAGCGGTCGGTGACCGGAAACGCGGAGCCCGCGGCGATCCGGTGCTGGAACGCATCCTCGACCTTGCCGGTGGAGTGGAACCCCACCACCAGCCGCCAGGGCGGCCGGCGCCGCCTGAGCCAACCGGCCCAGAACAGCGGCAGCGCGCTGTCGGGGACGTAGACCACGCGCGCCTGTTGGCGCTCGAGCGCCTCGTGCAGCCGGCGGCCCGCGGCCGGATCGAAGCGCCCGCGCGCCAGCCCGCTCACCACCTCGAAGCCGTCGGCGAACAGTTGTTCGCCCACCGGGCCGGGGCTGTAGAGGTTGACCGCGGCGGTCGCGAAGCGCTCGCGATCGAGCCCGCGCATCAGGCTCTGGACCAGGCGCTCCGCTCCCCCCACGCCCAGCGAGGCCTGGAGGAAGGCGACGCGCACCACGCCCGGATCAGGCAATGGCGGCGGCGGGACCGGGGGTGTCGAGCATGGTCGCGAGTGGCGCGGTCAGGCTGTCGCGCGGGCGATCGACGTAGGTCTGCGCCCACAGCTCGAGGCACACCAGCGCGAACACCTGGCGCGCGTGCCGGTCCGGGTGGCGGGCCGGGGCATCGATCAGGCGCTCGACCGCGCGCGGGTCGAGCCAGCCGCGGCCGCGCGCCCGCGGGTCGAGCAGCACCTCGCGCGCCATGCGGCCGAACGAGCCGTTGAACCAGCGCTCGAGCGGCACGCCGAACCCCTGCTTGCGGCGCGCCAGGGTCTGGGGCGGCAGCAGGTCGCGCACGCTCTCCTTGAGGATCCACTTGCCGATCCCGCCCCGCAGCTTGTACTCGAACGGAATGCGGGCCACGAACTCGAGCACCTTGTGGTCGAGCAGCGGGACGCGCACCTCGAGCGAGTGCATCATCGAGGTGCGGTCGACCTTGGCCAGCACGTCGTCGGTCATGTAGGTCATCGCGTCGAGGTACAGCAGCGCCGGGACCTCGCCCAGCCCGCCGGCGGCACGCTCGTGATGGCGGCGCGCGGCCTCGAACGGGCGGTGATCGCGCACCACCTCGCGCAGCCCCGGCGAAACGATGCGCTCGAGCTCGGGCTCCGAGAAGTAGGACATGATGTCGAGGTGCCGCTCGGCGGCGTCGAGCGACAGGCGCCGCAGCCGCCGCCCCAGCGAGCGCTGCGGCCCCAGCAGGCGCGAGGGCAGCCCGGCGATCCGGCGCAGCGGGCGCGGGATGCGGTCGAGCGCCGCGTAGCGGCTGGCCCAGGCGTAGGTGGCGTAGCCGGCGAAGGACTCGTCGCCGCCGTCGCCCGACAGCGCCACCTTGACCTCGCGGCGCGCCATCTCGGACAGGTAGTGCATCGGGATCATCGAGGCGTCGGCGAACGGCTCGTCCATCTGCCACACCAGCCGCGGCAGCAGCTCGAGCGCGCGCGCCCGCACCACGAACTCGCGGTGATCGGTGCCGAGGTGCGCCGCGACGCGGCGCGCCTCCTCGAGCTCGCTGAACTCCTGCTCCTCGAAACCGATGCTGAAGGTCTTGATCGGCTCCGGCACCGCCTGGGCCATCAGCGCCACCACCACGCTGGAATCGACCCCGCCCGACAGGAACGCTCCGAGCGGCACGTCGGCGACCAGCCGCAGCCGCACCGCCTCGGCGAGCAGCGCGCGCAGGCGCTCGCGGTAGTACTCCTCGCTGTGCCCGCGCTCCACCTCGACCGGCAGCGACCAGTAGCGCTCGACCCGCACCCCGCGCTCGTCGCACACCAGCAGGTGCCCGGGGGGGAGCTTGCGCACCCCCTTCCAGATCGTCCCCGGCGAGGGGATGTACTGGAAGGTCAGGTAGTCGGCGATCGCCTGCGGGTCGGGCTCGCGCGGCACCGCCGGGTCGAGCACCAGCGCCTTGAGCTCGGAGGCGAAGGCGAGGCGGCGGCCGTCGTCGTGGTAGTAGAGCGGTTTGATGCCGAGCCGGTCGCGCGCCACCAGCAGCCGGCGCCGCGGGAGGTCATAGAGCGCGAATGCGAACATCCCGCGCAGATGGGTGATCAGTCCGTCGCCGTGCTCCTCATAGAGGTGGAGCAGGGCCTCGGTGTCGCTGGCGCCGCGGAAGCGGTGGCCGCGCGCCGCCAGCACCGCCTTGAGCTCGGGCCAGCCGTAGAGCTCGCCGTTGTAGGTCACCCACAATGAGCCGTCCTCGTTGGGCATCGGCTGGTGCCCGCCCGGTGACAGGTCGACGATCGACAGCCGTCGGTGCCCGAGCACCACCGGCCCCTCGCCCCACACCTCCCAGTCGTCGGGACCGCGATGGGCGAGCACGCGCTGCTGCCGCTCGACCAGCCCGCGGTCGGGGTCGCCGGCCTGGTAATGGAACACTCCGCAGATGCCGCACATCGTCAGTGACCCTCGGGGGCGGTGAAGGCATCGGCGGGCGGATGACGCGGGTCGCGCGCCACCAGCACGCGCCCCATCTCGATGCCCGACAGGTAGTCGTCGTCCGACAGATAGTCGCTCAGGCTCAGGTTGGGATAGTGGGGCTGCCGCACCATCAGGACTCTCACCCGGTAGCCTCCATCCGCGACGTCGCGCGGGATCTGGAGCGCGAAGCTGTCGCGCACCACCTGGTCGGGCCGCCACAGATCGACTCCGAACGCACCCCCCGCCGGCAGGTGATCGATGCGGAAGCGGTAGCGCACGCCCTTCAGGCGCTCAACCAGCTTGCGCACCGACTTGCTGACCGCCCGCGGCGGCGCGAGCCCGGCCGGCAGCGGCCGGTCGAAGCGCACGGCGACGCGATACGAGCCCGGGCCCAGCGGCTCGATCGCCCTCCATTCTGCCACACCGCGCAATGTGTCGCCCGGGCTGGCGATCGCGGGAGCGAGGTGGAGCGACAGCAGCACCGGCAGCCCCTCGCCCATGCGGCGCCCGACCGGGAAGCGGCGCGCGTCCCACGCCACCACCATCGGCCGCGCGCGGCCGCCCTCAAGCCGGGCCAGCCGGTCACGGTGGACGCGGTAGACCACGAAGTCGCGGTGGTCGACGATCGGCTCGAAGGCCGCCGGCTGGGCGTCGAGCCGCGCGCGCGCGGCGCGGAACCAGGCCGGCGACGGGGCCCAGTAGTCGAAGGGCGGGATCTCGACGAAGCGGTCGTTGAGAACCACCAGCGTCACCCCGTAGCGCTCGATCACCGCGCGGGTACGCTCCCAGGTGCCGCCGGGATCGAGGGCGTCACGGGCGTCGATGATGCGCTGGAGCGCGTGCGCATCGTTCGGCGAGCTGTGCTGGTCGAGCATGGTGACGACGTAGTGCCGGGTGAGCGCCGGGACGGTGTACGAGGTCCCGGGATCGCTCAGCACCACCTGGCCGGCGGGCAGCTCGCGGTCGAGCCACTCGAGCTCGGAGCGCCAGGCCGCGGGACTCATCGCCGCCTCGTCGGCGGCGAACTCGCCGGGGCGGCACAGCACCCACAGGGCACCGGCGAACACCGGCACCAGCAGCAGCGCGACGAAGGCGAGCGCCAGCGCGGCGCGGAGTCGCCGCCCCCCGCCTTCCCGGCGCAGCCGCGCGAGCAGCCCGGGGATGAGCCAGGCCAGCAGCCCGGGGAGCGGCACCAGCCACACCATGCGCATCAGCAGATAGCCGAGCCGGGGCTCGAGCCACGCCACCGCCAGCGGCTCGAAGCTCACCAGCGCCACCGCCAGCGAGGTGGTGAGCAGGTACAACACCGCGGGGTTCGAGCGCCCGCTCCGCCACAGCGGCCACCACGAGAGCGGAAACAGGATCCACGGCCAGCCCATCCAGTCCCACAGGGTGCCGAGGGTCACGATGCGCGCGTGATCCCAGAGCGTGAGCAGGCCCTGGGGCTCGGTGTGGATGATGTTGACCGGGCCGTAGCTCGAACGCGCGCGCCACAGCAGGAACGGCAGCAGCACCACGGCGATCGGGAGCACGATCGCGACCAGTCGGCGCGCCGCGCGCGACGGCCCGCGGTCGCGGATCACGATCCCGAGGCCGAGCGCCCCGAAGACGATCCCGAACTGGAGCGCCGCGAACAGGTGGGTGGTGACCGCGCCGATCGCGAGCCCGAGCGCCGCGCGGCGCAGGCCGCGCTGCGGGGCCGGGCCGCCGCCCGCCGCGCCCGGGAGCGGGCCCTCGGGGCGCTTGAGCTCGGCCAGCACCGCGACCGCGGTGGCGAGCGCCAGCTGGTCGGCGAGCTTGGTCGCCAGCACCGCCTCGCGCAGGAAGCCGCTGGCGAGCGTGCCGCCGTAGGTCAGCGTCAGGGCCCAGGCCGCGACCGCGGCGGCGAGCGGGCCGCCGATCAGGAAGCCGAGCGCCGCGGCGTTGAGCGTGAACAGCGGCGCGATCCAGGCCGAGAGCGCCCGCCAGGCGTCGAACGGATCGACCTCGGCGAGGCGCGTGATCAGCGCGACCTGGGGGTGCCACAGGCCCTTGCGCGGGTCGACGCCGGCGTTCCCGGCGTCCTTGAAGAACGCGTCCACCGGGAACGGATTGCCGCTCTCGAGCATGCGACGGATGGTGCCGATGTGGTCGGGCGAGTCGGTGTGGTAGGTGACCGGCGTGCCGAGCCGCACGGCATTGAGCATCGCCACCGCCGCCGCGCCCAGCACCGCGAGCAGCGCCCAGCGCGACGCCGCGAGCGAGCCGGCGGCCGCCACCGGCAGCGCCCGGGCGCCGCTCGAGAAGCGTCGCGGGTGGGCGAGGGCCAGCATCCACAGCGCCGCGTTCACCGCCACCGTGAGGGTCGAGAGCGGCGTGAAAGGCTGCCCGAGGGCATGCATCATCAGCACCAGGAGCGCGTTCCACGCCACGCCGAAGCCGAGCGCCCAGCCCGGCGACAGCCACCAGCCGCCCGGCGGCGCGGCGGTCAGGGTGACGAACGCGTAGCCCGGCAGCAGCACGAGCACGATGAAGGCGAGCGCCAGCCGCAGCGCGCCCGGCCCCAGCAGATGGGGCTCGAAGGCCAGCAGGGCGTGGACCGCGAGGCCCAGCGCCACCCACAGGAACGCGCGATCGCGCCTCATGGAGCGCCCTCGAGGGCGAGGAACGCGAGCGCCGTATTCGCGTACAGCGCGCGCGTCCGCCCCGGCTCGCCGCGGGCGCGGCGCGCGAAGCTCTCCAGAGGCTCGCCGGCCGCGCGGCGCCGCACCTCGATCCACGGCCGGCCCAGCGCGGCCGCGAGCGCGGATGCGTCGGGCGGCAGCGGCGCCCCGGCGGCCACCGCCGCGGCGGCGCGGCGGCGCCGGTCGAGCGCCGCGGGCGCGTAGCCCCACTTGCGCGCCAGGAACTCGCCGCCCCACAGCAGCGAGCGGCGGCTGAGCACGGTGAGCGTGGCGCCCTGGGATTCCGTGTCGGGATCGATCAGGATCGCGCCCGCGGCGAGCGAGTCGCGGGCCCAGCCACAGGCGGCGGCCAGATCCGGCGCCGGCGCGTGGAACGAGTACGGCTGCTGCCCGCGCTCCGCGGCGTAGGCCCAGGCGCACAGCAGCGCGGTGGGCGCCACCGCGAGCGCCAGCAGCCCGGCGAGCGCCGCGCGACCCGCGCCGCGCGCGCGCCCGAACCCGCCGCCCCACGTCAGGGCGGCCGGCGCGCTGAGCAGCATGAACAGCAGGTTGAAGAGCTTGCTCTGGTTGTCGCCCTCGAGCCGCCCGATCAGGCCGGCCGCCGCGAGCGCGAGCGCGGGCGGAAGCAGCGCCCGCCCCGGGCCGCGCGCCAGCGCCATGAGCCCCGCCGGCACCACCAGCGCGCCGCCCACGATCAGCGTGGTGAGCGCGCGCCACCACGGCCCCGCGACGCCCGCGGCGTGGCGCGCGGCGGCGAAGCTCGCGACATAGGGCGCGAGCAGCAGCGCCGGAGCGCCGAGCGCCAGCAGCCAGGCCGCCGACGGGGCGCGGCCGCGCCCGGCGCCGGCCGCGATCATCGCCACGCCACCGCCGATCAGCGCCGCCCCGACGATGGTGTGGACGAACAGCGCGGCGCCCACCACCAGCGCCAGGGCGAGCGCCGCGCGAGGACCGGGATGCTCGTCCATCTCGAGGGCCGCGAGCGCGAAGGCGACGGTGAGCGCCAGGCCGGTCGAGAACGGTGTCACCACCACAAACTTGTCGAGCGGCAGCACCAGCGAGGGGTGGAGCAGACCGGTGGACATCGAGGCCAGGGCCGGATCGACCCCGTGGGTCAGCAGGCGGTCGAGCTCGGCCGCGCCGCGCACCTGCCCGAACGCGGCACGCCCTGCCACGCCGAGCCAGGCGAACGGCGCCGCGCCGAAGGCGGCGAGCCCCGCCGCCAGCCACTGGACGCCCGCGCCACCGCCCAGCCGGCGCGCCAGCGCGGCCACGCCCAGCAGCGCCGCGGCCAGCGCCAGCAGGTCGAGCGTCACGAGCGGCGTCCACACCGCGAGCGCCGGAGCCGCCGCGAGCCACAGCGCAGCCCACAGGTCGGCGCCCCAGAAGTAGAGCAGCCGCAGCCCGGCGAAGCTCGGATCCTCGGGCGGCAGGCCGCCACGCGCCACCGCCAGCGTCACCGTGGCGTGAAACGCACCGTCGGAGCGCCCGGCGAGCGCCGGATTGGCGAGCTGGGCGAGCAGCACCATCGCCACCCCCGCGGCGGCGATCCACCACGGCGTCCCATCGCGCGCGTCGGCGCCGGCGGCGGGATCGGCGCGCCGCGCCGCGAACGGGTCGGCGAGCGCCAGCGCCGCGATCGCGAGCACCACCCCGCGCGCGCTCGCCGTGAGGCTGAGTCCGGCGAGCCGCAGCAGCGCCGCCGGGGCCGCCACCAGGAACGGCGAGATCGCGATCCCGAGCGCCATGGCCCCCGCGCCGCCGAGCCGCGGGGCCGCGCGCCGCGCCACGATCCAGCCCGGCAGCACCCCGAGCAGCACCGCGAGCGCCGCCGCCCCCGCCCACGGCGGCGCGGCGAGCGCCACGCCCGCCGCGACCAGCGGCGCGCTGCGCATGAGCCACTCGCTGCTTGCAGAGCCCATCATCGGCCTCTAGAGTTCCGCGACCCCAGCGCCGCTCACCCTTCCCCGGGGGCCATGCCCGACCCGCTCGAGCTTCCGTCGCGACCCACGGTTCGACCGGTGGCGTGGATCGCGCTCGCCGTTTCCACCCTGGCGGTGCTGCTGGTCCATCTCGAGATCGCGGTGCGGCGCACCGGGGTGGCGCTGTTCAGCTTCGACAGCGCCGAGTACGCGCTCGCCGGCCGCACCCTGGCGACCACCGGACGGCTGGCGACGCCCTTCGCGCACCCCGCGATCCTCGCCTCGATCCCGGGACCGCCGTTTCCACTGCTGGTCGGGCATCCGCTGGTGCCGGTGCTCGACGCCCTGGTGTTCGCGATCGGCGGCGCGCGCCCCGCGCTCACCCTCATCCCGGCCGGCGCCGCCTTCATCGCGGTGGTGGTGCTGACCGCGGTGTTGGCGCGGCGGGTAAGCGCCTCGCCGTGGGTGCCGTGGACCGCGGCCGCCGCGGTGGCGCTCTCGCCCTGGGTGCTGCGCTACGCCATCGAGGGCCTGAGCGAGCTGCCGTTCGTGGCGCTGTTCATGGCGGCGCTGATCCTGCTCCTCGACCTGCGCGAGCGGCCGCGCCCCCTGCTGCTCGGGATGGCGCTGGGGCTCGCGCACCTCGCGCGCCCGGTGGTGGTGCCGCTGCTGCCGGTGTGGCTGAGCGCCGCCTGGTTCGCCGTCCCGGCGGGTACACGGCGCGGCGCCATGGCGCGCCTGCTGCTCGGCTTCGCGCCGTTCGCGGCCCTGCTCGCGCTCTACAAATGGGTGGCGATCGGGAGCCCGTTCGCCGACGTAGGCGGCACCCTGCTGCTGGCGCGCCTCACCCCCGAGCTCACCACCGCGCGTCTCAACCGCATGTTCCCCGGGCTCGATCCCGCCGCGGTGCTGGCGGCCCATCCCGGCGCGCTGACGCACAAGGCGATCGCGAACGCCCCGGCGCTGCTGTGGGCGGTGCTCACCCGCGCCGGGCGGCTGGTGACGGTGCTGTTCGTGCTGCGCATGGTGCTGCCGCCCGGGCGCGGCGAGCGGCGCGAATGGCAGCTGCGCCTCGTCGTGCTGGGCTGCGGCGCGCTGCTCTCCGCGCTGGCGCTGCTCACCGTGCCCGACCCGCGCATGCTGTTGTGCCTGCTGCCGGCATTCATCGTGATGGGCTTCGACGAGGCCGACCGGCTGGCGCGCGTCCGCCCCGGGGCGCAGCGCCTGGCGCCGGCGCTCGGCGTGTTGCTGGTGCTGGTGTCGAGCGCGGTTCCGACCCTGGGCGTGTGGCGCGAGGACTGGCGCAGCGCGGCGCCCGAGGCGGGCCGCTATCGCGAGTCCGAGTGGCGCGGGCTGGGCGAGGGCGTGGCGCCGCTGTTGCCGGGGCAGGGCGCGGTGGCGAGCGACGCCGCGCCGTGGATCGCCTGGTTCAGCGGACGCAACGCCACGCTGATTCCCGCCGACACCACGATGCTGGCCCGGCTCGGCCGGCGCCTTCCGCTCGCCGCCATCGTGATCACCGACGAATGGCTGATTCACCAGCCCGGCGAGGAGGTGTGGCGGGGCTGGTTCGAGGGCCGCGTCCACGACTCGCGCTGGCGGCCGGCTGGTCGGGTGACCGCCGGTCGCCTCTCGGCGGTGGTCTTCGTGCCGCGCTAGGCTCGGCCGGCTCCGCCGGCTCACAGCGGCTCCGCCGGGCGGCGCGCCGCCCACGGCAGCATCAGGTTGAACTCGCGCATCACCTGCCGCAGTCCCAGGCCCTGGAGCAGCGGCGCCACCGTCGCGCCATAGAGACCGACGAACAGCGCGTTGACCGCCAGCAGCCGCAGCAGCAGCAGCGGCCACGCCATGGTCACCGACCACGGCAGCAGCCGGTCGATCGCGTAGGCCAGCACGAAGCTCGCGAGCAGCGGCGCCACCGAGCGCGCCACCACGCCGATGCGGCGCGCCCGGTCGGCCCTGAGACCGGTGTAGGCGAGCCACAGCAGGGTGCCGCCGTTCACCAGGTAGGTGACCAGGGTCATGCGGGCGACGCCGTTGATGCCCCACCCCCAGCGCAGCGCCAGGTAGTCGAGCGTCGCCCCCATCGCGGTCATCGCCAGCGCGGCGGGGATCAGCACGTTCTGGCGCCCCAGCGTCATCAGCACGATCGACGACAGGTTGGCGAGTGCCAGCCCCCCGGCACCGAAGCACAGGGTGCGCACCGCGGGCACGCCGGGGGTGAACTTGGGCAGCACGAAGGTCACCGCCTCGCGCGCGCACAGGTAGGCGATCCCGCACATCGCCGGCACCAGCGCCGCGATCGCGCGCAGCGAGCGGTCGACCTGGCCTTCGATCGCCCCGGGCCGCCCCTGATCGTGTCGGAACTCGCGCAGCAGGCGCGGATAGAGGACGTAGGAGATCGAGTCCGGCAGGTAGAGCATGAAGCTCAGCGCGTTGACCGACAGGCTGTAGTAGCCGAGCGCCAGCGTGCCGAGGAACTTGAGGATGATGAGCCGGTCGAAGCTGCGCATCACCTGGGTCGAGGCCATGAACACCCACATCGGCAGCCCGACCCGCACCAGCGCCACCCCGTCGCTCGAGGGCCGCGGCAGGATCGGCACCAGCCCGCGCCCCTGGATGCGCAGCACCACGGTCGCGACCAGGGTGCCGGCCGCCCAGCCCGCCAGCAGCCCGGGCACTCCGACCAGCGGGATCAGCGCCAGCCCCAGCACCGTGCCGATCGTGCCCTGGAGGAAGAACCACCCGCTCACCGCGTTGATGTTGCCGTGCGAGCGCAGCAGGGTCATGTGGTACGAGGCCAGGTTGGTGAGCAGCACGGCGAGGATCGCCACCAGCAGCCAGCCCGGCCCCCAGAAGCTGAGGAAGCGGTTGGGCCGCAGCAGCGCGTAGACCAGGCAGCCGGTGGCGAACAGGGTGGTGAGCAGCACGATGTTGAACAGCCCGGCGCGCTCGAGGCGCTCGAGGCGCGGCACGTCGCCGTCGACGATGCGCGCCGGCACCGCCTGGTCGAGCCCCTGCTGGGTGCCGACCGGCGGCAGGCTGGTGCCGTAGTCCATCAGCAGCTGGATCGCGTTCCAGGCTCCATACGGGAGCGGGCCCAGCAGGCGCGCGGCGATGATGGCGCGCATCATGACCAGGGCGCGCACCACGTACTGGGCGACGGCGAAGCCCAGCGAGTCGCGGACGAACTTGCGCGGATGCACGGGGGATGTCTCCGCTGCGAGCCTAGGCGGGAAGCCGGCGCGCCATCAACCACTCGCGCGCCACGCGTTTGAGCCCGACGCCACGCCCGAAGTGCCACAGCGCCGGCGCATAGCCGAGGCCCACCGCGGCGCTGCGCAGCAGCGCCCCGCCCCACGACTCGGCCGCGCCGAGCGCCGCCGCCGCCGGCAGCTGGGTGGCGGCAAGCGCCAGCGCCGCGCCCCACAGCGCCGGGGCGAAGCTGCCGGCGAGGAAGCTCCAGCGCTCGGCGCGTGCCACGAACAGCTCGCGCATCGCCAGCGCCACCACACCCAGCGCGAAGCAGGCGTAGCCGGTGGCGGCGGCGGCCGCCACCGGGGCGGGACGCGGGGCGCGCGCCGCGACCGCGAACACCAGCACGGCGTTGAACGCGGCGGCCGCCATGCCGAGGACCAGCAGCCGCGGCGCGTGCCCGCTCGCCAGCATGAAGTAGCCCGGCACGGTGCTGACCGCGAGCATCAGCGCCCCGGCGGCGAGCACGCACAACGCCGGGACCCCGGCCCGGAACGCCGGCAGCAGGCGGCCCACCAGCGGCGCCGCCCATGGCAGGGCGATCGCGACCAGGAGCGGGAGCGCGACGCACAGCGCGCGCTGGGCGCGGGTCACCTCGAGCCGGGCGCGCGCCCGCGCCGCCTCGGGATCGGGAGCGCCCGGCGCCCCGGGTCGCGCGCGCGCCGCCGCCGCGACCCGCGGGTAGAGCACGTTGGCCGCCGACTCCGGCAGGTAGAGCACCAGCCCGATCGCCAGGAGACCGACGCTGTAGTGGCCGAGGTCGGCGGCCTGTCCGAAGCGCAGCAGCGCCAGGCGATCGACCGAGCGCAGCACCAGCGAGGTGGCGTAGCACGCGAACACCGGAAACCCGGCGCGCACCAGCGCCCGGCCGCGCGACGCGTCGGCCGGCAGGAGCGGCGGCGCGACCCTGGAGCGCACCAGCATCAGGGTGAGGGCGGTGCCGGCGAGCCAGCCCCACAGCAGCCCTTCGATGCCGTGGCGCCACACCAGCGCCACGCCGAGCCCGCCCCCCACCAGGACCTGGAGCACGGTGGCACGGCTCACGGTGCCGAACTCGCCGCGCGCCTTGAGCGCGGAGAGGTGATACTGGATGGTGAGCTGGAGCAGCGCCGCCGCCAGCATCAGGAGCGGTGCGGCGAGGCCGAGCGATCGCACCGTTGGCGAGCGTCCGAAGGCCAGCACCAGCGCCACCGCGACCGCGAGCAGCGCCCCGCCCAGGGTGACGATCGTCCACGCCCCGGCCAGCAGGTGCCGCGCCTCGGATGGCAGCGCCGGGCCGGGCTGGCCCGCCACCGCGGCCGGCAGCTCGAGATCGAGCCCCTCGAGCGCTCCGGCCGGGGCGTAGCTGCCGTAATCGAGGATCAGGTTGAGCGCGTTCCAGCTCCCGTAGCCCCCCGGGCCGAGCGCCGCGGCCGCCATCACCCCGCGCAGGAGCAGCATGCCGCGCGCCAGGTAGTTGCTGAGTGCCAGGCCCAGCCAGTCGCGCACGAACTTGCGCGGATGCATGGGCTAGTCGCGCCCCGGGGCGAATGAGAATTGGAGCCGGCGCCCGGCGTGGCCTAGAATCGCGCTCCTCATGCCCACCCGCCGCGCGCCGTCCCCACACCCGTGACCACTCCCCAGACCGCGCCCGCCCTGGCCTCCCGCGGCGGCACGCCGGTGCGCGCGACCTTCCTGCCGGTCTCGCGCCCGTTCATCGGCGAGCGCGAGAAGCAGCTCGTGAACGAGGTGCTCGAGTCGGGCTGGATCACCACCGGCGAGCGCACGATCGAGCTGGCGCGGCGGGTCGCCGGGCTGGCCGGAACGCGCCACGCGGTGGCGCTCAACTCGGCGACTGCGGCGCTCCACCTGGCGCTCGCCGCCAGGGGCGTGGGACGCGGTGACGAGGTGGTCACCTCGACCTGGACCTTTGCGTCGAGCGTCAATGTCATCGAGCACGTCGGCGCGACACCGGTGCTGGTCGACGTCGAGCCCGACACGCTGTGCATGGACCCGCGCGCGCTCGCCGCCGCGATCACGCCGCGCACCCGCGCCATCGTGCCGGTCGACTATGCCGGCCACCCCTGCGACCTCGACGCCATCCTCGGCATCGCGAAGGCGCGCGGGCTGCCGGTGATCGAGGACGCGGCCCACGCCCTGGGTGCGGCGTGGCGCGGCCGTCCGGTCGGCAGCTTCGCCGACGTCACCGCGTTCTCGTTCTACGCCACCAAGAACCTCACCACCGGCGAGGGCGGGGTGGCGGCCACCGACGACGCCGAAACCGCGGCGCGCATCGGGCGCCTCGCGCTCCACGGCATGAGCCACGACGCCTGGAAGCGCTACGGCGAGAGCGGCTCGTGGTACTACGAGGTGGTCGAGGCGGGCTGGAAGTACAACCTCAGCGACGTGCTGGCGGCGATCGGCCTCGCCCAGGCCGAGCGCTTCCCCGAGATGCAGCGCCGGCGCGCCGAGCACGCCGCGCACTACGACCGCCGCCTGGCCGAGATCCCCGAGGTGCGCCGTCCGGTGGTGCGCGAGGGCGCGACCCATGCCTGGCACCTGTACCCGATCGCGCTCGAGCTCGAGCGTCTGACCTGCGACCGCGCGCGCTTCATCCAGCAGCTGAAGGCCGAGAACATCGGCACCTCGGTGCACTTCATCCCCATCCACCACCACCCCCACTTCCGCGACTCGCTCGACGTCAAGCCCGGCGCGTTCCCGGTCGCCGACGACGCGTATGCGCGCGCGATCTCGCTCCCCCTGTTCCCGGGGATGACCGAGCGCGACGTCGAGGACGTGGCCGAGGCGGTGCGCAAGGTGGTCGCCCACCACCGGCGCTGAGGCGCGCCGCCCGCCACGGCTCACGCCGCCCCCTCCTCGACCTCGCCCAGCCGCCGCAGGCTCAGGCCCTCCTTGCGCAGGTAGAACAGGCCGACCGCGGTCACCGGGATCCACTGCGAGGCCCAGTAGAACCACGAGAACGGCACCGCGCTCGCCTTGCCGATCGAGAACAGGGCGAGCCCGGCGACGCAGGCCACGTTCATGGTGCCGATGTAGCCCGGCGCCGCCGGCACCATGATGCCGATCGCGGTGATCACCAGCATGGTGAGCCCGGCGTACCACGGCAGTACGATGCCCAGCGACCACATGCTGGCCTGCAGCCCCGCCACCACGATCGCGAACATCGCGAACGACAGCACGAACACCCACAGCAGGCGTGGCAGGTCGCGGAACAGCCCCAGTCCCTCGATGAAGTGCTCGAGCGCCCGCACGCCGTGCTCGCCGGCGCGGCCCGGCAGGTAGGCCGCGAGCCGGCCGATCAGGGCGCGCATCAGGGCGGGCCGGCGCTCGAGCAGGACCACGAACAGGGTGAGCGCGACGCTCAGGCCGACCAGCGCGATCGCGCCCTTGCGCGTCAGTTCCCAGGCCCGGCTGCTGCGCGTGATCGGGTGGACCATCAGGGCGATGCCGAGGATGACGAGCAGGGTCAGCATGTCGACCACGCGCTCCACCACCACGGTGGCGAGCACCGTGGTCTTCGACAGCTTCTCGGTGCGCGCCAGCGCCCACGCGCGCACGAACTCGCCGAGCCGCAGGGGCAGCATGTTGTTGGCCATGAAGCCGATCATGGTGGCGCTGAACAGGCTGGGGTAGCCGATCGGCCGCGGGGTCGAGAGCAGCGGCCGCCAGCGGATCGCGCGCAACACGAAGGCGAGCAGGGTCAGGACGCAGGCGGCGACGAACCCCAGGTAGTTGGCCTGGCGCAGCGCGTGCCACACCTCGGCGGGCCGCACGTCGCGCATCGACAGCCACACGCACAGCGCCGAGACCACCACCCCGACGCCGATCTTGAGCCGATGGCTCACGCGCCCTCCCGGCGTCCGCCCGCCGGCGGGGCGCCGCCGGCGCCGCGCAGGCGCTCGATCTCGAAGCGCAACAGCGCCAACTCGCGGGTCAGGGCGTGGTTCTCGACCCCCAGCCGCGACAGCCGCACCGAGACGTAGAGCAGCATGGCGGTGAGGAACGCGAGCCCGGCCGCGAACACCGTCGAGGACTCGCCCAGGATGCCGAGCGCCCGGGTGATCCAGCTCAGCACCGGGGTCGAAAAGCCGAGGATGGCGATCACGGTGGTGGAGATCAGCCACAGCAGCGAGTACTCCTCGGACAGCCGGCGCCGCCGCACCAGCTCCAGCACCAGACCGGCGAAGGCCACCACGCCGAGAGCGGTGATGACCTGGGTGCGTGACAGGAAATGCATGACCGCCTCCGTGGATCAGGCCGGGCGTTGCAGCCAGGCCATCAGGGATGCCAGCAGGTTCTTGTACGGGTAGTACAACGACTTGCCGAGCGTGTAGAACGATTGTCCGGCGCGGCGCTCGCGCATCTCGACCGCGACCTCGCGCATCCGGAATCCCCGGCGCGACAGGGCGATGAGCAGCGGAGCATCCGGGAAATCGCGCGGAAAGTCGAACTGGCACACCGTCATGACCGCGCGATTGTAGGCCCGGAAGCCCGAGGTGGTGTCGGTGATGCGCTGCCGCAGCGCGAGACGCACCACGCCCGAGAACACCAGCATGCCGAAGCGGCGCGCCAGCGGCGCGCGGTAATCGCTGCGCGCCACGAACCGCGAGCCGATGCTCAGGTCGCACGCCCCGGCCAGCACCGGCTCGAGCAGCGCCGCCAGGTAGGCGGGGTCGTGCTGGCCATCGGCGTCGAGCTGCACGCCGGCGTCGTAGCCGCGCTCGACCGCGTAGCGGAAGCCGGTCTGGAGCGCCCCGCCCACGCCGAGGTTGACGGGATGGCGCAGCACCGGCACGCCGCAGCCGCGCGCCACCTCGGCGGTGGCGTCGCGCGAGCCGTCGTCCACCACCAGCACGTCGAGCGTGAACGGCAGCCCGGGCGGCGGGGTGGCGCGCCGCAGCTCGGCGAGCGTCCCGGGCAGGCTCGCCTCCTCGTCGTGGGCCGGCACGATGACCAGCACGCGCGGCGGGCTCACGAGGCTCTCCCGGCCGCCACCGCGCGTTCGATGCGCGAGGCGCCAGCCACGAACCCGTCGCGCACGCGGCGCAGCGGCGTCCAGCGCAGCTGGATCGCGGCCAGCTTGTCGAGGTCCTGTCGCACCACCAGCCCGAGCGCGAACACCGCCAGCAGTCCCACCGGCACCAGCAGGATGCGGATCGCGAGGCTCAGGGCGTGCGACAGCCGCCCGTCGCACAGCAGCGCCACCGCCAGCAGGACGGTGAGCAGCGCCGCGGCGCGCACCGCGGTGGCCACGCGGCCGCCGGGGCCGCCTGGCTCGGGCAGCAGCCGCCCCAGCACCCACAGAGCGCCGACG
>Ga0318553_10000178_pt1 | contig 18085 bp, 20 predicted proteins | sample GRESIP082b2f21_FD_203686 | JGI IMG/M metagenome (GOLD analysis project Ga0318553, IMG submission 203686) | Tropical soil microbial communities from Luquillo Experimental Forest, Puerto Rico - GRE.SIPMG.082b2f21 | ecosystem: Environmental > Terrestrial > Soil > Tropical forest > Bulk soil...
GCGACACCCGTCTCCGCGTACGTGCGCACGCGCATCGAGGCCGCGCTCCTGGGGGCGACCCGGCTCGTCTTCGAGGCGGACGCCACCCGACGGCTCTACCAGCGGTTCACGGCCGCACCGGAGCGCGCGGTGACGCTGAACTACGCGGTCGACGTGGCGGCCATCGACGCGCACACCGCGATCGGCTCGCGCGACTCGCTCCGCGCGCGCTACGGCCTGCCGCTGGGTGCGCGGGTCCTGCTGTGCGTCGGGGTCTACGAGGACCGCAAGTCGCAGGGCTCAATCATCGAGGCGTTCCGGCACGTCGCCGACGCCCACCCGAGCGCGATCCTGGTGCTGGTGGGCGACCACCCGTGTCCGCTCTCCGAGGCGCTCCACCGCGCGGTGCCCCCACACCTGGCCGACCGGATCCGCTTCATCCCGATCACCCCGGACATCTGGGACTGGTACCGGGCCGCCGACGTCCTGGTCTCGGCCTCGGACGTCGAGTCGCTGCCGCGGTCGATGCTCGAGTCGATGCTGTTCGAGTGCCCCGTCCTCTCTGTCGCCGTCTTCGGCATCCCCGAGCTCATCCGCGACGGCGAGAACGGGTGGCTCGTGGAGGAGCGCGACATGGTCTCACTGATCGCCGGGTTCCACCGGGTGCTCAGGATGGACCGCGACGCATGGGCCACCGCGGGCGCGAAGGGACGCGAGATCGTCGTCGACCAGTACCGCACGGATCGGTTCGGGGACGCGTACCTGCGGATGATCGACGAGCTCGCCCTGCGATAGATCGGCGCTCGCGAGGCGACACCGGGAGACGGCCTCGGCTCGTCGGTGACCGAGCCGCACGTGACCGTGGCGGACGGTTCGCGCGCGCTCCGCACGGTACCCTCGTGAGGTGCCGGACCACCTCGGTGCGGAGCGGGAGCCGGGGGGTCATCTCCCTCCGAAGATGCGACGCGTCGCCGTGCTCGGCGGCACCGGCCTGCTCGGCGCGCAGATCGCGCGACGGTGCATCGAGGTGGGCGACGCGGTCACGATCCTCGCGCGACGCCCGCCCGACGGGGCGACGTCCTCCATGCTCGCTGGCGCGCAGGTGGTCGTGGGCGACGCGGCAGATCCCGAAGCCCTCGGGATCGCGCTCACCGACGTCACCCACATCGTCGACGCCCTGGGTGCGCCGAGCCCGTTCGCGTCGGCGAGCGCATCCGAGGCGGAGCGGTCGATCGAGCTCCGCGTCCTCGACGAGGTGCTCGCCGGCCTCGAGCCGGAGACGGAGGTCGGGCTGACGTTCCTCTCCTCTGGCGGGGCGGTCTACGGCGACGCGCCCTCGCTCCCGGTCGACGAGGACGCGCCGTGCGCGCCACGGTCGCCGTACGCGGTGGCGAAGCTCGCCGGCGAGGAGCTGGTCCGCGCCGCCGCGGCCCGCGGGATCCCCACACGGGTCCTGCGCGTCGGGAACGTCTACGGCGCCCGACAGCGCCACGACAGGGGCCAGGGGCTGGTCGCGACGATGCTGAACGCGGTGACGACCGGGGCCACCTTGGGCATCTACGGGACCGGCGAGGCGGTCCGGGACTACGTCGACGTGCGCGACGTGGCCGACGTCGTCGTGGGGCTGCAGGGCCGTGGGGGGTCGTCGGTGCTGAACGTGGGCACGGGCGTCGGGCACACCATCAGCGACGTGCACAAGATCGTCGAGACCGTCACGGGGGCGACGGTGCGGCTCCGCTACGAGCCCGAGCGTGAGACGGACGTGCGCGCCATCGTCCTCGACTGCACGAGGCTGCAGGGCCTCATGGAGTGGCACCCGCGCTCGCTCGAGGCTGGCATCGCTGAGACCTGGGAGACGATGCGTGCGACGGCGCAGGGGCGCGCGCCCATCGGCGCAGCGTGAGCACCCGCTCCACAGCCAGCTGACCGGCTCCACCTCGGCGAGGACCCGGCGGCACCGCTCGCCCGCTATCGATCGGGACCCGCCAGCCGTGCTGGAAGTCGAGCGAGGGCGCCCGCGGCGCGGACGATCGCCGTCCGCTCCCGCGTCGGGCTCGCCTCGAGCGCAGCGACGATCGCACGGACCCGGGCGTCCCTGGCTCGTCGCATGCGCGCGGTGCCCCTCGGTGTCGGCTCGACCATGCGGATCCGGCCGTTCACCGGGTGAGAGGCCCTCCGGGCGAGCCCCAGCTCCTCGAGCCCGTCGACGATCCGGGTCATCGTCGGGCTCGCGACGTCCTCGATCTCGGCGAGCCGTCCGACCGGCATGGCGCCGACGAAGACGAGCACGGACAGCGCGGAGAGCCGGGCGGGCGTGAGGCCCGATCGGCGGTCGACCGCCTTGAGGCCGCGAAGCAGGTGGATCGCGGCCGAGTTCAGCTCCCTTGCGGCATCGTCGAGCCCTTGCGCGGCGGCCATACGAAACAGTAGCATACCTATCTGTACGTGCTGATCCTACGGATCGAGGAGGCACCATGGTCAGGGTCCGACAGGTCGCGCTCCACGTCGACGACCTCGATCGCGCGGTCGCCTTCTACGAACTTGCGCTGGCGCAGCCGGTCGCGGCGCGCTTCGATCCCCCCGGGCTCGCGTTCTTCGCCCTCGGACCGACGCGCCTCCTCCTCGAGGCCGGCGCCCCCGCGTCGATGCTCTACCTCGGGGTCGACGACGTGCGCGAGACGGTCGAGCGGCTCCGCGCCGACGGCGTGGCGATCGAGTCGGAGCCCCACGTCATCTTCAGGCACGACAGCACCGACCTCGGCACCCCCGGGTCGGAGGAGTGGATGGCGTTCTTCAAGGACTCCGAGGGCAACCTCGTCGGCCTCGTCAGCGAGCTGGCCCCGTCCTAGGCCAGGGGAGGCCCGCGGGGAGCCCGGCGACGCGACCGCTAGCCGCGGGCGCGATGGACCGCCTGGACCTCTGAGAACTCGGCGAGCCCCCAGGGGCCGTTCTCGACGCCGATCCCGCTCCACTTGAACCCGCCGAAGGGTTGCTGCGGCGCCAGCGCGAGGTGGGTGTTGACCCACGCCGTCCCGCACTCGAGCCGGCCGGCGACCTCGGTCGCCCGGTCCGCGTCGGCTCCCCACACCGATCCCGAGAGCCCGAAGTGCGTCGCGTTGGCGCGCTCCACGGCGTCGTCGAGGTCGCGGTAGGCGACGACCGGCAGCGCGGGGCCGAACTGCTCCTCGTCCACGATCCGGGTCCCGTCCATGAGGTCGGTCAGGATCGTCGGCTGGAAGAAGTAGCCCGGCCCGTCCAGCGGCGCGCCGCCGGTCGCGGCCTTGGCACCGTGCGACAGCGCGTCCGCGACGAGCTCGGCTACCCGGTCGAGCTGCGGCTTGTTGTTGATCGGGCCGAGGGTCACGCCGGGCTCCGTGCCCTCGCCGACCTTGGCCGCTCTGGCCTCCTCGACGAGCGCGGCGACGACCTCGCCGTACAGGCGCTCCGGGACGTACACGCGCTTGACGGCCGAGCACACCTGGCCGTTGTTCTGGAACGCCCCGGCGAAGATCCCCCTCGCGACGACGGCCGGCTCGGCGTCGTCGAGCACGATCGCCGGGTCGTTGCCACCGAGCTCGAGCGTGACCCGCTTCAGGTCGGCCGCTGCGGCGAGCGCCACCTTCTTCCCGGTCTCGATCGAGCCGGTGAAGCTGATCTTCCGCGGCACCGGGTGCGTGGTCATCCAGGCGCCGAGCTGATCGCTGCCGGACACGATGTTGAGCACGCCGGGCGGCACGACATCCCGGAGGAGCTCGCCCAGCCTGAGCGTGGTGAGCGGCGTGAACGGGGACGGCTTGACCACGATCGTGTTGCCGGCCAGCAGCGCGGGCGCGATCTTCCAGAACGCCAGCACCAGCGGGTAGTTCCACGGGGTGATGCCGGCGACCACCCCGACCGGGCGTCGGACGACCTCGACGTACGCCTGGTCGTCGTCGCGGATCACGGTCGGCGGCGCCTCGAGCTCGGCGAAGTACTGGAGCCAGATCGCCGAGCCGAAGACCTCGATGGCCGCGTCGCCGATGGGCTTGCCCTGCTCGGCGGTGAGGATCGGGCCGAGCAGGTCGTTGGCGCCCATCAGCACCTCCGCCATCCTCCGGAGCGTGTCGCGCCTGGCGGCCTCGTCGGCCCGCCACTCCCGCTGGGCCTTGGCCGCCGACTCGAACGCCGCGTCGAGCTGCACCGACGTGCACTCCGGCGCACGGGCGAGCTCCGATCCCGTCGCCGGGTTCACGACGCCGAACGTCGCTGCCGCGACGGCGGGCTCACCACCGATCGTCATCGTGTACTCGGGCACGGCGCCTCCTCCCTCGATCAGCGCTGCGACGCTACGGCAGGACCGGCGCGCGCGCCCTTGGTCGCTGCGACGACGGCGTCTCGTCGTGGCGCTCGCTCGCCGGTGAGGAGTGGCTCGAGTCGACCGGCGTCGAGCGGTGCCCGACCCGACCGTGCGATCCGTGACACACACCTCGAGCACCGTCACGTCTCCGGGCGCCTCGGCGCACGCCGGCTCGATCCCGAGCGACCGCTCCTCCCGGGTGGTTTACATTTCGCTGCACCGCGACCGTGCCGGCAGATCGAGCCGGATCGCCGGTCGCGGGACCGTGGGGGGAGGGACTCGTGGCAGAGGGAGACCCGATCGACGTGCGGGACATGGCGATCGTCCATCGGACCTTCGAGCGGCTCTACGCGGAGTCGGCGGGCATCGTGCGGGGGCGGCCGGCCCCTCCGCCGGATCGCGCGGCCTTCTTGGCCGATCACATCGAGTTCGGCGTGATGATGCTGCACCACCACCACGAGAACGAGGACGAGCTGCTCTACCCCAAGCTGATCGAGCGGGTGCCGGACGAGGCCGCGTCGACGGAGGAGGTCGAGCACGAGCACGAGCTCGTCAAGTCCGCGCTCGAGGACGTCACGAGCGCCTGCACGAGCTGGCGCACGGACCCCTCGGCTGAGAAGGGTGAGGCGCTCGCGCACTCGCTCGACGAGCTCCTCGGCGTCCTTCAGACGCACGTCGCCGACGAGGAGCGCAAGGTCGTCCCCCTCGCGGCGCGCACGCTCACGCAGGAGGAGTGGGATCTCATCGGGAAGCAGGCCGTCGCGAAGATCCCGGCGAAGTGGAAGCCCATCGCGTTCGGCGCCCTGACCGAGCCGCTGGACGAGTCGGACCGCGCGTACATGAAGAGCAACCTGCCCGCACCGGTCCGGCTGCTCTACCCGGTGATGATCGACCGCCCGTGGAAGAAGTACGCGAAGAAGCTGCGCGGGACGACCTGACGCATCGGTCGAGGGTGATGACCAGCGGGGCGCACCGTGGCGAGGAGATGGGCCCGTCCACCCAGGGAGACGGTCCGGTCGGCCTCCACCGCGCACCGGCGTGAGCCTCGTGTCGTCGCGCGATCGTGTCCGTTCCCGTGAGCCGCAAGGAGCTCGCTCGGCCTAGGGCCTGAGGCCGTCGCAGATCACCGACACCATGCGCGAGTGCGCGTCGGAGTCAGCGCTGAGGGGCTTGAGCGCGCAGCCGATGACCATGCCGAAGAGGTCGTCGACGGCGATGTCGCCGCGGACCTCACCGGCCTCCTGGGCTCGCGCGAGCAGCAGCGCCACGGCCCGCTCGACCTTCTCCTTGGCGGCCTTGAGCGCCTCGCCCACCTCCACGCCGGAGCCGAGCATCGCCTCGACGAGGTTCCGACGGTGGCTCGCCTCGTCCGCGAGCCGGTGCAGGAGCGTGAAGAGGGCGGCCCCGGGGTGGTCGTCGCGAGCCAGCTCCTCCGCCTCGGCGGCGAGCCCCTCCATGTGTCGGACGAGGACCGCCTCGAAGAGCGCCTCCTTCGTCGGGAAGTTCCGGTACACGGTGCCAGCGCCGACGCCCGCGCGCCGAGCGATCTCGTCCACGGGGACGCCGAGCCCCTCCCTGGCGAAGGCGTCCTCGGCCGCCGTCAGGATGGCGGTGCGGTTCCGGCGGGCGTCGGCCCGTGCGGGCACCTCCGCACACCCTGCGGTCTCGGCCACGTCTCCCGCTCTGGCGTCGTGACGGTCCTGCACCGGCCGGCACCTCTCCCTTGACAACCGGAACGCACGTTCCGTATATTGTACCGGAACGACCGTTCCGATAGTACCCGGATCGGCCGGGCAGCGAAAGGAGCCCCCCGATGAGCGCCACCCTCACCGCTCCGACCCCGTCGCTCGCGGAGCCGGACCCCAGGCGGTTCAGGGCCCTGGGCGTGATCGCGATCGCCCAGCTCATGATCGTCCTCGACGCGACGGTCGTCACGATCGCGCTCCCGTCGGCCCAGCACGCCCTGCACATCTCTACGGCGAACCGGCAGTGGGTGATGACCGCCTACACCCTCACCTTCGGGGGCCTCCTCCTGCTCGGTGGCCGCGTCGCCGACTACCTCGGGCGCAAGCGGATGTTCGTGCTCAGCCTCATGGGGTTCGCCGGCGCCTCCGCGCTCGGCGGGCTCTCGCAGAGCGCCGGGATGCTCTTCGGGGCGAGGGCGCTCCAGGGTGCGATGGCGGCCGTCATGGCGCCGGCCGCCCTCTCGCTCATCACCGTGACCTTCACTGAGTCGCACGAGCGCGCGCGCGCGTTCGGGGTCTACGGCGCGATCTCCGGAGGCGGCGCGGCGATCGGGCTCATCCTCGGCGGCCTCCTCACCCAGTACGCGTCCTGGCGGTGGACGCTCCTCATCAACGTCCCGATCGCGCTCCTGACCGCGTTCCTGGCCACGCGGCTCGTCGGCGAGAGCCGAGCCACGCACCGGACCGGGTACGACGTCGCGGGAGCGGTGACCGCGACCGGCGGCCTCCTCGCCCTCGTCTACGGGTTCACACGCGCGGACGTGAGCGGGTGGTCGAGCACCTCGACCCTCTCGTTCATCGCCATCGGGCTGGCCATGCTCGTCGCGTTCGTCGTCGTCGAGCGTCAGACGTCGTCCCCGCTCCTGCCGCTCCGCGTCGTGCTCGACCGGAACCGCGGCGGGTCGTTCCTCGCCTCGCTGCTCTCGGGCATCGCGCTGTTCGCGACGTTCCTGTTCCTCACGTACTTCCTGCAGGTGACGCTGGGGTACTCGGCGATCAAGACGGGGTTCGCGTTCCTGCCGTTCTCGGTCGGGATCGTGGTCGGCGCGGGCATCGCCAGCCGGCTGCTCCCGCGGCTCGGTCCGCGCCCGCTCCTCGTGGCGGGGTTCGCGCTCTCGGCGGCCGGGCTCGCGCTCTTCTCCCAGGTCCACGTCGACAGCACCTACTGGGCGGACCTGCTGCCCGGGATGCTCGTGTGCAGCGTGGGCCTCGGCGTCGCCTTCGTGCCGCTCAACAGCACGGCGCTGACCGGCGTCGATCCACAGGACGCCGGCGTCGCGAGCGCCCTGGTCAACTCGACCCAGCAGATCGGGGGCGCGCTCGGCACGGCGCTGCTCAACACGGTCGCCGCGTCCGCGACGACCGCCTACCTCGCGAGCCACGCGACGATCCCGGACGCGGCGAGCGTCGCCGTCGTGCACGGGTACACGACGGCGTTCACGATCAGCGGCATCCTCCTCGGTGTGACCGCACTGGTCGCGCTGGCGCTCATCCGCCCGCAGCGGACGCCGCGAGGGGGCGAGTCCCTGGAGGTCGCGACCGCGTCTGTCTGAGCGGGAGGGCAGGCGGGCGGAAGATGGGCAGGCGACCCGTCGGGCTCGGCCCGACCATCCGCACCCTGATCGACCGTCCCCGCACGACATCCGAGGGGGCCACCCCGGGCGGGCTGGTCCGGTCAGCGCGCGAGCTCGCGCGGCGCGTGCGCCTGCTCAGGGGCCCGAGAGGGTGAGGCCGAGGCGCATCGCCGGCGTCAGCAGGTCGAAGATCTCCCAGTCCTCGAGGACCCGGCCGGCGGTGGCGTCGACGCGGCAGTGATACGTGCCGCGGAACGCCGTGCGCTCCCCGGTGGCCTCGAGCCCGAGGTACGGACCGAGGTGCGTGCCCATCGCCACGACGTACGCCGCCGCGAGATCACCTTCCTCGAGCACGTGGACGACCTCACACTGCAGGTCAGGGAACGACGTGAATACGAGCTCGATGCCGTGGACCAGCCCGTCGATGTCGAGGTCGGCTCCGTTCTGCGAGTGGGACACGAAGCCGTCGGCCGCGAGGCGCCGGAGCCCCGGACGGTCGTCGGTCCACGCCGAGACCCACGCCCGGAGCACGGCTGCAGGGCTCGTCACGGCGAGGAGTCTTCCACCGGCGCGCTCGGTCCCGCTCGGCCTCCCGGTCGCGTCGGTCGCCGTGCGATCGCCCGCTCCCACTTCGGTCCCTACCATTGCCACGTGGCGGACCCCGGGCGCGCGATCCGGGATCGCTGTCTCTCGCTCCCGTCGGTCACCGAGCGGCTCAGCCACGGCGCGCCCACGTTCTTCGTCCGTGACCGCACCTCGTTCGCGGCGATGCGGCTGCACGGGCACCACGACCTCGAGTTCCCGCACCTGGTCTGCGCGGCGCCGATCGGGGTGCAGCAGGAGCGGGTCGAGTCGAGGCCCGAGGCGTTCTTCGTCCCGCCGTACGTCGGCGGGCGGGGCTGGATCGGGGTGCGGCTCGATCGGCGCGTCTCCTTGCAGGAGCTCGGCGACCTGTGCGAGGACGCCTACCGCACCGTGGCGCCCGCGCGGCTCGTGACCGAGCTCGACGCCCGGTCCTGACGGTGCGATCCAGGCCCGCCTCGGTCCGCGGACCGTGCGGATGCAGCGCGCGCCCGTAGCATCGACCGGCGTGACCGCGCGGGACCTGGTGGTCGGCTTCTGGGGCGCGATGCAGGCCAACGAGTGGGACCGGGCGGCGGCGTGCCTCTCGGAGGACTGCGTCGTCGAGTGGCCGTGCTCCGGTGAGCAGATCCTCGGTCGAGTCGACTTCGCAGAGATGCAGCGTTCCTACCCGACGCGAACGGGGCGGTGGTCCTTCGACCTGCACCGGATCGTCGCCGAGGGGGAGACCGTGGTGAGCGAGGTCACCGTGACCGACGGCGAGCAGCGCGCGCGGGTGGTCGCGTTCTCAGAGGTCCGCGACGGTCAGGTCGTTCGGCAGGTGGAGTACTGGCCGATGTACTACGACCCGCCCGAGGGACGCGGGGGCCCGACGAGCCGGGGCCCTCGCATCCCGTAGGACGCGACGGTCTCCCGCAGCGCCCACGGACCGGTCGCTCACTCGGGCTGGGCCGCGTGCGGCGTCGTGAGCGCCACGCCCAGGATCGCCCCGAGCAGCACCACCGCGTCGATGGCGATGAACCACGTGAGCAGGGTGAAGACCACCCCGACGGTGCCGTAGGTGTGCCCGTCGCTCACGAGCGTGGGTGAGAAGTAGAGGGCGGCGAACCCACGAAGGCCGAGCCAGAGGAGCGCGGTCATCGCCGCGGGGACCACCGTCGCGCGCCACGGCACGCCACCACGGAGCAGGAAGCGCATCGACCAGAGGAAGAACAGGTAGAGCGTCACCAGCTCGAGGACGCGGTAGCCGCCGGCCCGCCACGCCCCGCTGCCCACGTACGGCGCGACGAACCCGTCCGCGATGAGCAGGCCGCCGGTCACCGCGATCCACAGGAAGCAGAGCGCGAGGTTCCGAGCTCCGCGCGCCGGCGGCGTGGTGAACACCGCCTCGTACCCGGTCTGCACCGAGCGAGCGACGGCGATCGCGCCGACGAACGAGAGCACGAGGCTCACCAGGACCGCCACGTCCAGCCGGCCCGGTGCGGACGCGAAGAGCCGGCTCACCAGCCTCGCGCCCTGCGGGCTGAGCGCGAGGTGCCGCGAGATGTCGACGTCCACCCGGTGGCTGGCGAAGGAGCTCAGCAGCACGATGAGCGGGAGCACCGAGAGCAGCATCGAGGCGCCGAAGATCACGATCCGTGACCCGAACTCAGATCGGCCGATGCCGGCGAAGACCTCCCGGACAAGGCGCTTGATGCGGCTCATCGGGGCGTGCGCGCGCGATCGGCGCGGATGAACGACCGGGCGGGGGGAGACGGCTCGCGCCGACACCGGCGTCGGAAGGCGCGCCGCAGGCTGGCAGGACGTGGCACCGGTCCCGAGGATCGCAGATCGCCGGGGCCGACGCGGGGTCTCGGCGGACGCGCTCGCCGTCGGTGCCGCACCGATCAAGGGCCGCACACCGGCGTGCGCGGGCCGGCACCCCTTGGATCCCACGTCCCGAGTGGTCAAGATGGTGACGGGTGCTCGTGACGGCGAGAGGAGTCCCGATGAAGGCACTGCAGTACGTCAAGCTCGGCGTGCCCCCGGAGCTCGTCGAGATCCCCACGCCGACACCGAGCCCGGGCCAGGTCCGCCTCAAGGTCGCAGCGGCCGGCGCCTGCCACTCCGACGTCTTCCTGATGGGGCTCCCGGAGGAGGCGTACTCCTTCGGGCTGCCGCTCACGCTCGGGCACGAGGGGGTCGGGGTGGTCGACGCGGTCGGGGACGGCGTCGATCGCTCGCTCCTCGGCGAGCACGTGGCGGTCTACGGGCCCTGGGGGTGCGGTCGGTGCCCCCGTTGCGCGAGCGGGGCCGAGAACTACTGCGCGCGCGCCACCTCGCTCGGCATCGCCCCTCCGGGGCTCGGTGCGCCCGGCGCGATGGCCGAGCACCTGATCGTGGACTCGCCCCGGCACCTGATCCCGCTCGAGGGCCTCGACCCCGTCGCCGCCGTCGGGCTCACCGACGCGGGGCTCACGCCGTATCACGCCATCAAGGGATCCGTCGACGTGCTCACGCCGGGCGCGGTCGCCGTGGTCATCGGTGCAGGAGGGCTCGGGCACGTCGCCATCCAGATCCTGCGGGCGCTCACCGCTACGACCGTCGTCGCCGTCGATCTCGACCCGTCCAAGCTCGCCCACGCGATCGAGGTCGGCGCCCATCACGCGCTTGCCCCGGGGGACGAGGCCGTGACGACCGTCAGGGAGCTCTCACGGGGGCTCGGCGCGGCCGCCGTGTTCGACATCGTCGCCGTCCAGGAGACGCTGCGGCTCGGGAAGGCCATGGTCATGAGCACCGGGCACCAGGTCCTGGTGGGCGTCGGGCGCGGCAGCCTCGACGTCGGGCTCCTCGCCGGCCCCTACGAGTGGCAGGTGCGCTCGCCGTACTGGGGCTCGCTCCCGGAGCTCTACGAGATCCTCGCCATGGCGCGAGCCGGTGCGGTGCACGTCACCACGGAGGTCTTCTCGCTCGACGACGCACCGGAGGCGTACGAGCGCCTGCATGCCGGCACGCTCCGCGGCCGGGCGATCGTCGTGCCGTAGCGGGCACGCCCGGCCGCTCGGTCGACCCGGCTTGACCTTGGACCCAGCTCCAAGGTCTACGGTCCGACGCATGCAGCGCACCATCTCTGAGCTCGCCAGCGAGGCGGGGACGTCCGCGGACACGCTCCGCTACTACGACCGCCTCGGTCTCCTGCCCCCGTCGGGTCGTACCGCCGCGGGGTACCGGATCTACGACGATGCGGCGTCGAGGCGGCTCCGGTTCATCAGGGCGGCGCAGCGGTCGGGCCTCCGCCTCGAGGACGTCGCAGCGCTGCTCGAGATCTGGGATCGCGGGAGCTGTCCATGCGGGCACACCAAGGAGCTCGTCGAGCGCCGACTGGCCGAGGTCGACGCGGAGCTCGCATCGCTTCGATCGACGCGGAAGGAGCTCGTCGAGCTGGCGCGGAGAAACGATGCGTGTCGGACCGCGAACCCATCCGAGTGGTCGTGCGCAACTGTCGAGCGGAAGGGAGGTGCCTGATGACCTGTCCAGACTGTGGCTGCGACTGCCCGTGCTGCCCTTGCTGCTGCTGCGGTAAGGAGTAGTCCGGCGGACACGGCGGGCCCGCCCGGGCGGACCGCCGTGGCGTCGGCCCAGCGGCACCTCCCGAGAGCCGTGCGAGGCGTCGCGAGCGCCGGACGCGCTGGTGCGGCAGGCTGGGCACGTGCGCGGCCGCACGTCGACGAGCTGGTGGGGTGTCGCGCTGGACGCGCCCGATCCGGCAGTGCTCGCGTCCTTCTACTCGGAGATCCTGGGGTGGCCGATCGCCAGCCAGGACGAGAACGGCGCGGCGATCGGCGTCCCGGGGACGACGTCGTTCATCAGCTTCCAGCGTGAGGAGCGCTACGTCCGTCCGCGATGGCCGGCCAGCGCCGGCGACCAGCAGATGATGCTGCACCTCGACATCGCCGTCGACGACCTCGACGCGGCGGTCGCCGACGCGTGCGGGGCAGGCGCGACGCTCGCCGGGCATCAGCCGCAGGAGCGCGTCCGGGTGATGCTCGATCCGGCAGGGCACCCGTTCTGCCTGTATCTGGACGATGAGCTCGACGAGGGCGGTCCCACCTCGGCGTAGACGCCGGCCCATCCCCGCGCCTCACCCGGCGCGGTCGGCCGGCTCCATGCCGAAGCGGCGCATCAGCGCCTGCTCGTCTTCCTTCGAGGGGGCGTCCCCGCTCCAGAGGTCGTGCAGCGCCGCGAAGTACGCGTCCATCGCGGGTGCGTGGATCACCAGCAGGCGAGCCGGGTCCTCGCTCGCGTTGCCGAAGGTGTGGGCGGTGCCGCGCGGCACGAGGACGAACCCCTCCGGCGTGACCGAGAGCTCCGCGTCCCCGACCGTGACCGAGACCACGCCGTCGAGGACGAAGTAGGCCTCCGAGCAGTTGGTGTGGCGGTGCGGAGGCGGTCGACGGCCGCCGGGCGGCAGCGTCCGCTCCATCAGGGAGAGGTCGCCGTCGTCCATCGACGCGACCGCCTTGAAGAACATCTCGCTGCCGCGCGCGGCGTACCGCACGGCCCCCTCACCGGGTCCAAGGATCAACGCGTCACCTCCGGGTCTCCCGTGCGCCGACCGTCGCGCGGTGCCGTGCCGCGGAACGGTCGACCCGAGGACCTCGTCGCTCGGGTCAGGCGCCCTTGTAGTTGAGCACCTGCCGGAGCGTGTGCACGACGGCGGCGAGATCCGCCTGGTCCGCCATGACCCGGTCGATGTCCTTGTACGAGTCGGGGTGCTCGTCGAGCAGCCGCTCAGCCTTGTCGCGGTCCCACGCGCGGGCACCCATCTGCTCGGTCAGCGACTCCACCGTGAGGGTGCGGCGCGCCTGGCTCCGGCTGAGGCGGCGGCCGGCCCCGTGCGAGCACGAGTTGTAGCTCGCCGGGCTCCCGAGCCCCGCGACGATGTAGGAGCTCGTGCCCATCGAGCCGGGGACCACCCCGAGGTCCCCCTTGCGGGCGCGGATCGCGCCCTTCCGGGTGAGCCAGACCTCCTTGCCGTGGTGGTGCTCCATCTCGGTGTAGTTGTGGTGGCAGTTGATGCGGCGGAGCTCGGCGCCCGTCCCGATGGACGCGAACAGCTGGTCGAGGGCGGCGTCCATCATCGCCTCTCGGTTCGCCATCGCGTACCGCTGCGCCCAGAGCATGTCGGAGATGTACGCGTCGAACTCCGGCGTGCCCTCGACGAGGTAGGCGAGGTCGGGGTCCTCGAGCTCGATGAAGTACCGGCGCATGACCCCCTTGGCCGCCTCGATGTGCCGCTGCGCGAGCTTGTTGCCGATGCCGCGGCTGCCCGAGTGCAGGACCACCCAGACCCGGTCGCGCTCGTCGAGGCAGACCTCCACGAAGTGGTTCCCGGAGCCGAGCGTGCCGAACTGGTCGCGGACGCCCGTCCGGTCCTTGGTCTCCCAGAGGTCGGTGCGCTCCGGGGGGTCCGGGAGCTTGGCCCAGCGCGGGTCGCCGGACTCCCAGTTGGAGGTCTCGTGCGCCCGCCCGAGCCCGGCTGGGATGACCGCGGCGATCCGGCGGTGCAGCGCGTCGAGGTCGTCGGGCAGCTGCGCCGCGGCCAGGTCGGTCTCGACGGCGATCATGCCGCACCCGATGTCCACGCCGACCGCGCTCGGGATGATGGCGCCCCTCGTCGGGATGACGGACCCGACGGTGGCGCCGATCCCGACGTGCGCGTCGGGCATGAGCGCGACGTGGCCCTCGACGAACGGGAGGCGGCTCGCCTTCGCGGCCTGTTCCAGCGTTGCGTCCTCGACGTCGGACGCCCAGCAGAGGACGTTCGCGATCTGGGTGGGCATCGGCTCGGCTCCGTGAATTTGGCCTCGCCACCCTACGGGGTCGCGTTCGCAGATGGGCGGCGGTCCGATCGGACGCGCACCCGTCGGCGCTGTGTGGCGAGGCCGTCGTGTGCTCGCCGGGTCATGTCATGTCGTAGGCGGACTCTTCCTCGAGCTCGGTGTCGATCCCGGCCGTCTCGAGCGAGTCCGGCACCCGGACCGGGTCGAAGCGGTTCTGGATCGCGAGGATCAGCCAGGTCATCCCGAACGAGTAGCCCGCGATGAAGAGCGACGCGGCGACCTCCTTGCCGAAGAACGCGGGGTTCCCGTACACGAGGCCGTTGGCGCCCTTGGCGTTGATCGCGAGCGAGGCGAACGCGCCGAGGAGGATCGTGCCGAGGAGGCCGCCGACCCCGTGCGCGCCCCAGACGTCGAGCGCATCGTCCCAGCGCATCTTCTCTCGGAACAGGACCGCGCCGTAGCAGATGCACCCGGCCGCGAACCCGATCGCGAAGGCCGCCCACGTGGGCACGTAGCCCGCGCAGGGCGTGATGCACGCCAGCCCCGCCACCGCCCCGGTGAACGCGCCAACGATGCTCGGCTTCGAGGAGCGCCACCAGCTGATGAACAGCCAGGTGCACATCGCGACCGAGGCGGCGATGTCGGTGTTCACGAACGCCTGGGCCGCGACACCGTCCGCCGCGAGCTCGCTGCCTGCGTTGAACCCGAACCAGCCGAACCACAGCAGGCCCGTGCCGATCGCGACGAACGCGACGTTGTGCGGGTTGCGCCGCTCGTCGGGGCCGAACCGCCGGGATCCCACGATGAACACCGAGGCGAGCGCCGCGAAGCCGGCGCTCGTGTGGACGACCATGCCACCGGCGAAGTCCAGGACGCCCCACCGGGCGAGGAACCCACCGCCCCAGATCCAGTGCACGATCGGGACGTAGACGAGGAGGCTCCAGAAGACGAGGAAGACGAGGTAGCTCTTGAACCGCACCCGGTCCGCGAAGGCGCCCGTGATGAGCGCGGGCGTGATGATCGCGAACATCTCCTGGAACGAGAAGTGCGCGAGCGCCGGGATGTTCGGGGAGTAGGGCCCTGGTGCGGCGCCCACGCCGTGGAGGCCCGCCCAGCTCAGGTTGCCGATGATCCCGCCCAGGTCGCCCGAGAAGGAGAGCGAGTACCCGACCGCAACCCAGATCATGGTGACGACACCCATCGAGATGAAGCTCTGCAGGACGATGGTGAGGAAGTTCTTCCGCCTCACGAGCCCGCCGTAGAACAGCGCGAGCCCCGGCGTCATCACCATGACGAGCGCGGCGCTCAGGAGGACGAACGCGGTGTCGCCGGTGTTGATCACGCCGTGCCCCCTCTCCCGCACGTCTGCGGCGTGGCGCCCAGGTCGCGCCAACGCTACGGCGGCGGCCCCGCGGAGTCGGGGATCGACCTCGTCGGGTCAGTCGAGCATGCGCTCGAGACGACGTCGGAGCGCGGGCCACTCAGATTCGACGATCGAGTACATGGCCGAGTCCCGCGGGAGATCCTCCTCGCCGGCGACGAGGGACGGCTGCCAGCTGCGGAGCACGCCCTCGAACGTGGCGCCGATCCGCTCGATCGCGCGTCTGGACCGATCGTTGCGTGCGTCGGTCTTCAGGTCGACGCGCTTCACGCGCCACACCTCGAACGCGTGGCGGAGCATCAGCAGCTTCGCCTCGGTGTTCGTCGAGGTGCGCTGGGCGGATGCCGCGAGCCACGTCCCACCGATCTCGACGGCGTGCGGGGTCGCGCGATCGTTCCACCACCGGATCGTGAGGAAGCGCGTCCCGCCGACGACCCGCTCTCCGTCGCGCAGCACGGTCGAGTACGGCAGCGCCTCGCCGCGGTCGCGCTCGGCGAGCAGGGCCGCGATCGCGGCCACGGCCTCGGCGACCGTGCCCGGGACGGCGGTGTGCGCGTACGTGGACCGGTCCTCGGTCGCGGCGCGACACCAGCCGTCCGCATCCTCTGCCCGGAGCGGTCGAAGGAGCACGCGACGACCCTCGAGCAGGCGTCCCCTCTCGCGCTCGATGAACCGCTCGCGGTCCGCGGGCATCGCGCGAGTCTGACCCGTCGCGTCCCGCTAGACCAGACGACGCTCCGCGGCCCAGTTCGTCAGCTGGTGTCGGTTCGAGAGCTGCAGCTTGCGTAGGACTGCGGAGACGTGGGTCTCGACGGTCTTCGTCGAGATCGTCAGCTCCCTCCCGACCTCCTTGTACGTGTACCCGCGGGCGATGAGCCGGAGCACCTGCCGTTCGCGTGGCGTGAGCTGGTCGAGCTGATCGTCGCTGGCCGACTGGTGACCCGCGCCCTCCGTGTAGGCGTCGAGGACGAACCCCGCGAGCCTGGGGGAGAACACGGCGTCGCCCGTCGCGACCTTGTGGACCGCCTCGACGAGCTCGGGTCCTGAGATGTTCTTCGTCACGTAGCCACGCGCACCGGCCCGGATCAGCGCGATCACGTCCTCAGCCGCGTCGGAGACCGAGAGCGCGAGGAACCGCGTCTCGGGGCACTGCCGCACGATGGCGTCGAGGATCGCGCGGCCGCCCCCGCCGGGGAGGTGCACGTCGAGGAGGACGACATCCGGCTGGCGGTCCACGATGAGCTCGATGGCGGCGTCGACCTCGTCTGCCTCGCCGACGATGTCCACCGCCTGCCCGAGCTCGGCGCGGATCCCGGATCGGACGAGCGCGTGGTCGTCGACCAGGAACACTCGCGGGCGCGCCTCCTGGGTCACTGCGCCGCCACGCCGAGGGGGAGGGCGAGCTCGACCTCGGTCCCCCTGCCGGGCTCGGAGCGGACGATCGCCGAGCCTCCGTTGCGCGCCATGCGCTCACGGATGGAGCACGCGATGCCTCGGCGGTCGTCCGCGACGGCATCCGGGTCGAACCCCCGCCCGAGATCGCGGACGAAGAGCGAGATGCGCTCGGGCTCGACCTCGGCGTACATCGAGATCTGCGAGGCACCGGACCACTTCGCCGCGTTGACGGCCGCCTCCCGGCCGGCGGCGAGCAGCGCACGCACCGGTTCGTCGAGGTCGCAGTCGCCGACGACGACGAGCTCGACGCGCACGCCGTAGTCGTCCTCGACGTCCTGCTCGATCAGCCGAGCCGCCGACGCGAAGGACTCGCCGCTCCGTGCGTCAGCCGATGGGTCGAAGAGCCAGGTCCTGAGCTCCCGCTCCTGCCGGCGGGCGAGGCGCACGACCTCGGCGGGCTCGGCGGCCGACTTCTGGATCAGCAGCAGCGTCTGCAGCACGGAGTCGTGGAGGTGGGCCGCCACGTCCGCACGCTCCTGCGCGCGGAGCCGCTCACGCCGCTCGCGGGTGAGGTCGCGAAGCGTGCGGAGCCACCACGGCGCGAAGAGCACGAGGAAGCCAGCGCACACGAGGAGCGCACCGACGAACACGCCGATCGCCTCGCCGCGGAGGGAGCCGACCTTCGAGACGAGCACCGCGCCGACGAGGAGGAGCGCCCCACCGACACACGCCCGGAGCGCGATCGTGCGCCAGTTCGTCGAGGTCGCCGCGCTCACGAGCGGTGCCGCGTCGAGCCGCTCCTGGAGCTGCGCGCGCTCCTCGTCCGAGACACCCCGCCAGACGCAGAGCGCGCAGACGGCGCTCAGCAGGAGGGGCCACGCGAGGAACCCGGGCTCCTGCACGCCCATGACCTGGAGCGTGACGAGGATCGCGACGACGACGGTGGCCACCGCGAGGACGATCTGCAGCTGCCTGCGGTCGTCGAGCACTCGGGAGAGGACCGCGTGGTCCTCGCCCTCTCGGACGATGACGGCCCAGCACACCGCGTAGGCGAGGATCCCGAGCCCCACGACGAAGATGCTGAGGAACGCCAGGACGCGAAGAGGTCGGCTCGACACCCCGAGCCGACGAGCCAGCCCACCGCAGACGCCCCCCAGGACCGCGTCGTCGGCGCTCCGTCGGAAGGGACGGATCGGCCGGCGGGCGGTGTCGGGCGGCGGGGCCGCCTCGATCGCAGCCCGGTCCGAGGAGGTGGTCGTCACGTCGAAAGT
>Ga0318553_10000181_pt1 | contig 17885 bp, 33 predicted proteins | sample GRESIP082b2f21_FD_203686 | JGI IMG/M metagenome (GOLD analysis project Ga0318553, IMG submission 203686) | Tropical soil microbial communities from Luquillo Experimental Forest, Puerto Rico - GRE.SIPMG.082b2f21 | ecosystem: Environmental > Terrestrial > Soil > Tropical forest > Bulk soil...
GAACCTGCCCATCCAATACCAATCGAACGAAGTGCCGAACGTGGCTGAGATCAAGACACGCCAGGATTACTACCAGATCGATTGGCCGATCGTGACCCGTCAGCGCCAAGTCGGCGTCTATGCCGAAGAGGTGCTCGCGGTCTATGCCCCGTTTGCGATGGGCGTCATCACCAACATCGCCAACGGCTGAGCATTTTACCCCGCCAGGGCCGCGAAACCCTGGCGGACCCGCCCTTGGCCACGACGCGGAGTGCCAAGGGCGGGATTTCAGCCGCGCAATTTTTACGACGATTTTTGCAGACGGCTGTCTGCGCAGGAGGCAACCGCCTTGCCATATTTCCAAGCCCTCGTCGACTACCGCACCGGGTTTGTGCTCGAAGCACCCGATCTCGATGAAGCGCGCCGCATGGCGCAGCGCATCGCCATCAACAAAGTGGTTGCGGACGCGGTGATCGACATCAGCCAGGTCGAGGACCCGAACTTCGAGCCCGGGCAGGACCCGCCCGATGCCGCGCCGAGCAATTAGCCTCGCCGCACTGCTGCTGCTGGCCGGCTGCGCCGAGGCGCCGGGACCGCAGACCTATAAGCCAGACTGCCATCACCAAGCCGACCAGGCCGACGGTCTGAACCTCGCCGTCTCGTGCATGGTGGTCAACAATTACATCATTGGCGGGACCGCGACCGCGAGCCCGCCGGTCAGCGTGACACTGCCGACCACGGTGCCTGGTCTGCCATTGCCTGCCGTGCCAAATGCCGCGGCCGCGTTCAATGCCGCACCGGCACTACGAACCCCGACCATCGCCGGCGCGGCGATCACGACCGCCAACACGCCAGCACCAGCGGCGCCCGACATCTGGGCGCGGACCACCTTTCGGTTCGCCCATGACCCGGCCGGCAATCTGATCACCGAGTCACTGAGGTAGCCCTATGATCCTCGTCGTACCACTCGGTGCCGAGCAAGCCCCGATCTCGCACGGCACCACGCAATACCGCCCCTATCTCGCCGACCACACCGACACGAGCACCTATCCAACCTGGCTCGTCAACGTGCCGCCGGAGGTCGCGCACCACCTTTGCCATAACGCAGGTTTTTACCCGTGGAAGGAACAGTGATGAGAAACGTATTTACGGTCGCATTTGCGCTCACCGTTGTGGCGGCCTCGCAATCCCAGGCCGGCACGGTGACCGCGACGGTGCCGGTCACCGTCCAGCAAGCGCTTGCCTTGGTCTTTAACCCGGCCACTCCGACGATCGCGTGCAACGCCACACCCGGCACTGTGGTGGCCGCAGTCAGCACGACCGGCGGCGACGGCAATGCCGCGACCTTTGCCACCAGCGGCGGCGACACGACCGATTTCGTGGTCAATGGGACCAATGTCGTGGTCGGGCCGAGCGGCATCGCCGCGAGTTCCTGCGGCAAGACGATGACCGTGACGGTGACCGCGACGCAGCCATGAGCGCTCCGGCTCTCGTGCTGCTGCTCGGTGCCTCGGTGGCGTGCAACGCGCCACCCGGCACCGTGGTCGCGCGCATCTTGACGACTGGTGGCGACGGCAAGCCGATCAGCTACACGATCAGCGGCAGTGTCAGCCAGTATTTTCGGATCCGTCCGAGCGGCGTCATCGTGGTCGGGCCAAACGGCATCGCCGCGAGCGCCTGCGGCAAGACCAACGACGTGACGGTCACCGCGACGCAAAATTAAAGGATCGACATGCACAAGCGCTCTTTGACCGTGGTTGCCGGCATCGCCGGCATCGCGTTGGCCGGGCTCGCCTGGGCCGACAGTATTAGCACCACGGCGACGCAAACGATTGTCTCGGCGGACGGCACCGTCCTCAACCCCGAGGTCAGCGCCGCGCCGGCTGCGGCCGCCGCTGCGGCCGGGGGCAAGATCGTGACCATCGAAGGAACCTGGACATTTAGCAGGCCGCACAACGCAAACGGCGATTATCCGATCCTCCTCAACGGCGCCAACGCCGGCTGGGGCGTCCTGCTCGAGGTGATCAACGGCAAGCTCTATCTGCGCGACAAGGCCGGCAATTATTCGGTTCGGTGGAACGCTGGCTGGGTCGCTTCCGGCACGACTGGGCCGCTTCAAGGCACGGTTGCTAACACCATCACACTTAGTGTGACGCTGCCCAAGCTCCCCGATGATTCGCCCGCCGGCACTATCGTTGCAACGGCCGCAGTCACGATGTCGCCGCCCACCGCACAATTCAGCGGGCCACTGGTTTCAAGCGACCCGCTCTTTAGCTTCAACGGCATGAACGTGGTGTTGGCGCGCGCGCTGACCGCAGCCGATGATGGCACCCACCCGACGGCGATGATCAGCGCGGTGCAGTGATCATCTTCTCCACAACGCAGGATTTTCCCCGTGGCAACCGGAACAGTAATTTTTCACTCGGCACACCCGCTCGTAGCACTGCGCCACAAGGACGGCCCGCGCCGCGCGGTGTCGTGGGGCGGCATGAGCTTTGAGCCCGACGAGCGCGGCGTCGTCATGGTGCCGGTCGAGGCAGTGCGCGAGCTCACCGAGTCGCACGGTATGGAAGGCGTGCCCGAGCAGTATGGGCACATCGAGCAGGCTGAGCTTCCGCCGCCAAAGGAACCGGACCCCGCGAAACCACCGAGGGGACGCGGCAAGTTGGCCGGCCTGGCGCCGAGCTTCGAGGTCAGCGAGACCGGACAGACGACCGAAGGCGGTGCTGTGCGTCCTACCGTCTTCCGGGCGGAGGGCGATCACCCCGAGGGTGGCCCGCAGCCGGCGCTCGGACCGCCGCCGAGGGAAGCCGAGGTTAACGCATCCCAATCAGCCAATCCATTCGGATCACACTAGCTAGCCTAGCCAGCGGGGCCAGCCCGAGCGAACCGGCACCCGGTCCGCAGCCGGCGCTGACCGCGCCACCACCCGGCGAACAATCCGCCGAATAACCAGCATTCGGGCCAACCCGGCGGCCGTCGCCGCTTGACTGTGGAGGATCGCATTTGCTCCCCGGCAGTTAGGGTTGGCCCGGGCACCTGTTCTTTCCATCTCAACCAAACCCAAGGGGGGTTGCTTTGCAATACCTACCGCAACCCGTGCGCCCTAGTCATGAGCGCGCGCATCTCGTGATTTGCTACAAGAACTTTGCCGCCCACAAGCATATTTCGCATATCGGCCTCGGGGTCACCGCGCTGACCAATGCGCGGATCCTGAACGCCGCCGGCTACTGGACCGAGGTCTGGCCAATCCTGTCGGCTGCCGATCTGAACGATCTGCTGCACAAGAGCCGGGCCACCAACACCGCGCAGAGCCAAGCGCCGATCAGCCACGTCGTGATCAGCGCGCCGTGGATCCCGACCAAGGACCTGCAGCAGCTGACCATGGAGTGGTCCGATACGCAGTTCCACGTCGTCAGCCACAGCAATGTCGGGTTTCTGCAAGCCGACCCCAATGGCGTGACCCTGCTGCGCGAGGACGGCGATCTGCAGACCAGCTCGATCAATTTCCACATCGGCGCCAACAACCAAAAACTCATCCAGTGGTGGCAGAGCGTCTACCGCACGCCGATGCGCTGGCTGCCCAACATGTACGACCTCAGCGCGGCGCAAACCGTGCCACAGCGCTGGTTGCCGGGCAAACCTTTGCGGATCGGCTCATTCGGCGCCACCCGGCCACTCAAGAACATTCTGACCGCCGGTGCCGCAGCACTCGAGATCGCATCGCGCCTGCAAGCCGACCTCGAGTTCCATGTGTCCTCCGGACGTGCCGAAGGCGGCGGCGACACGATCACCAAGGCGCTGATGGCGCTTTACGCCAATCTGCCGACCGCCAAGCTCGTGCAGGATGGTTGGCAATCGTGGCCAGCCTTCCGCCGGGTCGTGCGCAGCATGTCGCTGCTATTGCAGCCGAGCTATACCGAGTCATTTTGTATGGTCGTAGCCGATGGCGTCGCCGAAGGGGTTCCGTCGGTGACCTCTGATGCAATCGATTGGGTTCCCAGGCGCTGGCAAGCGACCGATGACAACGCCGACGACATTGCCAATGTCGGCATCAACCTGCTGCACGACCCGAACGCGGTCCAACACGGACTGAACCATCTAAAGGCGCACAACGCTGCAGGGCTCGACGCCTGGTCGACCATGCTGACAACGCCCTCGCGCCCGGCGCGTCAACTGATGAGCGCCGCGTAATGGGATGCAGCAGGCCACCGTTCACACCCGGCATTGGCGTCGGCCGGCGCGCAAGCTGAGCGATCAGCAAGTCGCCCGCATCAGGGCGTTGCCGTGGGAACCGGGTGCCCGTTTGGCGCGTGAGCTTGGCGTCTCGCCGTCGCTGGTGTCACAGATCCGCACTGGGCTCAAATACAAGCGGGCGCTGCCGCAACAGACCTATTACGCGCGCGTCACCGATGGTAGCGAGCGGTATTCGCTCGGGTCATTCTTGACCCCCGAGGCGGCGCAGAACGCGATCGATAATTTTAAGCGGACCAACCGCTGGCCGCGCGGCTCGATCGAGCGAACCAAGCAGGGCCGCTATCGTGCCCGCCTGTCGTTAAACACCTTCGCGACCCGCTGGGCGGCCGAACGCGCGATCGAGCAAGCGATGACGGCGTTGCGACCACTTTCACTGAAATGAAACGCAAATGGACTGTCCGCATTGTGGGGGACTCATCGACACCGGGGCGCTGCAGCCGCTCGAGCACACCTGCTTTGACGATCAGTGGCAGCATATCGTCGTCGGCGAGGAGCGTCACTACATCACCCCGGTGGCCTGGCGGATCTTGCGGTTGATGCGCGAGCGCTTCCGGCGCTTTGTCGACGAGGGGTTCCTCGCGCAATGGTCCGCGGCCGACCCGGCAGAGGGCGGCAGCATCCCGGCGACCAAGATGCACATCATGCGCGTGCGGGTGAGGCTCGCCGGCACGCCATTCGCGATCGCAAACCGGTATGGCGGCTATTACGGCCTATTTCCGGCCGATGAGGTCAAGGTCATAAGCCTCGTCGACGGCAGGAAATTCATCAGCCGCCAAGACCGCGACCAGGCGCACTGTACCGCAGCTTTTCTCAAGGACTGATCGGAGAGCGTCATGGCCGCTGGTGACCTGACGAGCCTTGCCAATGTCAAGGCGTGGATGAACACGACCGGCACGTTTGGCGCGACCGATGACACGACGCTGACCCGGCTGGTCACCGCGGCGAGCGGGTTTCTGGCGCGCTACCTCGGCCGCGATGTCGTGCTGACCAATTACAGCGAGTTGCGCGACGCCTATGGGCCGGCCTCGAACAGCTTTGTGTTCGCCAATTACCCGGTGCAGCAGGTTTACGCGGTCGTCGTCGCCGGCGTCTCGATCCCGCCGATCCCGCAGACCAGCGGCACCCTGACCACCAACGGGACGACCGCCGCGGGCAACGCGACCCTGCATTTTGCCGGTCCGGTGCCGAGCTGGATCGTCGCGGGTCTGTCGATCACCGATCCGACGACGCTGAACGCGATCCAGGCAAACACCACGGTGCAATCGACGACCTCGACCACCGTCGTGATGAACCAGGGTGCCGGCAGTGCTGGTGTGCAGTCGGGCGATCTGATCGTCTTTGCCCCGACCCCGGGCTCGCTTGTCAACGCGCTGCCGACGACGTTTTATCCGCCGGCCGGCTACACTTGGCAGCCGACCAAGCTGGTGATCACCGGCTACCCGATCCCGCGCCTGCAGCAGTGCGTCAGCCTGCTCTACCAGGCCGGTTATGCGACGGTTCCCTACGAGATCGAGCAGGCCTGCATCGAGCTGGTGGCGCTGCGCTATCGGATGGAACGCCAGCACCCGGGTGTGGTCGCCGACCACATCGGCACCGCCGCCGGCGACGGGGTTACCTACAGCCAAAAGGATATGAACCCCTGGATGAAGCGGGACCTCGAGCAGTTCAAGTCGGTGGTTCCAGTCTCGCCAATGCCAAGGGGGTTCTGATTGTTGTCCGCCAACTTCGTCAGCCATGTGCCGGACGCACCGCTGCAAGAGCACGAGATCCGCGCACTACCGCGCTGTGCCAATTGCCCGTTTGCCGAGACCGACAAGGACGACGGCAAGCTCTACTGCCACGAAAGCGCGGTGAAGGCTCAGGCTGCGGTCATCGTTCAGCAGCCGCAGCAAAACACGCCGGTGCTCACCGCCGCCGGCGCTCGGATCCCGCCTAAGCCCGAAGTCGTGGTCCTCGGCGTCACCAGCTTCTGGCCGGAGGTCCAGCCCGAGTGGCGATGCTGGCAGCATCCCAAGCTGCAGGCCGAACGGCGGCGGCTCGAGAGTGGTCTCTGATGACGACGCTCGAAGAACTGTCGCTGCGCACACCGGTTTGCGAGTTTCTCTACCAATCGCATGACGTGATCGAGGCGGCGATCGGCGACCAAGTGTTGATCCAGGCGATCGGAGTCAGCGCCCGGATCATTGCCGAGTCGCTCAGAGAAGGCGGCCAGATCCTGATCGCCGGTAATGGCGGCAGCGCCGCGCAGGCGCAGCATTTCGCCGCCGAGCTGGTCGGGCGGTTCGCGCGCGACCGCGCACCGCTTCCGGCGATCGCCCTCGGTGCCGATGTCGCGAGCCTGACCGCGATCGCCAATGACTATGGCTTCGCCCACGTCTTCGAGCGCCAGCTGATCGCACTGGTGCGCCCGGGCACGGTCTTGGTCGCGATCTCGACCTCGGGCAAGTCGCAGAATGTTTTGCGGGCGGTCGAGGCCGCGCAGCGCTTGGACCGCATCCCGATCATCGCGATGACCGGGCGCCCGGGCGGCCCGCTGGCCGACGCCTGTCCCCTCACGATCGTCGCCCCGTCCACCGAAACCCCGCTGGTGCAGCAGCTGCACCTGGTCGCGGCGCACGCGATCTGCGGTCTGGTCGAGGCGATCCTTTTTGGCGAGGTGCCGAAATGAGCTTCGCTGCCGAGTGGAAGGGTCTGGATGAGCTCCTCGACCGTCTGCGACGCGCCTCGCCGGACATCCGGCATCGGATCAATCTGGCGACACGCGGTTCCGGCGAACTCGTCGCCTCGCAGGCGCGCGACAATCAGCGGAGCCTGTTCAAGGGCTCCGGGAAGGTCGCCGACATCTCGGTCCAGGTGACCCGCAGCGGCGACACGGTCACCGCCGACATCACCGCCGGCGGAACACCCTATGCCCGGATCCACGAATTGGGCGGCACGATCCACCTGCCGGATATTTTCCCGGTCCAGGCCAACGCGCTGCATTGGATCAGCAAGGAGGGTGACGAGGTTTTCGCCAAGCATGCCCGGGCGCATGACGTGGTTATCCCCGAGCGCTCCTATCTGCGCTCGGCGCTCAAGCAGCGCGAAGACGACATCATGCGGGTGTTCCGGGAGGCCGTCGCTGGCGCCGGGAACGTCACCCAGGCCGCATAGCGGGGGTTTCGATGTCGACGTGTCCTCCGACCCGCGAGCAGGTCTTCAGCGCGGTCTTCAACCTGGTCAACGGGCTGCCGGGCTTTGCGCTGACGACCCGCCGCTACACTCGCCCCTCGGCCGTCGAGGCGATCAACTGCCCGTGTCTGATGAGCTGGGAGCAGCCCGAGAAGACCGAGGGCGCCGAGCTCGGGTTGCGCAGGCGCTGGTGGGAGGTCTGGTACATCATCGTCTACTACAACAACGACAGCTATACGCCGGGTGCGACGATCCTCAACCCGCTGATCGACACGGTCGAGGCGGCATTCGCCCCGGACAACTATGTGCACCAGACGCAGACACTCGGCGGGCTGGTGCAGGCGGTCTACATCGACGGTGCGACGGTCAAGGCGATCAGCGACGTCGACATCGACCACGGCCAGGGTGGTGCCGTCATCCCGGTGCGGATTCTCGTGCCCTAGTTGCGCACCCGCCGGTTCAGATAGGCGATCAAACTGCGCTTCAGCTCGTCGCTGCCGGGGCTGTCGCGAATGACCTGACGCAGCTTTGTGGCACTGATCTCATAGGCCGAGAAGTCGACCCCTTGCGCCATGGCCGCGTCGATGCGGTCCAACATGCCGGGCAGCCAGAGGCGGCGGCTATCCATGTGCACGTCGTTGACGGGCTGCAGACCGCCGAGGGTCAAGGCTTTCTGCAGTGGCCTCCGGCGTCGGGTCTCCCGGGACGTCCGGCAGCCGCTTCCATGACTCTGTCGGGCTAAGACACCAAACCGACCCGTCAGAGCACAGCGCAAACAGCGTGTTCGCAGAGGCGGCGATCTGAATAATCCGCTTTATCAAGGGGGTTCTCCGAAATGACCACTCATCTCTACCACGCCGGCTGATGCTCGATCTACCTGACGTCACGCTGGTTGCGATCGATGCCGGTCCGGTTGCCGATCTCGTCGACCAGGCGATCAACGACTGCCTCGATCACGTCCGGTTTGCCGATGTCTTGTCGAGCGGGCACCTGCCCGCGCCGATCGACGGCATCGACGCCTGGAACAAGGCGATCTGGCACACCGTGCCGGAGCTGATCAAGACCAGCCATTACCTAGTGATCCAGTGGGACAGCTGGATCATCAACCCGGCAGCTTGGTCCGACGACTTTCTTGGCTACGACTACATCGGCGCACCGTGGGGTTGGCACCGCGGCGGACCCGAAGTCGGCAATGGCGGCTTCTCGCTGCGTAGCAAGCGCCTGGGGCTGTACCTACGCGATAACGCCGAGGTGTTCCCGGTCAAGTTCCCCGAGGACGACTGGCTGTGCCGCCGCTATCGGCCACTGCTGCGCGGTGACTTGCTGTTCGCACCCGATGCCGTCGCCTACCGCTTCTCGCGCGAGCGCACCGGCTGGGAACTGAGCCAACCAAGCTTTGGCTTTCACGGCCTGTGGAACTTCCCGCGTGTGCTGAGCATGCGGCAACTCGGCGAACGCATTGCGCTGTTCAATGACTATGTCACCAGCCGCGTCGAGTACCCGCAGATGCTGCAGGCAATGTACGAGCGGAGGGCGAAGGCATGATCACGCCCGACACGCTCTACACCGTGCTGACCTATGAGCTTACGCAATACCCATTCCCGGCATTGATCACCGAACTGCTCGGCGAAAAGGACCTGTCGTTTCTGCGCGACGAGCTGCCACTGCATACGCGCGCGACCGACCAGAAGACGCGGTGGCACGAGCGGTTCTATGCCACGCGCGAGCTCTGGGCACCGCTTTATACCGACTTTGTGATGGAGTTCGTTGCCCGGCAGTTCAGCGAACCCTTCCTCGTCCAGGCGATCCCGACCTTCCGGGTGCATCAGCCGGGGAATGTCGCGGTCGGCGAGTATCACAGCGACGGCGACTACGGGCATCCGGCAGGTGAGACGAATTTTTGGCTGCCGCTGACGCGGGCCTCGGGCACTAGCTCGGTCTTCCTTGAGGAGGGACCGAACCGGCGACGCTCGATCAGTGCTTGGCCCGGTGACGTCGTGGTGTTTGACGCGATCGCCACGCGCCACGGCAACGAGATCAACGGCGAGCGCTTTAGCCGGGTCAGCTTTGATTTCCGGTGTCTGCCGTACCGGCTCTACCGCGGCGAGGGCGAGGCGCGCTCGGTCAACATGGGCAAGCGCTTTGCACCCGGCGAGTACTACGCCGACATCGTCGTGCCGGGCCGCGCATGATCACCGACGAGCAGCGGATGGCGTGCAACGCCTTTTATCAGACCTTTGGTCTATTGCACGACGGGCGGATTGGAACCCTGCGGCACCAAAGCGGGGCGACTTACAAAGTCCGCCTGCATGAATGCCGGCAGGAGGGCGACGAGTTCATCTTCCGGCTGGAAATTCTCGATAAGGCGGAGGGCAGCGCGTGAGGGCGCGGGGCAACGAGCCGAGCCGGCTGCTAAGCCTCGACGACGAGCCCTGGCGGCCGTCGCAGCGGCTCTATTCGCTGGCCCATGACATCGCGGGTCTGGCACCCAGGATCACCCACCGCAGGCTCGGTGCACGGCCCTCGGCCGGCCGGCGCTGGTTCGAGGTCTTTCCGGGCCAGCACTACCACCTCTTGACCGCGATCTCCGTGGTGCTCGGCCCGCGGATCATCTGGGAGTTTGGCACCGATACCGGGATGAGCGCGGTTGCCATGCTCGAGGGCAATGCGCTGGCGCGGATCTACACCGTCGATATCGAGCCCTGGTGCACCAAACAGGATCCCTGGCTCCTCGAGGCGGACTTTGCGGACGCGCGGGTGACTCAGGTCGTGAAAGATATGGCGGCCCCAGACCTGTTCGCGACCTGGGGCGAGTGTATCGCCGGGGCCGAGTTGATCTTCGTCGATGGCCCCAAAGACGGGCTAACCGAGCGGACATTCCTCGCTCGGTTGGCCGCCGTCCCGTTCCGCCGCTCCCCGATTGTGGTCTTCGACGACATCCGGGTCATGAACATGATCGACATCTGGCGCGGCATTGCGCGGCCCAAGATGGACCTGACGAGCTATGGCCACCACACCGGCACCGGGCTCGTCGATTGGTGCGGGAGTCTATGATGGCAGTGGTCCCCGGCACCCCCCTCGACGCCGAGCGCATTCGCAGCACGCTGAGCCAAGCCAGAGGGGTGTTCCTCGAGCTGAGCCTCGAGGATAGGGCTGAGACTGCCAAGACGATCTTGCCCTTCTACGAGGTCCTTGCCGCGGCCTATGCCGAGTTTGTGGTGTTCCTGCGCGCCATGCAGGACGGGGCTGCGGGCACCGCTTGATGACCGCGCAATTCGACTCGCTGATCGGCGGCCGTCGCAACGCGGCACTGCGCGAGGCGATCCAGCAAGGCGCACAGAATTTTACCTACAAGGGCCATCCCTGCTGGAAAGATCCGTTTGACCTGGCGCTCTACTCGATGCTGCTGTGGCGCGAAAAGCCGCGGACCATCATCGAGATCGGCTCGGCCTTTGGTGGCTCAGCGCTGTGGTTCCGCGACATGCAGGTAGCGATGGGGATCACCCCCTGCATGGTGATGTCGATCGACGTCAACCCGCCGAGCACGACCATCCCCGGCCTCGCCTTTCTGCAGGGTGACGCACACGATCTCGGCAGGACGATCCCGCCGCAGTGGCTCGCCAGTGAGATGGCGCGGCCGTTGCTGGTGATCGAAGACAGCTCACACGAGCCCGAGACCACGCTCGCGGTGCTGCACTTCTTCGACCCCTGGCTGCGGCCGGGCGAGATGATCGTGGTCGAGGACGGCAACGCCGACGAGCTCTATCCCGGCCGGCACCGCCGCGGCGGACCGCTGACCGGGCTCAACGAATTCATGGCCGAGCGCCGCGTCGACTATGTGCGCGCCGCCGAATATTGCGATTTCTTTGGCCAGAACGTGACCTTTAACCCCGACGGTTATTGGCGGAAGATCCGATGAGGCCGCCAAAGATGAGCGCCTTCGTGATCGCCTATAACCGGGCGGAATTACTTCGCGCTTGCTTGCGGCGGGTGCGTTTTGTCGACGAGCTCATCGTCGTCGATAAGTCTTCGACGGACGAGACCCCCATGGTCGCGCGCGAGCTCGCCGACCGTTATGAGCTGGTGCCGTGGACCCCGGTCGTCGAGGATACCCGGGCCTACGCGCAGAGCCTGTGCTCGCACGAGTGGATCATCTGCCTCGACGACGACGAGATCCTCTCGCCCACGGCACCCGAGGGGATCGGCGAGGTCATCGCGAAATGCCCCGAGGCGGATGTCTTCTACCTCCCGATCCGCCATTACATCCTCGGGCGGTTCGACCCGCGAAGCTACCCCGAGGAGCTGCGGCCGGCCCTCTATCGCCGCGGCATGATCCACTACCCCACTGAGGTACACGCCTCCGCGGTCGTCGATCCCGAGTGCCGGCAGCGGGTCAAGGTCGAGGGCATCTGGCTCGATCACCTCTCCCATCCCGATGTCGCGGCCTACCTCGAGAAGACCAACCGCTACACCTCGCGGCCGGAGCGCAGCGGGGCGAAATTGCCGGCGGATCTGGCGATTTTTGCCCGGCATCAGATCGGCTTGGTCCCGGTCGGCGCCGACCCCTACGTCCAGGCGGTCGGGCTGCTGCGCGCGCTCTACGACATCGTCGACGGGCTCAAGCGCTGGGAAGCGACCCAGCCCAACGGCCACGAGGTCTTCCGCCAGTTCTGCCAAGCGATCGAACAGGAGAACGATGCCCTTGGCGAACCGTGGTTTGGCAAAGCCGACGGGGAGCCGTGGCGATGAGCAACCCCAAGGAGGCCGCGTGATGGATTTCTGTGTCGTCGATCGCGCGAGGCCGGATCTCGGCGGTAACCTACGCGGCGGCGACAGCTGCAGCTTTACCCCGACGCTATGGCGCTATCTGATCGACAGGTTCGGCGTCCGCTCGGTGTTGGACGTCGGCTGCGGGGAAGGCCACGCGGTCGCGTTTTTCAATCGTCAAGGCGTCTACGCTCACGGGATCGATGGTCTGCCGCTCAATGTGGAACGCGCAGTCTTCCCGATCGCGTTGCACGACCTCAAGGCTGGTCCCTACACGATGCCTGTCGACCTCGTGCTCTGCGTCGAGGTCGTCGAGCACATTGAGGAGTGCTATCTCGAGTCGCTGATCAAGACGCTGAGCAATGGCCGCATCATCGCGATGACGCATTGCCTGCCGGGGGTGGACGGGGGCCATCATCATGTCAACCTGCAGCCCAAGGAATATTGGGTAAAGCACGTTCAGCAGATGGGCTACACGCTGGCCACTGATAACGACCTCTACCGCACGATCGCCCACGCCGAAACCGGGCCGAAATATTTTTCAGAGTCCGGTCTTGTGTTCATCAGGGACACCGCACCATGAAAAAACTGCACATTGGCTGCGGCAACCATCCTCTGCCGGGTTGGACCAACACTGACCTCAACCCGTGGCGGCCCGACATCCTGCGCATGGATGCGACACAGCACTTTCCGTTTGCCGACGGCGAGTTCGATTACGCCTTTAGCGAGCACATGATCGAGCATGTCCCGCACGCCGGCGGCTTGACCATGCTCGCCGAGTGCCACCGGGTCATGAAGCCGGGTGGCCGGATCCGCATCTCGTGCCCCGATCGCGCGTTCATCCAGCGGCTATGCGGCCCGGCTGAGCAGCTGACCGACACTGACTGGCGCTACGTCGCTTGGGCGAAACAGCATTTCGGCATGAAGACCGCGCTCGATGTCGGGGTCAACTTGGCCAATGGCTTTGGCCACCAGTTCATCTACAGCGTGTCACTGCTGCACCGCGCGTTGGTCGGCGCCGGCTTTGCCAGCATCACTCAGCACCTGATTGGACAGAGCAGCGACCCCGAATTGCGCGACCTCGAAAACGACGGGCGCATGCCACCGGGGTTTCTGCAGCTTGAGACGATGACCCTCGAAGGCGTGGTCGCCTGATGGCGATCACAGTTGAACAAGACACCAGCGCAAAGCGTGGCGCCACCATCAAGCTAGAGACGCGCGCCGATCTGGCAGAATTTTATTCGGCACTGGTCGCCGGCAACGTCAAGGGTGTCGCCTTTGATGTTGTTGTGAAGCTGCTCAGCTTTCTCTCGGAGTAGAGCCGCATGAAGCGCTCGCGCCAGCGCCACGCCGCAAAGCGTCGGTTGAAACGCGCACAGAAGGAATGTCGCCAGCGGGCGGCTCAGCGGAGTAAAACACCATGACTCCACAAGAAAAAGCGCAACGCGTCGCCGACAGCCTCGGCATCAAGATGTATGTGGCGACCGACGGCCAGGTGACGCAGTTCCCCTCGCCGGGTGCCGAGCGGTTTGACCCGCCGGCCCGGGCGAACACAGACGCGTTCGGTCGGACCGCTGGTGCGGCGACAACCGCTGATGCGAGCGGCGAAGACCCAGCTCAAATGTAGGACGGCGCCTTTGGATAGGGCCTTGTCGCAAAGATCGTCCTGTTCGCGCCGACGCGGTGCTGCACGTCGCGACGGATGTCGACATAGCGGTCGCCGAGTGCCGTCCCAAAGGTCGCCGTCTGGCCCGGGCCGCGGCACAGCGTGAAATGCGGGGCTAAGCCCTCCGCTCGCAGCGCGTCCATCTTCAGCCGCATCGCGCCTTGGTCGTTCGGGTGATTGAGCACGCACCAGAGTGCGGCAACCCCGCAGTTTGAGATCGCGCTCTTGTCAAAGCGCGCCACTGCCGGGGCGAGCTGCCGGACCGTCTGGCGCCGCATGCCGGCGTAGAAGGCGAGATCTTTCCTCAGCTCCTCGGTGATCTTCATCTGGGTCTCGAACTCGCGCAGCGCCTCGTCGAGGTCGCGGTCGGGAAACGACTCGGTGACCGCAGTATGCGGCATCACCTCGAGCGTGATCGCGGTCCAGCCGGGATCGGCGCGCCACTTTTCCAGCTGTTCGACCGACATCCGTTCGACGGTCATTCGGGCCTCTTGAGCTGACGCTCGTCGATCTCGGCAAACGACTCGTCGCTGTATTCGCCGCTAATCCGGCCAGCGATCCACCAACCCGGCATGACGAGCGCGGCGTGCGGGTTCCAGTGTGCGATCTGCCAAGCGCAACCCTGCTCTCGCTCTTTGACCCAATAGTAACCGGGCTGACGTGTGGCTGCAGTCATTCGACCTCCACGGGCATACCAAGCGAGATCACATCAAAGGGCCGGCGACCGGTCACTTGCACGACACTGCTCAGTTCCCTGGGTTTGTCGAGAAAAGCGCGGGCAAGATCGCGCGCGGCAACGTCGTCCACTGCCTGGACGCGCATCGTGTAGCGCCCCCGCACCTCGACCTCAAGGTCGTAAGTTTTCAGCATTTCCAAGGATACCCCCGTGAGCAGACGCGCCGCCGACGAATTTGAGACGATCCATGCCCGCATGATCCAGCTACGACGCGAGACTGCCAAATCCCAAGAGCGAAAGCACGTCAATTTGAAGGGCGAGGAAATCGGCAGCTGCGCCGAGTGCGAGACCAACTGCACCGCATGCACCGGCAAGTGTTCCTGGGGGTGACCCAATGATCATCGATATTAGCCATTGGGATGGAACAATCGATTGGGACGCAGTCAAGGCTTCCGGGCTCGTCGACGGCGTGATCATCAAGGCGACGGAGGGCCACACCTGGGTCGACCCTGAGTTTTTCGCCAATCTGCGCGGTGCCGAGCGCGTCGACCTTCCCTACGCAGTCTATCATTTCTGCGATGCGAACCCACCGGCCGCGCAAGCCGCGCATTTTCTGCAGCTCGTCTCATGCCTGCCCTTCCTCGCCCTCGATGTCGAGGCGAATGGCAGCAACACGATCACCGTCGCTCAGACGGCGGAGATCGTCACTCGGCTGGGCATGGTTCGCGGCACCTTGCCGCTGCTCTACATCAACCGCTATGGGCCAGACGGCATCGGCACCGGTCTGCCAAACCGCGTGCTCTCGAAGTGTCAGTTATGGCTGCCCGAGTACGGCACTCGTCCGGTGCCGCCGCTCGGTTGGTCCAATTATACCCTGTGGCAATACACCGACCAAGGGGTCGTGCCTGGAGTGCCCGGCGACAACGGGTTCTGCGATCTCAGCCGGTTCAATGGCGACGCCGTTGAACTGGCGGCGTTCTGGGCCACCCGGCATTAGCCGATGGACCTGCTCTCGTTCGCCGCCCAGCTCAAGGCAATCGGTGGCGAGCTGGCGCAGGCCCAGGTCATACCGTCGCCAGTGGCCGACGAACCGCCGCCGGCGCATGCAGTCGACTGCGGTACGTGCACCGCGTGCTGCCATCTGGGCGTGTATCTGCTGCCCTGGGATGACGCCTCGCAATACCAGACCGAGGCCGACGGCAAATTGCTCAAGCGCGGTCCCGATGGCGGCTGTGTCTATCTGGGCGAGACCGGGTGCACGATCTACGAACGCCGGCCGCTCGCCTGCCGCACGTTCCACTGCGGCATGTTTGTCGCGCGCATGAGCGCCGATGAACGCGCCGAATATCAGGCTAAAGGCGTAGCACTCGGCAATCGGCAATTCGCCCGGGTGCTCGCCGAAGGCGACAAACGCAGCGGCGGGCTGGCCTAGCGGCATAAAGAAAGGCGGGTCCCAACCCGGCCCGCCTTTCGCAGGCTGCAGCACGGAGACCTTAGCACATGGGCTGTCCCTGCCGCGAGATCCGTCGCGTCATCGCACGATGGCTGCCGGGCGGCAAACAACTGGTCGGGCTGCTGCCCGACCTCCCTCCCGAGAGAGGGTCTGAACCAATTCCCGCAAAAGGATCTGAACCAATGGGATCTGAACCACTGAAGATGCTGGCGCGTGTTGCCGGGCAGTCGTTCCACCTGGTGAGCGGCAATTCCTATTACGCCGACGAGAACCGGGTGATCCGTGACATCGATATTCACGACGTGGCCGCGCTGCGCCGGGTTGGCTGCGAAGTGCTGCCGGAGGAGCAGACAGAGGTCGATACCGCCGCAGCTGAAAGCGTTGAGACCCATGCCGTAGGGCAAGCCTTTGAGGACGCGCCCGAGGCAGAGCTCGAGGCTGCGGAGCACGAGGTCGACGCGGAGCGCGGCGAGTGATCCATGCGCCGCTGACCGCGCCAGCCGATGACGGCAAGTTCATTCCGACGGCGCACCGCTACTTTCTGTCGGGCAAGGAATATGAGGACCGCGGCAATCTCGGTGCGGCCGAGCATTGCTTTGTCTCGGCACTGCGCCTCGACCCCAATCATCACGCGGCGCTGACCCACCTGGCGTGCATCGTTGGCGACCGCCGGCAATTCGATGCTGCGGTCGCCTTGGCGCAGCGCGCGGTCAACCTCGAGCCGCAAAACCCGGCTTATCTGGGCAACCTCGGCAACGCGCTGTTTCGCGCCGATCGTTACGTCGAGGCCGGAGCCGCGCAGATGGCGGCGCTCAAGATCGTCGGCGAAAAGAAAGCCCTTGGCGCCGATATCGACCCGCTTAGCGTCGCCGGGCTGTGGCACAACCTCGGCCTGGCGCGGGTCGCCGCCGGCAAGCCCACACAAGCCGTCGAGTGCTTTCGCAGGGCCCGTGACCTGGCCCCCGAGGAACAGCGGATCCGCCGCGACCTCGGCATCGGCCTGCTCGCCTGCGGTGAGTTACCCGAAGGCCTGCTGCACCACGAGGCGCGCTGGGACGACCTGGCGAAATACCCGGTGTGGGACAGCGGCATCCCGCGTTGGGACGGCGAGGACCTCGAGGGCAAGACGATCATCGTTCATCACGAGCAGGGCTTTGGCGACACGCTGCAATTCTGCCGGTTTCTGCCGCAGCTGCGCGCCGGCGGGGCGCATGTCATCGCCGCGGTGCCGCAACCGCTGATGCGGCTGATCAGCATCTCGGGCCTCGCCGACGAGGTCGTCCTGGTCGACGGGCCGCCGCCGCCGGCGCACTACCACTGCCCGATGATGTCGGTGCCGCTGCACCTGCAAACCACGCTCGACACCCTGCCGTCGGCGCCATATCTGCGCGCCCCCGATACCGGTCTGGGTATCCCGGTTCTCAAGCCGCCGGGGGTCCAGCTGATGGTCGGCGTGGTCTGGGCCGGGTCCTCCGGCTACATCCCCGACATGCGTCGCTCGATGCCCTTCAAGCACCTGATGCGTCTGGCGGAGATGCCGCAGCTCGCCTTCGTCTCGCTGCAAAAGGGCGAGCGCGCCGGCGACATCCAACGCGACGGCCTGCGCTCGGGGTTCGGCGATCTCTCCGGGGTCCTGGGTGACTTCGCCGACACGGCGGCGGCGTTGATGCAGGTCGACCTGGTCCTATCGGTCGACACCTCGGTGGTGCACCTGGCGGGTGCGCTTGGCCGGCCGACGATCGTGATGCTGGCGAACTGGCACTGCTGGCGCTGGCTTACCGAGCGTGACGACACCCCGTGGTATCCGAGCATGCGACTGGTCAAGCAGCCGGTTCCCGGCGATTGGGACAGTGTCATGCAGATGGTCCGCGAGATCATCGAGGACTCGGAGATCGAGTCGATCACCAGCGGCGTCG
>Ga0318553_10000182_pt1 | contig 17873 bp, 20 predicted proteins | sample GRESIP082b2f21_FD_203686 | JGI IMG/M metagenome (GOLD analysis project Ga0318553, IMG submission 203686) | Tropical soil microbial communities from Luquillo Experimental Forest, Puerto Rico - GRE.SIPMG.082b2f21 | ecosystem: Environmental > Terrestrial > Soil > Tropical forest > Bulk soil...
GGTGTGGTCAGTACAATAAATTCGGCAAAACCTACCGCTTCTGCGGGAGTACCGGCATGCGCCTTGGCGCCCAGCCTACGCACTACCGCTTGCGTTTGCTCAGACGTTTGGATTTCTAACGCCGAATAAAATCTCGTGTCCGGCTTTTTGCGCCCACGCTGTTCCAAGCGTCCCACCGACATTACCGGCGCCGATAATGGCGATTCTCATAGTATTAATCCTTCCATTTGATCGAACAGCCCATGGACGGAAACTGCTCTTGCGGCCCATGGCCCGTCTCGGCGATCTGTTTCATGGCTTCAAATAGGTCGCGACCAGCGTTCGGGACCGCCGTCATACGCGCGGCATCGAGCCGACCTCGGTATTGCAACTCGTCTTTTGCGTTAAAGCCGAAGAAGTCCGGTGTGCATTGAGCGCCATAAGCTCGCGCCACTTCCTGACTCGTGTCAATGACATAGGGAAAGCTGAAACCGTACCGCGCGGCAAATGCTTTCATGTTGTCAAAGGAGTCCTCAGGATAGCTCTCGGTATCGTTTGGCATGATGGCGATGGTTCCGATGCCAATCTCGCGTAGCGCATTGGCCTCGGTCACAATGCGGTTGATGGACGCCTTCACGTAGGGACAGTGATTACAGATGAAAACCACCAGCGTGCCTTTCGGCCCGCGAATGTCCGCAAGCGAGTAGGTCCTACCGTCGATGCCCTGAAGGGCAAAGTCCTTTGCCTTCCACCCGATCGCATGGGTTGTCTTCATCATCGGGCGTTCTCCACGACTGAAATCTAGTATGTAGGGTCCGCCGGGCGGCACTGCACGCAAAGGGAGTCATGAGAATATGGCAGCGTGGCGCGATCAAGTAGCATTGGTGACGGGTGGTGCTCGGGGTATTGGTCGAGCGACAGCGTTGCTCCTGGCGAAACGCGACGCAGCCGTATGCGTGAACTATGCCGCCCGTGCAGACGCGGCGGAGGAGCTGGTTTCCGAGATTATCGCCGCCGGTGGACGCGCTATTGCGGTTGCGGCCGACGTCGCCGACGCTGGCGCAATCGAGGCGATGGTCACCCGCGCCGAAAAAGAGCTGGGTTCAGTGACGATCCTGGTGAATAACGCGGGCGTGTCGTGGCGGGGCACTCTAGACACCTACGACCCGGCGCAGGTTACGCGCATGCGGCAGGTTAATGTTGAAGGAGTGACCAACGCGACCCGCGCGGTAATTACGGGTATGCGGAAACGGCGTTACGGCAGGATCGTCAACGTAAGCTCAGTTGCCGCGATCGGCACTGCACTCCCCGGCAACGCTTTCTATGCGGCGACAAAGGCCGAGGTCGCGATTTTGACTAAGCGCTTTGCCATGGAGCTTGGCCCACACAATGTGACTGTGAACGCGGTAGCGCCTGGCTTCGTCCGAACCGATCTGACGCGGGGTGGCCGCGGCGCCGACGACTGGCAGGGGACAGAACAACGTTTCGCTGCCCGCGCAATGATGGGCCGGATTGGAGAGCCCGAGGACATCGCTAATGCTATAACCTTTTTGGCTTCACCGGAGTCGGGCTGGATCACGGCACAGATCCTGACAGTAGATGGCGGCCGAATGGACTACATTGGACATGCTTAGGGCGAGCGCCCGAAATCTCTCAGAGCCTTGAAGCCCTGCCCGCGTGCGCCGAACAAAAATCACAATCGACCATTTGCGGCACGCTCTCGATGATCGTTCGCATCAACGGCGTGAGCGGCAACACGTGAGCGCGACCGTTCTTGGTGCGCTCTGGCGGCAGATGGATCGCGTCGTTGTGAATTTCAGACCAACGAAGTGAACCGATTTCTTGACTCCTGCAGCCGGACAAAATCAGCAGCCGCACGATCCGTCCGAAGTCCGTGTTCATATTGCAAACGTTCCAAATCGCGGCGAGTTCAGAATCGGACAACACGCGGTCGCGGCTTGCAGGAGTCTTCGGAATCACGCTGTTCAGCACCGGATTTGATTCGCAGTGTCCGTTCACCATGCACCACGTATAAGAGGCGCTCAGATGGACGCGGGCGCGGCTGGCGCTGTGTGCACCGGACGCCACGGTGATCTTGTTGATCGCGCTGGACACGTCGCTGCGGGTCACCTTGGTGACCAGCGCGAACCCCCAACCGTTTCAAAGTGAGGTATTGCGCGACCGCCTTGCTGAAGGTCAGAGCCGCCCGCTTTAATTCCTTTTCGGCGGCGGGATCGGTGCCGTCAGCGACCTTGTTCAGCATCTTGGTCGCAATCTGCCGCGCCTTGTCCACATCGGTCGCTTTGATCTTCTGCCGCCGCTGCCGACCGTCGTGCCGGTACTGCACGAAAAAACCTTTCGCCAGCCTGCCGTCACGCGCTCGACGCGCAGTCGCAACCCGAACCCCTCGATGATCGAATCGAGAAACAACTTCTCAGTTTTGTCGTCCGGCAACGTCAATACGTTGACGGTTTTGCGATCCAAAACGACGCCCATGAACCCCTCCCGTTGTTGTCCGTGGAAACAGTGGTGCTGCCTCGTGGAAACACGGTGGAAACAAAAACCAGCACCCTCGTGATCCCCGATGTTTCCACACGTTAACCGTATTGGGGAGAATCTGGCGAGTAAACAAAAGTTTCGACCGCGCCCGATCCGTTGTGGATTCCTTCGGGCATTTACCATTCGTTAACCAAAGCTGGACAGATTGTTAACCAATTAGAATCGTCAAGAATCGGAGAGGCGTGGTGTCGAGCCTCATTATTCAACGGCAATCGCTGAAATTTCGGGCGCGTAACTATATGGCGTTCGTTTTTACCCCACGGGCACCCATCGCCGAGTGGCTGATGGACCTCGACGCGACCCTTGAGCGCTCGAAGAATTTCTTTACCGGCCATGCTCTCGCCCTCGATCTGTCTGCGGTACGATTGAGCCCCAATGGCATCGCGCATCTGGTCGCAAATCTCGAGGAGCGTAATATTCGCGTGCTCGGGATCGAAGGGATCGAGCCGAACGACGCAACCCCAGAGCTTCCTCCCATCCTGCGCGGCGCCCGCGGCGTGCAGGATGTCGAGCTGCGCGAACCGGAGACCACTGCCGCATCCGAGAACCCGGTACGCACGAGCGAAAAGCCGGCATCGCTTCTGCTCGAAGACCCAGTTCGTTCCGGGCAATCGGTTGCTTTCATCGAAGGTGACGTCACGGTGCTCGGGTCGGTCGGTTCGGGCGCAGAGGTCATCGCCGGAGGATCGATTCACATTTACGGCACGCTACGCGGCCAGGCGATTGCAGGCGTCACCGGCAACCGCCGCGCTCGTATCTTTTGCCACCGCTTCGAGGCCGAATTGCTGGCCATTGGCTCCCATTACAAGACTGCTGACGAAATCGAGGACAGCGTGCATAACGGGCCGGTTCAAGCCTGGCTCGACGGCAATACACTGAAGATTTCGGCGATGCACTAGCAAGAGAAAGGTCGTGAAGATGGATAACAAGAAATCGGCCCGGGTCGTGGTTGTGACGTCAGGTAAAGGTGGCGTCGGCAAGACGACCTCGACCGCGGCGCTCGGCGCTGCGCTCGCACACTCTGGCGACAAGGTCGTCGTCGTCGATTTCGATGTCGGCCTTCGCAATCTCGATCTGGTGCTCGGCGCCGAGCGGCGCGTGGTCTTCGATCTGGTCAATGTCATCCACGGAGTGGCGAAGCTGCCCCAAGCGCTCATCCGCGACAAACGGTTGGAAAATCTTCATCTCCTGCCCGCCTCGCAAACGCGCGACAAGGATGCGTTGACCGAAGATGGCGTCGCAAAAGTCATCGCTGAACTGCGCTCGAAATTCGATTGGATCATCTGCGACAGTCCGGCGGGTATCGAACGCGGCGCGACCATGGCAATGCGCTACGCCGACGCCGCGATCATCGTGACCAATCCCGAAGTGTCCTCGGTCCGCGACTCCGACCGCATTATCGGACTGCTCGATTCGAAGACCGAAAAAGCCGAACGTGGTGAGTTTGTCGACAAGCAGCTCCTCATTACTCGCTTTCATCCGTGGCGCGCGGCGCGCGGCGAGATGCTGTCGATAGACGACGTGCTGGAGATTCTTTCCATACCCTTGCTTGGCATTATCCCGGAAAGCGAAGAAGTTCTGCGCGCCTCCAATGTCGGATCGCCGGTAACGCTCAACAACCCCGCAAGCGCGCCCGCTCGCGCGTATTTCGACGCTGTGCGCCGACTCAAGGGTGAGACTATTCCGGTGCAGGTACCCAGCGAAAGCCGAGGCATTTTCAACAAGCTGTTTGGACGGAAGGCAGCATGAAGCTCTTCAAATTGTTTCGCCGCGGCTCCGCGCCCATTGCGCGCGAACGCCTGCAAATCCTGCTGGCGCACGAACGTAATACCTGCAAGCAGCCGGATCTGCTGGACGTTCTGCGCGAAGAGATTCTCGCGCTGATCGGCCGCCATCTGTCGTTCGATCCTGACAAGGTGCAGATCAAGGTCGATCGTGGCAAATCCGTATCGACGCTGGCCGTCGACATTGAAATTCCAAACTCGCACGGCAGCTCGGGCATAGACTCCCAATCCGGCCGCTCCGCAGCGGAGCTGTTGCGGAAAGACGCCGCTACGGCAGCCGAGCAAAAGGTGGCTTGATGCGCAGCATCGCTTTTCTCACGCAAAAAGGCGGTGCCGGAAAAACGACACTTGCCGCGTCCCTCGCCGAGATAGCCGCAAGCACCGGCGAAAGGGTGATCGCGCTCGATCTCGATCCACAGCAATCGCTGACGCAGTGGGGCAAGCGCCGAGAATCGGCCAATGCCCGCAACAAGATCATTGTCGAACCGCTGGAGCGCGAACGGCTGACCCATTTGCGGCCCATTCTCGACGGACTGGCCGCCGCCGAATTCACTCTGGTTATCTTCGACACGACCGTCGCCGACGCCCGAGCCTTTCGACTCGTCTGCGAGGTCGCGGACCTTTGCCTTCTGCCAGCGCGTCCGACTCGCTTGGACGTGGAAGCAACCGCAGAAACTTTTCGCGCTGTGTTTCTAGCCAAGCGGAAAGCCGCATTCGTTCTCAACCAATGCCCGTCCAGCCACCGCAGCACGCGCGCGAGCGAGGCCGCAAAACGCTTGGCCGAGCTCGGCGTTCTGGCCGAACCGATGCTGTCGGCCCGCATGGATTTTCAGGATGCTCTCGCCGGCGGTCTCGGCGTCACAGAATATGCCCGCGGCGGCAGGGCGGCAGAGGAAATCGCAATGCTGTGGAACTGGAGTCGCGCCCAGCTTCCAAGCGGGCAGCCAGCGGCTGCCGACCGCCGGCCCGGTCGGCAGGCGGCCGCCTAGTACTGTCGTCGGGTTACATCGACCCTCGCGCAGTGAAACCGATTGAACGTGGGGGCATTCCGCCGCTTTGGTGTTGCGCTGTGCCGCGCTATGAAAGGCACAGCCGCCCAATGCGAGGAATGTACATGCCGCTTGCCGTCAAAGCATTGTTCTTCGACGTGTTCGGGACATTGGTCGACTGGCGGAGCTCTATAGCCCGCGAGGCCGAGGCCCTGTTGAAACCAAAAGGCATTCAATTGGACTATTTCGCCTTCGCCGAGGCTTGGCGCGGCGAATATCAGGGCGCCCTGGAAGAGGTGCGCGCCGGCCGCATCCCATTTTGCAAGCTCGACATCCTACATCGACGCAACCTCGAACTGACGCTCAAGCACTTTGCCGTTGAAACACTGGGCGAGGACGACAAACGCAACTTCACTCTGGCATGGCATCGGCTCGATGCCTGGCCGGACGTGACGTCGGGGCTAACGCAGCTCAAGCGCGCTTATCTGCTCGCGCCGGTTTCGAACGGCAATATTTCTCTCATGGTCGATGTTGCGCGCCGCAACGGCTTTCCTTGGGACGCCATCCTCGGTGCCGAGATCGCCGGTGATTACAAGCCAAAGCCGCGCGTCTATCTTGCCGCCGCCGAGGCTTTTGATCTCAAGCCGGGGGCTTGCACGATGGTGGCGGCACATTCCAGCGATCTCGCCGCCGCGGCCGCGCTCGGTTTGCGGACGGCCCATGTAGCGCGGCCAAACGAGCACGGCCCTGGCCGTGGCGAAACAGCGCCGAGTGTGCCAGTCGATTTCGCGGTGAAAAGCCTTGGTGAACTTGCGGAGAAGCTTGGGTCTTGAGCTCTAGCTCGTCCCCGCGCGCGCTCAAGCTGCACTGAGTTTAATCGATCCAGTCGCGCGGGACCAACGGCTGCGATCTACTGCCCGATTAGGCGGCGCGGCTGAAATATTGCTGGCGTTCGCAAATCCTTCGCGCAGCGCGCTGCATCTGCGACTCGAAAACTTGGTTCGTGATGCGGCTCAAAAAATTCAGGGTGGCGGTCACTGTTGTTCTCCCTGTCCCTATGCCTGCCCTAACCATGGTGAAACACTACGCGTTGTTTGCATGATCCGAAGTGACCCCGGTCACAAGATTCTGTTTTCCATATAAGATATTGATTTTACGAGAATAAATTAGAGAAAATCACCCGCTAATCGGAGGATAATCGGTGTAACCACCGGCCGTGCCGCCATAGAAGGTCTTGCGGTCTGGCGTATTGAACGGCCCGCCGAGACGAAAACGAATCGGCAAATCGGGGTTCGCAAGGAACAGCACGGCAAAGGACACGAGGTCGGCAGAACCGTCGCAAACAACCGCGTTGGCACGTTCAAGGTCGTAGCCTTTGTTGCCGATCAGTGCACCGCGCCAAAGCTTGCGAAAAAAACGAATGTCAGGAACGGCACCGGCCGGCATCGGATCGCTGGCGGCGGGCTCGACGACGTGCAGGTAAGCGAGAGCAAACCGATTGAGTTCGCCGACAGCGGTAGCAAATGTCGTGGCTGGATTGCTGTCGCCGATGTCGTTGAACGGATTGGTCGGCGACAACCGCACGCCGACGCGCTCGGCGCCCCATTCGCCTACCGCGGCTTCGGTAACTTCGATGAGAAAACGGGCGCGATTTAGCGCGGTCCCGCCATAATGATCGGTTCGCCGATTGGTGCGGTCGCGTAGGAATTGGTCGATAAGATAGCCGTTGGCGCCATGCAATTCGACGCCATCGAAGTCGGCTATGCGGGCATTCCGCGCGGCTAGGCGGTAATCTTCAACGATGCCCGCGATCTCCGCGGTATCGAGCGCGCGCGGCGTGACGAAGTGTTTCATTCCTTCGGCGGTCATCGCCTGGCCAGCAGGAGCGACGGCGGTCGGCGCGACCGGCAATGCGCCGCCGGGCTGAAGCGAGGGATGAGAAATCCGTCCGACATGCCAAAGTTGCAGGAATATTCTGCCGCCGGCGGCATGTACTGCCTCGGTGACGCCTTTCCAGCCCGCGATCTGTTCGGCGCTGTGAATGCCGGGGGTGGCTGGATAACCGACGCCTTGCGGCGAGATTTGTGTCGCTTCGCTGATGATCAATCCGGCACTGGCGCGCTGGACATAATAGGTCGCGTTAAGCGGACCGGGCGCGTTGCCGCGACCGGCGCGATTGCGCGTCATTGGCGCCATCACGACACGGTTTGGCAATGCCAAGGGGCCAAGCTCGAACGGCGAGAGAATATCGATGTTCGTCATTGCGACGTGACCTGACCTGGGAAATCGATTCATTTACTCGGCGAATGACGGCAGATAGTGTGCCGCGTCAATATGTTGCGCGCATAAGGAGTATTCATGACCGCGAACACGACTGCAGCGCCAGCGCTACACGGCGCGGGCGCGGCGATGCGGTTGATTATTGCTTCTTCGGTCGGCAATGCGCTCGAATTTTACGAAATCCTGGTCTACGGCTACTTCGCGGTGGTTATTTCGAAGGTGTTCTTTCCGGCAGCCGACGAAGCCGTCTCGCTCCTGGTCACGCTCGGCACCTTCGGCATTTCGTTTCTCGCCCGCCCGGTCGGTGCGATTTTTCCCGGCGCCTATGGCGATCGCAAGGGACGCAAGCAGGCGCTGACGCTTTCGATCCTATTGATGACCATCGGCACCGGCTTGATGACGCTGATGCCGAGCTATGGTTCGGTCGGCTTGGCGGCGCCGATCCTAGTCATCGCGGCGCGGCTTCTGCAGGGCTTTTCCGTGGGCGGCGAGTTTGCCAGTTCAACGGCGTTTCTCGTCGAGCATCGGCCCGACCGCGCCGGCTTTTTCGCGAGCTGGCAATGGTCGAGTCAGGGATTGGCCGCGCTCATCGCAACCGGCTTCGGCGTCTTGCTGACGAGCGGCATGTCGGCGGAAGCTTTACAGAGCTGGGGCTGGCGTATCCCTTTCGCATTCGGGCTATTGATCGGTCCGGTCGGTTACTACATTCGCAACACGCTCAGCGAAACTCCCGAATTCGTCGAAGCTGGCGCGGCGCACGCTCCGCTGCGCGACCTTTTCATCGGCCAATGGGATCGGCTTCTCTTGACTATCGGCGCCGTCGCGGCATCGACTAGCTCGCACTTGGTCTACATGCCGACTTACGCGATCCGCGAACTTAGTCTGCCGCAATCGGTCGGCTTCACTGGGGCGGTGCTCGCCGCGGCGCTTCAGACGCTGGCGGTGCCGTTTGTCGGCATCTGGGTCGACAAAGTGGGGCAGATACGGGTGATGATTGGCGCGGCGATCTTGTTCATGGTCACCGCTTATCCGGCCTTCGCGCTGCTCGAGGCTAACGCGTCCCTTGCCGTCTTGATCGCGATGGTTTGCTGGATCAGCCTGTTGAAATCTTTTTTCTCGGGCGCGCTGCCCTCGCTCATGGCCAGGATCTTCCCCGTCCGAACGCGCGTTTCCGGTATGTCGCTTAGCTACAACGTATCGGTGCCGATCTTCGGCGGTTTCGCGCCGTTCTTCGCGCAATCGCTGATCGGCATCACCGGCAGCAAATTGGCGCCGAGTTAACATGATTGCGACCGCGACTTTGAGTCTGGTGGCCCTGCTGATGCTGCGCCGGCGCTGTCGACTGTAGGCGCGAACGCCAACCGGCGATGTCATTTCCAGCCCTTCATCGGCAGTTCGAGCTTGTTGGTAGCCAGATTCTCGGGCCAGATCGACACGTACTGCTGGCCCTGCAGTTGGATCAAAAAAGTCGCGGCAAGCGTATTCTGGCCGGTTTCGTCGAATTGCACGCCGTTATAGCCGATCATGAGCTGCTCCGGCTTGAGATCGGTTGCTTTTAATGCCGCCTGGATTTTTTCTGGTTCGGTCGATCCGGTGCGATTGATCGCATCGGCCAGCACTAAAAATCCCTGCATCCAGCGCGCGCTGGTGTCATCGAGGTCGCGGCCGTATTTGGCTTTGAACATCTGATTGACGATGTAGCTGTTGCTGCCCGGCTTGCCGATGTCGAAGGCGCTGCGATTGATCGCGCCCTGAGCAAGATCGCCGACGTTGGGGATGAAGGTTGGATCGGAGAAACCGGCATCGTCGCCGATGATGATCGCCGGCAGGTAGTCGAGGTTCTTCATCGTTCTGAAATAGAGGATCGTATCTGCTGTATTGCTGATGAAGATGGCAACATCCGGTTGTGCCGTCTTGAGCTGAATGACTTGTGCAGAAACGTCCGGGCTGTTGGCGTTATAGCGAATTTGCGCCGCTACCGTGATATTGGCGGCTTTAGCCGCGTCGAGAATGCTCCCGGCGACCGAGGTGCCGTAATCAGTGTTCTCGTTGACGATGGCAATCTTGTCGATCTTGCGGCCCGATTTTCTCAGATCGGTGAGGAACCCGGCGTAGGCTTTGGCAAAATCAGACGCGATCGGGCCGGTGCGGAACGTCCACTTGAAGCCACGACCGGTGATGTTCAGCGCCACCGAATCGGCGACCAAATACGGAACGCCCTGCCGCTCGGCGACCGCGGTCGCAATCATCGAAACCGATGAGTGATACGAGACGAGCATCGCCACGACGTGATCCTGCGTGATCAGCCGCAAGGTCTGCTGTTGGCCGACTTACGGGTTGCCCTGGTGGTCGGCCTCGTCGAGCTCGATCTTGGCGCCGCCGAGATTGGGCAGGCCGGCGGTGGCGCCGAGCGGTAGCGCTTTGAGTTCGGGATGCGCGCCGTTGACGATCTCGACCCCGAGATTGACCGCATCTTTGGCCGATTGTCCGGCGCTTGCCGCGTTGCCCGTCAGCGGATAGATGACGCCGATCTTGACAGCCTCGGCAGCTTTAATCGGCGTTGTCGCTAGTGCAAAAACGGAAATGAGCGCGCCGCAAACGATAGTAAAGTCAAGCCGAGCCTTATTCATGAATTCCCTCCCGACGGGTCGGTGGAATTGATTGGCATCCAGGCACCTGAGTCAACTGCTTTCCAAGTCGACTTCTTCTCAACATGTCCGTCAGGTGCTCACTGGACGCGGAACGCCTAATGCAAGATTTTGAGCTATAACTGAAGCTGCAATTTCTCAGAGGGCTAACTTGCACGCTCTTTCGTCTTCGATGAATGCGCGCCGCGCCATGCACGGCAGCAACAGCCTTCAGATCGGCTTGTTCGGCGTCAATTGCTCATCCGGCCGCGCGGTAACGCTCGTCCCCGAGCGCTGGTCTGGTAGCTGGCCGGACAACAAGCGCTTGGCGTTGATGGCGGACGATGCCGGCATCGACTTTCTCCTGCCGATCGGTCGCTGGAAGGGATATGGCGGCACCACCGATTATCAGGGCACGACGCTCGAGACGGTCACCTGGGCGACCGGACTGTTGGCGCTAACCAAGCGCATCACCATCTTCGGCACGGTGCATGCGCCGATCTTCAATCCGGTAGTCGCGGCGAAGGAAATGGTCACAGCCGATCACATCGGCGAGGGCCGCTTTGGGCTCAACATCGTCGTCGGCTGGAACGAGGGCGAGTTCGACATGTTCGGCGTAGAGCAGCGCGCGCACCAGCAGCGTTACGAATATGCGCAGGAATGGATCGATGTCATCAAGATGATCTGGTCCGACCGCGAAGATTTCGACTTTGCGGGCAAATACCTCAATATGAAAGCAATCCGCGGCAAGCCGAAGCCATTTGGCGGCACGAGGCCGGTGATCATGAACGCTGGCGCATCGCCGACCGGGCAAGCATTTGCGGTGAGGAACTGCGACGCGTTTTTCCTTCAGGCCTCGCGCACCTCGCTCGAAGAGACTGCGCAATGGGTCCGCCGGGTCAAGGAGGCTGCACGGGTGGAGGGAAGAGAGATCGGCTGCTATACGGTCGGGGTCATCACTTGTCGGCCGACCAAGAAAGAGGCCGAAGAATATTTCCATCATTGCATCGTCGAGCGTGCTGACTGGTCGGCGGTCGACGGCATTCTAGCTCTGAAGAATATTTCGCCGCAGACGGTGCCGATGCGGGACTATATCACTCAGCGCAGCCAATATGCCCAAGGCATGGGGGGCCTGCCGATCGTCGGCGACCCCGACCACGTCGCCACGCAGATCGCCGATCTCAGCAAACCGGGACTGACCGGCATCGCCATCTCGCTGGTCAATTATCTCGACGAGCTGCCTTATTTTGTCGATGAGGTGATCGGTCGCTTGGAACGGATGGGCTTACGTGAGAAGATAAGGCGTTAGACACTGACGGCGCTTTGCTGGGCAGTATAGTCAGCGCTTACTGATGATCGGTGTGCCGCGTTTTTTATTGTAGCCGTGGATGCTCACACGTTCCCAGACGCCGTTGAGGTGGTAGGGGTCGCTGCTGGTGAAGGCGTCGACTGCGGCGCGGCTGGCGGCGTCGATCACAAATATGCTGCCGACCGGAGTTTCGCCGTCATCATCGACCAAGGTGCCTGCGGTGATCACATCGACCGAGTGGTCCTCGGCGCGGTCGAGATGGATGCGATGCGCCCGGTAATGCTTGGCGCGTGTCGGCAGAATGTCTCTTTTATCGAGCGCGTGGACGACAAACAGCATACGCCGAGTTTAATCCTTGGCCGCGAAACGGGCGAGGGGGATCAGTTGCGCCGGCGTGAAATCACATAGGACTCGTCGAAGAACCATAGCCCGGCGCGCTCGCGCAGCACCGAGCGCGTCGCGTCGATGTAACGATCGCCGATCTCGGCGAGGCGATCGTCCTCAACCTGAGCCACATAGATTGCGGCATTCCAGGCGGCGAATAGGGTGGACGTGCCGATCGATTCCGAAATTTCCGTCGGCAGCGTATGCATGACGTAACGGAACAAGGCGCGATTATCGGCATAGGCGTTGAAATTGAGATCGCGGCCGGATGCGCCGAGTTCGGCTTTGACCGCTTTTAGAATTTGATGCCGGTCGTGAATAAACGGATGATCCTCGGGCCAGACCTTCTCGATGATTTCCATGCCGGGATCGTGGCCGTGAGAGTGGATGGCGACGAGTCGGCCGCTGGGACCGAGCGCGCGCGCCAGCGGCGCTATCACCCGCCTGGCCTTGAACTCGAGCGGCGCGCGAGCGCGATAAGGCTGTGAGGCGATTACCAGGTCGTAGTTGGCTTGCGTACCGCCCGGCTTGGGAATGATCGGGTCCAGCAGGAAGCGGTGATCCTCGCGATAGATGACGAGGACGACCGGCCGCTCGTAGATCGGATTGCCGGTGCGCTGACTGACGGTTGCTTTCCAGTTGTCGGCGAGGAACGATTCAAGGCTGATGATCTGTTCCTCGAATTGATACGCCGATCTGCCGATCAGCGGCAGCTCGTGCCAGACAAGGCTCGAAGCGGCATTGACCGATTTGACCGCAAGCCAGGGTGCGTCGGCATAGGCGAGGTTGGTCAACACCAAGACTGTCGCCGGATGCTCGAAAAAGCGGTCGGACATTTTTTGTAAGGTCAGCCGAATATCCTCCAGGCTGATCTCCTTGCCGACCGTGTAGAACGGCATATGCGGAAAGCGGTCGTGCATCGCCCGCATCACGCGCACCATAACCGTGCCGTCGCCAACCCCGGCGTCGAAGACGCGGACCGCCGGCGGACGCGGATGGATATGGGCGAGTTCTTCGGAGACGCGGTGGGCGACCTCCCATTTCTCGCTGCAAGTATTGACGAAGAGCAGGTATTTCTGGCGGTTGTCGAAGAAACGGAAATTCCGCTGAGGATCGGCAGGCTTGCTCGCTATAGCGGGCCCGAATGACGGGGTGCCGCGGTTTTCGCGCATACGCTCGATGATGGCCGGACGGTCGCCATGGCCGGGATTGGTTGCCATGAAGCTATGGATGCGGTCGAGGGTGTCAGTCGTGATGCGGCCGCCATTGCGTAACCGCGTGGTGAGCTTGCCGTCGTTGACGGCGCGCCGGCCGAAGGTGGACTCAGCAAGTCCGGTGCGCCGGCAGTAATCGGAAATCTCTTGCAACAATTGCTGCGCGTTCATGGCCAGTGCCGGCCGAGCGCCGGCCTCCGGAAGCTTCCTCGCCTGCGCCTTTAGGGCTTGCTGTTAGTGGCGCCGCCCAAGAAAACCGACCCGTTGGGCTACGGTCAACCACAAAAATGCCCACACGTTGAGTGGGCAGAATTATGGGCAAAATCCCGAACCCTTAAAGAGCGGCGAGGACTGCTTTGGCGACTGCGGTAGTCCCGTCCGGGCCCCCGAACTCGCAAGGTTTGATGCCTGCGGCGAAGGCCCGATCCACCGCAGTTTCGATGCGGAGCGCTGCGGCCTGCGCTTGCGCGTGGCCATGTTTGTCACCGAGCCAATCGAGCATCATGGCCGCCGAGAGGATCATGGCGGTCGGATTCGCAAGACCCTTGCCCGTAATGTCGGGGGCGGTGCCATGACAGGGCTGAAATACCGCATGCGTGTCGCCGATATCCGCCGACGGCGCCATGCCCATTCCGCCAATGAGGCCGGCGGTAAGATCGGAGAGGATATCGCCAAACATGTTTTCCATCACCATCACATCGAAGTCCCATGGCCGGCGCACCAGCATGGCGGCGCAGGCGTCGACGTAAAACCGCTCGGCGGTGACGGTTGGATGGCGCGGCGCGCATTCGTCGAAGATCTGGCGGAAGAAGGCATAGGCTTTGAACGCATTGGCCTTGTCGATGCAGGCGAGCTTGCCTGGCCGGCCCCGCGCCTTGCGGCGTTCGGCGAGCTGAAACGAGAATTCGAACAGGCGCTGCGAGGTCTTGCGCGTGATCAGGAGCGTTTCGCGCGCTTCGTCGTGACTGACTAGGCCCTTGCCCATCGAGTCGAATAGGCCTTCAGTCGACTCGCGGATCAGCACAAGATCGATGCCGCGTTCGGCGCCGCCGACGATCGGACACGGGACGCCCGGCACCAGTCGCGCCGGACGGACCCCGGCATAAAGGTCGAAGATGAAGCGCAATTCGACCTGCGGCATGATTTCGGTGCCGTCGGGATAGCGCACCACCGGCAGGCCGCAGGCACCGAGCAATATGGCATCGGCCTCGCGGCAAAGCTTTATGGTGCTCTCCGGCATCGAGCGGCCGGTTTCGCAGTAGTAGCCGGCGCCGGCCGGGGCTTCGGTGAAGCGAAAGCGCAAGCCCGGCGTGGTCGCTTCGATCCGGTGCAGTACTTCGAGCGCAGGAGCCGTTACCTCCGGGCCGATGCCGTCGCCGGGAAGCACGGCGATATGGAAGCTGTCGTTGGCGAGCATGTGCTGTCCTTTTCTTGTCATTGCCAGTGAAGCGTAGCAATCTGCGCCGGGGACGGTTGAACCGGAATTGATCTGATGCGGCTCAATGGCAAAACAGCGCTTGTGACCGGCGCGGGATCAGGCATCGGCAAATGCATTGCCGAGATCTACGCGCGCGAGGGCGCCCGGGTGGCGCTAGCCGACATTAATGGCGACGCTGCCAAATCCGCCGCGCGCGCCATTGGCAATAATGCCATCGCGTTAGCCTGCGATGTCAGCAAAAAGGCGGATATCGACCTCACCGTCGAGGAGACCTTCGCCGCGTTTGGTGCACTCGATATTTTGGTCAATAACGCCGGGGCGACCCATGTCAACAAGCCGGTGCAGGAAATCGACGAGCCGGAATTCGATCGCATCTTCGCCATCAACGTGAAGGGAGTTTTCCTCGCCTGCCAAGCGGTGGTCCCGATTTTTCGCAAGCGCGGCGGCGGCGTGATCATCAATATCGGTTCCACTGCCGGGTTGCGTCCACGGCCGGGGCTTTCGGCCTATAACGCCACCAAAGGGGCGGTGCACATCCTGACCAAGTCGCTCGCGGTCGAGCTTGCTGGCGACGGGATCCGCGTCTGCGCTATTGCGCCAGTTGCTACCGAAACTCCGCTCTTGCCGTCCTTTATCGGTCCAGCGCCGGGCATGCGCGAAAAGTTCATCGCCAGCGTTCCGATGGGTCGTCTGGCGTTGCCGCAGGACATCGCTAATGCAGCTTTGTTTCTGGCCTCCTCCGAAGCCCAATTTGTGACTGGCAATATCGTGGAAGTGGACGGCGGCCGTATCATCTGACGAGTTTCTGCTCTTCTGATCTTGGTGTATTCTAGGCGTAAAGGGATGGGCAGAACGGCATGTGGGGTCGCAAGCAAAAGCCCAGCGCGCAAGCGGCGGAAACCGAATCGCCGTCGCCGCTCAAGCAGGCGATCCACCAGGCGCGAGTCGAAGCGGCTGAGCGCACCGGCGTCATTGTCGATCTGCGCGATGCCGAACTGGCACGGCTTGAGCTCCTCAACGAGGCGCTCAATCCACTATTCGCAGAAGTCACGCCGGAAACCGACCTGTTCGACCGCGGCATCAGCCGCGGGGAGACGCCGCGACTGTGGATCGACACGGTAGCGCATGTCGCAATGGGACGCGACAAGCGTATTTATCGTTTTCTTCACGATACACGGCTCGGCCGACGCGTCCTTGCCGAATCCCATGACATTCCCGAGATCGTGCAAGCCGTGACGACCTATGTGGCGCGCAGGCTAATCGAGCGCCAACGCGCGCTTGAGGGCGATCCTGATCTGCTGGCGCGGGTCTCTACCCGGATGTCGCAGCATTATCGCCGCCGTCGCCGTCGCCGCACGCTCGCCACCCTGGCGCTTGGTTTTCTCGCCGGAGTGGTCACGCTGGTGACGGTCGCCCTTTTGTTGGCGCGGTAAGCGACCGAGGTCTCGTTACGAAATCCGATACCCGGCGCATTCACGAATGACGCCATCGTCGAGGCGCTCATAAGAGACCGTCTCGCAGCGCCAGCCGCTACCATTGCGATCGATCTGAAAGACGTTGTATCCGGCGCGGTCCTCATTGCCATGACGCGCGCTGGCCGACGCCGAGGGCACGCCGATCGCGGGAATTTTTTTATCTGCCGGACCGTCCAGCCAGATCAGCGAGCGGCGGTGATCGTGACCATGAAGCAAGAGCTCGGCACCTTTGGCCGCCAATACGTCGCGTAGCTCCGCAGCATCTTTCAGGCGCCGAAAATAGCGCCGCAACGGACTGATCGGAGGGTGGTGGATGAGGACTGTGCGAAAACTTCCGCGTGTTTGCTCGAGGGCTTCGGCCAATCGCGCGAGTTGTCGCTGGCCAAGACGCCCGGTAGCCATGAAGGGCCCGGTCGGCAGGCCCGTTGACAGTGCGATCAAAGCTAGCCCGCCGCGGCGGCGAATGAACGGGAAGCGGTCAAGCCCGTCGTCGCCGCGCATATAATCGCCCCAGAACTTTGCCGGGAATTGTTCTACGGCGCGCACGTACACGTCATGATTACCGGGGACGACGGTAACGTCATTTGGACGCCCGATCGATTCGAGCCAGTGTCTCGCCCAGGCGTATTCGCCCGGCAGCGAGAAATTGACGAGATCGCCCGTGACAGCAACGTGGTCGATCGAGCGCGTCTTCAAATCCCGCGTGACCGCATCGAAAACATCCGGACGATGGATGTATTTGCGTTTACGCTGCCAATTAATGAAGCCGAGGCCGCGCTTGCCTGCAAGCTCGGACCCCTTCGGCATAAGGGCGAGGTGCAGGTCAGACAAGTGAAGTAGTGCAAACATCGGGCGTCTCAACGGCTATCATCGGCGCGGACGATCGCGGGGCACGGTGCGACCGGTCATGCACTACCGATCAGAATGCCGGCAAGAAACACCAACACGCCGCCGACCACCACCTGAAACGCCGCTTGCAGAAACGGTGTATCCATGAATCGCGTCCTGATCCATGAGATCACGATGAGTTCGACCGCGACCACCGCGCAAGCCAGTGAGGTGGCGGCGTAGAAATGCGGTATCAGGTAAGGCAGCGCATGGCCTAGCCCGCCGACCGCGGTCATCACACCGCATACTGTGCCGCGGACTACCGGCGCCCCTCGGCCGGTAAGCGATCCGTCATCGGACAAGGCTTCGGCAAAGGCCATCGAAATTCCGGCGCCGATCGAGGCGGCCAGCCCGACCAGGAAAGTGGACCACGTGTTATGAGTGGCGAACGCAGCAGCGAACAGTGGCGCCAGCGTCGAAACTGAGCCGTCCATCAATCCGGCAAGGCCGGGCTGGACATATTGCAAAACGAACATACGGCGCGCGGTGTGGTTTTCAGCTTCGCGCGCCTTAGGCGTAATTTTCTCCCCAAGCTCATGGGCAAGGGATTCGTGCTTGTCCTCCGCGGCGGCAAGCTGCCGCAGGAGATGGCGTACCGAATCGTCGTGTGCCGTTTCAGCGGCCCGGCGATAGAATCGTGCCGTCTCATATTCCATTTCTTCGGCGAACTTGCGCGTCGCCTCGATGCTCAGCGTGCGGTTGAGCCAGATCGGTCGCCGCGCCACAAAGCCCTTGACGTCTTGCCGGCGGATTAGAGGAAGAAAATCACCGAATTTCTTGCGGTGCAGCTCGAGCAGCATGTCGCGATGGTTGATCTCCTCAAGCGCCATTTTGTCGTACATCTCGGCGGTATCGGGATAGCCGGCTCGGAGCCGGTCCGCGAACGAGCGGTAGATACGATTATCCTCATCTTCGTTGGATATCGCGAGGGCGAGAATTTCCTGCTC
>Ga0318553_10000186_pt1 | contig 17796 bp, 18 predicted proteins | sample GRESIP082b2f21_FD_203686 | JGI IMG/M metagenome (GOLD analysis project Ga0318553, IMG submission 203686) | Tropical soil microbial communities from Luquillo Experimental Forest, Puerto Rico - GRE.SIPMG.082b2f21 | ecosystem: Environmental > Terrestrial > Soil > Tropical forest > Bulk soil...
TGGTTCGCCGAGCACGACACGGTGCACGGGCGCAACGTCGTGGTCGGCAACCTCGTCTACTCGCTCGTGCTCGGGATGTCCGTCCCGGACGTCTCCGGCTCGTGCATCGCGAACCTCGAGGTCGAGTCGCTCCGGCACGAGCACCCGACCTTCCACGGCGACACCATCTACGCCGAGACGCGGGTCCTCGAGAAGGTCCCGAGCTCCTCCAAGCCCGACCGCGGGATCGTCACCGTCGAGACGAAGGGGTTCAACCAGGACGGCAAGGAGGTCTGCTACTTCCGTCGGAAGGTGATGGTCTGGCGGCGCGACGCGCTGCCGCCGCGCCGCCGCCCGTATCCCGACGGGGTCTGGGGCTGACCGGACCGGCGCCGACCGCGGCGATCCGCCGACGGGTGCGCGCCCTCCCGGTGACGCGGACCTTCCCCTGGCGGGAGACCCGGGACCCCTGGCGCGTGCTCGTCGCGGAGGTGTGCTGCCAGCAGACCCAGGCGCATCGCGCGGTCTCGGCGTACGAGCGATGCTGCGCGCGGTTCCCGACGCCGTCGGAGTGCGCGGGCGCACCGCTGCGCGACGTCCTCGAGGCCTGGTCCGGGCTCGGGTACTACCGGCGTGCGAGGGACCTCCGGCTCACCGCGAGGGCCATCGTCGAGCGGCACGACGGGCGCGTCCCGGACGACCTCGGCGCGCTGCTCGCGCTGCCCGGTGTCGGGCCGTACACGGCGCGCGCCGTGCTGGCCTTCGCCTTCGAGCGAGACGTGGCCGTCGTCGACACCAACGTCGCGCGCGTGCTCGCCCGCGCGGTGGTCGGGCGTCCGCTCTCGAGGACCGAGGCCCAGCGGGTGGCCGACCGGCTGGTGCCGCGCGGGCGGGGATGGGTGCACAACCAGGCGCTCCTCGACCTTGGCGCGACGACGTGCACCGTGCGACCCGCGTGCGAGCGCTGCGCGCTGCGCCCCGGCTGCGCGTGGCGAGCCGGTGGTGTCGCCGCGGATCCGGCGCGGCGCTCGGCGCACGCGCCGCGACGCCAGCAGCCGTTCGCGGGCTCCGACCGAGAGGGCCGGGGCAGGCTGCTCGCGGCCGTGCTCCGTGGCCCGGTCCCGATCGACGAGCTCGGTGCGGTCAGCGGGTGGTCGACGGATCCCGCGCGCGCCCGGCGCGTCGCCGACGACCTGGTGGTCGACGGCCTCGCCACGTTCGCCGTGGGCACGCTGCGCGCCGCGGAGTGAGCCACCGTCGCGCCGCACCGCGACAGTAGGGTGCGCCGGAGCCGCTCCGAGGAGGCGTCTCGCAGATGACGGGCTTCAGCGCCGCGCGGTTCCGCGACGTCGCCGGTCGGTTCCCCTCGGGGGTCACCGTCATCACGGGGGTCGACGCCGACGGCCCGGTCGGGTTCACCTGCCAGTCGTTCCACGCCCTCTCGCTCGATCCGCCGATGGTGCTCTTCGCGGTGGCGCACACGTCGACCTCGTGGCCCCGGATCCGGCGGACGGGTCGGTGCTGCGTGAACGTCCTCGCAGCCGACCAGGAGCCGGTTGCGCGGACGTTCGCGATGTCGGGGATCGACAAGTTCGAGCTGCAGGAGTGGAGCGCGGCGGAGGACGGGAGCCCGGTCCTCGACGGCGTGCTGGCCTGGTTCTCGTGCACCATCTCGGGGATCCATCCCGGGGGAGACCACGAGGTCGTGACCGCGGACGTCCTCGAGCTCGGCGCCGACGAGCACGATCCGCTGGTCTTCCACCGGGGTCGCTACGTGGGTCTGTAGGGCCTCGGTACGCTTCGCCGGTGCCTGCCACGCCGCACCCCGTGACGATCGCGGACGTGCTGCTGCTCGAGCCGCGTGCCCACGGCGACGAGCGCGGCCGGTTCGTCGAGACGTACCGGCGCGAGTGGCTCCCGCTCGGGCGCGAGATGGTCCAGGCGAACCGATCGGAGAAGGCGGCCGGGGCCGTCGTGGGGCTGCACTACCACCTGCATCAGGCCGATTACTGGTACGTGCTGCGCGGCACGGCGCGCGTCGTCCTGCACGACCTGCGCGTCGGGTCCGCCACGGACGGCACGACGTTCATCGTGGACCTCGACGGGCGCGAGGAGCGCGGCCTCTTCATCCCCCCCGGGGTGGCGCACGGGTTCGCGTCGCTCACCGACGTGCTGCTGTGGTACCTGGTGGACGGGTACTACAACCCAGCCGACGAGCTCGGCCTCGCGTGGGACGACCCCTCCGTCGGCGCGGAGTGGGGCGTCGCCGACCCGGTGCTCTCGGACCGGGACCGCGCCAACCCCCGCCGCGACGAGATCCCGGAGGACCGCCGGCCGTACGCCGGCATCCGCACCTAGTCGCGAGCCGCCGGGGTCGGGTTGAATGGCGCGGTGCTCGTCGGCGCCGCCGTCGTCCTCGCGATCGTCACGGTGCTGCTCGGCGCCCGTGTCGTGCGCCGCCGACGCCGCGACGAGATCCGATCGATCGGCCACTACCACGAGCGCCTCGACACGCTGCACGTCCGCGCGAGCGACCGCGGTGGCTCGGTGCGGTTCGTCGACGAGGAGCCGCCCCCTCCTCCGCGAGCTGACCCGGACCGTCCGCGGCTCGACCCCGAGAGCGCGCGGCTCGAGCCGTGGGCGCCGCCGCCCACGCCACGGGCGCGACGGCACCGGCACGACCAGCAGTGGGCGATGCGCCGGATGCAGCCGAGGGCGCGGATCGACACCGGCACGATCCTCGTCGTCGCGATCGTCGTCGCCGTCCTGGTCGCCATCGCGCTCGCCGGGTACCTGATCCAGCGCGGCCGAGGGACCGCCCCGACCTCGACGAGCACGACCGCGCCCACGACGACGACGACCGTGCCCGCGGCGCTCAGGGCGACGTCGGTCACCGGCGGGCTCGCCGTCTACCGGGTGCCGGCGGCGCGCTACGCCCTGGTCGTGGACGCGCTCGGTGGGCGCGAGTGGCTGCAGCTGACCGTCCCGCCGCTCGGCGCGGACATCACCACCCGGGTCCTCGCGGCGGGGGGGCGGTCGACCTCGTCGGTGACCGGCCCGGCGGATCTCGAGCTCGGCGCGCCCTCGGCCGCCCGTGTCACCGTCGACGGCGCTGCCGTCGTGCTGCCGGCGCGGTTCACCCCGCCGCTCACGCTGCGGTTCGAGCCGCCGAGCGGCGTCAGCTGAGGGGCTCGAACCTCGCCGTGAAGTGACGGAGCGCGCGCGGGGCGTCGACGATCCGGTAGCCGCGGAGCGACGGCGCCTCCTTGGCGAGCCGCTCGCACACCTCGATCACGTAGTCGATGTGGCTCTGGGTGTAGGTGCGCCGAGGGATGGCGAGGCGCACGAGGTCCATCGCCGCGGGGCGCTCCGTGCCGTCGGGCTGGAGCCCGAACATCACCGTGCCGATCTCGCAGCTGCGCACCCCGCCGAGCTCGTAGAGCGCGACGGCGACGGCCTGCCCCGGGTAGGCGAGCGGCTCCACGTGGGGGAGCAGCCCGCGCGCGTCGAGGTAGACGGCGTGCCCGCCGATCGGCACGACGACCGGGACGCCCAGGTGCTCGAGCGCCTCTCCCAGGTAGGCGGTGGAGCGGATCCGGTAGCGCAGGTAGTCGTGCGAGACGGACTCGCGCAGCCCTTGGGCGATCGCCTCGAGGTCCCTGCCGGCGAGGCCGCCGTACGTCGGGAACCCCTCGGTGAGGATGAGCAGCGTCCGGAACGACTCGGCGAGCGCCTCGTCGTCGCACGCGAGCCACCCCCCGATGTTGCAGAGCGGGTCCTTCTTGGCGCTCATCGTCATGCCGTCGGCAAGCGCCGCCGTCTCGCGGACGATCTCGGCGACGTCGCGGTCCGCGTACCCGGCCTCGCGCTCCCGGACGAACCACGCGTTCTCGGCGAACCGGCACATGTCGAGGAAGAGCGGCTTTCCGAACCGGTCGCAGACGTCGCGGACGTCGCGGAGGTTCTGAAGGCTCACGGGCTGCCCGCCACCGGAGTTGTTCGTGACGGTGACCATGACGATCGGCACGTCCGCCCCGCGAGCCTCCAGGAGCGCCTCGAGCGCGGCAACGTCCATGTTCCCCTTGAAGGGGTGCCGGCTCGTGGGGTCGCGACCCTCGGGCACGACGAGGTCGACGCCCTCGGCGCCGGTCGCCTCGAGGTTCGCTCGCGTGGTGTCGAAGTGGGTGTTGTTGGGGACGACCTTGCCCGGGCCGCCGACGACCTCGAAGAGGATCTTCTCGGCTGCGCGTCCCTGGTGCGTCGGGATCACGTGGGGGAACCCGAAGAGGTCGCGGACCGCAGCCTCGAACGCGTACCACGACGGCGACCCCGCGTACGACTCGTCCCCGTGCTGGATCGCCGCCCACTGGTCCCGGCTCATCGCGCCGGTGCCGGAGTCGGTGAGCAGGTCGATGAGGACGTCGCCTGCCCGCAGGTTGAAGAGGTTGTACCCCGCCTCGCGCACCCAGGCCCGGCGCTCGTCCTGCGTGCTGATCGCGACGGGCTCGACGGCGTGGATGCGGAACGGCTCGATGACCGTGCGGAACCCGTCCATCAGCCGACGTCGGCCGGGTCGGCGGCCCCGAGGCGGTCGAGCACCCACGCGTAGACCATCGCGCGCTCGCGCCACGCGTCGTAGCGCCCGGACGGCCCGCCGTGCCCCGCGCCGAGGTCCGTCTTGAGCACCGCGCGGTTCTCGGGGTTCGCGGCGCGCAGGCGCGCGACCCACTTGGCCGGCTCCCAGTACGAGACCCGGGTGTCGTTCAGGCTGCCGAGCACGAGGAGCTCGGGGTATTGCCGTGCGGTGCCGTCCGGCTCGGCCGCGACCACGTTGTCGTAGGGGGAGTACGACTTGATCCGCCAGTACGCGGCCTCGTCGTGCACCGGGTCGCCCCACTCCTCCCACTCCGAGACCGTGAGCGGCAACGTCGGGTCGAGGATGGTGGAGAGGACGTCGACGAACGGCACCTCGGCCACGACCGCGCGGAACGCGGCGGGCGCCTGGTTGACCGACGCGCCCATGAGCAGCCCGCCCGCCGAGCCGCCGATCGCCGCCAGCCGCGCGCGGTCCGCGAACCCGCGCGCCACGAGCGCGTCGGCGACGTCCACGAAGTCGTCGAACGAGGCCTGCTTGCGCTCGAGGCACCCGGCCTCGTACCAGCGACGGCCGAGCTCCCCGCCGCCGCGGACGTGCGCGATCGCGTACGCGACCCCGCGCTCGAGGAGCGGGAGGCGCAGCGACGCGAAGATCGGCTCGATCGAGACCTCGTAGGCACCGTACCCGTAGAGCAGCATCGGTGGCGGGGTCGCGGGCGGGTCCCCGGGGCCGCCGCCGTCGGCGAGCAGGTCGCGACGGTGGACGACGGAGACGGGGATCTCGGTGCCGTCGCGCGCGGTGACCCAGAGCCGCGCCGAGACGAACCTGGACGCGTCGTACCCCCCGCGGACCGGCTGGCGCTTGCGGAGGGTGCGCGCGCCGTCGGCCAGCGCGACGTCGTAGGCGCTGCGAGGCGTGACGAGCGAGGTCTGGGCGACCCGCACCGAGGACGTGACGAACTCGGGGTTCGCGCCGACGAACGTCGTCGCGGGCGCCTCGTCTGCCATCACGACGATCCCGCGCTCCTCGAGGTCGTCGCCGAAGGGGTCGTCGCCGTCGGCGAGCCCGATGAGGCGGACCGCGGCGGCGCCGTCGCGGCGCTCGGAGACCACGAGGTGGCCCGCGAAGGCGTCCACCGCGTTGATCCGCCGCCCGGGGACCTCACCGATGACCTCGCGGAACTCCGGCGCGGCGGCCCTCCTCGCGGCGCAGACCTTGAAGTCCGTGGCGCCGTCGTCGTTCGTGACCGCCACCCACCACTCGGTCCCGTCCGCCCAGGTCAGGTGCTCGATGCCGCACTCGACGCCCTGGCGGCGCGGCCAGACCACCTCGAGCTCGGTGGGGTCCACCGGCGCGGCGGCGAGCACCTCGGTCGTGAGCGTCGAGCCGACGTGCACGAGGATCGCGGCGTCGTCGCGGGAGCGCGCCACCGAGACCCGGAACCGTTCGTCGTCCTCGCGGTAGAGGAGCCGGTCGGTCGCTGGGTCGGTGAACAGGTCGTGGCGCCACAGCTCGTGCGGGCGCCACGCCTCGTCCACCTTGACGTAGAGGATCGACGTGCCGTCCGCGGTCCACGTGACCGCCTCGCCGACGCCCGTGATGGCCTCGGGGGGCGCGTCGGTGCCGTCGAGGGAGCGGAAGGTGACCGTGTATCGCTCGTCCCCCTCGAAGTCGACGCCGACCGCGACCAGACCGTGGCCCGGCGCGACCTCCAGGACGCCGACCGAGCAGAACGCGTGGCCCTCGGCGAGCGCGTTCTCGTCGAGGACGACCTCCTCGCCGTCGGCGTCGAGGTCCACCGGGTACGCGTCGATCTCGGCGCGCCGTCTGCAGTGGACGGCGTAGCTCCGGCCCTCGAAGGTCCGCTGGTAGTACCACCACCCGCCCCAGCGCACCGGGGCGGACACGTCGGTCTCCTCGATCCGCGCGACGATCTCGTCGTAGACGCGCGCCTCGAGGTCGCCCGTCGCCGCGAGGACGTCGGCCGCGTAGGCGTTCTCCGCCTCGAGGTACGCGAGCACGGCGGGGTCCTCCTTGTCGCGGAGCCAGGCGTACTCGTCGAGGCGGACGTCGCCGAACTGCTCGAGCTTCGTGGGCCGGCGCTCGGCGAGCGGCGGGGTCGTCATCCGGAGAGCATGCCAGGGCGCGCGGTGTCCTCGGCCCGCGATCCCGTGGCGCTTCGGTGCCTGGCACGGAGCAGCCCCCGCACCGCCGAGGCCATCACACCGGCAAGGTACGTCGCGTACCGGGCCGAGACGTGGCCGGCGTCGACGTACGGGACGAACGCGCCGATCACCGGCGAGCAGGTTGCGCGGCAGAGCCACGGCACGGTGCGGACGTACACCGCACCGCTCGCGTGGGCGGCGGCGGCCTCGGCGGCGAGGTACTCCGGGCGCGCGGGGTTCGGGTCCCTGACCGCGCAGACCTGGATGTCCTCGGGGGAGGCCGCCAGGCAGGTCGGCGGGTCCGTGTCGAAGTACGGCACGTCCTCGAGGACCCCGACCGCGCTCCGCGCCGCGAGCTGCCGGAGCGTCGCGGCCAGCGCGGCGCGCCACTGCGCCGCCGTGAACCGCTGCCGCCTCGGGGTCGCAAAGATCTCGGCGGTCTGCTCGCCGACGAGCACGGCCGCGGGCGCGAGCAGACGGATCGCGGCGATCGCCTGGGACCGGAACGCGGCGCACCCGGGCGTGGTGGGCTCGCCCGAGTACGAGAACGTCACCAGCTCCGCGGCGGGGCAGAGCTCCTTGTAGACGAGCAGGAGCCGGACGCGGAGCCGGGTGGCGGCGGGCGCGAGCGCGGGGAGCCACATCGCGGCGTGCGAGTCGCCGAAGAGGACGACCGTCGTCGGCGAGCTGACGTCACCGAAGGCGCACGCGCCGAGCCGCGGGCAGGTGGCCGAGCGCGGGTACGGGACGGTCCACCAGTCCCTCGAGGCCGTCGGCAGCTCGGCGGCGACGGTGCGGGGGAGCGTCGTGATCCGGTGGCTCGCGGTCACGAGCGCGGCGACCTGCGCGGCGGTCGCCGGCTGGGCGGCGCCCCCAGGGGGCGCGGCGGGGAGCCCGGCGAGGAGGGCGGCCCAGATCCAGGCGAGCCGGGCCCCCCGCATCCGTCGAACGCTACGCAGCCGGGACCCGGAGGGCCGAGCCAAGGGGGTGGGTTGTTACTATCTGGATAGGAGAAAGTCGATCGAAGCTCGATCGTCGGAGTGCTGCCCATGGCGATCCAGGATCTCGACCTCAGCCGGTACAAGCTCGGGTGGAGCGACGCGGAGGACTACGTCTTCAAGCCCAAGAAGGGCCTCGGCGTGGAGATCGTCCGCGAGATGTCCGAGATGAAGGGCGAGCCCGAGTGGATGCGCCGCTTCCGCCTCGCCGCGCTGAAGCGGTTCGACAAGAAGCCCATGAAGGCGTGGTTCGCCGTCAACATGCCGGACCTCGACTTCGACGACATCTACTACTACGTGAAGCCCACCGAGGGGCAGGTCCGCGACTGGGAGGAGCTGCCCGAGGCGATCAAGACCACCTACGAGCGCCTCGGCATCCCGGAGGCCGAGCGCCGGTACCTCGCCGGCGTCACGGCGCAGTACGAGTCCGAGGTCGTCTTCCACCGGAACCGCGCCGACCTCGAGGCCCAGGGCGTGCTCTTCTGCGACATGGACACCGCGGTGCGCGAGTACCCCGAGATCGTCCGCCAGTACTTCGGGACCGTGATCCCGCCGAACGACAACAAGTTCGCCGCGCTCAACTCCGCGGTGTGGTCGGGCGGCTCGTTCATCTACGTCCCGCCGGGCGTCAAGGTCGAGATGCCGCTCCAGGCGTACTTCCGCATCAACGCCGAGAACATGGGACAGTTCGAGCGGACGCTCATCATCGCCGACGAGGGATCCCAGGTGCACTACGTGGAGGGGTGCTCGGCGCCGGTGTACTCGACCGACTCCTTGCACTCTGCCGTCGTCGAGCTCATCGCCAAGCCCGGGAGCCGGATCACGTACACGACCATCCAGAACTGGTCCGCGAACGTCTACAACCTGGTCACCAAGCGCGCCCGCGCCGAGGCCGAGGCGCACGTGGAGTGGATCGACGGCAACATCGGGTCCCGCCTCACGATGAAGTACCCGAGCGTCTTCCTCGTCGGCCCGAAGGCGTCCGGCGAGGTCCTCTCGGTGGCGTACGCCGGGCCGGGCCAGCACCAGGACGCGGGAGCCAAGATGATCCACGCCGCGCCCGAGACCTCCTCGACGATCGTCTCGAAGTCGGTCTCGAAGGACGGTGGCCGGACGACCTACCGCGGGCTCGTGAGGGTGGAGGAGGGCGCGCGGGGCTCGAAGTCGTTCGTCCGCTGCGACGCGCTCATCCTCGACGAGGCGTCGACGTCGGAGACCAAGCCGACGATGGAGGTGGCCGAGCGCGACGCCTCGATCGGCCACGAGGCGACGGTCGCCAAGATCGGCGAGGACCAGCTCTTCTACCTGATGAGCCGCGGCCTCACGGAGTCCCAGGCGATGGGGATGATCGTGAACGGGTTCATCGAGCCGGTCACGAGGACCCTGCCGATGGAGTACGCGGTCGAGTGGAGCCGGCTGATCGAGCTGCAGATGGAGGGCTCGGTCGGCTGATCAGCCCCGGGGCTCGCGTCGCATCGAGTACATGGCGGGGCACTCGGGGTAGGGACGGTGCTCCTTCACGAGCTCGAACCCGAACCGCCCGTAGTACGCGACGTTCTCGTCCTTCTGGGTCTCGACCCACGCCGGGATCGCGTCCTCGTCGCACGCCGCGAGCTCGGGCGCCTGGAGCATCCCGCCGATCCCCTGGCGCTGGACGTCGGGGTCGACCATCAGGAGCTGGAGGTACCAGTGCGCGGGCACCTTGGGGTGGGCCAGCTCGACCGAGCGGAGCACCCGGCCGGCGCGGGGGAGCCGCCAGAGCTCGGGGAGGAACGCCCGGATCCCCGAGAGCAGCTGGCGCAGCTGGACGCCCGGCGGGTAGGGCCAGCTGCCGGGCGGGATCCAGAGCGCGACTCCCACCACCCGACCGTCGAGGACGGCGCTCCGGGTCACCGCCAGGGAGGCGACCTGGACGAGCACGGCGCGGTGGATGCGCCCCAGCGCCTCGTCGAAGTGCGACGCGGGGAACATCCACCTGAAGAACGGGTCGTCCCCGAACGCGCGGACCGCGACGTCCACGGCCTGGTCGAGGGCCTGGCCGTGGAGCGGGCCCTCGACGAGCGTCGGGGTCGCGACCACGTCAGCGCTGCCTCGGCTCGCGGCGCAGCGTCCAGAGCGGGGGGCCGTCTCGCACCGGGTTGAGGGTTGCCGCGACCTCGTACCCGAACCGTCCGTAGTAGGCGAGGTTCGCCTCCTTCTGGGTCTCGAGGTACGAGGCGATGCCGTCCCGGTCGCACTCGGCGAGCACCCCCTCCACGAGCGCGGTGCCGACGCCGGTGCCCTGGTGCTGGGCGTCGCAGGCGAGCAGCTGCAGGTACCAGAGCGGCTCCTTCGGGTGGGCCGTCTCGATGGCGGTCAGGTACCGCAGCCCTCTGACGATCGACGGCGGGACCCGGTAGAGCGCGCGGAGCGCGCCGAGCGTCTGGGCGAGCTGCAGCGAGGCAGTGAACGGGTACCCCTCTGGCGGGATCCAGGCGCCGATCCCGATGACCGCGCCGTCGCGGCGGCCGGTGAGGATCCGCGCGGTCGGGCCGAGGTGCCGGAGCAGCGACGCGAAGTAGAGCGCGAGGCCCCTCGCCCGGGCGACCGCCATCGGCGAGAGGTACTCGAAGAACGGGTCGGTGTGGAACGCTCGTGCGGCGACGAGCGCGGCGTCCTGGAGCTCTCGTTTCGAGAGGGGCGCGTCGTGGATCGACACGTCCTGGCGCGGCACGGCGAGAGCGTACCCGGGGGTTGCACGGGCGATCGGGCGACGTCGCGCGGACGGTGGGCGGGCGTCGGGTGCAAGACTGGTGCGGTGCCCATGCGCGAGGAGTGCAAGAACTTCCAGAGCCGCACCTACGCCTCCGGCGAGGTCGCGCGGTTCTGCGTCCTCGACCTCGCGCCTGAGGCGCCGTGGCGCTGCCCCGACGACTGCCCCAAGTACCAGCCTCGGATGGCTGACGTCGGGTGGGTGCACGGCTCGCTCGTCGAGCCGGCGATCGAGGCCGAGCCCGAGGTGCCCGTCGACCGGATGGTCGAGGTGCTCGACGAGGCGGAGAAGATCGTGAACGAGCTGGCGCCGGAGGCGCTGGAGCAGGAGCGACGCCGCCAGAAGAGCCGCCGGCGCAGGTGGCCGCGGCCGCGCTGAGCCTCGCTCAGCGCCCGGTGAACCGCGGGTCGCGCTTCTCGCGGAAGGCGGTCATGGCCTCGGTGAGGTCGTCGCTGCGCAGGTAGAGGCTGTTCCACCAGGCCACGTACTCGAGCCCCTGCTCGACGGTCCGCCCGTCGTTCGCGGCGAGCACCGCCTTGGTGCCCTGGACCGCGAGCGGGGAGTTGGCAGCGATCTCGACCGCGAGCGCCGTCGCCGCCTTGCGCACCCCGTCGCCGCCTCCGTCGACGACGTCGTTCACGAGCCCGATCCGTGCCGCCCGCTGCGCGTCGACGTCCCTGCCGGTGAGCGCGAGCTCGGCGGCGTGCCCGGCGCCGACGATCCGCGGGAGACGCTGCAGGCTGCCGAGGTCCGCCACGATCGCGATCCTCGTCTCACGCACCGAGAAGATCGCGTCCTCGGCTGCGAGCCTCACGTCGCACGCCGTGATCAGGTCGACGCCGCCGCCGATGCAGTAGCCGTGGACGGCCGCCACGACCGGCTTGCGGCACGCGGCGAGCGACGAGACCGACGCCTGCATGGTGCGCACCGACTCGAAGAGCGCGCGGTTCGCGGCGACGGCGCCGCGGGGATCGTCCGCCCCACCACCGATCCCCCCGAACGCGCTGAGGTCGAGGCCGACCGAGAAGTGGGGGCCGGCCGCCGCGAGCACGACCGCCCGAACGTCGTCCTCGCCGTCGAGCCATGCCATGAACCTCGGGAGGTCGGCCCAGAACGCCGGCCCGAGCGCGTTGCGCTTCTCGGGCCGCTCGAGCAGCAGCGTGGCCACGCCGCCCTCGACGTCGACGCGCAGCACCTCGGAGCTCGGTCGATCGGTCATCGCGCCTCCTCGGCGCCGGAGCCTACGAGCACCAGCGGCCGTCCGGGTCGCCGCCGGTACACTTCGCGCCGCGTCGCCGACGCGCACCAGCCACGTGACCCTCCTCACCGCCGCCGAGCCCAGCTTCGACGAGCCGACGTGGCGCCGCGAGCAGCGGGCCGGTGCGCTCGCGATCTTCCGGGACCGCGGCCTCCCCGACCCCGAGGACGAGGTGTGGAAGTACGCGCCCCTCGAGCACCTCTCGCTCGAGGACGTCGAGGTCGCGTCGCCGCAGGGGACCACGGCGGCGACCGCCATCGGGGGGCGCAGCCCGGCCGCCGTGGTCCTGATCGACGCGGGGGCGCTCGGCCACGCCGAGGTGCACGCCGACGGGCTCACCGTCACCGCCGGACCCGTCGAGGGGCTCGGCGAGCTCGTCGGACCCGACGACGCCTTCTCAGCCCTCAACCTCGCGCTCACCCCCGGGCCGGTCGTGATCGACGTGGCGGCGGGGGTGGTCCTCGAGCGGCCGGTCGTGGTGCTCGTCGGCTCGCCGGTCGGCGCCTCGTTCCCGCGGGTGCTGGTCCGTCTCGGCCGGGGGGCGAGGGCGCGCGTGCTCGAGCACGTGACCGGCGAGGAGGCCGGCCTCGTCTGCGGGGTCGCCGAGTACGTCGTCGCCGAGGACGCAGCGCTCTCGGTCTGCACCGTCGAGTCCCTCGGCCGCGCCGCGTGGAGCCTCTGCCGCACCCGCGGCTCGCTCGCCCGCGCCGCGACCCTCTCGCAGACGGTCGTCGGGCTCGGCGGTCTGTACGACAGGGTCCGCGCGGACGCGGTGCTCGAGGGCGAAGGAGCGGCGAGCGTCCTCACCACCGCGCACGTCGGGCGCGGGGACCAGGTCCACGACCTGCGCACGATGCAGGTCCACCGCGGCCGCCGGACGACCTCGCGGCTCCGTTCGAAGGCGGCCGTCGCGGGACGGTCCGGCTCGGTCTACAGCGGGCTGATCGCGATGCGGCACGGCGCGAGGCGGGCGGACGCGAGCCAGGTGAACTCGTCGCTCGTGCTCTCCGGCCACGCCTACGCCGACGCCATCCCCAACCTCGACATCGAGGAGAACGACGTGCGGTGCACGCACGCGTCCTCGGTCGGCCCGATCGACGAGGAGCAGCGCTGGTACCTCGGGTCGCGCGGCGTCGCACCGTCCGACGCGATACAGCTGATCCTCGAGGGGTTCTTCGCCGACGTCGAGGCGCTCCTCGACGACGCGGTCCTCGCCGCACAGCTCCGCGACGCCGTCGGCGAGCTCGAGCCCGAGGGCGAGCCCTCCCCGGCGGTCTCGTGATGGCCGAGCACGTGGTGTGCGAGCTCGCGGCCCTGGACGAGGCGGTGCCGGTGAGAGCGTCGGTGGGCGGGGTCGAGGTCGTCGTCGTCCGCTGCGGCGGTGAGCTGTACTGCCTCGAGGACGTCTGCAGCCACGAGCGCTTCCCGCTGAGCGACGGCGAGGTCGATCCGGACACCTGCGAGATCGAGTGCGCACGGCACGGGTCGATGTTCGACCTCGCGACCGGCGAGCCGCGGTCGCTGCCCGCGACCCGACCGGTCCGCACGTTCGCCGTGACCGTCCGAGACGGGCGGGTCACCGTGGAGGTGCCGTGAGCACCGGCTCAGGGCTCGAGGTCCGCGCGCTCAGCGCGTCGGTCGGGCGGACCGAGATCCTCCGGGGCGTCGACCTCACCGTCGGTCCCGGCGAGGTGCACGCGGTCATGGGCCCCAACGGCTCGGGCAAGTCCACGCTCGCCCACGTGCTCGCGGGTCGGCCCGGCGCGACCGTGACCGGCGGCGGCGCGCGGCTGGACGGTGTCGACCTCCTCGGGCTCGCACCTCACGAGCGCGCGCGCGCCGGCCTCTTCCTCGCGTTGCAGCACCCAGTCGAGGTCCCCGGCGTGACGATCGAGGGCGCGCTCTCGCGCGCCGGCGTCCCCGGCTCGGACGTGACGTCCCGCATCCGTGCCGCTGCCGGGGCCGTCGGCCTGCGCGCCGACCTCATGGAGCGGCCGCTCAACGTCGACCTGTCGGGCGGGGAGCGAAAGCGGAGCGAGGTCGTGCAGCTCTGCGTGCTGCGGCCGAGCGTCGCCATCCTCGACGAGATCGACTCGGGCCTCGACGTGGACGCGCTCGCGCAAGTCGGCCGCACGGTGATGGCTGCGGTGGCGGAGTGGGGGCTCTCGGTCCTCGCCATCACCCACTTCGCGCGGTTGCTCCACGTGCTGCGCCCGACCGCCGTCCACGTGCTCGTGCGCGGCGCGGTCGTGGCGTCCGGCGACGCCGAGCTCGTGGACCGGCTCGAGCGCGAGGGGTACGCGCCGTACTCCTGAGGCCCGCCGCGCGGTGCGGTGCAGACATGGACAGGGCCGAGACGCACCGCACCCCCGGACCCATACGGATCCGGGGGTGCGGTGAGGCGCGTATCGAAGTGGGTGGCTACTCGTCACCCGTCGGGCCGGACGACCCCGAGGGGCCGCACTTCCCGGTGGCACCGCTCGGGCCTGTCGGACCCGTGGGCCCGGTGGCACCGCTCCCACCGAGCACCCTGTCCCCTTGGCCGTCCTCGTTGCCCTGGCAGTTGTCGTCGCCCTCGTTGTCGTCGCCCTGGTTGTCGTCCTTGCCCGAGCCGGCCTGGACCGAGACGGCGAGGAGCGTCGTGCCGCTCGCCGGCGGGTTCGACCCGACCTCGACGTGGTCACCCATCTGGACGTTGCCGCCACCGTCGCGCTCGATGTGCGCGTTGGTGATGTCGAACGTCGCCGAGGTCCCGCCCCCGTTGGCAGCGAGCCACGTCGACGCGGCGTCGTTCGAGTCCGAGACGGTGATGGTCATGGTCGTGGTGCCGTCCGTTGAGGTGACCGTGCCCTCCCAGCGCTGGGTGGCGTCGCTCACATGGGCACCCTGGCAGTCGTCGTCCTGGGCCCCCTTCGCGGAGTCCTTGATCAACACGACGGTCACGCTGGACTGGGAGTCGCAGTTGAACGTGTTCGCGCTCGGCCCGGCGTTGAAGACCTGGTCATTGCCGGTCCCGCCGTTGAACGTGTTGGCCGACCTGCCGCCCCACATGTTGTCCCAGCCGCGTCCGCCCTTGAACGTGTCGCGCCCGGCGCCGCCGATCAGGATGTTGTGCCCCGCGCGGCTGCTGGACGCGATGAGCGTGTCGTGCCCGCTCCCCGCGATGAGCACGATGTGGCCCGGGCCCTTCGCGATGAGCCGGTCGTTGGCCGAGCCGGCGCAGACCACCTGGCCCTTGCGGCCGACCAGCACGTGGTTGACGCCGTTGCCGACCTTCGTGCAGCGGAACCCGTCGCGCATGACGACCTTGCTGGCTCCCGCGGTCGTCGCGGTCATCACCGCCACGCCGAGCGACGCCAGCGCGAGCGCCGTGGCGGCCGCCGCTCCCGCCCGCACTCCGCGCGCCCTCCACCTTGCCGTCTGGATCATGAGCCCTCCCTGTGTCCCCCGGTCCCTTAGGTGCCCGGCCCGAGCGCACAGTCCCTGCCCCGACGCACGCGACCTGGGGCCTTCTACCCCACGACGTTCCCTATCAAACCGGCGTCGCCCGGTCCAGCCGGTCTCCACCCCGTCAACCCGAAGAAAACTCGACCACTACCCCTCGAGCGTGGCGTGCTCCGCCTCGAGCTCGAGCAGCGCCTGGTCGAGCGTGTTCCACGCGAGGGTCGCGCACTTGATCCGGACGGGGAACTTCACGACGCCCTGCAGGGCGGCGAGCTCGCCGAGGCTGCGCAGGTCGACCGGCTCGTCGGCGTCCTCGTCGTCGAGGTCGCCGTCCTCGGCCACGGTCATCATCCGCTTGAACGAGCGCATGGACCGCCGCGCATCGGCCACCGAGAGGCCCTTCACCGCACCGGTCATGAGCGACGCCGACGACTGCGAGATCGAGCAGCCGTGGCCGATCACGCGCACGTCGGCGATCCTGTCGTCGTCGACGAGCAGGGTGAGGATGATCTCGTCGCCGCAGAGCGGGTTGAACCCCTCGGTGCGGTGCGCCGGCGGGGGGAGCTCTCCGTGGTTCCTCGGTGACCGGTAGTGGTCGAGGATGATCTCGCGGTAGAGATCCTCGAGGTCGTCCATCAGCCGAACATCCCGAGCGCCCGGTCGACGCCGTCGAGGAGCTGGTCGACGTCCTCCTCGATCGAGTACGGACCGAAGCTCACCCGAGCCGTCGCGGGGACGCCGAGCCGGCGCATCAGCGGCTTGGCGCAGTGGTGGCCCGGACGGACGCAGACCCCGAAGGAGTCGAGGACCTGGGCGAGGTCGTGCGCGTGCACGCCCTCGAGCTCGATGGAGAGCACGCCGCCGCGGTCCTCGAGGTCCGACGGGCTGAAGATTCGGACCTTGTCGCCGAACCGGGATCCGAGGCGCTCGAGCGCGTACCCGGTGAGCTCCAGGTCGTGCGCCTGGACCGCGGCCATGGTCAGCCCCTCCAGGTACCGGACGGCCGCGGCGAGCCCGACCGCCTCGGCGATCGGCGGCGTGCCGGCCTCGAACCGGTGCGGGAGCGCGGCGGGACGGAACCCGTCGAGGCGGACGTCGAGGATCATCCCGCCGCCGCCGAGGAAGGGGGGCATCGCCTCGAGGATCTCGGCGTGCGCCCACAGCACCCCGATCCCCGTCGGGCCGAGCATCTTGTGGCCGCTGAACCCCACGACGTCGACGCCGAGGGCGGCCACGTCCATCGGGGCGTGCCCGACGAGCTGGGCGGCGTCGATCGCCACGATCGCGCCCGCCGCGTGCGCGGCGTCGGCGAGCCGGCGGATCGGCGGGATCGTCCCGAGGACGTTCGACATCCCGGTGAACGTGAGCAGCCTCGCTTGGGCCAGCACCTCGTCGAGGTCGTGCAGGTCGAGCCGGTAGGCGTCGGTGACCCCGAGGTAGCGGAGCTCGACCCCGCGCTCCTCCTTCAGCTGCAGCCACGGCACGAGGTTGGCGTGGTGCTCCATCTCGGTGAGCACGATCACGTCGCCCTCGCCGAGCGTCGTCGAGCCCCACGATCGGGCGAAGAGGTTGAACGCCTCGGTCGCGTTCTTCGTGAAGATGACCTCGTGGGCGGGGTCCGGCGCGCCGATGAACGCGCCCACGGCCCTCCGGGCGTGCTCGTAGGCCTCGGTCGCCTCCTCGGCGATCTCGTAGACGCCGCGGTGCACGTTCGTGTGCGTGCGCTCGTAGTACCTGGACATCGCCTCGATGACCGAGCGCGGCGGCAGCGACGACGCCGCCGAGTCGAGGTACGCCATCTCGAGGCCGTGGACCGTGCGCGCGAGCTCCGGGACGTCGCCGCGGACCCGCACGGGGTCGAACCGGCTCACCGCGCACCCGCCCGGACGGCGTCGTACCCCTCGGCGTCGATCGCGGCGGCGAGCTGCGGGCCGCCCGACGCCACGATCCGCCCGTCGAGCAGCACGTGGACGTGGTCGGGGACGAGCGCCCGCAGCAGCGCGGCGTAGTGGGTGACCGCGACCACGGCCATCTGCGGGCTGCGAGCCCGCACGGCCTGCACGCCGCTCGCGACGATGCGCAGGGCGTCGATGTCGAGCCCCGAGTCGGTCTCGTCGAGGATCGCCACGTCCGGCTCCAGAAGCGCGAGCTGGAGGACCTCGTTGCGCTTGCGCTCGCCCCCCGAGAACCCCTCGTTGAGGTGGCGCTCGGCGAACGCCCGGTCCATGCCGAGGCGGTCGAGCCAGTCCTGGAGGGCGAGGCGGACCTCGAGCACCGAGATGTCCGAGACCCCGGTCCGCGCCGCCATCGCCTGGCGGAGGAACTGCACGACCGAGACCCCCGGGATCGCCTCGGGGTGCTGGAACGCGAGGAAGAGGCCCATCCTCGCCCGCTCGTCGGCCGGCTTGCCCGCGAGGTCGACGCCGCGGAGGCGCACCTCGCCGCCGGTGAGCGGGAGCTCGGGGCTGCCCATCACGACCGACGCGAGCGTCGACTTGCCCGCGCCGTTCGGACCCATGATCGCGTGGACCTCGCCCTCGTTCACGACGAGGTCCACGCCGCGGAGGATCTCGACGCCGCCAGCGGCGCACGTGACGTCGCGC
>Ga0318553_10000188_pt1 | contig 17775 bp, 15 predicted proteins | sample GRESIP082b2f21_FD_203686 | JGI IMG/M metagenome (GOLD analysis project Ga0318553, IMG submission 203686) | Tropical soil microbial communities from Luquillo Experimental Forest, Puerto Rico - GRE.SIPMG.082b2f21 | ecosystem: Environmental > Terrestrial > Soil > Tropical forest > Bulk soil...
CACCTACACCGTCAGCCCCGACACCCACCCGCTGTAGCGCCGGTGGCCCGCTGGGCAATCATGGACGGGTGCCGAAGGTCCTGATCGTCAGCAATGACTTCCCGCCGCGACGCGGCGGGATCCAGTCGTTTGTGCACGCGCTCGCCTTGCGGATGCAGCCCGGATCGGTAGTGGTCTACGCGCCGTCGTGGGAGGGCGCGACCGCCTTCGATCGCCGGCAACCGTTCCCGGTGATCAGGCATCCGACCTCATTGATGCTGCCCGTGCCATCGGTGGCGCGCCGTGCGGCTCGGATCCTGAAGGAACATGATTGCGACACGGTTCTGTTTGGGGCGGCCGCGCCGCTCGGGCTGCTCGCGCCGTCGCTGCGCCGGGCTGGCGCCCGGCGAGTCGTCGGGATAACGCACGGTCACGAGGCGGGCTGGGCGGCGCTGCCGGGGGCGCGCAGCTTGCTGCGCAGAATCGGCGACCAAGTGGACGTGCTCACCTACCTGGGCGAGTACTTCCGGGTGCGGCTGGCCCGGGCCCTGTCGCCCCAGGCGGCCGCCCGGATGGTGCGGCTGGCGCCCGGCGTGGACACGGCCACTTTCCGTCCCGGTGCGGGCGGGGACAAGATCAGAGAACGGCTGGGCCTGGGACACCGCCCGGTAGTCGTCTGCGTGTCGCGAATGGTTCCGCGCAAGGGCCAGGACACGCTGATCCGGGCGTGGCCTCGGGTGCTCGCGGCCGCTGGGGAAGCCGGAGCCAGCGCAGGAACCGAGGCGAGCGGGGCAACCGGCACGCGCGGAGGCGAGCGGAGCGGAGATCCGGTCCTGCTGCTCGTCGGCGACGGGCCCTACCGCACGGAACTGGGCCGGCTGGCACGCAAGACCGGTGTGTCCGGCTCCGTCATTTTCGCCGGGCCAGTGCCGTGGGCCGACCTCCCGGCTTACTACGACGCCGGGAACGTCTTCGCGATGCCATGCCGGACCCGCCGGGGTGGCCTGGACGTAGAAGGGCTCGGGATCGTCTACCTGGAGGCCTCGGCTTCGGGCCTGCCGGTCGTGGGAGGCGACTCAGGCGGCGCGCCAGACGCCATCCTGAACGGCGAGACCGGCTACGTCGTGCCTGGACGTGATGTAGCCGCGGTCGCCGACCGGATCGCCGGGCTGCTGGCCGACCCGGCCGGCGCAACCGCCATGGGAGAGAAGGGCACGGCCTGGATCGACCGCGAATGGCGCTGGGAGCTGGTGGCCCAGCGGCTCCAGCAGATCCTGGCGGGCTGACCGGCTAGAGCGACGGGGTCGGCCGCGGCTACCCGTTATGAAGGCTGGGCGTACAGGGCATCGATCTCGTCTCCGTAGTCCTTGATCACTACATTCCTGCGGACCTTGAGTGACGGCGTGAGGTAGCCGTTGCTCTCAGTGAAGTCCGAGGAGAGGATGCGGAAGCGGCGGATCGACTCGGCCCGGGAAACCGCCTTGTTCGCATCGTCCACCGCACTCTGGATGTCCGCGATCAGTTCCGGATCATCGCTCACGTCCGCGTCGGCGGGATGGTCGTGCTGGTTCTTCCAGAACTCCAGCGCCTCGGGGTCCAGGGTGATCAGGCTGGCAATGTACGGGCGCTGGTCGCCGACCACGAGGGATTGGCTGATCAGCGGGTGGGCCCGGAGCCTGTCCTCGAGCACGGCGGGCGCGACGTTCTTGCCGCCAGCGGTGACGATGAGTTCCTTCTTCCGCCCGGTGATCCGTAGGAAACCCTCCTCGTCCAGGCTGCCGAGGTCGCCGGTGCGCAGCCATCCGGCCTCGTCGAACGTCTCGGCGGTGGCCTCCTTGTTCTGCCAGTACCCGGCGAAGATGTTCGCGCCGTGGAGCAGGATCTCGCCGTCGTCGGCGATCTTGACACCGCCGCCGGGCAGGGGCAGGCCGACGGTCCCGATCTTGTTCCGGCTCGGCTTGTTCACGATGGCGGCCGCCGCGGTCTCGGTCAGGCCGTAGCCCTCAAGAATCGTGATGCCCGCGCCCCGGAAGAAATGTCCGAGCCGCTCGCCTAGTGGGGCCCCGCCGGAGATCGCGTACCCCACCTGCCCGCCGATCGCGGCCCTGAGCTTGGTGTAGACGAGGCGGTCAAACAGGGCGTGGCGCAGCCGGAGGGCCGCGCCGGTCCTGCCTTCCGAGCCGCCTGTCCCTTGAGACTGGCTCCAGGCGACGGCGGTCTCCACCGCGGCGCCGAATATCCGGCTCTTGACCTGGCTCGCCGCGGCCTGCTGCTGAGCGGTGTTATAGACCTTCTCGAACACCCGCGGCACGGCGAGCAGGAAGGTGGGCTTGAACTCGGGGAGCGCCTGGGCCACCGTACGCGTGTCCGGCCAGTGCCCGAGAATGGCCCCGGACTCCAGGCAGCCGACCTGGATGATGCGGGCAAACACGTGCGCGAGCGGCAAGAACAGCAGGGTCGAGCTTTCGGAGACCTCGAAGAGGTCCAGGAGTGGGCCCTGAACCGCGTTGCGGACGTAGAGCAGGTTGCCGTGGGTGATGTCGCAGCCCTTCGGCTGCCCCGTGGTGCCCGACGTGTAGACGATGGTCGCCAGGTCCGCCGCCCTTCTCGACGTCCGGCGCTCTTCAAGTTGCTCGTCGGTCACGTCGCCGAGGTCCGGGCCCAGGCCTTGGCCGCTGGTGCCTTCGATCGGCCAGACCTGTTCCAGGGCCGGAACGCGGTCGCGGATCTCCCCGATCGTCTCCGCGTGCTGACTGGTCTCAGCGAACGCGGCGCGGGCGCCTGAGTTGCTGAGGATCCACTCGACCTCGTACGCGGATGAGGTCTCGTAGACCGGGACCGTGACGCCACCGGCCGCCCAGATGGCGTAGTCGATCAAAGTCCACTCGTACCGCGTCCGTGACATCAAGGCGACCCGGTCGCCGGGCTCGATGCCCGCCGCCATTAGCCCCTTGGCCAGTCTCGTCACCTCGTCGCGGAACTCCTCGGCAGTGACGTCTTCCCACCGGCCGTCGCTGAGCTTGCGCATGATCACGGCATGCGGGTCCTGGCTGGCCCGGGTGAAGACTACGTCGGCGAGGCTGGCGGCGGCGGGGATGTCCACCAGGGTAGGAATGCTGTACTCGCGCACGGTGCCTCCTTTGTAACCCACCTTCGGCACGTATCTTCATGGACCGTATACCGCACCGGCGCCTGCTACCCATTCCGGTGCCTGACAGGACACACCTAGGGTGTGTTCATGCGGGTCCACTTGGTCAGCGATGTGCACGGCCGGGCCGATGCGCTCAAGGGCGCGGCCGACGGAGCCGACGCCCTGATCTGCCTCGGCGACCTGCTGTTGTTCGTGGACTACGCGGACCACGCGAAAGGGATATTCCCGGATTTGTTCGGCGCGCAGGCAGCCAGGGAGTACATCGCTTTGCGCACCGCGCAGCGGTTTGACGAGGCCAGGCAAATGTCGGCGCGATTGTGGGCCGGGCTCGACGGGGACCCGGCCGCGCACGTGGAGGCCGCGGCATCACGGCAGTACGAGGAGTTGTTCGCCGCGCTGCCCTCGCCGTCCTATCTCACCTACGGCAACGTCGACATACCGCGGATGTGGGCCTCGCACCTGCGGCCCGGTCATCACGTGCTCGACGGCGAGCGGGTGGAGCTGGGCGGCTGGTCCTTCGGCTTCGTCGGCGGCGGGCTTCGTACGGTGTACCGGACGCCGAACGAACTGGCCGACGACAGCTACGCGGCCAAGGTAGCGGCGGTCGGCCAGGTGGATGTGCTCTGCGCGCACATCCCGCCCGACATACCTGAACTGCTGTTTGACACGGTGGCCCGCAGGATGGAGCGGGGCAGTGCGGCCTTGCTCGAAGCGGTGCGGATCACCCAGCCGCGGTATCTCCTGTTCGGTCACGTGCATAACCCAATGACCGACCGGGTCAAGATCGGCCGCACCGAATGCATCAACGTCGGCCATTTCCGCGCCACCGGGACGCCGTACGCCCTGGAGTGCTAGGCATTCCCTGATCATGATTCACCGGCCATGGCTTACGGCCGGGCAAGGTACGCTCCGAGCATGGCGGACAAGACCACGTCAAGCATCGTGATCGGGGTGCCGCGAAAGGATGTCATGGCGGTGATCGCTGATTTCGAGGCGTACCCGGACTGGGCGACGGGGATACGCAGCGCTGAGGTCTTGTCGTCCGCTGCTGAGCGCGCGAGCGCGGTCCGCTTCACCCTGGACGCCGGGGTGATCAAGGACAGCTACGTGCTCGGCTACGACTGGGATGGCGACGTGCGGGTCCGCTGGCACCTCATGGAGCCTGGGTCGGTGATCTCCGAAATGACCGGAGGCTACGAGCTGGCGGGGCACGGAGACGATACCGAGGTGACCTACGACCTCGCGGTCGGCATCAAGGTGCCGATGATCGGGATGCTCAAGCGGCGGGCCGAGAAGACGATCATCGACACGGCGCTCAAGGGGCTCAAGTCGCGAGCCGAGACCATCGGGAGCAACCGGTGACCGGGCAGCCCGGCGGATCTGACCAGGACCGCCCCGGCCAGGACCGCGCGGGCCAGGATCGCCCCGGCCGGGACCGAGAGGCCGCCGCCGATGACGGCCGCAGCGGCAGCGGCAACTGGGGTAAGGCGGTCGACGGCCGGGATACGGGGCCGGGCTCGGACACCGGTACGGTCGGACAGACGGGGCCAGGCCAGAAGACAGGGCCGAGCCGGGACGCCGGGCCGAGCCGGGACGCCGGGCCAGGCCGGGAGACGGGGCCGACCCGGGACGGCGGGCCGGGCCGGGACGCGGGACAGCCCCGGCCGCTGCGGCCGCCGGGCATCGACCTGACGGGCGACATCCAGCGATGGCTCATCCGGTCGGGTGCCCGTAGCATGCGCCGGGAGCTGGGCGAGCAGTTCCGCAAGGCCTGGACCGGCCAGCGCGCCGAACCCACCAACCCGGCCGATGTCTGGAATACCGCGACGACCGAACCGCCACCCGAATTGTCGGAAGCCCCAGAGTGCGCCTGGTGCCCCGTGTGCCGCGCGGCCCGCCGGATCAGGGAATCCGGGCCCGGCCTGGGCGGGCAGCTGGCCGGGGCCGGCGACGCCGTCGCCGCGGCCGTACAGGAAGCCCTGTCGGCGTTCGATTCGGTCCTGTCCGCGCGCCCGCGATCGGAACCAGCGGACCGACCCGCCCGCCCGGCCACGGATGACCGGCCGGAGACGTCGGCGCCGGACGCGCCTTCGGAAGGGCCGGATCATGAGCCTGACGATCGGGATTGATGTCGGGGGCACCAAGGTCTTCGCGGGAGTCGTGGACTCCGGCGGACGCATGGTCGAGAAGCTGAAGCGTTCCACCCCCGCGGCCAGCCCGGAGCAGACGGCCCGGGTCATCGGAGAAGCCATCCTGGAGTTGCTCGAACGGCACGAGGCCGACGCCGTCGGAATCGGCGCCGCCGGATTCATCGACTCAGCCGGTTCCACGATCCTGTTCGCGCCCAACCTGGCCTGGCGGGACGAGCCGCTGAAAAAGCAGGTCGAGCGGCACGTCGGCCTCCCCGTCGTGGTGGAGAACGACGCGAACGCCGCCGCTTGGGCGGAGACCAACCTGGGCGCAGCCCGGGGGTACGAGCACGTCATCTTCATCGGGGTCGGCACCGGCATCGGGGCCGGGATCGTGATCAACGGCCAGCTGTACCGGGGCCGGTGGGGAATCGCCGGTGAGCCCGGGCACTACCGTGTCGTGCCCGATGGGCGGCTTTGCGGGTGCGGCAACCGTGGCTGCTGGGAGCAGTACGCGAGCGGGAACGCTCTGGTGGCCGAGGCCCGCGAGTTCGCCAGACGCTCGCCTGGCGCTGCGGTCCGCCTGCTGCAGCTCGGCGGGGGCATCGCCGAAGGGATCAACGGGCCGGAGGTCACCCAGGCCGCCCGCGAGGGAGATGCCGTCGCGCTGCGCTGCTTCGAGATCGTCGGAGACTGGCTCGGCCAGGGCCTGGCCGCGCTGGCGGCCATACTCGACCCGGATTGCTTCGTGATCGGCGGCGGCGTGTCGGACGCCGGCGACCTGCTGATCGACCCGGCCAAGGCGGCGTTTGCCGGCGCGCTGACGGGAGGACATTACCGCCAGCACGCCGAGATCAGGCTGGCGCAGCTCGGGGCTGATGCCGGCGTGATCGGCGCGGCCGACCTCGCCCGCCGTTCCTTCGGCCTGCAGGCCCTGGCCAGCTAATCCCGGAAGACTCAGAGCACCGCCCCGTTATCGGGCCCGGCGTCGTCTGACGGCCTGTCGCCGAGCCGTATGACGATCACCGCAAACCCGCCCACGAACGCCATAACGGCCAGGAGCGCCGCCCAGCTCGGCACGGTCCACCCGACCAGCGTGGTCACCAGCAGATAGGCGGGCCCGCCGAACAGCGCGGTCCAGGCCCCCTTCGCTATCGGGTCAAGGTTCGGCAGCGGCGGCGGGGGAGGCGGGATGAAGTGTTCCTCGGTGTCGTCGCCCGGCTCGTCCCCTCGGCCGGCCTCGCCAGCCTCGCCGGCGTCGGCCGCGGGCCAGGAGGCCGGGGCGGAAACCGGCGGAGGTGCAGCCGGCCGGATCACCCGTGCCCTGTCCCCGTCCGCGTCGGGGCCGTAGGCGGCTGGCCCGTGCTGGGCCGACGCCTGCCCGGCGGGTCCCTGGTCGCGGGCCGGGGGTGGCGTCAGGCTCTCGCGGTCCGGCCACGGAGACGCGCCGGCCGGGTCGGCGGGCAGGTCATAACGCGCGACAAGGTCCTGCCAGGCCGTCTCGTCGCCGCCCGTACCCTCGCCGTCGGCGGGCTCGCCGCCGGCCGCGCCCTGGCCGCTCGCGTCCTCACCGCTCACGTCATAACCCTCGCACGTCATAACCCTCGCGCGGCCCGCATTTTCGGGCGCCGCTATCCTCTCCCGGCGCGGGTATGCGTCCTGACGAATTCCAGGCTCCCCGCGAAGATGGCCTGCGCGTCGTTGTCAAGGGTGGCAACGTGGTAGCTGTCCGGGCATTCCCGGACTTCCAGGCGGGGGAGCGCGCCGCGCAGCAGCCGGAGGCTGGCCGGCCCGACAACATGATCATCGGTGCTGTGGTACACGAGCACCGGCGCAGTCACCTCGGCGAGCTGGCTCTGGGTGATCCGCCACAACTGCCGCAGGCTGTCCACGGCCTTGACCGGGACGCGGTCGTAGCCGAGCTCGCTGGACCCCTCCTTCTTGATGTCGCTGGCGATTCCCTTCAGCGACGGCACCACCAGCTTCAGCGCCGGGGCGAGCTTGAGCAGGGGCGTGTCACCGGTGAGCGATGGGTTGACCAGAACGAGGCCGCTGACCGACGGGCCGCGCCGCTCGGCAAGCCGCAGCGCGAGGCAGCCGCCCATCGACAATCCCATGACGAAGATCTCGTCCGAGTGCGCCCGGAGCTCGTCAAAGGCCCGGTCCACCTCGGCGTACCAGTCCTCCCACCGGGTACGCGCCATGTCTTGCCACGTCGTGCCGTGCCCCGGGAGCCTCGGCAGCCAGACGCTCAGCCCGGCCTCGGCCAGGTATTCCGCCCACGGCCGCAGCGACTGGGGGCTGCCGGTGAATCCGTGGCAAAGCAGGGCGCCGGTGCTGCCGCCCGCATGAATGAAGGGTTCTGCGCCTGGCATCACTGGCATCGGCCGGGTCCTCTCCCGCGGCGGTGTCTGGCTCCCGCACTGCTGCTCAGGGCATCGTCGCACGCTTTGATGACAAGACGGCAGACTACCCATCTGGTCGGCTGTCTTGGCCGATCGCCCGTTGCCGCCGGTCGCGCTGTGCGACACTATCGCGCCATAGCGTGCGCAGCCCGCATCCCGCCAGCGGATGCGCGCGCCGCGCCCGGCTTCCGGGCGCATGGGAGCAATCGACCCTCTTGGAGGACCGTATGCGCACGTGCGAACACGTGTGGCGATGGGAGGGTCACCAGCTGTGAGCTCTGCATCGGCCGCTGCCGCCCTCTCCTTAACCCTGGTCTTGCTGACCGCGTTGCTGGCGCTGTCGATCGTCGCCATAGTCCGCGCCGAGCCATGGATCCCCGGCCCGCCCGAGCAGGAATCTGCCGGCCAGTTCAGCCAGCCAGAACCCATGAGCGAGCCGCATACGGCTCCGCTGCCGCGCCGCGTAGCGGGGGAGTCAGGCTGGGTCGCGGGCGAGTCCGGCCGCGACGCTCGCGCGCCCGATGAGCTGCCCTTGCTGCCGGAGGTGATCGGGCGGCCTGGGGTGTCGGGCTCCCCGCCCTGGGATCCGGCACCCAAGCCACCTGGCGCCTGGTAGGCCAGGAGCGACTTTAGCCCGGGTTCGACGAAGCCACCGCTGCGCTTGTCATGCTGTACTTGCGCGGCTCACTCGTTCGCGGCACTCTTGCGACCGTGCGGGAACGTTTTCTCGTGCTGCCGCCTGATTGCTCTGATTCGAGGTATGGGCGTGTTCTACTGGGTGGTCAAGGCGATACTCGGGCCGTTCCTGCGGATCGTGTTTCGGCCGTGGGCCGACGGCGTCGACAACGTCCCCCGGGAGGGGCCCGCCATCATCGCCAGCAACCACCTGTCGTTCTCTGATCACTTCTTTGCCCCGCTGCCGCTGCCGCGCAAGGTGATCTTTCTCGCGAAGTCGGAGTACTTCACCGGCCGTGGCCTCAAAGGCCTGGTGAGCAAGGCCTTCTTCAGCGGCGTGGGCCAGATTCCGGTCGACCGGTCCGGTGGTAAGGCGAGCGAGCGCGCGCTGCGCACCGGCCTGCGCGTCCTGGCCCAGGGCCAGCTGCTGGGGATCTACCCCGAGGGCACCCGGACCCCGGACGGGCGGCTGTACCGAGGGAAGACCGGGGTGGCCCGGCTGGCCCTGGAGGCGAGGGTGCCGGTGATTCCCTGCGCGATGATCGGGGGCTTCGAGTTCCAGCCGCCGGGCAAGATCAGGCCCAGGCTGGGGATCCGGCCGGGCGTCAGGTTCGGCAAGCCGCTCGACTTCTCCCGCTACTACGGGCTTGAGAACGACCGGATCGTGCTCAGGGCGCTGACCGACGAGGTCATGTACGCGATCATGAAGCTCTCCGGGCAGGAGTACGTCGACGAGTACGCCCAGCGGGCGAAGGTCAGCGTGCCGCTGCCGCGCAGGCATCGCGGGACCGGGGATGGCACGCCGGGGGGCGCCGCGTCGCGGGACGGCAGGACCGGGAGCACCGGGGACGAAGACGGCGGAACCGGGGACGCCGGGCCTCGGCACGCCGAGCCCCGGACGGAGATCGCCGCCGCTTCCGCGGACGAGTCCGCCGAGGATTGATCCCCGCCCGCGGCTAGTCAACCGGGGAGCGCTGGCATCCGTCGTACTGGCTAGGAACTCCTTTCCCCCTGAGCCCCACACTGCGAAGGGTCAGCTGGTGACGATCGGGAAGCTCGCCGTCTGCACGCTGTCCGCGCTCGTGGTAGCGACCCTGCCGGCCGCCGGGGCTGCGGCGCGGGCGGCCGGCCCGCCGCCGGGTACCGACTTCCGCGATGCCTGCTCCGCCGTCCCGCCGCCGGGCTGGGCGCGGTGCCTGGCCCTGGTGCGGACCGACGTGCCGTCCTTCCGGGGACCGGCCCTGGCGGTCACCCCGGCCGGCTACAGCCCGGCCGAGCTGCGGGCCGCCTACAACCTGACGCTGGCCTCGGCCGCGGCGGGCCGGGGCGAGACGGTCGCGGTCGTCGATGCCTACGACGACCCGGACGCGGCCTCGGACCTGGCGATCTACCGCGCCCACTACGGGCTTCCCGCCTGCGGCGCGGGAGCAGCGGGGTGCTTCAGCAAGGTCAACCAGGAGGGCGAGGCCGGCCCGCTGCCGGCCGCGTCGGGCAGCACCGGCTGGGCCACGGAGGAGTCGCTGGACGTCGACATGGTGTCGGCCATCTGCCCGAACTGCCACATCCTGCTGGTAGAGGCGGACAATAGCTCCGTCGCCAACCTGGGCCAGGCGGTGAACGCCGCCGTCTCGCTCGGCGCCAGGTTCGTGTCCAACAGCTACAGCGCCGCCGAGTTCTCCGGCGAGACCGCTGAGGACTCCTCCTACTACGACCACCCCGGCGTGGCGGTGACCGCGGCGGCCGGCGATTCCGGGTACGGCGTCGGCTACCCGGCCGCGTCCCCGCACGTGACGTCGGTGGGCGGCACCGAGCTGGTCCGTGACACCGGCGCGGCCCGCGGGTGGAGCGAGACCGCCTGGGACAGCGGGCCCGGTGCCACCGGCTCGGGGTGCTCGGCCTACGAGCCCAAGCCGTCCTGGCAGGCCGACCCCGGCTGCTCGCGCCGCACCGACAACGACGTGGCCGCCGACGCGGACCCCGACACCGGCGCGGCGATCTATGACAGCTACGACGAGAGCGGGTGGCTGGAGATCGGCGGCACCTCGGAGTCCGCTCCCCTCGTGGCCGCGACCTACGCCCTGGCCGGCCCGCCGGGCACCGGCACCTACCCGGTGCAGTACCCGTACGAGCACACCGGCGCCCTCCACGACGTGACCTGGGGCAGCGACGGCTCGTGCGGCGGCTCCTATCTGTGCACGGCCCAGGCCGGGTACGACGGCCCGACCGGCTGGGGCACGCCCCAAGGCACAGGGGCGTTCCAGGCCGCCGACCACACGGTCACCGTGGCCAGCCCGGGTAGCCGGCTCAGCCGGGCGGGGGCGAAGGTGCGCCCGCTGGCCATCGCGGCCCGGGACTCCGGTTCGGCGCTGCCGCTGTGGTACACCGCGAGCGGGCTGCCCGCGGGCCTGTCGATCAGTCCGCGCGGTGTGATCTCCGGCACGCCGAGGGCCAGGGGGTACTACGCGGTCCGCGTGTACGCGACGGACAGCACCGGCATGACCGGGTCGGCCTCGTTCCGGTGGACCGTGGAGTCGGCCGGCACGATCACGGCGCTGGGCAAGTGCCTCGATGACTGGCGCGGCGGCACCGCTGACGGCAACAAGATCGAAATCTACCGCTGCAACGGCGGCCGGGCCCAGGGCTGGCTGGCCTATCCCCAGGCCGGCGGCGTCCTTCAGGTCCGGCTGGCCAAGGCGGCCGGCCTGTGCCTGACCGCCCCGGCCCGCGCGGGCCGGGCCAGGCTCTGGCGCTGCGGCGCCGCCGGCCAGCGGTGGCGGGCCGGCGCCCACGGTCACCTGGTCAGCTTGCGGTCCGGCCTGTGCCTGGCCGACCCCCGCGCCGGGCCGAGCGGCACCTGGCTTGAGGTCAGCCGCTGCGCCGGCACGGCCGCGGAGCACTGGACCCTCCGCTAACCGGTCTCGCCCGTGGAGCGGGCCCAGCCCCTGGTGCGCTGCACGGCCTCGCGCCACCAGGCGTAGGCCGGCTCGTCCCGAGGGCCGGGCGAGAACCGCCGGTCGAGCTGCCAGGCGGCCGCGAGTTCCGCGGTCGACGACCACACCCCGGTGGCCAGCCCGGCCAGGAAGGCCGCGCCCAGCGCGGTGGTCTCGGCGACCACCGGCCGCTCGACCGGCACCTGGAGCTGGTCGGCCTGCATCTGCATGAGCAGGTCGTTGGCGCTCGCGCCGCCGTCGACCCGCAGCGGGCTCCCCTCGGTGAGGAACCCCGCGGAGGATCCCATCAGGTCGGCGACGTCCCGTACCTCGAACGCGATCGCCTCCAGCGCGGCGCGGACCAGGTGCGCCCGGGTGGTCCCCCGGGTCAGGCCGAACATCGCCCCGCGCGCGTCCGGGTCCCAGTACGGCGCGCCGAGCCCGGTCAGGGCCGGCACGAACACGGTGCCGCCGGAGTCGGGCACGGATCGCGCCAGCGCCTCGCTCTGCGCGGCGTTGTCGAGCAGGCCGAGCCCGTCGCGCAGCCACTGGACGGCGGCGCCGGTCACGAACACCGATCCTTCCAGCGCGTAGGTCAGCGTCCCGGCCTCGTCCATCCAGGCCACCGTGGACAGCAGCCCGGCCGGGGAGCGGACGATCGAGGTTCCCGTGTGGCACAGCACGAACGACCCGGTCCCGTACGTGCACTTCGCGGACCCCAGGGAGAAGCATGCCTGGCCGAACATGGCGGCCTGCTGGTCGCCGGCGATGCCGGCGATCGGCAGCGACAGGCCGAGGAAGGCCTCCGGGTCGGTCTGCGCCACCACGCCTGACGAGGGCACCACCTCGGGCAGCGCGTGCGGCGGCACGCCGAACAGCTGGCACAGCTCGGCGGACCACTGGCCGGCCTCGATGTCGAACAGCAGGGTACGCGAGGCGTTGGACGCGTCCGTGACGTGGCGACGGCCTCCGCTCAGCCGGGCGATCAGGTACGAGTCCACCGTGCCCACCGCGAGCGAGCCGGCCGTGACGTCCGCCCACAGGGCCGGCTCGTGCTCGGCCAGCCAGGTCAGCTTGGTGGCGGTGAAGTACGGGTCGAGCCGCAGCCCGGTCAGCTCGGCCACCCGAGGCTCGTGACCCTGGTCCCGCAACCGCGCACAGATGCCCGCCGTCCGCCGGTCCTGCCAGACGATGGCCCGCCGCGGAGCCACGAGCGTGGCCCGGTCCCAGATCACAGCGGTCTCCCGCTGATTCGTGATCCCGACGCAGCCCGGCGGGTCCGCGCCGTCCAGCGCCTGGCCGCACGCGGCGAGGGTCGCCTGCCAGATGCCCTCGGGCAGGTGCTCCACCCATCCGGGCTCCGGGTAGAACTGGGGAAACTCTTCATAGCCCCGGCCGGTCACCGCGCCGTCGGCGGAAATCACCAGGGCCGTGACGCCCGTGGTTCCTGCATCGATCGCGAGCACGCTCATGGGCACTAGTGTGGCGGTGCTAACACCACGAAGACCCATCCGAGAGGAAGATCCATGCGAGTCGGAGTCCTGACCGGCGGCGGCGACTGCCCAGGCCTCAATGCGGTCATCCGCGCCATCGTGCGCACGGGCGTGGCGGAGTACGGGTACGAGTTCATCGGATTCCGTGACGGCTGGCGCGGCCCGCTCGAGGGCGACACCATGACCCTGGACGTCCCGGCGGTCCGCGGCATCCTGCCGCGCGGCGGCACGATCCTCGGCACATCGCGTACCAACCCGCTGGCCGACAGCGCGGCGGCCGGCGGCCGTTCCGGGCTGGAGCGGATCAAGGACAACCTGGCGGACCTCGACGTCGACGCGCTGGTGGCGATCGGCGGCGAGGACACCCTGGGTGTCGCCGCCCAGCTCCACGGGCAGGACGTAAAGATCGTCGGCGTGCCGAAGACCATCGACAACGACCTCGGCGCGACCGACTACACGTTCGGCTTCGACACCGCGGTGAACATCGCGATGGAGGCCATCGACCGGCTGCACACCACGGCGGAGAGCCACCACCGGGCGATGATCGTGGAGGTGATGGGGCGTCACGCCGGGTGGATCGCGCTGCTCGCCGGGATGGCCGGCGGGGCAAACGTGATCCTGATCCCGGAGCAGCCGTTCGACATCGGGCAGGTCTGCGGGTGGGTGGAGCACCGGTTCCAGACCCGGTACGCGCCGATCGTGGTGGTCTCTGAGGGCGCGTTCCCCAAGCGCGGAGCCGAGGTCGCCAACCTGGAGGTGGACGCGTTCGGTCATGCCCGCCTCGGCGGCGTGGGCCAGCTGCTGGCTGACGAGATCGAGAAGCGCACCGGCAAGGAGGCCCGTACCATCGTCCTCGGCCACGTTCAGCGCGGCGGCACCCCGACCGCGTTCGACCGGGTGCTGGCCACCCGCTTCGGCGTCCACGCGATCCGCGCGGCGGCCGACGGCGCGTTCGGCGCGATGGTGGCCCTGCGCGGCACGGACATCGTCCAGGTCCCGATCGCGGAGGCCACCCGCGAGCTCAAGCTGGTGCCGCCCGAGCGCTACGCCGAGGCGGAGCTTTTCTTCGGCTGAACCGTCCGCGAGGCCGTGCTCTTCTTCGGCTGAGCGGGCTGATGGGCGGCGCGGAACGCCGCGGCCTTGACCCGGTTCTGGCAGGCGGTGGAGCAGAAGCGGCGGGTGGCGTTGCGCGAGGTATCGACGTAGACCCGGTCGCACCGCGGGGCGGCGCAGACCCCCAGGCGGTCCTGCTGGTCGCGGCCGAGCACCACGGCCAGGCCGGTGGCGCAGCCGGCCGCCCATCCGGTGGCCGGCGTGTCCTCGGCGCCATGGAAGTGCAGATGCCAGGGCTCGCCGTCGTGCCGGTCGAGCCGCGGCCTGGCCCCGGTACGGGCCAGCATCTCGTTGGCCAGGCGCGCCGCATCGTCGGTGCCGCCGGCCGCCACCGCGTCGAAGACGGCGCGGAGCGCCCTGGCCACGGCAGGGAATCCGGCCGCCTCGCGCGCCGAGACCTCCCGGACGTCCGGCCGGCCGGCCCGGAGCGCGGCGGTCACCGCGGCGGGCAGCGCCGCGCCCCGGGGCGGCAGGTACGGCCGGCCGTGCGCCTCGCCGGGCGTGAGCGTGTTCACAAGGCGGACCGCCACGGTCACGACCGCGTCCATGTGACTGGTGAAATTCACTTGACCGGTTACGTCCTCGCCGTCTAGTTTCGTAACTATCAAAATGATTGTAGCCAGTCACAACGTATCCGGTGGCACGGCGCCCGGTGACACGGCACCCGGTGGCACGAAGCGTCGCTTGCCGCGCCTGGCCGGGCCGGACCGGGAAATCCTCCGGCTGGCCGTGCCCGCGTTCGGGGCCCTGGTCGCGGAGCCGCTGTTCCTGCTGACGGACTCGGCGATCGTCGGCCGGATCGGCACGGTGCCGCTGGGCGGACTGGGCGTGGCCAGCCAGGCCCTCACCGCGCTCGTCAACGTGTCGATCTTCCTGGCCTACGGGACCACCGCGGCGGTGGCCCGCCAGCTGGGCGCGGGCCGGCGGCCCGAGGCGATCCGGCAGGGCATCGACGGGCTCTGGCTGGCGGCGGGGATCGGCCTCGGCGTGCTCATGCTGGCCTGGCCGCTGGCCCCGCAGATCGTCCGGGTATTCGGCGCCTCGCCCGAGGTTAGCGCGGGCGCGGTGACGTATCTGCGGATCAGCCTGTTCGGGGCGCCGTTCATGCTGCTGGTCCTGGCCGGCACCGGGGTGCTGCGGGGCCTGCAGGACACGCGGACCCCGCTGCTGGTGGCGGTGGCCGCCTACGCGGTCAACATCGTGCTGAACGCGACGTTCGTCCTCGGCCTGCACCTCGGGCTGGCCGGGTCCGCGTGGGGCACGGTGATCGCCCAGTCCGCGGCCGCCGCGGTCTACCTCGCGGTGGTCGCGCGCGGCGCCCGCCGGGCCGGGGTCTGGTTCGGCATGGACCTGGCGGGCCTGCGCGCGGCCGCGGTCGCCGCGACCGGGCTGTTCGTGCGCACGCTGGCGTTGCAGGCGGTGCTGATAGTGACCACCGCGATCGCGGCCCGCCAGTCGGACGCCGCGATCGCGGCGCACCAGATCGCGTTCCGGCTGTGGACCCTGCTGGCGCTGGCCCTGGACGCGATCGCGATCGCGGGCCAGGCGATCACCGGCCGCTGCCTCGGGGCGGGCGATGTCGCGGCGGCCCGGACCGCGACCAACCGCATGATCGGCTGGGGCGCGGTCTACGGGATCGTGTTCGGCCTGATCCTGCTGGCGGCCCGGCCGCTGCTGCCCGGGCTGTTCGCGGCCTCTCCGCCGGTCCGGGCGCTGCTGCTCGCGGTGCTGGCCGTGGTCGCGGCGCAGCAGCCGGTGGCGGGCGTGGTCTTCGTGCTCGACGGCGTGCTGATCGGCGCGGGCGACCAGCGGTACCTGGCCGTCGCCGGGGTCCTCAGCCTGGCCGTGTTCCTGCCGGCCGCGTGGCTGGTCCACGCCCGGCACGGAGGCCTGGTGGCGCTGTGGCTGGCCTACAGCCTCTGGCTGGCGGCCAGGTTCGTGACGCTGGTGCTGCGGGCCCGCGGCAGCGGCTGGCTGGTGACCGGCGCCGTCCGGCGCTGAGCCGGCCCCCGCCCTCAGCCCAGCGTGAACGGGTCCCGGGTGGCGCCGGTCAGCTCCACCCACACCGCCTTGGTCTCGGTGTACTCACGGAGGGCGTCCACGCCGTTCTCCCGGCCGATGCCGCTGGCGCCGAAGCCGCCGAACGGAACGTGCGGGCTCACGACCCGGTAGGCGTTGACCCAGACCGTGCCGGCCCGCAGCCCGGCCGCGACCCGGTGCGCGCGGTGCACGTCCTTGGTCCACACCGAGCCGGCCAGCCCGAACTCGGTGCCGTTGGCCAGGGCGATGGCCTCGTCCTCAGTGCGGAACGTGGTCACCGCGACGACCGGCCCGAAGATCTCCTCGCGGACCGCCCGCATACCGGGCGTCGCGTCCACCAGCACGGTGGGCTCGACGAACCAGCCGCCCAGGCCTTCGACCGGCTGGCCGCCGCAGGCGATCGTGGCCCCGTCGGCGCGCGCGGACTCGAAGTGGCTCAGCACCGTGGCGTACTGCTTGTCGGTGGCCATCGGCCCCATCTCGGTTTCCGGCTCGAGCGGGTTGCCGATCTTGATGGTCCTGGCCCGGCTGACGACCCGTTCGACCAGCGCGTCCTTGACGTCCTCGTGGACCACGACCCGCGAGCCTGCCATGCAGGTCTGCCCGGTCGCGGCGAACACCCCGGCGATGACCCCGTTGGCCGCGGCGTCGAGATCGGCGTCGGGGAACACGACCTGCGCGGACTTGCCGCCCAGCTCCAGGGTCACCCGGGTCAGGTTGTCGGCGGCGGCGCGCGCGATGAGCTTGCCGACCTGGGTCGACCCGGTGAAGGCGATCTTGTCGATGCCAGGGTGGGCGGCCAGCGCCTTTCCGACCTCCGGGCCCCAGCCGGTCACCACGTTGACCACGCCGGGCGGGAAGCCGGCCTCGCCGACCAGGCCCGCGAAGGCGAGCGTGCTCACCGGCGTGTAGTCGCTGGGCTTGACCACGATCGTGCACCCGGCGGCCAGGGCCGGCGCCAGCTTCCAGGTCAGCAGGAGCAGCGGCGAGTTCCACGGCACGATCGCGGCGACCACCCCGACCGGCTCGTGCCGGGTGTACACCAGATAGTTGGGCTTGTCCGACGGGATCATGCTGCCCTGCACCTTGTCGGCCAGCCCGCCGTAGTAGTAGTACCACTCGGGCAGCCCGGCCATCTGGCCCGCCATCTCGCGCAGCAGCTTGCCGTTGTCCCGGGTCTCCAGCTCGGCCAGCCGCCCGGCGTCGCGGGCGATCAGCTCGCCCAGCCGGTACAGCAGCTTGCCGCGCTGGGTCGCGGTGAGCGCGCCCCACGGGCCGCCGAGCGCGGCGCGCGCCGCGGCCACGGCCGCGTCGACGTCCCCGGCGTCGGCGTCGGGCACTCGCGCCCACGGCTGCCCGGTGAACGGGTCGGTCGAGGCGTAGGTGCGCCCGGACCTCGCGGCCCGGGGGGAGCCGTCGATGAGCATCAGCAGCTCGTCGACCCGCGATGGGCCGGCCGTGGTGGTCATGTCGTCCTCCTAGGAGATTCGGTACTTCTCGATCAGCCGGTTCCCGATGATCATCTTCTGGATCTCCGCGGTGCCCTCGCCGATGAGCAGCAGCGGCGCGTCGCGGTAGAGGCGCTCGATCTCCGAATCCCGGGAATAGCCGAAACCGCCGTGGATCCGCAGGGCGTCCTCGACGACCTCCTTGCAGTACTCGCAGGCCAGGTACTTGGCCATGCCGGCCTCGAGGTCGCTCTGCCGCCCGGCGTCCTTGTGGCGCGCCGCCATGACCGCCATCTGGTGCGCCGCGACCGTCTTGGTGCCCATCTCGGCCAGCTTGAACAGGATGGCCTGGTGCTCCGCGATCGGCTTGCCGAACGCGTGCCGCTGCTGCGCGTAGCGCACGGCCAGCTCG
>Ga0318553_10000195_pt1 | contig 17629 bp, 17 predicted proteins | sample GRESIP082b2f21_FD_203686 | JGI IMG/M metagenome (GOLD analysis project Ga0318553, IMG submission 203686) | Tropical soil microbial communities from Luquillo Experimental Forest, Puerto Rico - GRE.SIPMG.082b2f21 | ecosystem: Environmental > Terrestrial > Soil > Tropical forest > Bulk soil...
CGCGGCAGGGCGCCGGGGCGCCGCCCCCATGCGAAGCGCCGGGCCCCGCATCGGAGCCCGGCGCGTTTGAGGGCGCCTCGGATGCCCGGCGCGCTACTTCTTGGTCGCCGCCGCCGGGGCTGCGCCGGCCTTCATCGGACCGCCCAGCTTGTGGATGTAGGCGATGAGATTCTCCATCTCGGCGGGCTTGACCTGGCCGGTCTTGACCCACGCGACCATGCCGGACGTCATCTTGCCGTTGGTGATGCAGTCACGGAAGTAATCGTCGGTCGCGCGCTTGGGGTCGTTCCACACCTTCGGATCCTTCCAGTTCGGCGTCGGATTGCCGGTCAGCTTGATGCCGCCGGTGCCGTCGGCCTTGTGGCAGGCCACGCACTTGACGTCGAAGATCTTCTTGCCCGCGGCCGCGTCACCCTTGGTGGGCCCTTTGGCCGCGGCCGGCGCCGCCGCGGCGGGCGCCGCTGCTGGCGGCGTCGACGCGGGCTCGGTCGTGGCGGCAAAAGCCACCACGGCCCCCAGCAGGGCGATCGCGGCGAGGGACGTGGCTACGGGCCGAATGGTACTGCGGGTCATTCCTTTGCTCCTTTCGAGCGCTGCGAAGTCGGTCGGGGAGGGCGCGGCGGCCTCGTTCAGCCCCTGAGATTATCGGCGCCCGGAGGCTCCGTCAACAGGCCGCGCCGGGCCCGCATGGATCGCGGCGCGCGGCGACGTGGCACCCTTGACCCTGCTCGCGAGCGCGTGATAGATTCCGGTGCTGCAAAGCTTTACGCCGTGCCTCGCAACGCGTTAGCCCTCCAATCGGAGTCCCGACGAAGCCGACTTCTTCATCCCGCACAGGGCGGGGAGGTGCGTCTTGAAGGACTTCACCACCGCTCAAATCCGCAACGTCGCGCTGGTCGCCCACCATGGCGTGGGCAAGACCTCGCTCGCCGAATCAATGTTGTTCCTCGCCAAAGCCACCACCCGCCTCGGCCGCATCGCCGACGGCAGCACCCTGCTGGACTACGCCGCCGACGAGGTCCAGCGCCAGATCACCATCAACCTGGCGCTCGCCCAGTTCGAATGGGCGGGCCACAAGATCAACCTCATCGACACGCCGGGCTACGCCGACTTCGTCGGCGACGTCCACAGCGCGCTGCGGGTCGCCGACGCCGCGATCCTGGTGCTGCGCGCCAACGCCGGGGTCGAGGTGGGTACCGAGGTGGCCTGGGAGATCCTGCGCGCCGAGCGGACGCCGGCGCTGGTGGTGGTCAACATGATGGACAAGGAGCACGCGAGCTTCATGGGCGCGGTGTCCTCGCTCCACGACCGGCTGGGCCTGAACGCGGTGCCGGCCCAGCTCCCGATCGGCGAGGCCGAGTCGTTCCGCGGCATCGTCGACCTGATCGAGAACAAGGCCTACACCTTCAGCGGCAAGGGCATGGACGAGAAGAGCCAGGAGGCCCCGATCCCGGCCGAGATGAAGGCGGCGGTCGAGGCGGCGCGCGCCAAGCTCATGGAGGAGGCCGCGACCGGCGACGAGCAGCTGATGGAGAAGTTCCTCGGCAGCGGCACGCTGAGCGTCGAGGACATCCGTCACGGCCTGTGCGAGCGGGTGGTCCAGGGCGACCTGCAGCCGGTGTTCTGCTGCTCGGCCTACAACAACCAGGGCGTCAAGGAGGTGCTCGACGAGGTGGTCGACGTGCTGCCCTCGCCGCTCGACGTCGGGCCCCAGACCGGCAAGGGCGCGAACGGCGTCGAGGCGACCCTCAAGCCCGATCCCGCCCAGCCGTTCGCGGCCCTGGTGTTCAAGACCCTGTCGGAGCAGCACCTCGGCGACCTGTCCCTGATCCGCATCTACTCCGGCCGCGTCGAGCCCGGCCGGGAGGCGCTCAACACCTCGCGCAACCGGGCCGAGAAGCTCGGCACGCTCTACCACCTGGTCGGCAAGGAGCGCCTCGAGTGCAAGAGCGCGTCGGCCGGAGACATCGTCGCCGCGGTCAAGCTGCGCGAAACCCATACCGGCGACACGCTCGCCGACAAGGCGCGCCCGGTGACCTTGCCGGCGCCCGACTTCCCCGGGCCGGTGACCGCCGAGTGCATCCGCGCCAAGAACAAGGGCGACGAGGAGAAGATGGCGCAGGGGCTGTCGCGGCTCCACGAGGAGGACCCGACGCTGGGGCGTCACTTCGAGACCAGCACGCGCGAGACGCTGGTCCACGGGATGGGCGATCTGCAGCTCGAGGTCATGGTCGACCGGCTCAAGAAGCGCTTCGGCGTCGAGGTGGTGCTCAGCAAGCCCCACGTGCCCTATCGCGAGACCATCAAGGGCAAGGCGCAGGGCGAGTACCGCCACAAGAAGCAGACCGGCGGCCGCGGCCAGTTCGGCGAGGTCCACCTGCGGCTCGAGCCGCTGCCGCGCGGCGGCGGCTTCGAGTTCCTCGACGAGATCAAGGGTGGGGTGGTGCCCAACCAGTACATCCCGGCGGTCGAGAAGGGCGTGGTCGCCGGCATGGAGCGCGGGCCGATCGCCGGCTACCCGGTGGCCGACGTGCGGGTGGCGCTGTTCTTCGGCAAGTACCACGACGTCGACTCCTCGGAAATGGCGTTCAAGATCGCGGCCGAGACCTGCTTCCACCAGGTCATGCTCGAAGCCCGGCCCACGCTGCTCGAGCCCATCGACGAGATCCAGGTGCGGGTGCCGGGCGAGTTCCTGGGCGACGTCATGGGCGACCTGTCGTCGCGGCGCGGGCGCATCCTCAAGACGGAGACTGACGGTCACTACCAGCTCATCCACGCCGACGTGCCGATGGCCGAGCTCTACAAGTACGCGACGCATCTGCGCTCGCTGACCCAGGGCCGTGGCATGCACGCGCAGAAGTTCTCCCGCTACGAAGAGGTGCCGCGCGAGCTGGCCGAGAAGGTGGTGGCGGCCGCGCGGGCCGAAAAGGAGGCCGGGGCGCACGCCTAGGCACGCCGGGCGTCGCCACGGGACACCATGTCCGGCCATTCGAAATGGGCGACGATCAAGCGCAAGAAAGCCGCCACCGACCAGGCGCGCGGCAAGATGTTCTCCAAGTACATCAAGGAGATCACCATCGCCGCCCGGCACGGCGGCGGTGACCTGGAGTCGAACCCGCGGCTGCGCACCGCGGTGCTGGCCGCCAAGTCGGTCAACATGCCGGCCGCCAACATCGAGCGCGCGGTCAAACGCGGCACCGGCGAGGTCGAGGGCGTCCAGTACGAGGAGGCCCACTACGAGGGCTACGCGCCCGGCGGCGTCGCGCTGCTGATCGAGGTCGCGACCGACAACAAGAACCGCACCGCCGGCGACATCCGCCACATCCTCACCAAGCATAGCGGCGCGATGGCCGAGGCGGGGAGCGTCTCCTACCTGTTCAAGCCGCGCGGCATCATCGTGATCGAGAAGGCGGCGATCTCCGAGGAGGCGCTGATCGATCTGGCGCTCGAGGCCGGCGCCGACGACGTCAACGCCGAGGGCGACGCCTACGAGGTGCTCACCGCGCCGGCCGCGCTCGAGGCGGTCAAGGAGGCGCTGGCGGCGAAACACGTCCCCACCCAGAGCGCCGAAGTGACCAAGATCGCCACCGCCCAGGTGCCGGTGTCCGAAAAGGACGCCGAGGCGGTGGTGCGGCTGGTCGAGGCGCTCGAGGACCACGACGACGTGCAGAGGGTGCACGCCAACTTCACGATCCCCGACGCCGTCCTCGCCCGTCTGGCCCACTGAGCCCACGCTCCGTGCGCGTCCTCGGGTTGGATCCCGGCAGCCGGCGCACCGGATACGGCGTCATCGAGGGCGCCGGCAACCGCTATCGCTGCGTCGCGCACGGGCCGATCGCCCCGCCCGCGCGCCTCGACCTGCCGCACCGCATCCACGCCATCGCCGCCCGCGCCGGCGCGCTCATGGAGGAGCACGCGCCCGATGCGGTGGTGGTCGAGGAGGCGTTCTACCACGAGAGCGTGCGCTCGACGCTGGTGCTGGGCCACGTGCGCGGCGCGCTGCTGGTCGCCGCGGTCGCGCACGGGCTGCCGATCGCCGAGTACAGCCCGCGCGAGATCAAGATGAGCGTGACCGGGAACGGCGGCGCCACGAAGGACCAGGTCGCCTTCATGGTCCGGCGCTTGCTCGGCCTGCGCGCCGCGCCCCAGGCCGACGCCGCGGACGCGCTGGCCGCGGCGCTGTGCCACCTCCACCGCGCGCGTCTCACCGAGCCGGCACGCGCCGCCTCGGCGGCGGCGCTGCGCCTCGCCGCGCTGCTGCAGCGCCGGGCCCGCGCGTGATCGCGTCGCTGCGCGGCGTGCTCACCGACAAGGGCGCGGGCGGCTGCGTGATCGAAGCCGGCGGTGTGGGCTACCTGGTGAGCGTCTCGACCTGGACGGCGCGGGCGCTGCCGGGCCTGAGCGAGCCGGTGTTCCTGTGGACCCGCCAGGTGGTGCGCGAGGACCTGGTGGCGCTGTTCGGCTTCGCCGACCGCGAGGAGCTCCGACTGTTCGACCTGCTGATCGGGGTGAGCGGCGTGGGCCCCAAGCTCGCGATCGCGGTGCTCTCCGGGCTAAGGCCCGATGCGCTGGCGCGCGCGATCCGGACCGAGCAGCTCGGCGCGCTGGTCGCGATCCCGGGCATCGGGCGCAAGACCGCCGAGCGCCTGGTGGTCGAGTTGCGCGACAAGCTGGAGGCCGTGCCGCTCCCGGGGCGCGCCGCGGGCGATGCCGGCGCCGGCGTGCTGCCGCGCGCCGAGCGCTTCGACGACGCGGTCGCGGCGCTCACCCGTCTCGGCTACACTGCGGGCCAGGCGGGCGAGGCGGTCCGCAAGGTCGCGTCGGGCCACGACGAGCTGTCGCTCGAGGACCTCGTGCGCCGCGCGCTCGCGCTGCTCGGCAAGACGGCCGCGCCCGCGCGCTGAACCGCGACGGCCTGGAGCCGGTCGGGAGGCCCCGTGAGCAAGATTTCAGGGAAGAAGGGCCCCGCGCCCCGCGGCGAAGCGCCGGCCGACCGGGTCGCCGACCCGGCGCCGTTCCCCGAGGACCTGCAGGAGGAGAACCGCCTCCGCCCGCCCTCGCTCGCCGAGTTCGTGGGCCAGCCGGCGATCAAGGAGCAGCTCCAGATCTTCATCGAGGCCACCCGCCGCCGTGGCGAGGCGCTCGACCACGTGCTGCTCCACGGCCCGCCCGGGCTCGGCAAGACCACCCTGGCCGCGATCCTCGCCCACGAGCTCGAGGTCGACATCACCCGCACCTCGGGACCGGTGATCGAGAAGCCCGGCGACCTCGCCGGGCTGCTCACCAACCTAGGCCCGCGCGGGATCATCTTCATCGACGAGATCCACCGCCTGAGCCCGGTGGTCGAGGAGTACCTCTATCCCGCGCTCGAGGACTTCACGCTCGACATCCTGCTCGACCGCGGCCCCAGCGCGCGCACGCTCAAGATCAACCTGGAGCGCTTCACCATGGTGGGCGCGACCACGCGCTCCGGTCTGCTGTCGGCGCCGCTGCGCGCTCGCTTCGGCATGACGCTGAGGCTCGACTACTACGGCGCCGACGACCTGGCCCGCATCGTCACGCGCTCGGCCGGCATCCTCAAGGTCGAGATCGAGCCGGCGGCGGCGGCCGAGATCGCGCGCCGCTCGCGGGGCACGCCGCGCATCGCCAACCGACTGCTACGCCGCGTGCGCGACGTCGCGCTCATCCGGGCCGACGGCGCGGTGACGATGCCGGTGACGCGCGACGCGCTCCAGCTGCTCGAGGTCGACGAGCGCGGTCTCGACGAGATGGACCGCCGGCTGCTCGAGGCGCTGATCACCAAGTATCACGGCGGCCCGGTTGGCCTCGGAACCCTCGCGGTGGTGGTGGCCGAGGAGCCCGGGACGCTCGAGGACGTCTACGAGCCGTACCTGATCCAGGAGGGCTTCATCAAGCGCACCTCGCGCGGTCGTGAGGCGACGGCGCTCGCCTACGCCCACCTCGGGCACCAGCCGCCGCCCGCCATCGTGGCCGAGGGTCCGCCCGCCGCGGCCGCGCCCCCCAAGCCCGAGCGGCCGAGCCAGCCCGAGCTGCCGCTGCGCTGAGTCGCCGCGCGGCGCCACGCGACCGGCGCCGCGCGACCCCGCCATGCGCCTCGAAGACCTGGACTACGAGCTGCCAGAGGAGCTGATCGCGCAGCACCCGGCGGCGCGCCGCGAGGATTCACGCCTGCTGGTGGTCGAGCGCGCGAGCGGCGCCCTCACCGACCAGCGCTTCGCCGATCTCGACCGCTGGCTCGAGCCCGGCGATGTGCTGGCGCTCAACGAGACGCGGGTGCGCCCGGCACGGCTGGTGGTGCGGCGCCCGAGCGGCGGCGCGGTCGAGCTGCTGTTCGTGCGGCCGGAGACCGAGCCGGCGCGAGGCGAGCGGCGCTGGCGCGTGCTCGCGAAGCCCGCGAAGCGCGCGCAACCCTGGACGCGGCTCGCGACCGACGACGGCGCGCTCGAGCTCGAGGTGGTGGCGGTGGGCCAGGCGGGCGAGCGGATCGTCGCGGTGGCGCGCGGCGACCTCGAGGCGACGCTCGCGACGCGCGGCCAGATCCCGCTCCCGCCCTACATCCACCGCCCCCCCGAGCCCGCCGACCGCGAGCGCTACCAGACCGTGTACGCGCGGGTCGAGGGCGCGGTCGCCGCGCCCACCGCCGGCCTCCACTTCACCGCCGCGCAGCTCGAGGCCCTCGGCGCGCACGGGATCGAGAGCGCGCGGCTGCTGCTCCACGTCGGGCCCGGCACCTTCCGGACCGTCACCGCCGCCGATCCGCGCGCCCACGTCATGGACGAGGAGTGGTTCGAGGTCACGAGGGAGAGCGCGGCGCGCCTCCGTGCCGCGCGCGAGCGCGGCGGACGGATCGTCGCGGTGGGCACGACGTCGGTGCGGGCGCTCGAATCCGCCTGCGACGCGAACCACGGAACGCTGGCGGCGGCGCGCGGCTGGACGCACAAGTACATCCTGCCGCCCTACCGCTTCCAGGCGGCCGACGCCCTGCTCACCAACTTCCACCTGCCGCGCACCACGCTGCTGCTGCTGGTCGCGGCGTTCGCGGGCGAGGCGCTGCTCGAGCGCGCCTACGCCCACGCCGTCGCGGAGCGCTACCGCTTCTATTCGTACGGGGACGCGATGCTGGTGGTGTGAGCGCCACCCTCACAGCGGCGGGTTGCCGTGCTTCTTGAACGGCAGGCTCTGGCGCTTGTTCCGCAGCATCTCCAGCGCCGCGATCAGGCGGGGGCGGGTCTCCTGCGGCTCGATCACATCGTCGAGGTAACCAAGCTCGGCGGCGATCCAGGGGCTCGCGAACTTGTCGTTGTACTCGGCGATCAGCCGCTTGCGCCCGGCGGCGGCGTCTTTCGCCTTCGCCAGCTCGTCGCGGTACAGGATGTTGACCGCGCCGTCGGCGCCCATCACCGCCATCTCGGCGCTGGGCCAGGCGACGTTGTAGTCGCCCCGAATGTGCTTGCTCGACATGACATCGTAGGCGCCGCCGTAGGCTTTGCGCGTCACCACGGTGAGCTTGGGCACGGTGGCCTCACAGTAGGCGTAGAGCAGCTTGGCGCCGTGGCGGATGATGCCGCCCCATTCCTGCCGGGTGCCGGGCAGGAACCCGGGCACGTCCTCGAAGGTGACGAGCGGGATGTTGAAGGCGTCGCAGAAGCGCACGAAGCGCGCGCCCTTGACCGAGGAGTCGATGTCGAGCACGCCGGCCAGCACCCGCGGCTGGTTGCCGACGATCCCCACCGGGCGGCCGCCCAGCCGCGCGAACCCGACGATCAGGTTGGGGGCGAAGTGCTGGTGGACCTCGAAGAAATCACCGTCGTCGACAATCCGCGTCACCACCTCCTTCATGTCGTAGGGCTGGTCGGGTGACTCGGGCACCAGGGTGGCGAGCCCGGGGTCGCGGCGGTCGACCGGGTCGCTCGAGGCGGCGCGCGGCGGGTCCTCGGCGTTGTTCGCGGGCATGAACGAGAGCAGCCGCCGCACGTGGCGCAGCGCGTCGGCGTCGTCACGGGCGGCGAAGTGGGCCACCCCGCTCTTCGAGTTGTGGGTCATCGCCCCGCCCAGGTCCTCGAAGCTCACCTCCTCCGAGGTGACGGCCTTGATGACCTCGGGGCCGGTCACGAACATGTGGCTCGTGCCCTCGACCATGATGGTGAAGTCGGTGATGGCGGGGGAGTAGACCGCCCCGCCGGCGCAGGGGCCGAGGATGGCCGAGATCTGCGGCACCACGCCCGAGGCCAGGGTGTTGCGCAGGAACACATCGGCGTAGGCCCCGAGCGAGAGCACGCCCTCCTGGATGCGGGCGCCGCCCGAGTCGTTGAGTCCGATGATCGGAGCGCCGTTGTCGAGGGCGAGATCCATGATGGCGCAGATCTTCCGGGCGTTGGCCTCGCTCATCGTGCCGCCGAAGACCGTGAAGTCCTGGGCGAACACGTACACCAGCCGCCCATCGATGCTGCCCCAGCCCGCCACCACCCCGTCGCCGACGAAACGCTTCTGATCCATCCCGAAGTCGTGGCTGCGGTGGGTGACGTGGGTGCCGATCTCGGCGAACGAGCCGGGATCGAGCAACAGCTCGAGCCGCTCGCGCGCGGTGAGGGCGCCGCGAGCATGGAGCCTGGCGATGCGGTCCGCGCCGCCGCCCACCTGGGATTGCTCTCGGCGCCGCCTCAGCTCGGCGAGCCGCTGCTCGCGATTCACGCTCCCTCCTCCACCGGGCCACAAGTCCAAGTCGCGGCGTAGCGTAGAGATACGCCATCGGTGGGTCAAGAACGAACCCGCCCGCCGGGACCCCGAGCGACTGCACAGAGACACCCGCCCGGCCGATAACGATGGTGCCGTTCGGCGCCCGACGTCCCAGCCCGGGGGAGGGATCCACGTTGCTTGCGTGGACGCACAGCATCGTCTTCGTCGTACTGACCTGCGCCCTGATCGACTTCGTCAAGGTGCTGGTCGAGCTGGTGGGGCGGAGCGACGCTCGGACCTACACCTCGGATCCCTCCCTGATCACGGCGATCGTCCCGTCCCGGAACGGCGCCGCGCACCTTCCCGGGACGGTCGCCGACCTGGCCAGGCTCGTCCCCCCCGAGCGCATCCTGGTGATCGACGACGGCAGCACGGACGACACGTTCGCGGTGGCCTCGGCCCTCGGCTGCCAGGTCCATCACTTCGACAACAGCAAGGGCAAGGCGGCGGCGATCAACTTCGCGGTCTACCGGGTCAAGACGCCGTACACCCTGCTGCTCGACGATGACACCCGGCTCGGCGGGGTCCGCATCCCGACCTCGCTGCTGTCGCACGACGGCTACGACGCGGTGGCATTCCACGTCCTGCCCGACCGCCGCAACCGCGACGGCGCCAGCGGTAACAACTTCCTCGGGGCGGTGCAGCGCTACGAGTACGGGAAGAGCATGGAAATCGGCAAGCGCTTCCACGACGTGACCTATTCCGTGAGCTGCGTGTCGGGCGCGGTGGGGCTGTTCCGGACCGAGGACCTCGACCGCTACCACCAGCAGCACACCGGAGTGTTCCAGGCCGAGGACCTGCAGCGCACCATCATTCACCTGCTCAACGGCCGCCGCATCGTGTTCGCCAACGAGGCGGTGTGGACCGTGGCGCCGTCAACGTTCGCACAATGGACGCGCCAGCGGATCACCGGCTGGTATCCCGGGCTCTACCACCAGACCGCCAACTTCATCCGGCTGCTGTTCAAGCCCGGGGTCTCGTGGCGGCTGCGCTACGAGATGGCCTACAACCTCTACGCCCTGGTCAGCGACCCGCTGAAGGTGGCTTCGTTCGTGTTCATCGCGGTCACCCCCGAGGTGCGCTGGTGGGGCGGGGCGCTCTACCTGCTCTACCTGGTGTTCGAAGCCTATCCCTTCATGGTGGTCCGGGTGCCGGGCGAGCCGCGCTCCCGTTCGTCCCTCGCCGTGCTTCTGATCTACCCGGTGTACGGGGCGCTCAACACGCTGCTGCGCGCGGCGGCGCTGGCGGTGTGGTTCTGGCTGCGCTACGTCACCGGCTCGATGCGGCCGCGCCGCGGCCCGGAGGACCGCATCCCATGATCCACGCCCCGAGACCGCGTACGGCGCTGCTCGCCGCCCTGATGCTGGCGGCGGCCGTGGCGGCGCCGCGGGCCGGCGCCCAGACGTCGACCGCCGGGGGCGCTCCCGCGGCGATCACCACGGCCTTCCAGCCCTTCGCCAAGCTCGGCATCCTGGGCGGCCAGTACCGCTACTGGTCGTTCAGCAACGGCAACAACATGCGCAACCCGCTCGTCTACTGGGCGCCGGGCTGGTTCCACGTCCAGCTCGAGTACTGGGACTTCGAGAACACCAACTCGAGCGATCACTTCCGTCCCGAGATCGGGCTCCACCTGCGCGACCCGCGCCGGTCGGTCTATACCCTGCAGGGGCAGCACCAGCTCCACCAGGAGCGCTGGTGGTTGGCGACCGACCAGGTGCTGGGCAATCACTACGTGGGCCGCGCCTCGTTCAGCGCCATCACCACCCACGACGCCGCGGTCGAGGCGGCGAACGGCGGCTCCCCGGTATGGGTCATCGAGTTCGGTGAGGATTACTACTGGGGCTCGTACAACTTCGCCTCCGCGACCCTGGTGCGCGACCCGCGCCAGGGCGGCCTGTGGGTGGTGCCGATGCGCGTCCGGCTCGCCAACGAGCGCAACGACTGGTTCCAGGCCACCCTGTCGCCGGCCAGCGAGCGCTCGGTGGGATGGGCCGTGGATGGGAAGTATCACTGGCTGAGACTGGGGATCGAGCGCAACAGCCGCTACGATTTCACCAACGTGGACAACGTGATCTTCACGCTGGGCTTCGAGGCCAGCCTCGACCAGCCGCGCTGAGCCGGCGCCACCGCCGGTCCGACGCGGATGATCGTCTCGCGCCGCGCGGGGCTTCTGCCCCCGCGCGGCGCCGTGTTAGGGTCGCCGCGTCCAACCCGGAGGGAGCCGATGAGCATCCTCGAACGCATCCAGGCCGACATGGCGTCGGCCATGAAGTCCAAGGACGCCGACACGCTGAGCACCCTGCGCATGCTCAAGGCGGCGCTCATGGAGGCCAAGACCAAGAAGCCCAGGGAGGCGACGCTGGCGCCCGAGGAGGAGATCGAGGTGCTGCAGCGCTACGTCAAGAAGCGCCGCGAGACCATCGACGAGCTGACGCGGCTGGGGCGCACCGAGACCCTGCCGCGCGAGGAGCAGGAGATCGCGGTGACGCGCCGCTACCTGCCGCAGATGGTCGGCGAGGACGAGCTCAAGGCGATGGTCCGCGAGGCGATCGCGAGCACCGGGGCGGCGAGTGCCAGGGACATGGGCAAGGTCATCGGCGCGGTGATGGCGAAAGTCAAGGGACGCGCCGAGGGCGGGACCGTGTCACGCCTGGTCCGGGAGGCGCTGGGCGGCTGACCCGGGCCGCTACGGCAGGCTGTCGGGCGCCGTGACCACACTCTCCGACTCCGCGCCCGGCTCCACCGGGAGCGCCGCGCTGCCGGGCAGCGCGCCGGTGGTCGCGATCGGGGCCGGCGGCAGCGGGGCGTTGATCGCGAGCTGGTAGGCCTGCTCGTCGATGTCGCCGCGGCGCTTGAGCCGCCCGGCGATCACGCGCACGCGCCGCTCGATGCGCCGCCCGGGATCGAGCGGCGAGTAGCGCCGCGGATTGATGATGACCGCGGCCAGCAGCACCGCCTCGCGCGGCCCCAGGTTGGCGGCCGACATGCCGAAGATGCGCTGCGAGGCGGCTTCCGCGCCATAGATCCCGTCGCCCCACTCGATGAGGTTCAGGTAGAGCTCGAAGATGCGCCGTTTGGTGAGGGCGCGCTCGAGCCGCACCGCGATGAACGCCTCCTCGAGCTTGCGCGACAGGGTGCGCTGCTCGCCCAGGAACAGGTTGCGCGCCAGCTGCTGGGTGATGGTGCTGCCGCCGCGCACGATGCGCCCCGCCTCGAGGTTGCGCCGCGCCGCCGCCCCGATCTCGGCCCAGTCGAGGCCGCCGTGCGAGAAGAACGCGTCGTCCTCGGCGACCAGCACCGCGCGGCGCAGCAGCGGCGAGATGCGCTCGTAGGGGACCCAGCGCTGGTCGATCGAGAGCCGCCGCCCATCACTCGCCGCCTCCGCGACGCGCGCGCGCATCATCGCGGTCTCGCGCGGCGCCCGGGTGGCGAGCGCACCCACCGGATGCGAGGCCGCTCCGAGCGCGGCCGCCACCACCAGCGCCACCGCCAGCAGCGCCACCGCGAGCGCCGCCAGGACCAGCGGCCGTCGCACGCCCCGGGACCGGATCAGGGGGCGGGCGGCGCGCTCAGGACCACCACCGTCATGTCGTCGCTCTGGGGTGCGGCGCCGCGGAAGCGCTCGACCTCGCCCAGCACCTGCTCGATGAACTGGGCGGATGGCCGCGCGCCGCCCGCCTTCCACAGCGCGCTCAGCCGTTCCTCGCCGAACTCCTGGTTGCGCAGGTCGGTGGCCTCGGAGATGCCGTCGCTGTAGAGCAGCAGGGCGTCGCCGGTCGCGAGCGAGACCAGTCCCTGCTGGTAGTCGGCGTCCTCGATCAGGCCGAGCGGCAGCCCGCCCTCGCGCAGCTCCTCGATCGGCCCGTCGGCGCGCCGCAGCAGCGGATAGTTGTGCCCGGCGTTGGTGTAGCGCAGCTGACCGCTGTCCACCTCGAGCTCACCGTAGAACAGGGTCACGAACTTGCCGCTCTCCGCACGCGCCACGCTCTGGTTGATGTGGCGCACCGCCTCGGCCACCACCTGGCGGCCGTCGCAATAGGCGCGCAGCGTGGCCTGGACGTTGGCCATCAGCAGTGCGGCGGGGAAGCCCTTGCCCGACACGTCGGCGATCGCGAAGCACAGCCGCCCACCCTCGACCGCGAAGTAGTCGAACGAGTCGCCGCCCACCTGGCGGGCCGGCACCACGCGCCCGGTGATCTCCCAGCCGCCGGCCCGCAACGGCCGCCTCGGCACCAGGCTCGCCTGGATATCGCCCGCGGTCTTGAGCTCGCGCTCGAGCCGCTGTCGTTCCTCCTCGAGGCGCTGCTTCTCGAGCGCCCCGGCGCGCAGCCGCGCCTGCTCGATCACGCCCGCCGAGTTCCCGGCCACGATCGAGAGCAGCTGGACCTCGGCGCCCGACCACTGGCGCCCGGGCCGGTCCTGGGTCACCGCCAGCACGCCGGTGATGCGGTTCTCGACCTTGAGCGGCACCGCGAGGACCGAGCGCACCCTGGTCTCGACGCCGCGCAGCCCCGGAAAGCGTTCGTCGGCGAGCAGGTCGGGCGAGGCGAGGTAATCGCCGTGCTGGAGCAGGAAGCCGGTGACGCTCAGCGCCACCGGACGCGGCCAGGAGCCCGAGGCGTGCCCGGCCTGCTCGCGGCGGATGAAGGTGCGGCCGCCGCTCTGCGCGACGTCGGGATCGATGAGCCGGATCGAGCCCTCGTCGGCGGCCATCATGCCGGTGGTCTTCGACACGATCCAGTCCAGGATCGGCTGGAGCTCGGTGTTCGACGCCACCACCTCGCCCAGCTCCGACAGGAACTGGAGCGCCGCCAGCAGGCGCTGCGGATCGGCGGCGTCCACCTGGAGGACCTCTCGGGACATGGCTCACCACGCGGCGAAGGACCGAGGAGCTGCGCAGGAACGCTGGATACTATGGCCGTGCGCGGCGGGCGGCACAAGCCGGGCCGGGGCGCACGCGCTTGCCGCGTTCCGACCGCTCCACTATTCTCGCGCGGCCCGTCCCAGCAGCGGCGCGCGGATCGCCCGCGGCGCCCGCCGCCGGGCGCGGCCCTCGAGCCCGCCATGACGTCCACCGAGACCCAGACCTACAAGAACCTGCTGGTCGAGCGGCGCGGCCCGGTGACGGTGATGTCCATCAACCGGCCCGACGTCCTCAACGCCCTGAACCGCGAAACGCTCGCCGAGATCGAGGCGTGCACGAACGCGTTCGCCGCCGACCTCGAGCCGGGGGCGCTGATCGTCACCGGGGCGGGGGACAAGAGCTTCATCTCGGGCGCCGACGTCAACGAGCTCGCGGTGCTCGATCCGCGCGGCGCCCAGGAGATCTCGCGCTTCGGCCAGCGCGTGCTGGCGGCGCTCGAACGCTGCGAGAAGCCGGTGATCGCGGCGATCAACGGTTACGCCTTCGGCGGCGGCTGCGAGCTGGCACTGGCCTGTCACATCCGCCTCGCCTCCGAGAACGCGGTGCTCGGCCTGCCGGAGGTGAGCCTCGGCATCATCCCCGGCTACGGCGGCACCCAGCGCCTGCCGCGCCTGGTGGGGGCGGGGCGCGCGCTCGAGATCATCCTCTCCGGACGCCGGCTCAAGGCCGACGAGGCGGAGCGTTATGGCGTGGTCAACCGCGTGGTGCCGCGCGACCAGCTGCTGGCCGAGGCCGAGAAGCTGGCGCTCGGCATCCTCAAGAACGGCCCCCTCGCGGTCGCGGCGGTGATCGAGGCGGTCCATCGCGGGCTCGAGCTCGGGATCGACGACGGTCTGAGGCTCGAGAGCGGGCTGTTCGGCATCCTCGCCGCCAGCGCCGACATGCACGAGGGCCTGAACGCGTTCCTCGAGAAGCGCCCGGCGCGCTTCAAGCGCCAGTAGGGCGGGGCCACTCGATGCAGGATTTCATCGCCATGCTGGTGTCGACCGCGCTCGGCACCGCGGTCGGCCTCGAGCGTCAGCTGGGCCGCAAGCCCGCCGGGCTCAGGACCCACACCCTGGTGTGTCTGGGCTCGACCCTGTTCGTGCTGCTGACCGAGCGGGCGGTGCGGGAGTTCGGCGGCACCAGCCTCGATCCCACCCGCATCATCCACGGCGTGGTGACCGGGGTGGGCTTCCTGGGCGCCGGCAGCATCCTGCGCCAGGAGGGCTACGTCCACGGTCTCACCACCGCGGCCAGCATCTGGATGGTGGCGGCGATCGGCACCGCGGTCGGGGTGCGCGCCTACGGGCTCGCCACCGAGGGCACGGTGCTCGCGCTCATCGTGCTCGAGGGCTTCCGCTGGCTCGAGCGCGTCCTGTCGACCGGGCAGGATCGCACCAGCTAGCCAGCCGAGGGCGGCCGATGCGCCGCGACCCACCGTGCCGCTCGTCCAACGCCTGCTCGAGACCGCGCTCTACTGCGACGACCTGCCGCGCGCGCTCGGCTTCTACCGCGACCTGCTCGGCCTCGCCCCGATGTTCGCGGACGACCGCCTGGTCGCGATCGATGCCGGGCGCGGCACGGTGCTGCTGCTGTTCCGCCGCGGCGCCTCGGTGTCGGGCGTCCCGATGGCGGGCGGCCGCATTCCCGCCCACGACGGCGGCGGGCCGGTGCACGTCGCGTTCGCGGTCGAGGCCGCCGGGCTCGCGGCGCTCGAGGCGCGGCTGGCCGCGCGCGGCGTCGCGATCGAGAGCCGGATCCGCTGGTCGGCGGGCGGCGAGAGCCTCTACTGCCGCGACCCGGATGGTCACTCGGTCGAGTTCGCGACCCCGGGCCTGTGGCCCTCCTACTGAGCCGCGCTGCGGCTAGGCCGTGACCCTGGCCTGCTCGAGCGCGTCGAGGACCAAATCGCCGACCCGGGCGGTCGAGAGCCCGGAGTCGGATCCCAGCGACGGGATGCGCTGCGAGCGCAGCAGCCCCGCCACCGTCTCCTCGATGCGCTGCGCGGCGCGCCGCTCGCCCAGGTAGTCGAGCATCATCTGCACCGCCATGATGGTGGCGATCGGGTTCGCGACGTTCTGCCCCGCGTACTTGGGCGCCGAGCCGTGGATGGGCTCGAACAGGCTCACCCGCCCGGGGTGGAGGTTGCCGCTCGCCGCGATCCCGAGCCCGCCCTGGATCATGGCGGCGAGGTCGGTGAGGATGTCGCCGAACATGTTGCTGGTGACGACGGTGTCGAACCACTCCGGGTTCTTGACGCACCACATGGTCGCGGCGTCGATGTAGGCGTGGTCGCGCGCGATGTCGGGATACTCCCGCCCCACCTCCTCGAAAGTGCGCGTCCACAGGTCCATGGCCCGCACCGCGTTCGCCTTGTCGACCAGCGTCAGCTTCTTCCCCCGCGCGCGCCGCCGCGCCAGCTCGAAGGCGTAACGGATCACGCGCTCGGTGCCCTTGCGGGTGAACAGGATCTCCTGGGTCGCGATCTCGTCCGCGGTGCCCTTCTTGAAGTGGCCGTACATGCCGGCGTAGGCGTCCTCGGTGTTCTCGCGCACCACCACGAAATCGACCTGCTCCGGGGTCTTGTCCTTGAGCGGGCACAGGTGGGCGGCGTAGAGCCTGACCGGCCGCAGGTTGACGTAGAGATCGAGCCCGAAGCGCAGCCGCGCGATGATGCCGAACTCGAGGTAACCGGTCGGGATGCGCGGATCGCCGATCGCGCCCAGCAGGATGGCCTGGTGGCCGCGGATCTCCTCGAAGGCCGGATCGGGCAGCACCTCCCGGGTCTTCAGGTAGTGCTCGGCGCCGAACGGATAGCGGGTGAGCCGGGTGGTGAAGCCCTCGATCGCGGCCACGCGCTCGAGCACCCGCAGGCCCTGCTCGATCACCTCGGGGCCGATGCCGTCGCCGGGGATCACCGCGATGTCGTAGGACTTCGCCATGGGAAGCTCCGGGTTCAGGGTTGGTAGCCGACCTGGACGGTGGCCCAGGCGCATCGCGGCTGCCCGTTCTTGAGCGCCGGGTTGAAGCGCCAGTTGAGCAGCGATCTGAGCACGATGCTCAGCAGCGGGTCGGGCAGGCTCTCCTCGGTGGACCACGGGATCTCGTGCAGCACCGCGCGGCCCTTCGGGTCGACCACGATCGGCAGGTAGAGGTCGAGCTTGGTGAGCTTGCCCTTGAGCGAGTCGGGGAGCGGCAGGATCTCCTGCTTGACGATCGACGCGGGCGTGTCCCACTGCTGGAACTCCTCGCGCTTCGGCCGCTCGCTCGAGATGAGCAGCGCCATGCCGCGCACCCCGGTCAGGAACTCGGACGGCAGGGTGTCGGTCGGCACCCCGGGCAGGCGCGAGCGCACCAGCGCGATCGCGGGCGGGTGGTAGCTCGAATCGAGCGCCACCGCGGCGCGGAACGCCTCCTGCGCGGCCAGCCGCCGTCCCGCGCGCCACTCGAACAGTCCCACCAGGTACTGGGCCTCCGGCAGCGTGGGGTCGAGGCGGGCCGCGTCGCGCGCCGCCTGCTCGCAGCTCGCGAGATCGCCGGTGTGCCCGGCCGCGATCGCGAGCACGAGCCGCTCCTTGCCCGAGCGCTCATGGAGCTCGACCGCGCGATGCGCCGCCTGGAGCGCCGCGTCCCAGCGCCCCAGCGCCGCCGCCACCTCGACGCGGGCGCGGGCGATGTACCAGTTCCAGCCGTCGTAGCGGCCGTTGACCCACATGCCCTCCCGCTGCCAGGGATAGGCGTTGCGCCGCGCCTTGGGCACGCTGTCGGCGAGCGCCTTCGAGAGCAGCGGGCTCCACAGCCGCGCCGCCGCCGAGTCGAGCTGTCCGGAGCGCGCCTCGTCGAGCGCCAGCGCCAGCTCGAGGTCGGCGTCGGGGGGCACGCGGCCGCGCACGGCGCGCAGCGCGTCTCGCGCCTGCGCGTAGGCGCCCAACTCCTCGAAGGCGCGGGCGTCGCCGGCCTGCTGGA
>Ga0318553_10000197_pt1 | contig 17519 bp, 15 predicted proteins | sample GRESIP082b2f21_FD_203686 | JGI IMG/M metagenome (GOLD analysis project Ga0318553, IMG submission 203686) | Tropical soil microbial communities from Luquillo Experimental Forest, Puerto Rico - GRE.SIPMG.082b2f21 | ecosystem: Environmental > Terrestrial > Soil > Tropical forest > Bulk soil...
CGGGCACCAACGTCTGGTGGGGACACGGAGAGGCGGCGCTGCTACGTCTCGCCGAAGAACGGCAAATCCCGGTGCTGATGAACGGGATGGCCCGCGGCGTGGTGCCCGCCGACCATCCGACGGCGTTTTCGCGGGCCCGGGGTCGAGCACTGGGCGCGGCCGACGTGGCGTTGGTTGTCGGCGTGCCAATGGATTTCCGGCTCGGCTTCGGCAAGGTGTTCGGGCCGCAAACCCAGCTCGTCGTGGCCGACCGTGCCGAACCCGACCGCGAGCACCCGCGGCCCATCGTTGCCGGGCTCTACGGCGACCTCACGTCCATCCTCTCGGCCTTGGCCGAGGCGGGTGGCACCGACCACCGGGACTGGATCGACGAGCTGCGGACGGCCGAGACCGCGGCGCGTGGCCTGGAAGAATCCGAGCTCGGCGATGACCGGATTCCGCTGCATCCGATGCGCGTGTACGCCGAATTGGCGCCGCTGCTGGACCGCGACGCCATCGTCGTCATCGACGCCGGTGATTTCGGGTCCTACGCCGGCCGGGTGATCGACAGCTATCTGCCGGGCTGCTGGCTGGACAGCGGCCCCTTCGGCTGCCTCGGTTCGGGCCCGGGTTATGCCCTGGCCGCCAAGCTGGCCCGGCCAAACCGTCAGGTCGTGCTGCTGCAGGGCGACGGCGCATTCGGCTTCAGCGGCATGGAGTGGGACACCTTGGTGCGGCACAACGTGCCCGTCGTGTCGGTGATCGGCAACAACGGGATCTGGGCTTTGGAAAAGCACCCGATGGAGGCGTTGTACGGCTACTCGGTGGTGGCGGAGTTGCGTCCGGGCACACGCTACGACGAGGTGGCGCGCGCCCTCGGGGGCCACGGCGAACTCGTGGGCGCGCCCAGCGAGTTGCGGCCCGCGCTCGAACGTGCCTTCGCCAGTGGCTTGCCCGCCGTCGTCAACGTGCTCACCGACCCGAGCGTCGCCTACCCGCGCCGATCCAACCTCGCTTGAGTCGGCGCGGTCGGGCGGCGAGCGCGCGCAGTTGTTCCCCCGCAAGCGGGTGGTACCCCCAACCGGCGCGCGGCGTGTCGCGTGCAAACACGCGCGCTCGCGCGGGGTCGCCGGGCGCCCCGCGTACCGTTGACCTGTGTCAAAGACCACCCGGGCGCAATCTGGCCGTCTGACCAGTCGATTCTGGCGACTACTCGGCGCCAGCACCGAAAAGGACCGCAGCCGCTCGATGGCCCAGGTAGCGGCCTCGGAGGAATACGACGAGGAAGCCGCCGGCCTCACCGACGAGAAGCTGCGCAAGGCGACCGGATTGCTCAAGCTCGACGATCTCGCGGAGTCCGCCGACATCCCGCAGTTCCTTGCGATCGCCAGGGAAGCGGCGGAAAGGACGACCGCGCTCCGTCCATTTGACGTCCAGTTATTGGGTGCGCTACGCATGCTGGCCGGCGATGTGATCGAGATGGCCACCGGTGAGGGCAAAACCCTCGCCGGCGCGATCGCGGCTGCCGGATACGCCCTTGCAGGACGGCACGTGCACGTGGTGACCATCAACGATTACCTGGCCCGCCGCGACGCGGAGTGGATGGGCCCGCTGCTGGAGGCCATGGGGCTGACGGTTGGCTGGATCACCGCGGATTCGACGAGCGAGGACCGCCGGGCCGCTTATAGCTGCGACGTCACCTACGCCTCGGTCAACGAGATCGGCTTCGACGTCCTGCGCGATCAGCTGGCGACCGACGTCGACGACCTGGTGTCGCCCAATCCCGATGTGGCCCTTATCGACGAGGCCGACTCCGTCCTGGTCGACGAGGCGCTGGTGCCGCTGGTGCTGGCCGGTACCACCCACCGCGAGACGCCGCGGCTGGAGATCATCAAGCTGGTCGGCGAGCTTGTCGGCCAAAGCGAGGCCGACGAGTACTTTGCCACCGACTCCGACAGCCGCAACGTCCACTTGACCGATGCGGGCGCGCGCAAGGTCGAGAAGGCCCTCGGCGGCATCGACCTGTACTCCGAGGAGCACGTCGGCACCACGCTCACCGAAGTGAACGTGGCGTTGCACGCACACGTGCTGCTGCAGCGCGATGTGCACTACATCGTGCGCGATGACGCGGTGCACCTGATCAACGCGTCGCGCGGCCGCATCGCGCAACTGCAGCGCTGGCCCGATGGACTGCAGGCCGCCGTCGAGGCCAAGGAAGGCATCGAGACCACCGAGACGGGCGAGGTGCTCGACACCATCACGGTGCAGGCGCTGATCAACCGCTACGCAACCGTGTGCGGCATGACCGGCACCGCGTTGGCCGCCGGCGAGCAACTGCGTCAGTTTTACAAGCTCGGTGTTTCGCCGATTCCGCCCAATACTCCCAACATTCGTGAGGACGAGCAGGACCGCGTCTACATCACGGCCGCCGCCAAGAACGACGCGACCGTCGCCCACATCGCCGAGGTCCACGAGACCGGGCAGCCGGTGCTGGTCGGCACCCGCGACGTGGCCGAATCCGAGGAATTGCACGACCGGCTGCTGCGCCGGGGCATACCCGCGGTCGTGCTCAACGCGAAGAACGACGCCGAGGAGGCGAAAGTGATCGCCGAGGCCGGCGAGTTCGGCACGGTCACGGTGTCCACCCAGATGGCCGGGCGCGGCACCGATATCCGGCTCGGCGGGTCGGACGAAGCCGACCACGACAGGGTCGCCGAACTGGGCGGGCTGCACGTCGTCGGCACTGGTCGGCATCACACGGAACGGCTCGACAATCAGTTGCGCGGCCGCGCCGGACGCCAGGGCGACCCCGGGTCCTCGGTGTTCTTTTCGAGTTGGGAAGACGACGTCGTCGCCGCCAACCTGGACCACAACAAGCTGCCCATGCAGACCGACGAGGACGGCCGGATCGTCAGCCCCAAGGCGGCGGGGATGCTCGACCATGCCCAGCGCGTCGCCGAGGGCCGGATGCTGGACGTCCACGCGAACACCTGGCGCTACAACCAGTTGATCGCCCAGCAGCGCGCCATCATCGTCGATCGGCGAAACACGTTGCTGCGCACCGCAACCGCGCGCGAGGAACTCGCCGAGCTGGCGCCGAAGCGGTACGAGGAGCTGGCTGACGACTTGTCGGAAGAACGGCTCGAGAAGATCTGCCGGCTGATCATGCTGTATCACCTCGACCGCGGCTGGGCGGATCATCTGGCGTACCTGGCCGACATCCGCGAAAGCATCCACCTGCGCGCGCTGGGCCGGCAGAATCCGCTGGACGAGTTCCACCGGTTGGCCGTCGACGCGTTCGCGTCGCTCGCCGCCGACGCGATCGAGGCGGCTCAACAGACGTTCGAAACCGCAAACGTGCTCGAGGAGGAGCCGGGGCTGGACCTGTCCAAGCTGGCGCGACCGACGTCGACGTGGACATACATGGTCAACGACAACCCACTGTCGGATGACACGCTGTCGACCCTGAGCCTGCCCGGGGTGTTCCGCTAAAACCACGGTGGCGTTGCGTACGGTCTCAGGTCCGTCGTGCGGACCCCTTCGTCGCAGGGATAAGGTCACGGCTCATGGAGCACGTGTCTCCGCCCGACCGGGTGCTCACAGTGCCCAACGCCCTGAGCGCCATCCGTCTGGTGCTCATCCCGGTGTTCGCATACGCGCTGCTGTTCGCACACGCCAACGGCTGGGCGGTCGCGATTCTGATGTTCAGCGGGGCCTCCGACTGGGCTGACGGCAAGATTGCCCGGTCGTTGAACCAGTCCTCGCGGTTGGGCGTTCTGCTTGACCCGGCGGTGGACCGCCTCTACATGGTCGCCGTGCCCATCGTGATGGCAATCGATGGAATCGTGCCGTGGTGGTTCGTCATCACGCTGCTGGTGCGCGACGTGCTGCTGGCGGCGACCCTGCCGGTGCTTCGGAGTCGCGGACTGTCGGCGCTGCCGGTGACCTACGTGGGCAAGGCCGCGACCTTCGCCTTGATGTCGGGCTTTCCGCTGGTCCTGTTGGGCAGCTGGGACGCGTTGTGGAGCCGCATCATCGGGGCCTGCGGCTGGGGCTTTTTGGGCTGGGGTCTGTATATGTACCTGTGGGCGTTTGTGCTGTATGCGGTGCAGATGACGTTGGTCGTGCGCCGAATGCCCAAGGTGAAAGACGTTGCCCGGCAGCCGGTCGCACCCAAAGGAGGTGAGCATGGCTGACGCGGACCGCCTGCTCGGCGGCTATGACCCCAATGCCGGCCGTAGCGCCCACGAGGCGAGCCGGCCAATGCTGCTCCCGGTGCCGTCCCTGCTGCGCGTGTTGCTGTCGGAGCACCTGGACCCCGGTTACGCCGCCGCAGCCGCCAAACGTAGCGGCTCTGCCACACCACAGGGCGCAGGGGAACGCTCCTTCGGCTGGCTCTGGCAGGCCCTGGCGGCGCTGCTGATCGCCACGGTATTTGCCGCCGCGGTCGCGCAGGCCCGCTCGGTTGCTCCAGGTGTGCGCAGCGCGCAGCAGCTGCTGGTGCGAAGCGTGCGTTCGACGGAATCCGATGCGGCCAACCTGGGCCGGCAGCGCAGCGCGCTGTCGACTCGAGTAGACGACGTGCAGCGACACGCGCTGGCAGACGACGCCGAGGGGCAGCGGCTGCTGTCCCGTCTCGACGCGCTCAGCCTGGCGGCGGCGAGCAGACCGGTCGTCGGCCCCGGCCTGACGGTCACTATCACGGATCCCGGTGTCAGCCCGAATCTTTCCGACGTGTCCAAGCAGCGGGTCAACGGCAGCAGGCAAATCATCCTGGACCGTGATCTGCAGTTGGTCGTCAACTCGTTGTGGGCGAGCGGCGCCGAAGCAATCTCGGTCGGTGGCGTCCGGATCGGTCCGAACGTGACCATCCGCCAAGCCGGCGGCGCGATCCTGGTCGACAACAACCCGACCGGCAGCCCGTACACGATCCTCGCCGTCGGGCCGCCGCACGCGATGCGAGACGTCTTCGATCACAGCCCGGGCCTGCAGCGTCTTCGGCTGCTCGAGGCCACCTACGGCGTCGCCATCACCCTGAATGTCGCCGACGGTCTTTCGCTGCCCGCCGGATCGATCCGGGATGTCAAGTTCGCCAAACAGATTGGGCCCTAGGTGACAAAGCTCGTGAGACGGACCCCCCTGAGAGAGAAGCGGACGGGAAACCGAGCATGATCGGTATCGCGGCGCTTGCGGTGGGCATCGTGCTGGGCTTGGTCTTTCACCCCGCCGTCCCGGAGGTCATCCAGCCCTATTTGCCGATCGCGGTGGTGGCTGCGCTGGACGCGGTGTTCGGTGGGCTGCGTGCTTACCTCGAACGGATCTTTGACCCCAAGGTCTTCGTGGTTTCGTTCGTGTTCAACGTCTGCGTGGCCGCGCTGATCGTCTACGTCGGGGACCAACTGGGCGTTGGCACGCAATTGTCCACCGCCATCATCGTTGTGTTGGGTATCCGGATCTTCGGCAATGCCGCGGCGCTGCGGCGTCGGCTGTTCGGGGCCTGACGGAGATGAGGTCAGCGTGAGCCAGGACGACCCGGACGACCGCGCCGCCTCGAAGGCGAACGACGGTGCGCAGCGCGGCCGGCACGAACTGCCGGCGCACACGCCGCGCCCCGAGATCGGATCGGTTCAGCGCACGGGGTTGTCCGCACTGCTGCGCGGCGGTCGCTCCCGTCCGGTCTTCGGCGCGCTGGCGGTCCTGTTGTGTCTGGTCTTGGGGATCGCCATCGTCACCCAGGTCCGCCAGAACAAGTCGGGTGATTCGCTGGATACGGCGCGCCCCGCAGACCTGTTGGTGCTGTTGGATTCGCTGCGCCAGCGCCAGGCCACACTCAACACCGAAGTTAGCGAACTTCAGAACACGCTGAATTCGCTGCAGGCCTCAGGCAACACAGATCAGGCCGCCATCCAAAGCGCCCAGGCCAGGCTGGCTGCGCTGTCGATACTGGCCGGCTCCGTGGGCGCCACCGGGCCGGGCGTCACCCTCAAGATCGAGGACCCGGGGCCCGGGGTGTCACCGGAAGTGATGCTCGACGTGATAAACGAGTTGCGCGCCGCCGGCGCCGAAGCGATCGCGATCAACGATGCGCACCAGTCGGTGCGGGTAGGTGTCGATACCTGGATAGTGGGTACGCCTGGCGCGTTGACCGTCGACACCAAGACGCTCTCGCCGCCGTATTCGATTCTGGCGATTGGCGATCCGCCCACGCTGGCCGCGGCCATGAACATTCCCGGCGGCGCGGAGGACAGCATCAAGCGGGTCGGCGCGCGGATGTCGGTACAACAGGCCGACCGCGTGGACGTGACCACCTTGCGACAACCGAAACCGCACCAATACGCTCAGCCCGTCAAGTGACCAACCGAGACCCGAACAGGATCACCAGTGAGCGATATCCCGGCCGATCTGCGTTACACCGCCGAACATGAGTGGGTTCGACGAAGCGGGGACGACACCGTGCGGGTCGGAATCACAGACTTTGCGCAGTCCGCACTCGGCGATGTCGTTTTCGTTCAGCTGCCCGACGTGGGCAGCGAGGTGACCGCAGGGGAATCCTTCGGCGAGGTTGAATCGACGAAATCGGTGTCGGACCTGTTTGCGCCGGTCTCGGGCACGGTATCTGCGGTCAACGGCGATCTGGACGACAGTCCGCAGCTGGTCAACTCCGACCCGTACGGGGCAGGCTGGTTGCTGGACGTGCAGGTTTCGGATGCCGACGAGCTCGAGGCAACCATTTCGACGCTGCTGGACGCTGAGGCCTACCGCGGAACGCTGGCCGAATGACGATTGCTAATGTGCCTGCCAGCCCCGCGCGCCATCACGAGTGGACGCCATCCCCACCCGCGTGGGGCGGTAGCCCGACAATCGGGCTGCATATCATCCGGTGGGGGGCACATTCCGGACTAGTGCGCGGTAACGTCGACACATCAGAATTAGAAGGCGGTAATCGCCAGCACGGGGCGAAGAAACCGACGGGAAACCGGCCAAACGGCCGGGTCAGATAACGCCACAGCGGCCAGTGAGGAGCAGCGGGTGACGGACATGGACAAGGACCAGACTTCTGACGAAGTCACCGTGGAGACGACTTCCGTCTTCCGTGCCGACTTCCTCAACGAACTGGACGCGCCCGCCCAAGCGGGGACCGAGACCGCGGTATCCGGGGTCGAAGGACTCCCGGCCGGCTCGGCGCTGCTGGTCGTCAAACGGGGACCGAACGCGGGATCGCGGTTTCTGCTCGACCAACCCATCACGTCCGCCGGCCGGCATCCCGACAGCGACATCTTCCTCGATGACGTCACCGTCAGCCGTCGCCACGCCGAATTCAGGTTGGAGAGTAACGAATTCCACGTCGTCGACGTCGGTAGCCTCAACGGCACCTACGTCAACCGTGAGCCCGTGGATTCCGCGGTGCTCGCGAACGGTGACGAAGTGCAGATCGGCAAGTTCCGCTTGGTGTTCTTGACCGGGCCCAAGCAAGGTGACGAAAACGGAGGATCCGGAGGCTAGTGAGCGCACCCGATAGCCCCGCGCTTGCCGGGATGTCGATCGGGACGGTCTTGGACCTGTTGAGGCCGGATTTCCCCGATGTCACAATTTCCAAGATTCGTTTCTTGGAGGCTGAGGGACTGGTGACGCCGCGGCGCGCCGCGTCGGGTTACCGGAGGTTCACCGCATACGACTGCGCACGGCTGCGCTTCATCCTCACCGCCCAGCGTGATCACTACCTACCGCTGAAGGTGATCAGGGCACAGCTGGACGCCCAGCCCGACGGTGAACTTCCCCCGATCGGATCGCCTTACGGTGTACCGCGATTGGTTCCGGTAGCGGCCAACGGGGAGGTGGGTGTCGCCGCCGAGGCTGGCTCCGGGGTCGGATCCGCCGCGGCGGCGGTGGCTCCCACCCGCGTCCGGCTGAGTCGAGAAGACCTCCTGGAGCGCTCGGGAGTGGACGACGAACTGCTAACGGCGCTGCTCAGAGCCGGGGTGATCACCACCGGCGCGGGCGGTTTCTTCGACGAACACGCCGTCGTGATCCTGCAGTGCGCGCGGGCGCTGTCCGAATACGGCGTCGAGCCGCGGCATCTGCGCGCCTTCCGCTCGGCGGCCGACAGGCAATCGGATCTGATCGCCCAAATCGCCGGGCCGGTGGTCAAGGCGGGCAAGGCCGGCGCCCGGGATCGTGCCGATGACCTGGCCCGTGAGGTGGCAGCACTCGCCATCACGCTGCACACGTCGTTGGTCAAGTCTGCGGTTCGCGACGTTCTGCACCGCTGAGGATTAGACTTCGTTGGACAGCTTGGTGTTCGGCGGCGTGGAGAGACATGATGTTCGACCGCGTCGTCGCGCCTACTGTGAGTGAGACCATCGCGGCATGTGCGGAGGGCAGACGCAAATGGGTGAAGTTCGTGTTGTCGGCATTCGCGTAGAGCAGCCGCAGAACCAGCCGGTGCTGTTGCTTCGCGAGGCCAACGGTGACCGATACCTGCCAATTTGGATCGGTCAGTCCGAGGCCGCTGCCATCGCCCTTGAGCAGCAAGGTGTTGAACCGCCTCGCCCGTTGACGCATGACTTGATCAGGGATCTCATTGCGGCGCTTGGGCATTCGCTGAAAGAGGTGCGCATCGTCGATCTCCAGGAAGGCACTTTTTACGCTGACCTGGTCTTCGACCGAAACATCACGGTATCGGCGCGCCCCTCGGATTCAGTGGCGATAGCACTGCGGGTCGGCGTTCCGATCTACGTCGAGGAAGCCGTGCTTGCCCAGGCCGGGCTGCTCATCCCCGACGAGAGCGACGAGGAGGCCAACACCGCCGTCCGTGAGGACGAGGTGGAGAAGTTCAAGGAGTTTCTCGACAGCGTGTCGCCCGACGATTTCAAGGCCACCTAGCCCTCGGCGAATCGCACGATCTCTGCCCTGACGATGCGATTCTGCTGGGGGTACCTCCCGCTTGCGGGGGACTGTTCGGCGCGCGGGTGCGAACCCACTACGCTGGAGATCGACATTACGGACGTATCTCATCTGGCACTTGATGTCGACACGCTGGCGGATAGCACCCCCAGTTAGGCGTGCGGCGGCCATACTTTGATTACGACTTAAGGCACGACAGCTATCGAAAAGCGTAAGCTCTCTAGCACTCGGGCCTGAATAAACGTGGCTGCGGTGCAGCCAGGGACGCAGCTAGAGACGAAGCGCGATCGGCGAGAGGAACCACCGTGAGCGAGCAGCCACGTCAAGAGCAACTGGACCTAGCCGACCACGCGAACGCCGCGAGCAGTGACTCCAAAGTCACCGCACCGAGCGGTCCCGTGCAACCCGGGCTGTTCCCCGACGATTCCGTGCCCGATGAGCTGGTCGGCTACCGCGGGCCGAGCGCCTGCCAGATCGCCGGAATCACGTACCGGCAGCTGGACTACTGGGCCCGTACGTCGCTGGTGGTCCCGTCGATCCGCAGCGCGGCAGGCTCGGGCAGCCAGCGGCTCTACTCGTTCAAGGACATCCTGGTTCTCAAGATCGTCAAGCGGTTGCTGGACACCGGTATCTCGCTGCACAACATCCGCGTTGCGGTCGACCATCTGCGCCAGCGCGGCGTTCAGGATCTGGCCAACATCACCCTGTTCTCCGACGGCACGACGGTTTACGAGTGCACGTCGGCCGAAGAGGTTGTCGACCTGCTGCAGGGCGGGCAGGGCGTGTTCGGCATCGCCGTATCGGGCGCCATGCGCGAGCTGACCGGCGTCATCGCCGACTTCCACGGTGAGCGCGCCGACGGCGGCGAATCGATTGCGAGCCCCGAAGACGAGCTGGCCTCTCGGCGCAAGCATCGCGACCGCAAGATCGGCTGACCGCGCGCCCCGGCATTGCATGCGTCCGGACGTGAACCGGCCGGGTAAACTGGGCTGAGCATCGAACTCGAGCGGGAGAGTTCTGTGACCGCCAGTCACGGACGCCGAAGGAGCAACACCTCTCCGTCAACCTCTCAGGCACCCGGACCGCGCGAGATAACGATGCCTCTGGAAAGCGGTGGAGATCGGTAACGGTCCACACCCGCCGATGGGGAAAGGCGCCGAGACAGCACCCGGCGCCGAATCTCTCAGGCGCCTGGCGAACGGGTGAAGACAGAGGGAGAGGGCCGCTAGTCCCTCGACCTCAGGAGTTCGCCAGTGACCGACCAATCAACCTTCGCGGCCCGGCACATCGGCCCCGACAGCCAGGCCGTGGCGGCCATGCTCGCCGTCATCGGCATCGACTCGTTCGAGGAGCTCGCATCCAAGGCGGTCCCGACTGGGATCCTCGACAAGCGCGCCAACGGCGACGCCGCGCCGGGTCTGGACAAGTTGCCGCCGGCCGCCGGCGAGACCGAGGCGCTGGCCGAGCTGCGGGCGCTGGCCGACGCCAACACCGTCGCCGTGTCGATGATCGGGCAGGGCTACTACGACACGCTCACGCCCCCGGTGTTGTTGCGCAACATCATGGAGAACCCCGCCTGGTACACCGCATACACGCCCTACCAACCCGAGATCAGCCAGGGCCGGCTGGAAGCGCTGCTGAATTTTCAGACGATGGTGGCCGACCTCACCGGCCTCGAGGTCGCCAACGCGTCGATGCTCGACGAGGGCACCGCCGCCGCCGAGGCGATGACGCTGATGCACCGTGCAGCTCGTGGCACGACGAACCGGCTCGCCGTGGACACCGACGTATTCGGCCAGACCGCGGCCATACTAGCCACGCGGGCCAAGCCCTTGGGCATCGAGATCGTCACCGCTGACTTTCGAGACGGCCTGCCGGACGGTGACTTCTTCGGCGTCATCACCCAGCTGCCCGGCGCGAGCGGCCGGCTCACCGACTGGGCCGCCTTGGTGGAGCAGGCGCACGACCGGGGCGCCCTGGTCGCCATCGGCGCCGACCTGTTGGCCCTGACGCTGATCGCACCGCCCGGTGACATTGGCGCCGACGTCGCCTTCGGCACCACCCAAAGATTCGGTGTACCAATGGGATTCGGCGGCCCGCACGCCGGCTACCTGGCGGTGCACACCAAGCACGCCCGTCAGTTGCCGGGACGGCTGGTCGGCGTGTCGCTGGATGCCGACGGTTCGCCCGCCTACCGGTTGGCGCTGCAGACCCGCGAGCAGCACATCCGTCGCGACAAGGCGACCAGCAACATCTGCACCGCGCAGGTGCTGCTGGCGGTGATGGCCGCGATGTACGCCGGCTACCACGGCGCCGACGGGCTTACCGCGATCGCCCGCCGCGTGCACTCCCACGCCGAGACCCTCGCCGCCGCATTGGGCGACGCGGTGGTGCACGACAGGTATTTCGACACCGTGTTGGCCCACGTGCCGGGGCGCGCGCGCGAGGTGGTGGCCGCGGCCAAGACGAAGGGCATCAACCTGTGGCAGGTGGACGACGACCACGTCTCGGTGGCCTGCGACGAAGCCACCACTGACGACCACGTGGCGGCGGTCATCGACGCGTTCGGCGTGGCGCCCACCAAACCGGGCCGGGTCGACATCGCGACGCGCACATCGAAGTTCCTGACCCATCCCGCGTTCACCCAATACCGCACCGAAACGGCGATGATGCGCTACCTGCGCATGCTGGCCGACAAGGATATTGCCTTGGACCGCAGCATGATTCCGCTCGGCTCCTGCACGATGAAGCTCAACGCCGCCGCCGAGATGGAACCCATCACCTGGCCGGAATTCGCCCGCCAGCACCCGTTCGCCCCGGCATCCGACACCGTCGGACTGCGCCGTCTCATCGCCGACCTGGAGAGCTGGCTGGTGCAGATCACCGGCTACGACGCCGTCTCGCTGCAACCCAACGCCGGCTCGCAGGGCGAGTATGCCGGGCTGTTGGCGATCCACGACTACCACGCCAGCCGGGGCGAGCCACACCGCGATATCTGCCTGATCCCGTCCAGTGCGCACGGCACCAACGCCGCGTCGGCAGCGTTGGCCGGGCTGCGGGTGGCCGTGGTGGCCTGCCGCGACAACGGCGACGTCGACCTCGACGATCTACGCGCCAAGGTGGCCGAGCATGCGGACCGGCTGGCGGCGCTGATGATCACCTATCCGTCTACCCACGGCGTGTACGAGCACGATATCGCCGAGATTTGCGCGGCGGTACACGACGCCGGCGGCCAGGTCTACATCGACGGTGCCAACCTCAACGCGCTGGTCGGCCTCGCCAGGCCGGGGAAGTTCGGCGGCGACGTCAGCCACCTGAACCTCCACAAGACGTTCTGCATCCCGCACGGCGGCGGTGGGCCGGGCGTCGGGCCGGTGGCAGTGCGTTCGCACCTGACCCCGTTCCTGCCCGGTCACCCATATGCCCCGGAGCTACCCCAGGGACATCCGGTGTCGTCGGCGCCCTACGGGTCGGCCTCGATCCTGCCGATCACCTGGGCCTACATCAGGATGATGGGCGCCGACGGCCTGCGGGCGGCGTCGCTGACCGCCATCGCCTCGGCCAACTACATCGCGCGACGCCTCGACGAGTACTTCCCGGTGCTCTACACCGGCGAGAACGGCATGGTCGCCCACGAGTGCATCCTGGACCTGCGCGGGATCACCAAGTCGACCGGGGTGACGGTCGACGATGTCGCAAAACGCCTGGCGGACTACGGATTCCACGCGCCGACGATGAGCTTCCCGGTGGCCGGCACGCTGATGGTGGAGCCCACCGAGAGCGAGAGCCTGACCGAAGTCGATGCCTTCTGCGAGGCCATGATCGCCATCCGCCGCGAGATCGACCGCGTCGGCGCGGGGGAGTGGCCAGCCGACGACAATCCGCTACGGGCCGCCCCGCACACCGCTGAGTGCTTGCTGGTCCCGGATTGGGATCACCCGTACACCCGAGAAGAGGCGGCCTATCCGCTGGGCAAGGACTTCCGGCCCAAGGTGTGGCCGCCGGTGCGCCGCATCGACGGCGCCTACGGGGACCGCAACCTGGTCTGTTCGTGTCCGCCGGTGGAGGCGTTCGTTTAGCGCGACCGCTACGACATCTCAGGCGATTCCGTACGGACCGGCGTCGGCGGCGGAGGAACTCGAACCCTATTCAGCTACCTGCAAATACTCCCCGACAGTATAGCTAAGCTAGCAAAAAGACATCCCTACAAATCACGCTAGTTATCTGTGACTTTGGGCAAAATGTGGGCATCGTTTGGGCACCGAACCAACAGGGAGGGGAGGTTTCACCGCCGAAAACAGCACGGCTGCGCCAACGCCATCGCGTTGACCGCGCCGACGCTGGAAAATGTTCCGGCTGGTGGCGATGATGGTCGGGACTCTATGCCGAAAGCTGGGCCGGCCCAGTGATCGGCTGGTTGAAATCGATCCGAACATTTTTCGGGTCGTCGTCGGGATCAACCCGCACCTGGACAATCTTGCCGGGCTCCACGGCGGCTCGCTCGGCGGGTCCGAGAAGTTTTCTCACGACGGTCACGCACTGTTCGCGACCAGGGATATGCACTGCCAGTTTGATTATGCACAAATAGCGCCGCGTCTTTCTCGGCTCGCGAACGTAAATGGCGGGAAGAAACAAATAGCCTGCATTCCATGCCTCGCCCCTGGTCTTTTTAAACGATAGAACCTGCGCGGTTCCTCTCAGTGTGGCCCTTTCATCTTTTGGCTCGTGCGGCTGTCGCTTCGACCACTTGTAGGCCCACACGGAGTAAAGCACCCAGGCTCCGACGACAATTGCGGATACCACGGGGTGGTGAATGACCAGATGCCAGAGAAAAGAAAGGGCAGGAGGAATTTGACTTAGATCTATCCGCTGCTCGACGGGATAGGTCAGGTTCACCGGGTCCATGGGCGCACGCTAGCCCCGACCTGCCGCTACCGATCCCAGGTAACGTGGCGAATGAGACTTCGCTACCACATCGCAACGGCGATACGCAGGAATGGGCTAACCGCATCGCCACCGTCTGCGCGCTGGCCTAGATCCTGGTGGACGTAGGGTCAGCTCGCGGCGCCAGCCAGCAGCGCGTCAATGAGATCCGTAGGTGGTGGCCTCACTCCCTGCCCACGTCACTCCCCATAGATGGCAGCCAGCAGCCGCAAGCCAGTTTGCGTGCATTCGGAACTCGGCTGCCGGAGCGCTTTTGGCGGGTTAATTGGTGGGATTGCAGCGCCCTCGCATGATCGGCAGGCCCGGCCCGGTCAGGTCGTCGCAGTAGGTTGGCCGGCCGGCCATCGCCATGATTAAAGCCAGTGTTGTTCCGTGCACCAGGGCGCCGGAACCGCTGGCGAAAGGACCATCACTAGCCTGCAAGCGCAGACCGGCGGTTGCGCTGCGGCTAGGCACGGCGAAGTCCCGGGACGCGTAGAACCGCGCGACCGTGGTGACGACATCGATCGCGGGTGTGCGAACGAGTCCCAGGGGCCGCCGGATATCCTGACCGTGCACAACCACCTCACCCAGCCATGCCGCGGTGTGTCCGGACGGCGCCGCCGTGCTGCTAATCACGCGACGGAACCGCTCGAGGGTCTCGGCGGGGTTCCCGCCGCGATGCTCCGCCAGACGTCGGTCGTTGTGGAGGTCGAAATTGAACCGGGCGCCCACAACACTGGCGATCCACCGCAGCCTGCCGATACTCGCCGCCGCAGTCAGGTGGGCGACGACCTCCTCGACGGTCCACCGCCCGCACAGCGAAGGCTGGCGCCACTGGTCCCGGTCGAGTCCGGCAAGATCATCGGCAAGGGCAGCGCGCTCGGCGTGGACCATCGACCATATCGCGTGTCGTGAGGAAACTGCGGGCATTCGAACCTCCGTGTGAACACGAGTAGGACAATGGTTCTGACTCGCCGAGGGCTCTGGAATCATCGGGACACGGGCTGACCGAGCTGAGCAGTCCGAATTCCGTCAGCCGAAGCGCTCGATGATCGCCGCGGCGATCTGTTCGGGCGCATCCTCCTGGATGAAATGCTTGGCCTCGGGCAGCTCGACGATGACGTGGTCAGGGAATGCCGCGCGCATCCGGGGGAGCGTCGGGCCGGGGCGGAAGGCGAAATCCTTCATGCCCCAGACGAATAGCGCGGGCTTGGCACCCAGCCTGGCCGGCACCTCCCGGCCCAGCCGCGACAGCAAGGGTTCGGCGCCCAGGATCTGTTTGGGCATCTCGGCCACGCCCCGCCGCGCCTCGGGGTTGGGCTGCACGGCCCGGTAGTGCTCCATCACCACGGCGCTGGGCCGGCGCTCGGTGCCCGCGGGAATCAGCCGCTCGACAAAGAAATTGCGCTGCAGGATCGCCCACTGCATCGGCGGGCTGCCCATCACCCGGCTGAAGATCTTCGCCGTCAACTCGTCCGTCTTCCAGAACCAGGTGTTGCCCAAGATGACCCCGCGCACCCGCTCGGCACGTTCAACTGCGACCGCCATCCCAATCGGTCCGCCCCAGTCCTGGCCCATCGTCAGGTAGCCGTCGAGGCCGAGGTGATCGACGAACTCGCCGACCACCTGGGCGTGCTCGTCGATCTTGTAGCCGAATCCCGACGGCCGCTCCGACAGCCCGAAACCGAGGTAATCCGGTGCGATGCAACGGAACCGGTCACGCAGCGCGACGACGATATTGCGATACAGGAAGCTCCAGGTCGGGTTGCCGTGGCACAACAGCAGCGGCGGGCCGTCGCCCTCGTCGATGTAATGAATGCGTCCCTGCGAGCTGTCGAACCAGCGCGACTGGAACGGATACAGCTGGGGATCCGGGGTGAAATCGATGTTCATAGCGCTCCTTCGGTAACGCCCACGATCGTATGTGCCGGGCGTGACACCTCCGAGCTGGCGGCTGAGGGCGGGGTTTTCAGGCCGGCTCGCGAGCGTAACGCCACTGCGAGTTTCGGCCTTTTTCGCCGTGGCGTTACGCTCGCGAGGGGTCGAGCCGGGCGGCTTTTAGCCCAAAAACGTGTTGATCGCCGTGCCGAGGTCGGGGGAGGCCGAGGTGGCGAGGTTCTGGTAGCCACCGCCGCTGAGCTGGGCGACGGCTTCCCACGTTGCCCGGTCCGGGTCAGCGCCGAAGTCGATGACATTGACCACGATCGGCTTGGCCGGGTCGGCGGCTTTGCGGATGAAATCCTGCAATCCCGGCCCGTCCAGAGTTTGGTCGGTGTGCGGCCCAGCCGTGATCACCAGTATCGAATTCGTTTGGCCGGCACGGTAATTGGCCTGGATCTCCTGGTAGAGCAGCCGCAGGGTGGTAAACGACACCGCACCGCCGGCCGACGAATACTGCTTGTCCAGCGCGGCCGCAATTGCCGCCGAGCGCGGCTGACCGTTGACGGGGTCGGCCAGCGGCCCGCGCGTCACCTCGGAGCGACCTTCGTGGCCGTCGAAAGTCCAAAGCCCCAGGACAGCGGTGGGCGGCAGCGATTTGACCTTGCCGTCGAGCGCCGCAACCACGTTGGCCAGCCGGGTTTTCCCGCCTTCCTGGGTGGGCATCGACTGGTCGAGCATGATGGTCGCGGCCAGTCCGCTCGACGGGGCGGCCATGGCTTCGGCGAGCGTGGCGCGCATGGCATCGTCGCCCACCGACGGGGCGGAGGGCAGCGCCGCGAAACTGGTGACCTGGCTGCTCGGGGGTTTGACCCCGTTAACCCGGAAGCCGGCCTTGGCCAGCTTCGCCAGTTGCTCGGGCTTGTGCATGAAGCGGGCGAACTCGCTGGCCGCCGAGGTCTGCTCCTGTGTCAGCCATGACCCGCTGAGCAGCACCGTGGGATAGTCGGCGACAGGCGCCGGCCCGGGCGGCAGCCAGGAACCCAGCGTGCTCTTGGGATCCGACAGTGACTGGCCGCGCTGGAACACCTGCTGCTCGGTCGTGACTACCGCGTGCACCGGTGCGGTCGCCACGTCGCCGGGCTTGAGCAGCGCGTTCATCGCCTCCGCCAGCGAGTTATCCGCCAACTTGGGTTGCGCGCCCAGCAGCGTGCGCACTGCACCGGTGCCCTGGGTCGCCGGTGCGCCCGCGGGTACCGACGCGACCGCCACCGCCTCCCCGGCCAGAAACGATGCGTCACCGTTGCCGCTCATCGGCAGAGCCAGTCGCAGCGATCCCCACGTCGGCAAGTTGAAACCGGCTAACGCGTTCGGGTTGGTTTGCAGGCCGGGTAGCGCCGCCCAATTCTGGTTAGCCAGGGCCGGTTGCAGTTCCGGCCGGACGGCGAGCATCACCGGCGACGTCACCAGGGAACGGCTGTCGGTGATCGTTTTCTGACCGGCGGCCGCGGCGAGCCGGGCCGCGGAGATCGAGCTGCCAGGGAGCCACAATGCCGGCTGGCCGCCCAATTCGGCGGGCCATTTGCCGACAAAACCGCCGAGGACGGCGTCGGAGCCGGCCGGTTTGACGCTCACCACCATGCAGTGGTCACCGATCGGACCGGCCGATGAGTTGTAGCTTTCCGCGAACTGCTGCACCGAATCGGCGATCGACGGGTCGGCAATGACGGCGACCGTCTCTTTGCCGCTCACGCAGCGCACGGCGGCGCTGTGCGAGCGGTTGGAGAGGACGTCACCGAAGAAGGTCCACAGGATCACGGTGCCCACCACCA
>Ga0318553_10000207_pt1 | contig 17073 bp, 18 predicted proteins | sample GRESIP082b2f21_FD_203686 | JGI IMG/M metagenome (GOLD analysis project Ga0318553, IMG submission 203686) | Tropical soil microbial communities from Luquillo Experimental Forest, Puerto Rico - GRE.SIPMG.082b2f21 | ecosystem: Environmental > Terrestrial > Soil > Tropical forest > Bulk soil...
GCCCGCGCGCGCGCGACGACGTCGGCGGCGTCACCGTCGATGATCAGCCCCTGCAGGAGCCCCCGGCCGCGCGCGCCGCGCGTCTTGGGGCGGCGCCGCTCGGCGAGGCGGGCCAGCGCCGACCCGAGGTGGGCGCCCACGTCGCGGCAGCGCGCGAGCAGGTCGAGCTCGTCGATGGCGCGCTGGACGTAGAGCGCCGCGGCGGTGGCGAACGGGTTGCCGCCGAACGTCGAGGCGTGCGTCCCGGGCTCGAAGCCGCGCGCCACCTCCTCGTTCGCGAGCACCGCGCCGATCGGCACGCCGCCCGCGAGCCCCTTGGCCAGCGTCACCACGTCCGGGACCACGCCCTCGCCCTCGAACGCGTAGAAGGTGCCGGTCCGGCCGGTGCCGGTCTGGATCTCGTCGAAGATCAGCACCGCGCCCGCGTCGGTGCAGAGCCGCCGCAGCTCCCCCAGGAAGCCGGGCGGCGGCAGGTTGATCCCCCCCTCGGCCTGGATCGGCTCGACGATCACCGCGCAGGTGCGCTCGCCGATCGCGGCGCGCGCCGCCGCGACGTCGCCGAACGGGAGGAACCGGACCGGGCCGACCAGCGGCCCGAACCCGTCGCGGTACTTCGGCTGGCCGGTGACGCTGAGCGCGCCGAACGTCCGGCCGTGAAAGCTGTTGTCGAAGGTGACCAGCTCGACGCGCTCGGGCGCCTGCTTGGCGACGATCTGGTAGCGGCGCGCGAGCTTCAGCGCCGCCTCGTTGGCCTCCGTCCCCGAGTTGCAGAAGAAGGCACGCCCCTTGAACGCGCGGCGCCCGAGCGCCTCGGCGAACGCCAGCTGCGCCTCGATGTAGTAGAGGTTCGAGACGTGGAGCAGGCGGCGGGCCTGGTCGGCGATCGCGTCGGCGAGCCCCGGGTGCCCGTGACCGAGGACGCAGACCGCGACGCCCGCCGTCATGTCCAAGTAGCGGCGGCCGTCGACGTCGTAGAGAACGCACCCTTCGCCGCGCGCCATCACGACCGGCGACTGGCGGTAGTTGTTCATGAGCAGGCGGCGGCCCTGCTCGACGAGATCGGCGCTGCGGGACATCCGCCCACTCTAGCAGCCTGGTGGGCGTCACTTCCACCCGCCGCCGCTCGTCGCGGCCGTTACCGGCCGCTTGCCCGCTTGTGCTATCGGGGGGACGCCTTACGTTGCCGGCCATGTCGGACGCGAGGGGGGAGCCCACCGTCGTGAGCACGGCCACCGCGGTCCCGGCCCACGCCGCTTCGCAGGCCGAGGTCAAGGCCCGCTTCCGCGCGCTCTTGCCCCTGCCGCAGCGCCGCCTCGAGGCCGCCGGCGAGCTGTTCGATCACGCGGGCGTCGAGCGCCGCTACAGCGTCGAGCCGCTCGAGGTCCTCGGGCGCCCGCGGGCGCTCGGCGCGACGCAGGACGCCTACCGCGCGCACGCCGTCGCCCTCGGGGCCGAGGTGGCCCGCGAGGCGCTGCGGCGCGCCGAGCTGGGCGCGGACGAGATCGATCTCTGCATCACGGTGTCGTGCACGGGGCTCATGATCCCGTCGCTGGAGGCTTACCTCGCCGACAAGCTCGGCTTCCGCCGCGACGTCCGGCGCCTCCCCATCACCGCCCTCGGCTGCGCGGGCGGCGCGGCGGCGATCGGGCACGCACGCGACTTCCTGGTCGGCTTCCCGGAGGCGCGCGTGCTGGTGGTGGCCGTCGAGCTGCCGAGCCTCAACCTCCAACCCGCCGACGTCTCGGTGGCGAACCTCGTGTCGAGCGCGCTGTTCGGCGACGGCGCCGCCGCCGCGGTCCTGGCCGGCGGCGGCGGGGGCCGCCGCTTCGGCGGCGTCAGGGTTCTCGAGCGGCTGTCGCACGTCTTCCCGCGCTCAGCGTACGCGCTCGGCTTCGACCTGCGCGACGACGGTTTCCACTCCGTGCTGTCGAAGGACGTGCCGGCGCTGCTCAAGACCGAGATCGCGCGCCTCGTCGGCACCCTCGCCGCGCGGCGCGGGCTGACGCGCGACGAGCTCACCTGCTTCGTCCTCCACCCCGGCGGGCGCAAGATCCTCGCCTGCGCCGAGGAGGAGCTGGGCCTCGCGCGCGAGGACATCCGGCCGTCGTGGGACGTGCTGCGCGACTACGGCAACCAGTCGAGCGCCTCGGTGCTGTTCGTGCTGCACGAGTGGATGACGCGGCGGCGGCCGCCCGCGGGCGCGCACGGCGTCCTGGCGGCGTTCGGCCCCGGCCTCGGCACCGAGCTCGCGCTCCTGGAGTGGAGCTAGTGACCTCCGTCGGCTGGTTCCTGGTGCTCGTCGCCGCGGTCGGCGCCTGCCGCCTGATCGAGCTCCGGCTGTCGCGCCGGCACCAGCGCGCGCTGGCCGCGCGCGGCGCCGCCCCCGTCCGCGAGCCGCTGTTCGCCGCGATGGTCGCGCTCCACACCGGCATCCTGGCCGGCGCGGCGATCGAGGTGCTGGCCCTCGGGCGCCCGTTCGTCGCCGCCGTCGGCGTGCCGGCGCTCGCGCTGGTCGTGCTCGCCAACGCGCTCCGGGTCTGGGTGATCGCCACCCTCGGCCCACACTGGAACGTGCGCGTGGTGCCGTCGATGCCGCTCGGCGTGGTCACCGCCGGCCCCTACCGCTTCGTCCGCCACCCGAACTACGTCGCCGTGTTCGTCGAGCTCGCGGCGCTGCCGCTGGTTCACGGCGCGGTGCTGACCGCCGTCGCCGGCGCCGGCCTGCACCTCCTCGTGCTCCGCCGGCGGATCCGGCTCGAGGAGGAGGTGCTGATGGCCGACGAGGGCTACCGACGCGCGTTCGCGGGCAAGCCGCGCTTCCTGCCATGGCCGACGTCGTAGACGTCGTCATCGCCGGGGGCGGCCCGGCCGGCGCCACGCTGGCGATCCTGCTCGGGCGGGCGGGCCTCGGCGTCGAGCTCTACGAGGCCCGGCGTTTTCCGCGCGACAAGCCCTGCGGTGAGGGGATCATGCCCGCGGGCGTCGCCGTGCTCGAGCGGCTCGGCCTCCGCGCCGCCGTCGGCGGGCGCGCGCTCGCCACCGTCCGCTACCACGGCTTCGGCGGCACCGCCGAGAGCGGCTTCCCGCGCCGGGACGGCCGGAGCTTCGCCATCGTCGCGCAGCGCCGGCTGCGGCTCGACGCGGCGCTCTTCGCCGAAGCGGCCGCCACGCCCGGCGTGCGCGTGTTCGAGGACGCGCCCGTCGAGGGGGCGGTGCGCGCCGGCGGCCGCGCCGTCGGCCTCGGCGTGGGCGGTGAGCTGCGCCGCGCCGCCCTCGTCGTCGGCGCCGACGGCATCGAATCGCCCGTGCGGCGCTCGCTCGGCCTCGAGCGCCGCGCGCGCGGGGACGCCGGCCGGCGGGTCGGCGTCCGCCGCCACTTCCGCCTCGCGCCCGGGCAGCCGGGGCCCGACCGGCTGGAGATCTTCGTCGGCCGGGGCCGCGAGCTCTACGTCGCCCCCCTCCCCGACGGCGAGCTCCTCCTCGCCGCGCTCTGCGATCGCGACGCGCTCGGCGGGGCCGCCGCCACGGCGCTCGCGCGCTGGATCGCCGCGGAGCCCGCCCTCGCCGGCTGGCTCGAGGGGGCGGAGGCGATCAGCGCGCTGGCGGGCCGGGCCCCCGTGACCCGGCGGGCGCGCGCCGGCTTCGCGCCCGGGGCGGTGCTGCTCGGCGACGCCGCCGCGGCGAGCGACCCGCTGACGGCGGGCGGCATCGCCCACGCGCTCGTGACCGCCGAGCGGCTGGCCGCCTTCGTGCCGCGCGCGCTCGCCGAAGGGGACCTCTGGCTCGCCCGCTTCGATCGCGCGCGCCGGCGCCTCCTGCGGCCGCACGGCTGGCTGACCGCGGTGCTCGTGTTCGCCGCCCGGCGGCCGCTCGTCGCCCGCGCGACGCTCGCCGGCATGCGCGCCGCGCCCCCGGTCATGCGGGCGCTGCTTGGGGTCGGCGGCGGGCTCGCGATTCAGCCGCCCGCGCCGCCGCTCGCGATCGCCCCCATGAGCTCGGCGATCGCGCTCGCCACCAGCAGCGCCACCGACCAGAACGCCACGCTCTCCCAGCGCGCGGGGTCCCGGTAGCCGCCGCGCGCGACGCGCCAAGCCTGCCAGAGCCCGACCGGCGCGAGCGCGAGCGGCGCGAGCGCGACCTCTGCCGGCAGCCCGGCGAGGGCCGCCAGCGGGAGGGCGCCGAACGCGGCGATGGTCACCGCGGCGTAGAGTCGCGCCGCGGCGGGCGCCCCCAGCCGAACGACGAGCGTCCGCTTGCCCACCGCGGCGTCGCCGGCCGCGTCGGGAAACTCGATCGCGAGCAGCATCGCGAACTGCAGCGCCGCGGGAACGACGACCGCGAGGCCGATCACCGGGCTGACGGCGCCCGCCTGCAGCCGGTAGCCGAAGAGCGGCACCAGCACCGTGACCACCGCCGCCGTCGCCGCCTCGCCCAGGCCCCGGGCGCAGAGCCGCAGCGGCGGCGCGCTGTAGGCCCAGGCCAGCGTGATCATCGCCAGCGCCAGCGCGAGCACCCCCGCGGGCCCCGGCGCCGACGCGGCGAGCGCGAGCGCGGCGCCCGCCGCCGCGCCATAGAGCGCCACCGCCGTCACGAGCGCGAGCCGCGGATCGAGCGCCCCCGCCGGCAGCACGCGGCTGCCGCCCGACCAGCGGGTGGGGGTGGCGTTGGCGCGGTCGGCGGCGAGGTCGAAGAAGTCGTTGGCGTAGTGGGTCCCGAGCTGCGTCGCGGTCACGACCGCCTGCCCGAGCAGATACCGCACCGGGGCCAGCGCCGCGCCGCCCGCGATCGCCAGGGCAGCGCCGAGGCCGTAGAGCACGAAGCCACCGACGAGGAAGTGCGGCCGCCCCAGCTTGACGAAGGCGACCAACGTCCTTCGATCGATCGCGATGGCCACGATCGCCGCCCTCCCCTTCGCTCGCCGCCCGGGCTACTTGACGACGCCGCAGGCGATGCGCTCGCCGCCGCCGCCGAGCGGCTTGGGCGTGTCGCTGAAGTTGTCGCCGCCGGCGTGGATCATGAGCGCCTTCCCCTCGAAGTCGGCGAGCGAGAGCCCCTTGACCTCGAGCTTGTCCTTGGCCTCTCCCTTGTCGGAGACCACGAGCTTCGGCAGGTCGCCCTTGTGCCCGCCGCCCCCCGGCCCCTTGTGGGCCTTGGTGGCCTCGGGATCGAAGTGCCCGCCCGCGGCCTGGGCGGCGGTCTTCTTGCCGTCCTTGTCGGCGGGCTCGCAGCTCCCCTTCTCGTGGACGTGGAACCCGTGCTCGCCCGGCGGCAGGTCCTTGAGCTTGGGCTCGATGGTCACGCCGTCCTTGCCGGCCTTGATGATGATCGTGCCGATCGCCTTGCCGACGCCGTCGGCCGTGACGAGGTTCATCGTCGCCTTCGCAGACTTGGCGGCCTGCGCCTTTCTGACGGGGGCGGCGAGCGCGAGCAGCGCCACCGCGGCGTACATCACGGTCGGTTTCATGGCCTCTCCTTTGGAAACTCGTTGGCTGTGAGATAATCATCATGTCCGGACCCGCCATGGAAGAAGAAGATGTCCCCGAGTCAGGCAGCGAGCGGCGGAGCGAGCCCCGCATCGCCACCCGGTCGCTCGTGGAGGTCCGCCTGCCGACCTGGGACGCCCTGCAGCGGGTCTACACGGTCAACCTCTCGCTCGGCGGCATCCGCCTGTCGCTCGGGGCTCGCGCGCCCCTCGGCGCTGCCGTGGACATCATCCTCACCCTCCCGAACGGCGAGCGGCTGCACCTCCCCGGCAAGGTGGCCAACCTCGGCGCCGGAGCCAGCGGCGACGTCGGCGTCCGCTTCGACGATCTCCCGCCGCGCACGCTGGAGAAGATCCGCGGCTACGTCAGCGAGCTGGCGGCCGGGCGGACCCCCTCCCCGTCCGAGAAGACGATCCCGCCCGGCAGCCTGATCAAGAAAAAGAGCTAAGATCGCGGGAAGGGTCCTCGTGCTCGCCCGGGTCGTGCTCTGCGCCGCGTTGGCCGTCGTCGCGGGCCCCGCGCCCGGGCCGGCCACGCCCGCGGCGCCAGCGCTCGCACCGCCGCTGCCAGCGCCCGCGTCTGCGGCGCACCCGCTGCGCGACGCCGACGTCCCCGCCGCGTTGGCCGCCGCGCTCCCGGCGGACGCGGCGACGGACGTCGTGCTCATCGACCAGCCGTCGGTCCCGCGCGCGCCGCGGGCGCGCGCCGCGACCGCGGTCGGCGCCCCGCCGGCGACGGTCAAGGCGGTGCTGCTCGACACCGCGCACTACCGCGCCATCATTCCCGGGCTCGTCCGCCACGAGACGAGCACCGCGGCGGCGGGGGCCATCGCGCTCGCCTGGGAGCTCGAGATCCCGCTCTTCAACCTGTCGGGCCGCCTCGTCATGCGCGAGCGGCCCGACGGCGTGGAGATGGATCTGATCGACGGGGATCTGTCGCCCGGCCACATCACGTTCACGATCCTCCCGCGGCCGGGCGGCAGCGCGCTCGCCGTCGACGCCCAGCTCGACGTCGCGCACTCTACCTGGCTGCTCCGCTACATCATGGCCAAGAGCCCGGCGGGCCAGCCCGCCGCGCTGGTGGCCAGCATGTACGTCGCGCTGCGCGCCGTCGCGCTGCGCGCCGAGCACGTCGGCGACGCCCGCGCCTTCCGCCCAGGCGCGCCGATGGCGCCGCCGCCGGCCTGGCTCCCCGACGCGCGCCCGCTGGGCGCGCCGGCGCTGGCGCCGCTGCGCGCGCGCGGCGCAGTGGGCCTCATCGCCCGCGCGCCGAACCAGCGCCTCGCGGGCGTCGCGGTGGCCATGACCATCCCCGCGTCGATCGCGACGGTCGTCACGCGCCTGCACGATCCGCAGAGCCTGCGGGCGTTCCCCGGGTGGCACGAGGTCCGCACCCGCCCGGGGCTCCACGGCCCCGGCGCGGAGGTCGAGGACAACCTCCCCCTCGCCGACTTCGACGCCACGTGGACCGCGGAGGCCGGCCCGCTCGCCCGCTGGACGGCGACGGCCGGCGCCACCAGCGGCGCCCGCGTCGGCTGGGAGGTCTTCCCGGGTGCGAGCGGCAACGACACGCTCGCCGCTCTGCTCCTCTATCCCCGCCTCGAGACGACCGGCCGCCTCGGCCGCAAGTCCATCGCCTCCGAGCCGCTCCTCGAGGGGGGGATGTCGGCCGCGCTCGCCTTCGCCGACCTGGTCGGGATCGAGACGCTGTTCCCGCGTGCGGGCCGCCCGCCGTGATTTTCTGGGCCGACGCAGATGAGCTAAAATTCGATCATGCGGAAAGTGTGGCTCGTGGTCGGCGGCGCCCTCCTCGGCTGGGCCTGCTCGGTAGAGCCCGTCGTGACGCTCGGTCCTGACGCGGGCCCAAGCCCCGGCACCGCCGGCATGCACGGCACGGGAGCGGCAGGCGCGACGGGCACCGCGGGCACGACGGGCGCCGCGGGCGCCACGGGCGTCGCGGGCACCACGGGCGTCGCCGGCACCACGGGCGCCGCGGGCACGACGGGCGTCGCGGGCACCACGGGCGTCGCGGGCACCACGGGCACCGCGGGCACCACGGGCACCGCGGGCACGACGGGCGCCGCGGGCACCACGGGCGCAGCCGGCCGCGGCGGGAGCACGGGGACCGCCGGCGCTGGGGGCGCGGGCGGCGCGGGCGGCAACGTTTGCGCCTCGATCGAGACCATGTACAGCGCCGCGGTCACCAAGGCGAAGATGTGCAGCGCCGGGTCGGGCAAGCAGCAGTGTCAGTTCGTGGTCAGCATCTCGCTCCCCTGCCCGTCGTGCATGACCCACGTCAACGACACGAGCGACATCTCGACGCTCCAGATCATGTACCAGCAGGCAGGCTGCAACACGATGCCGCACATCTGCCCCGCGATCGCCTGCGTGAACCCCGGCACCGGCGCCTGCGTGGCGACGACCGCGGGCGACGTCTGTATGTGAAGCCGTCTTACGGCGCGGCCGGCGCGGCCGGCGCGTCCGAAGGCGCGTCGCCGAGCTCGCAGATCCCCGCGCCGCAGAACGGCCGCTGCGAGCAGGACGGATCGGTCGACACGGCCTCGATGCAGGCCGTCTCCCCGCAGCGCTTCTTCCGCTCTTTCTCGTAGCTGTCCTTCTGCTTCTTCGGGATCGCGCGCTGCTTGCCCCCTTCGGCGCAGGAGCAGCAGTCGTCGGGGACGAGCACGCAGTCCTTGTCGGTCTTGCAGTCCTCGGTCTGGGCGGGCGCCTTGGCGTGCCCCTTCTTGGCGGCCTGGGTCCGGACGGAGACGCCGAACGAGGCGGCCCCGAGCACCAGCAGCACGGCGGCGAGCCGCCATCGCCGCGACGGATGATTCGACATGCGCCGAGTTATAGCGACCTCGACGGAGATCGCAAACTTCGAAGCGAGTCAGTTCACCGAACCGGGAACGCCGATGCGCGAGGTCATGGCCACGATCTCGGAGGTGACGCGCTCGATCCGCCGGCCGACCTCCCGGGTCTCGAGCAGGCGCTGGCGCAGGACCGGGTTCACGATCAGCGCCGAGGCGACGGCGTCGACGAGCTCGGAGGGGGTCTCGGCCTCGACGATCATCTGGCGCAGGAGCTCGGCCATCTCGGGCACGGCGTCGGCGAGCTGGCCGACCAGCGCCCGCAGCGCTTGATCGGCGTCACGGATCTCGGCGGGATCCGTGACCGGCACGTCGGGGATCACCGTCGCCCGGACGAGGCGGTAAGGGAGATCCGAGGGGAGCTCCTCGTCGATGTGGACGCGGGCCCGCCCGCGCACGACGAGGTTGAAGCGCCCGTCCGGGAGCTCGTGCGCCATAATGACCTCGCCCACGCCGGCGATCGGCCGGACGGGCGGGCGCTCGTCGGTCTCCGAGGCGTCGGGGGCGATCAAGCTGACGGCGAAGAGGCGCGCCCCGGCGAGGATGTCCCGGGTCATCGCGCGGTAGCGCTCCTCGAAGATGTGCAGCGGCAGGAGCGCGTGGGGGAACAGCACCACGTTCGGCAGCGGGAACAGGGGCAGCCGGCGCAGCGCCTCCGCGAGCGCAGCGTCGCGCTCCGCGGCGGTCTCCGTATCCCCCTCGAGGTCGGCCACGTCGTCCTCAGCCGAACACGTCGATGGCGGCCCCGGTCAGCGCCGCCGGCGCCTCCGCCGCGAGGTAGAGGACCACGCCCGCGACGTCGGCGGGCGACATGTCGGGTTTGGCGCCGGGCATCCCCACGCGCAGCATGTCGGTGTCGACCGAGCCCGGACAGACGGCGTTGACGGCGATGCCGTCCCCGCGCAGCTCCTCGGCGAGGGCGCGGGTCAAGCCGACGACGCCGTGCTTGGCGGCGCAGTACGCGGTGAGCTCGGCGGTCCCCTGCCGCCCGGAGATCGACGCCACGTTCACGATCCGTCCGCTGCGCCGGGCGCGCATCGCGGGCAGGAACGCGCGCGTGACCAGGAACGACCCGGTCAGGTTCGAGCCCAGGACGGCGTCCCAGGTCTCGAGCGAGGTCGCCTCCAGGCGGCCGCGGGCGGCGACGCCAGCGTTGTTGACGAGCACGTCGGGCGGGCCGAGGCGGCGGAGCACGTCCTCGGCGAAGCGGGCCACGTCGTCGGCGCGCGCGACGTCGCAAGCCACGACGTCGCCGGCGGCGTGACGGGCGCAGCCCGCGACGCGCGCGCCGGCCTCGACGAGCGCGGCGGCGACGGCCCGCCCGATGCCGCGCGAGGCGCCGGTCACGACGGCCACCTTGCCCGCGAGGGGGGCGGTCACCGCGACCGCCCGCCCAGGTTCGCGGCCTCGAGCAGCCGCGCCTTGAGGTCTGGCCGCTCGCGCATCTCGCCCACGAAGGCGCTGGTGACGACGCCCGACCGATCGTGCTTCTCGCCCGGCAGCGCCAGGCAGAGCTGCTCGGCCTCGATGACGCAGCCGGCGCCGCGCGCGCCGAGGTGGCGGTGGAGCGCGGCCGCGATCTGGTGCGTGGCCCGCTCCTGCAGCGTGAGGCGCTTGGTGAAGCAGTCGACCAGCTCCGCGAGCCGCCCGAAGCCGACCAGCTTCCCCTGCGGCAGGTAGGCCACGTGCGCGACACCGCTGTACGGGAGCAGGTGGTGGGGGCACATCGCATGAAAGCGTAGCCCGCCCACGACGACGACGTCGGGATCGGCCTCCCCCACCACCGGATCGCCGAGGATCTTCGCCGGGTCCATCGCGTAACCGGCGAGGAACTCCGACTCCCAGAGTCGCGCCACCCGCTCCGGGGTCTCCCCGAGATCAGGGTCCCGCTTGGGATCGAGCCCCGCGGCCCGGAGGAGCGCATCGAACGCGGCGCGCAGCGGCTCGACGCGGGACAAGGGGGCTCCTAGTCCGCGGGCTGCGGCGCGCGCTCGACGTCCTCGTCGACGGGGCGCCGCCCAGCGAACCCGCTGTCGACGGGGTGCCAGAACCCGAGCTTCTTCTCGCCGAGCCGCCAGCAGAGCAGGATCTCCTCGCCGCCGCGCCGGCCCGGGAAGTCGACCAGCCCGGTCTCGACGTCCTTGACCTCGCCGCCGAGGTCGCGCACCCGCTCGATCTCGTCGGCCAGCGCCTCGTAGAACCCGCGGAACACCGCCTTCGCCCGCCGGATCTCCGGCGGCCCGTCGTCGCTCTCGAGCAGCTCCTCGCGGCTCATGCGCACGCCGGCCCGTTCGAGCTGCGCCTCGATGCCGCGCAGCCCGGCGCGGATCTGCAGCACGTGGACGAAGATGCGCTCGAGCGCCGGAATCAGCGCCTCGACATCGCCGACCGAAAAGTGCCCCCTCGGCATGCGGCTAACTTAGCCGATCGGCCGCTCGGGAGCGAGCGCGGGCGCATTGCGAGCCTGGAAGACCGCTCCGCCTGCGGCCAGGAACCCGCCGACCGCCACGACCCACCCGAGCCACGTCGGAATGTGTTGCAGCTCCGGCGGCGGGTGGAAGATCGCCTTCATCACGCCGACCATCAGGAGCCCGGCGATCACCAACCCGCCCAAGATCTTCAGGGCAACGTGCTGCTCGCTGGAGCGCTTCGCCCTCGCTTCGGCATCGGCGATGGCGGCCGCTGCCCGCTCGGGACCGAGCTCCCCCTCGCGCAGCTTCCCGAGCCACAGGGCCAGCTGCACGCCCACGATGACGGCGACGATAGCCAGCTGCACGCCCGTCCACGCCGAGCCGCTGGTGAGCCCGAAGCGGTGGAGCTTCCAATCCGCCAGCGCCCGCACCGGCCCGGTTCGGGTCAACATCCCGAACAGCATCGGACCGGCGAGACCGAGGGCGATGGCCATCCTCTGCCGGTAGGGCACCAGCAACGCGCGTTTGCCCCGCGCGCCCCTCAGCGTGGCCATGTTGACGACCTTCAAGACCGCGACCACGGCCATGGTCACCGGCACCTCCAGGTCCCCCCGCACCGCCTCATTTTACCGCCACCGCGCCCGGCTCGCGATGGGGGCCCCGATCAGGGCTTCTTGCTCGCCGCGTCAGATGCCGCCAGCGGCGACGGGTAGACAGGCGGCTTGCGGTGCTTGCCGATCTGCCGGCGGACGTCCACGTCGGAGAGCAGCAGCGAGGGCGCGATCACCGTCGACGGGACGCCGGAGAAGCCGCCGCCGCCGTCGAGGTAGTTGTAGACGACCGGATCGGCGCCGGTGGCGGTCACGTCTTTCAGTGACCGCGGCAGGAGGTTCTCGAGGGACAGGCCCCGGACCAGCGTCTCCTTGCCGTGCGAGACCCGGTAGACGACCAGCGGGTGGATCGGCGGCGGGCCGTGGCCGCTGCCGCCGAAGCTGAGCAGCGCGGCGAGGTCGTCGGCCTCGCTGCCGGGGAGCGAGCCGTCGTCGAGCAGGCGGACGACGTAGGTGGTGACGCCGCCCCCCTTGGCGATCTTGTCGAGCTCGGCGAGCAGCGCCGGGCGCGATACGCCGTGGCCACCGGTGACGACGAGCGTGCCGACGTGAGCCCGCGGCCCCGCGAACCGCGGCGCGCGGGCGTGGCCGTTCGAGTGCTCGATCTCCTTGCGCGGCGTGCGCGACATCAGCAGGGCCTTGAGCACCCCCTTCTCGATCAGCGCCACGCGGTGGGCCGGCACGCCTTCGTCGTCGACGCGGTAGGCGCCGTAGAGCGGCGTCTTCCCCGGCCCGACCTCGAGCAACGGATCGTCCGTCGCGGCGAGCAGCGGCGCGGCGACCTTCTGGCCGAGCTTGCTGGCCAGCGCGCTCTGCTGGCCCCCCTCGTCGCTGCCGGCGGAGGCGGTCTTGGGCGGCGGCGTCCCCGCCAGCTGATCGCCGAGGAGGATGCGGACGATCTGCGGCGCGGCCAGCCCCTCGAACAACACGGCCCCCGCGCCGGAGGTGGCCACCGGCGCCGATCGCATGGCCACGAGCTCGTGGGCCATCGCCCGCACCGCCTTGTCCATCTCGGCGGCGGGCGGGAGGCCGGCCACATCGAACGCCGTGAAGGGGACGAAGCTGCGCAGCTTCATGCCGTCGTCGGCCTGCGTGTCGGCGACGACGTCGATGCGCACGGTCTTCTTGTGGTCGTCGACCCAGCTGCCGTCGCTCGCCGCGAACCGCCGGCGGACGACCACCAGGCTCCCCGTCACGTGCGAGGCGTAGATCTGCGGGAACTCGGCCAGCAGCGCCGACAGGCGCCGCACCGGCTCGCGCAGGCTCTCGGGGTCGAGGGGCGATCCCGAGAACGGGACCTCGACGTGGGCCGCCGGCTCCTTGGAGAAGTCGCCGACCGCGTCGTCCTCCTCGGCGCTCGCCTGCCCCGCCGCCGCCGCCCGCTTGCGCGCCAGCGTCTCGATCGAGCTCTTGTAAGCCTCGTCGGTCCGGAGCCAGAGCTCCCGCCGGAGCGCCGCATAGTCGTCCTCGAGCGGGATGGTCTCGACGCGCGGCCCGCCTTCGAAGTTGGTGTTGTCGAAGCTCGGGTCGCCGACCCGGACGTCGGTCCGCAGCAGGCGGCCGCGGTAGGCGTGCGCCGCCGTGAGCGCGCCCAGCGTGGCGCCGACCGTCGCCTGATCGAAGTCGGAGATGGTGTACGCGACGTAGTACGGGCGCGGCTCGTCGCCGAGGTGCAGCTCGGCCATCGACCGCGCCAGCTCGTCGAGCATCGCCTTCTGGACCGACTCGGCGCTCGTGCGCGCGCGCGGCGGCGGCGCCGTGCCGGGGTTGGCGCCGGCAATCCCAGGCAGCGACGCGCAGAGGCCGCAGAGCAGCAACCCACGCGGCGACAGAGCGCTCACGGCCGCGCCTTCCCCGGCGGGACGGGGACCGGCGCCAGCGCCGGAGCGGGCAGCACGGGCGGCTTGTCGCTCCCCTTGTCGCGCCGCTCGACCTCGATCTGCTGGACGAGCAGGCTCGGGCTCGTCGCCGACACGGGGACGAAGCCGGACTCGGCGCCGCAGTAGCCGTTGAACGTCTGGTAGTCGTCGCCGGCGGCCATGATCTTCGACAGCGACGCGAGCGGCGTGCCGACCAGGTCGACGCCGCGCACGAGCTCGTCGGGGCGCCCGTCGACCCAGACGCGATAAACCAGAATCGGCAGCACCTTGAACGCCTGCGGCCCGCCGCGCGCCGTGTTGGTGAAGCCGCCTGAGATGTCCCGGAACGAGAGGCCGTAGAGCTTCCCCTGCCGGTGGGCCTCGTCGCGCAGCATCTGCCGCAGCTGGGCCACCGGCACCACCAGCTTCGGCTCGACGACCAGGTTCCCCTGGCGCGAGACGATCGTCCGCCCCTCCTGCCGGCGGCCGTGGCCGTTGGATTCGGAGAACCCGCGCGTCGGCGACCGGCTCAAGAGGAAGCCCTTCAGGATACCGTCGCCGACCAGCGGCGCGCGCTGCGCCTGCACCCCTTCGTCGTCGAAGCGGTAGAAGCCGTTGAGGTCGACGCCGCCGAGCTGGGCCAGGGTCGGATCGTCGAAGACGGAGATGAACGACGGCATGATCGGCTCGCCCACCTTCTTGGCGAACGTCTGCCCCTCCTCCTCGTTCTTCTGCCGGTGCCCCTCGACGCGGTGGCCGAAGATCTCGTGGAAGAACACCCCCGCCGCCTTCCCCTCGAGGATGGCCGGGCCGATGTAGGGATCGGCGGGCGGCGCCTTGCGCAGCGCCTTGAGGTCGGTGATCACCGCGTCGGTCGCCTTCTCCATGGCCTCCATGGCGCCGAGGCCGCCGACCGACGAGGCGTCGAAGCTCTCGAAGCGGTCGAGCTCCATGCCGTCGTCGGCGCGCGAGTTCGCCTCGATGAAGACGCGCACCAGGTCGCCGCCGGTCTGCACCACGGTCCCCTCGGAGTTGACCAGCCACTTGGTGAGCCCGGTGGCCTGGAAGGTGACCGCCGAGTCCTCGATCTCGGCCTGGCCCCGGAAGCGCGCGGACAGCGCCCGGACCCGCTCCTCCCAGGTCGGCATGTCGACCTTGATGGCGGCCGCCGGCCCGAGGTAGGTGACGGGCTTCTCGCGCGAGAAGTCGTCGGAGGGGTCCTCCTCCGCCACCTTCAACGTCCGCTGGGTGCGAATCTTCACCAGCCGCTCGGCCGCCTCGGCGTAGCGGCGGTCGGTCTCGCGCCAGGCGACCGCGCGCAGCGGCGCCGCGTCGTCGGACAGCGGCAGCGCGACCGGGTGGCCTCCGATCGTCGACGCGAAGTCGAAGTCGTTCGAGCGAATGGCGTGCGTGGAGTCGAGCTTGTAGTCGCCCACGCGCACGTCGACGTCCAGCGTCCGCGCCCGGCGGGTCGACGACTGCACGAGGGCGCCGTAGCTCGCGGAGACGGTGATCTCGTCCCGGTCGTGCACCTCGTAGGCGATGAAGTACGGCGCCGGCTTCCCCTTCGCGCCGAGCTCGCGCATCCCGCGGCCGAGCTCCTCCTCGAGGGCGGTGAGGCCGGCCGGCTTCGGCAGCCCGCCGCCCGACGTCGGCTCCACGCGCGTCGACTGCGGCGGGCTCCCCGGCGCGCCGGGCGCGCCCGGCGCCGCGCCGGCCATCTGCGGGTGAGCGCCGGTCGGGGCACACCCCGAGGCGGTGGCGAGCGGGGCGGCCCCGAGGGCGACCCGGATCGCGACAGCGACCGCACGACGAGGAAGGGGCAAGGGGAGACTCGCGTATAGCATAACGGCGAGCGGCTCTGGGCGGTTGGCCTTGTGTTAACTTTCGTCGCGCATGTCCAACAGCCTCACCCCCCGCAAACGCGTCGAGGTCGCACGGGTCGACGAGTGCGAGACCCTGGATGAGGTGTTCATGCGCTGCCTGCCGGCGTTCGGCGGCGCGTACCTCCGGCGTCTCTACACCATCCTCGACCGCGCCATCGGGGCCGGCTGTCCGCTCACCCTCGCCATCGCCGGTCCGATCACCGTCTCCGGGCAGCACCAGGCCTGGCTGATGCCGCTGCTCGAGACCGGCTGGGTCGCGTACCTCAGCACGACCGACGCCGTCTGCTACCACGACGGCCACCGGGCGCTCGACCCGAAGGGGCCGATCTTCGAGGTGCCGATCTTCACCGACGACGGCGCGCTCCGCGACGAGAAGGTCATCCGGGTCACCGACATGGCGTTCGACGAGCAGATCCTGTTCGACCAGGACCACTTCGTGACCGCCTGCCTCACGCGCCCCGAGTTCCAGAAGAAGATGACGGGCACGGAGCTCCGCTACCTGCTGGGCGGGATCTACGGACAGCAGGAGCGCAAGCAGGGGGTCAAGGCCGGCCTGCTCTCGCTCTGCCACGACCTCGCGATCCCGATCCTCGTCGGCGCGCCCGCCGACGGCAGCCTGTTCCTCAACTCGATGAAGCTCTGGGCCATGCGGCAGGCCGGGATCATCGACGCCTACGCCTTCGAGCTCGATCTGCACGCCGAGGTGCTGGAGTCCTGCGCCTACCACCACTGGGGGCTGTTCCAGGCGGTGAGCCGCAGCCTCGCGACGCTCATCCTCGGCGGCGGCGTCCCCAAGAACTACAACCTCCAGCCCGAGCCCGCGCTGAGCCAGGTGCTCGGCCTCTCCGACATCTCGGGCTACAAGTTCGACGTCCAGATCGTGAGCGCGCCCATCACCGAGGGCTCGCTGTCGTCCTGCCCGCCCGCCGAGGCGGTGACCTGGGGCAAGGTCGACCCCGACGGCTACACCGAGCACACCGAGAGCCTGCAGGGCGACTACTCGATGATCATGCCGTTCGTCGTCAAGGCGCTGCTCGACAACCGCGCCCGCTACGCGCGCCAGGCCGCGGAGCTCGGCGAGGAGGCGCTCTACGCGCGCTCGCCGCAGGCGCGCGGCTATCTGCGCCCCAAGGCGGGCTACAGACTGTTCGAGAAGCGCGGCGAGCTCACGGGGACGTTGCTCGACAAGCTGCGCACCAACCGCGAGTGGCTGCTGCGCACCTTGCGCTACCCGCTCTGACCGGCGACGGCGCGAAGCCGCTTTGCGCCGCTGCCGGATGGTGGTATTCAGCGGCCCATGGACGCTCTATTCAGTCTCGCCACGGCGGCGATCATCATCCGGTGGGCGCACGTGATCTTCGGGATCATCTGGATCGGCCACCTATACTTCTTCAACCTGGTCAACGTCCCCTTCCAGGGCGGCCTCGACAAGGAGCTCAAGCCGAAGGTCAACCCGGCGCTGCTCCTGCGCGCGTTCTGGTGGTTCCGCTGGGGCGCGATGTACACGCTCATCTTCGGGCTGGTGCTGTTCTTCTGGCACTACATCGGGCCCGAGCACCTCATTCGCGACCAAGAAGGGAACATGTCGGGCCGCGGGATGTGGATCGAGTTCGGGATGCTGCTCGGCATCATCATGTGGTTCAACGTCTGGTTCGTGATCTGGCCGCGGCAGAAGAAGATCCTCGGCGGCATGATCTCGGGCACGCCGCCCGCCGACGGGCCCAAGCTGGCGGCCACCGCCGGCAAGGCCTCGCGCTTCAACACCTACGCCTCGGGCCCGATGCTCTACGGCATGCTCGCGGCGCCGCACTTCTCGATCATGAGCGGCCCGGTGCTGGTGGTCGTGAGCCTCATCGGCCTCGGCTTCTGGTTCGGGATGATCAAGCGCTCGTTCAAGGTCAAGACCACGGTGTAACAAGTTGACGGGGCGGTCGCGCGCAGCGCGAGATTGACG
>Ga0318553_10000209_pt1 | contig 16981 bp, 9 predicted proteins | sample GRESIP082b2f21_FD_203686 | JGI IMG/M metagenome (GOLD analysis project Ga0318553, IMG submission 203686) | Tropical soil microbial communities from Luquillo Experimental Forest, Puerto Rico - GRE.SIPMG.082b2f21 | ecosystem: Environmental > Terrestrial > Soil > Tropical forest > Bulk soil...
CGACTGGGGCAGCATTCCCCAGGCCAAGGACGCCGGGCTCCCGAACGTGAACAAGGTCACCCTCGGCTATCGGTTCTAGATGACGGCGCGGCGTGGCGCAGCGGGCGGGCGGTACGCGCGCCGCTTCGCGATCCGCGCCACGATCAACAGCGACCGGGACCACGACGAAACCGTCCGCGGCGGGACGGCCTGAGATCCCCGATTGAAGTCTGCTGAATCGCTCCTACGCTGTCGCTCGATCGCCATCGCTCTGATTGGAGTCCTCGCCGCCCCCGGCGCCGCGTCGCCCGGGGCGCTGCTGCGCGTGAAACCGGTGGTCCCGCCGGGCGGGCCCCCGCGCCTCGGGGCTCATCCGCCGGCCGTGATGTCGCCCGCCCAGGCGGCGATTCAGAGCCAGCGACTGCAGCGCTGGCGCGCGATTCGTGACGTGGTCGCCCCCCCGGGCGTCGATCGCTCGCTCCGGGCGGCGCGGCGGCCCGGCGCCCCGCCGGCGCCGGCGGCCCGCGATCCGCGCCACGCGAAGCCGGGCCGGATCGACGCGCCGCCGATCCCGGTGCGCGTGGCCTTCATCCGCATCGACTTCGCCAGCGACCGGGGCGGCGACAAGTCGAGCGGCGACGGGAAGTTCATCCTCGATCCCGCCGACACGGTCGACGACCCGGTCGACCGCCCGCCCCACAACCGCGCCTTCTACCAGTCCCACCTCGAGGCGCTGAGCCGCTTCTACACCGCGCAGTCGTACGGCCGGGTGCTGATCAGCGGCGACGTGTGGCCGCGCGATCCGAACGGCGCCTACTCGGTGAGCGACATGGCGGACTTCGGGCCGTGGGCGTTCTCGCGCAACATCGCCCCGCAGGCCATCCACATGTTCCGCACCTTCGCCTTCGCCGCCGATTCCCAGGCGATCGTGCGCGGCGATCCCATCCCCTGGTCGCAGTACGACCGCGTCTACTTCATCCACGCCGGCAGCGATCTCCAGAACGACATCCGCCAGGACAGCCCGGAGGACGTCCCGACGTTCACGATGTTCGTGGCCGACAGCGACCGGGTGTTCTTCAAGGACGGCGTGGTCGACACCACGCTCCACGGCTGCGATCCGGGCGATCCCAACACCCCGTGCTACTCGCTCGACCGTTGCACCTTCCTGCCCGAGACCATCAACCAGGACGGCTACTACGGCACCATCAACGGCGTCACCGCCCACGAGAGCGGGCACCTGATCTTCGGGTTCGACGACGTCTACAACATCGAGACCGGGTTTCCGGTGGTGGGGGAGTGGAGCCTGATGGACAGCGGCAACCTGGTGGGCTCGCAGGTGCTGCAACCCGACGGTTCGATCATCTTCGCCACTGGGCTGCTGCCGCCGAGCGTCGATCCGTTCCAGCGCTTCCTGGTCGGCGACGCGCTGAGCTTCCCGGAGGCGAGCGTCGGCGACACCATGACGTTCCTCGACGGCGAGCGCCATCCCGACATGAAGAGCGTGACGCTGTCGAGCGACGAGTTCCTGCTGCTCGAGAACCGCTATCAGCTGCCGGCGGACGTGGTCCAGATCGAGACCGACCCGGTGACCCACGTCATCCTGAGCCCGCGTCCCGACAGCCTGCTCTACGACGCGCTGCTGCCCGGGGACGGGATGCTGGTGTGGCACATCGACACCAGCGTGCTGCCGTTCGTAGGCTCGCTGCGCATCAACCCGGACTACGGCTTCAACACCAACCCGCAACGGCCCGGGATCTCGATCATCGAGGCCGACGGGCTCGGCGACCTCGGCGACCCGGGCTCGGTCGGGATCCTGGGCTGGCCCTCCGACCCCTGGTTCCACACCAACAACCCGGTGCTGTCGGACACCACGATGCCGAACCTGATTCCCCACATCGGCACGCGACCCCACTACCAGCTCTCGTTCCTCGGCGATCCCGACTCGGTCATGCTGGTGAGCGCGCAGCGCGCCTGGCTCAAGCCCGGCTGGCCGATCGCGGGGGATTTCCCGCCCGGCGGGCCGCGATTGCTGGCGGTCGATGCCGACGGGGATCGCAACCTCGAGGTGTGCTGGGCCGGCGGCGCGAGCCAGGTGTTCGTCGCCGGGCAGCTGGTGACCAACCCCGACAGCGCGGCGCTGTTCGCGTTCCGCTTCGACGGCCGGCCGATGAATCCGCTCAGCACCTCGTTCGCGAACCTCGACCAGATCAGCATCCGCCAGCGCAACCGCGCCGAAGGCCGACCGCGCCCGCTCATGGCGGCGCTGGCGCTCAACGATCCGGGGGGAGGGCTGGGACCGGCGCGCGGTCCGTGCTGGTTCGCGGTCTCGACCTACGCCGCGGGCCCCGACACCGCGAGCGCGGGCGGCCGCGTGTGGCTGGTCGACACCCTGGGCGAGTCGCGGCCCGGCTGGCCGGCGCTCCTGCCCTCGATCGTCACCACGCCGCCGGTCATCTTCGGCAGCTATCCCAACAGCGCGGTGTTCGTGGGCTGCGCCGACGGCAAGGTCTACGCGCTGGGGCTCGATGGCCGCCTCTATGCGGGGCTCGCGCCGCAGGGAACGCTGACCGGCGGTGTCCGTGGCCGGCTGGCGGTGACCGGGAACATCGCCGGCGCCGGGCTCATGGACGTGTGGGTGGCGGCCGGCGCTCAGAACGGCGATGTCGCGGCGCTCCACTTCGTCGCCGGCGCGGGGCCCGGGGCCCGCGGTGGCGCGGCGCGCAGCGCGGCGACGCCCACACCCTGGCAACGCAGCGTCGGGCCGCCCGGCTGGGCGCCCGATTTCCTGTGGATCAACTTCGACGGCGCGGGCGGCGCCTCCGGCCGCGCGCCCACCTGCGCTTCGGGCGGGCCGGCGCTGGTGGTGCGCGACGGCGACCGGCTGTGGGCGTTCTGCGATCAGGGGGCGTCGATCCCCGGCTGGGGACGGAGCGCGGGCGATACGCTGGTCGACGCGCTGGCCGCCGGCGATCCCGACGGCGACGGCTTCCCCGAGGTCTTCACCCAGACCATCCACTCGCGGCTCGCGTACTGGAACGTCACCGGCGCACCCACGCCCGGCTGGCCTCGCGCCGGCACCCCGGAGGACCTGCGCACCGCCAGCCCGCCGCTCGCGCTCGACGTCGAGGGCAACGGGCGCAGCGATCTGGTGGGCCTGAACGGCAGCGGCATCTTGGCTGCGTTCGACGGCGGCGGCGGCAGTCCCGCGGGCTGGCCGCTCGCCACCGGGGCGGGCGCCGCCGGGGACGTGGTCGCGGCGGACCTCGATCGCGACGGCTCGCTCGACGTCGTGGCCCCGGACCGCTTCGGACGGCTCTACGCCTACAGCCTGCCGGTCTCGGGCGGCACCCCGCTCGCGACCTCGTGGGCCATGGTGGGCGGGGATGTGGGGCGCAGCTCCTCGCTGCCCGTCTCGCGCACCACCAGCGCCCCGGCTCCGGCCACGGGACCGCTGGTCTCCGGCTCGCTCAAGGCCTACCCCAATCCGGCGCGGCGCTCGCCGGTGTCGTTCGCGTATCAACTTAGCGAGCCCGCCGAGGTCGATTTCCGCATCGTCGACAGCTCGGGTCACGAGGTGGCGACGTTCTCGCGGTCGGGGCTGCAGGCGGACAATCTGGTGGTGTGGGATCCGGGCCGGCTGCCGGCCGGGCTCTACGTCGCGCAGCTGCGCTTCCACAGCGCCCACGGCGATCAGCGCCAGAGCATGCCGGTGGGGGTGCTGCGATGAGCCGCGGGGCGCTGCTGGCCGCGGCCCTGCTGCTCGCGCCGCCCGCGCTCGTGCGCGCCGCGGTGCCGGAGCACTCGGCGCTGGCCCCGGTCATCGTGGTGCCGGAGCCCGGGGTGGAGAAGCCGGAGCTGATCCTCGCCCAGCGCACCATCGAGCGCAGCTGGGGTCCTCCCGAGAGCGCGCCGCCGCCGGTTCCGGAGCCCGGCGTGCTGTCCGAGGGCGCGGCGTTCGCGATGTCCGGGATCATGCCGGGGGCCGGCCAGGCCTACGTCGGCGAGCCGAGCGCGATCTGGTTCGCGCTGGTCGAGGTCGCCGGCTGGACCTCGCACTATCTGTTCAATCGCGACGCCAGCCGCCAGAGTGATCACGCCGCCCAGTTCGCCGGCGCCCCGAGCGACTCGACCAGCGGCTGGTCGATCGCGCGCTGGGAGAGCGCCGCGCCGGGGCGCGATCCGAGCAAGGTCGAGGCGCTCTACGCCGGCGACCGCGACGCCTACTACACCGTGATCGCGAAGGATCCCACCTACCTCGACGGCTGGGCCGGCCCCGATCCCAACACGACGCGCGCCGACTTCCAGCACCTGCGCGACCTGTCGGACGCCAGCAGCCAGCGCGCCCGCGCCGCCCAGAGCTTCATCTGGATCAACCACATCGTTTCGGCGTTCGACGCCCTGCGGGCCGCCCGTCTCCACAACCTGACCATCCGCCGCAATCTCGATCTCCATCTCAAGAGCTCCTGGCACGGCAACGGTCCGACGGTGGTCGCGACGCTGGAGCGGCGCTTCTGATGCGCCGGGCGCCCGTGCTGCTCGGTGCGCTGGCCCTGCTCGCCGCGACCGGCGCCGCCGCGGCGCCGGGTGTGGGGCCCACCGGCTTCGAGATCGCCGCGCCCGCGTCGCCCGCGCGGGTCGCGCCGGCCGATGGTCCGGTCGCCTCCCTGTTCCACCACCAGAGCGCCAGTCCCGCCGACTCCGCGGCCGCGGCGCGCGCCGACAGCGTGAAGCGCGCCGAGAACGCCGGCGAGCCGGCGCTCAACGCCGAGCGCGCCCAGGCCGTGCTGCGCTCGCTCACCGTTCCGGGCTGGGGCCAGGCGACGCTCGGCCACAACACCTCGGCCACCGTGTTCGCGCTGGTCGAGGCCGGGATCTGGACCTCCTACGCCGCGTTCCGCATCCAGGAGACGATGCGCACCAGCTCGTACGTGAACACCGCCCAGATCTTCGCCGGCATCGACGTCAGCCATCGGGACGACGACTTCCGGCACATCGTCGGGGCCTACAGCAGCAGCGCCGAGTACAACCAGCTGGTGGTGGCGCGCGACGCCGCGAGTCTCTACCTGTCGGACCCCAGCCACCTCGACTACGCCGCCTATCACGCCTACATCGCCGCCCATCAGCTGCAGGGCGCCGACAGCTGGGCCTGGGCCGGCCCGGCCAGCCAGGAGGTCTACCTGGGGCAGCGGAAGAACGCGGAACGCGCCGCGCTGCGCGCCAACACCGCGCTGGCGCTGGCGTTGATCAACCGGCTGGTGAGCGTGCTCCACGTCACGCGCCTGCACGGGCCCGCGACCAGCAGTCGCCTGAACCTCGACATCGCGCCGGATCCGGGGAAGGATCCCATGGCCTTCCGGATCGGAGTCCGCACGCGCTTCTGACGCGGCGGAGGTCTCGAAGCCGTGCCCATCATCCCGCTCCTCGTCACGCTCCTCGCCGCCGCCGCGGCGGCCGACTCGGGCGTGATCGCGCCGGTGGATCCGTCGGTGCTCGCCACGCCGCCCGCCGCGGCGCCGGGTGACAGCCTGCCGCTGCGGCTCAAGCGCACCGCGGTGGTGGTCTCGGGGGGCGCGCCGGATCAGCGGCTTATCGAGCCGGCCGGGATCGCCGCCGACGCTTTCGGACGCATCGTGGTCACCGACGCCAGCCTTCACCGCCTGCAGCGCTACGACGCGCGCGGGGTGTGGATCGACGGCGCCGGCACGCTGGGGAGCGATCCCGGACAGTTCCGCCGCCCTGGCTCGGTCGCGGCGCTCGGCAACTTCGGGGTCGCGGTGCTCGACCGCGAGAACAAGCGGGTGGTGTCCTATGACCTGCACGGCCGCCTGGTCGGCACGCTGATCGATCTCGCCGAACCCACGCTGCTCGATCAGCTGGGCTACATCGATCCGGTGGCGATGGCCGCGGATCGCGGCGGCGCCGTGTACGTGGCCGACGCCGACCACGACCGGCTGCTGGCGTTCGACTTCGCCGGCCGCTATCAGCGCGCGATCGGCGGCTACGGGGAGAGCGCCGGCTCGTTCCGCAGCCTGAGCGGGGTCGCGGCGGCCCCGCGTGGCGAGCTGGTGACCAGCGATCGCGCCCACGCGCGACTGCAGCGTCTCGACGCCGGCGGGCGCGTGCTGGGGAGCTGGCCGCTCAAGGTGAGCCCGGGGCGGGGCGCGATCGCGGTGGCGGTGGACGACTCGGGCCGCATCGCGGTCGCGGACGAGGATGGCGGGCGGCTGTGGGTGTTCGACACCGCGGGCCGGCTGCTGGCCGTCGCGACCGACGCCGACGGGCCGCGCGCGCTGGCCTTCGCGCCCGACGGGACGCTGCTCCTGGCCGACGCCCGGACCGGGTGCGTGAGTCGCTGGACGCTGGCGCGCTCCGGCGCCACGCCGGGAGGCTGATCCTGCCCGCGCGCGCCCGGCGACCGGGCCCCGGGATCTGGCTCGCGATCGCGCTGATCGCGGCCCCGGCGCGGGCCGTCACCGTCGACGATCCGGCCTGCGAGCCGAGCTGGGTGGTGGTCCAGCACGATACGCCCGTCTACCGCCTGCCGTACGGGTTCCTCGCCGCCGGCACCGACACCGTGCGGCTCCACGGCCAGATCCTCAAGCGCGACGCCGACTATCAGCTCGATGCGCTGCGCGGCGAGCTGCGCCTGCTGCGCGTGGTGCCGGCCGGCGACACGCTCGAGGTGCGGGCGTGCCGGCTGCTGGCGCCGCCGCCCACCGACGTCCGGGTCATGTCCTACCAGCCGCGGGGCGCGGACCCCCCCGACAGCGCGAAGGGCGACGCGGGCGGCGTGGCGGCGCGACCCGCCACCGCGCACGACCCCGCCGCGCCGGCGAGCGGAGCCTCGCTGGTGGTGAGCGGCAACAAGACGCTGGCGGTCGACTTCGGCTCCAGCCAGGACGCTACGCTGCGTCAGTCGCTCGACCTCACCGTGGGCGGAACGCTGGCGCCCGGGGTCACGCTCACCGGGGTGCTCTCGGATCGCAACCTGCCGCTCACCACCGCCGGCACCACCCAGGGGCTTCAGTCCTTCGACCGGGTGCTGATCGAGCTCACCGCTCCGCAGGGCAGCGCCGCGCTCGGCGACGTGGCCCTGAGCCTGCAGCACGGCGAGTTCGCGCGCCTCGAGCGCCGGGTGCAGGGAGTGCGCGGCGAGGTCGGGCTCGGCGCGTTCCGCGGCCAGGTCGCGGCCGCCAACGCCCAGGGCGAATACCACCGTCTCGAGTTCTTCGGCATCGACGGCCGCCAGGGACCCTACGAGCTGACCGACGCCGCGGGCGCCACCGCCATCGCGGTGGTGGCGGGCAGCGAGGTGGTGATGGTGGACGGCGTGCGCCTCAGCCGCGGCGAGGGCGCCGACTACTCGATCGACTACGAGCGCGGGCGCATCACGTTCTCGAACAAGCATGCGATCTCGGCCGAGTCGCGGATCACGGTCGATTACCAGTTCACCGCCACCGCCTACCGGCGCAACCTGGCGGCCGCGGCTGGCGGCTGGCAATGGCGCAACGGCTACCTGTTCACCCAGGCGGTGACCGAGAGCGACGATCGCGGGCACCCGCTGGACATCACGCTCAGCGAATCGGACCGCGAGACCCTGGTGATGGCCGGCGATTCGGCGTCGGCCGCGGTGACCGGCGGCGTGACCTATGGCGTGGGCGACTACGACAGCGTGCGGGTCGCCGGGGCGCTGGCCTTCGTCTACGCGGGGCCGGACTCGGGCCACTTCAGCCTCCAGTTCACCCGTGTGACGCCCGGCACCGGCGACTACGCGGACTCGGCGCTGGTGGCCGGTGTCACCATCTACAACTATGCCGGCCCCGGCCACGGCACGTTCAGGATCGGGCGCCAGCTGCCGCTGCCGGAATCCCAGGCGGTGTGGAGCGCGGGCGGCGGGGTGCACGCCGGGCCGCTCGCCCTCGAGGTCGAGGGCGCCGCGTCGCATCACGACCTCAACACCTTCTCGAGCCTCGACGACGGCGGCAACGTCGGGCAGGCCGGGCGCGCGAGCCTGAGCCTCGAGGGCGCCACACCCGGGCCGCTCTTCGCGCGCGCCGGGTTCAGCGTCCAGGCGCGCGCGGTGAGCGAGCGTTTCGCGCCCTTCACCCGCCTCGAGGCGCCGTTCGCGGCCGAGGACTGGGGACTGCCGATCGGCGCCGATCTCGAGCACCAGCAGCGCGTGGTCGCCACCGCGTTCGTGCGCCCGCGCTTCGGCGGACAGCTCAGCGCCGGCGTGGGGCGCCTGCGCACCCCGGGCGGCTTCGAGTCGTCGCGCGGCACCGCCGAATGGACCGAGGACGGCGTGCTCTCGACCCATGCGCTGTGGGAGCACGCCGCCGGCACCCTGAGCGGCAAGCTCCATCCCGACGGCGGGCGCGACCACGAGCGTGGCGATCTGCGCCTGCGCCTGCGCTGGCTCGAGCCCGCCCTGCGCCTCGAGTCCGACGAGCGCCGGGTGCCCAGCGATTCGCTGCTCGACGGCCAGCGCTTCCGCGAGGCCGCCCTCGATCTGCTGAGCCCGCGCGCGCTGGCGTGGCACGCGGCCGCCGGCGCGTCGCGACGCCTGGACCAGCGGTTGAGCGCCGGCGGCGCCTTCGTGGATCACAGCGATTCGCGCACCCTGCGCCTCGGGCTCGACAGTCCGGCGGGCGGCCGTCTGGGCGTGGGGCTGGCGTTCCAGACCCGCGAGGTGACCACGCTCGACGCGCCGGGGCTCGGCCCCGGGGCGGCGGCGCCGCGCGCGCGCAGCGATCTCGGCAGCATCCACCTGCGCGGCGAGGACCGCGGCCGGGGTCTGCGCGGCACCGCCGGCATCGAGCTGACCAGCGAGGGCGACAATCGCAGCCTGCGCACCCTGGTGTTCGTGGGGGCCGGGCACGGCAACTACGACGCGGGCGGCAACTACGTGCCGAACGGGGACTACGACCTGCGCACCACGGTGAGTCCCGATCTCGAGCGCCTGTCGCGCTCCGCCACCAGCGCCCGCGCCGAGTGGACCGCGGTACCGGCACGCTGGGGCGGCACGCGCGCCAGCTTCGACTACGAGACCGAGGCGCGCCGCCGCGGTGATCCTGAGCCCCGCGATCCCATCCTGTCGCCCGGCGCGGCGCTCACCGATCCGCAGCTGGCGCGCGGCGCGGTGCTGCAGCGGCTCGAGACCGAGCTGCTGCCCGAATCCCCGGCCGCGGCGCTGCGGCTGCGGCTCGAGCGCCACGTCACCGCCGATCGCGGCGACCAGAACTACGTCTCGACCCTGGACGAGCGGCTGGCCAGCGCGCGCTGGCGCGGCCGCGGCGGCGCCGCGATCAGTGCCGAGATCGAGGGACGCTGGAGCCAGCGGATCGCGACCCAGACCTTCGCGGCGGCGAGCGGCTACGCGCGCACGCTGCTCGAGCAGGGTACGACCGCGCAGCTCATCGCCACCCCCAGTCCGCGCCTGCGCGCGGTGGCGGCGCTCGACGCCGGCTTCAGCCGCCCCGAAGGGCAGCGGGAATTCACCCGCACCGTGAGCCTCGGCCCCGATCTAGGCGTGGCGCTGGGCGCGCGCGGGCACGCCGACGTGAGCGCGCGGCGCGCGTTCATCTCCGGACCGCCGCCGCTCAGCCTCCTGCCGACCCTCGATCCGGTGGGGGCGCCGACCTGGCTGGTGCGCGCCCGCTTCGACTACCGGGTGCACGAGACCACGACCTTCAGCCTGTCGGCCGACGAGTCGCAGCGCCCCGGCGTGCCGGCCCTGGTCACCGGTCGCGCCGAGCTGAGGGCGTTCTTCTGATGCACGCGATCCCTGCAGGCACGCGGCGCGGGCGCCGTCCGGCGCTGATCGCGATCGGGCTCGCGCTCATGATGGCCGCGATGGCGCAGGCCGCGCCGCGGCTCGACTACCACGGCCAGGTCCTGAGCCCGGGCCAGGTCGAGGGCCTGATGCAGGCGGCGCTGCGCTCGCGCTCGCGCGCCGGAGCGGGCCCCGACTCGGCGACCGTGGCGTCGGCGCTCGCCGCGGTGGTGGAGCGGCTCCAGGACCTCGGCTACCTCGACGCCCGCGCCCGCGCCCGCTGGGACAGCAGCGCCACGCGCATCACGCTCATCGTCGCCGAGGGCGGGCGCGCGCGCTGGAAGGCGGTGCGCATCGCCACCGCGCCGCCCGCGGACTCGGCGCGCTTCGCGCCCCTGCTGTCGCTCGAGCCCGGCGGCTGGGCGTCGCCGCGCGCCGTCACCGAGGCCGTCACCCGCGCGGTGCACGAGCTCGCCGATCACGGCTATCCCTACGCCCAGCTGGGTGTGGGGGGCTGGAGCCGCGAGCCGGACGGGGTGACGCTCACGCTCCAGGGTCAGCTCGGGCCGCTGGTGACGGTGAGCGGGGCGCGCATCGAGGGCCTGCGCGTCACCCGCGAGGCGGTGGCGCAGAAAGCGGTGGGCCGGCTCACCGGACTCCCGTACAATCGCGCCGCCGCCGAGGCGGGCCGCGACCGGCTGGCGCAGCTCGGGCTGTTCCGCAGCGTCACCCTCACCGGGCTCGATGGCGAGGCGGACTGGAGGCGGGCGCGGCTGGTGTACGGCGTCGAGGAGCCGCGCTACAACGAGTTCGAAGGCGTGGTCGGCATGCAGGGCCAGGGCTCGACCGTGGGGCTCGCGCGCGTCGAGCTCGGCAACCTGCTCGGCACCGGACGGGCGCTGGGGCTCAACTGGGAGGACCGCGGGCCGGGGCTCACCGACCTCGGCGCCCACTACGCCGAGCCCCAGGTCCTGGGCACGCCGCTCAGGCTCGACGGCGCGCTCGAGCACCAGGTTCAGGACACGCTGTGGGTGCGCACCAGCTGGGGGGCGCGCGCGCGTCTGCCGATCGGAACCACCCAGCACCTCGAGGCCGGCTACGAAGAGCAGCGCGTGGTGCAGACCCAGACCGACGTGCAGGAGGCGGATCTCCAGAACTCGCTGTTCGCGCTGGAGCGCGACGCGGTCGACCAGCCGGTCGCGACCCGGCGCGGCAGCCGCACGCGCATCGGCGCTTCGCAGACCTTCAAGACCGAGCACCTGCGGCCCGAGGGCACACGCCACTCCCAGGCCAGCGCCGCCGACGTGCGCAGCGAGTGGCACCGGCCGACCGGGATCTCGACCGGCATCATGCTCGAGCTGCGCGCCGCCGGCCGCTTCAGCACCCAGGACGTGCTGCCGCTCTACGAGCGCTACCCGCTGGGCGGCGCGACCTCGCTGCGCGGCTACGACGAGGAGCAGTTCCGTGTCGATCGCTACGGGCTCTCACGCCTCGAGTGGCGCCGCTTCATGGGCGCCGCGGGCCAGCGCGTGTTCCTGTTCTGGGACCACGCCTGGATGGCGACCCGGCTCGCCGCTCCCGGCGGCGGTCTCGCCACCCTGGTCCAGCAGCGCGACGGGGTGGGATTCGGGCTTAGGCTCCAGGCCGCCGGCGGCCTGGTGGGGCTCGACTACGGGCTCGAGCCGGGACGGCCGCCGCTCGAGGGCAAGGTCCATCTGCAGCTCGTCACCACCTTCTGATCCATCGCCACCTTCCGCGCGGGGTCCGGATGTCGCTCGAATCGCGAGTGCGTGAGCTGATGGGTCCGGGCGGCGCGCTGGCGGCGCGCTGGCCCCGCTACGAGCAGCGCGGCGCCCAGCTCGACCTGGCCGGCGACATCGCCGCCACCCTGGAGCGCGGCGGGGTGCTGCTGGCCGAGGCGCCGACCGGGATCGGGAAGTCGCTCGCCTACCTGTTGCCCGGGATCCTCGCCATCCTCGAGCGCGGCGAGCGGGTGGTGGTCGCGACCTGCACGCGCTCGCTCCAGGATCAGCTGGTGGAGCGCGACCTGCCGGCGCTGCTCGCGGCGCTCGGTCTCGAGGTGCGCGCGGCGCGCCTCAAGGGCAAGCAGAACTACCTGTGCCCGCGCTCGCTCGAGCTGGCCGAGGGGCGGGGCGCCGAGGAGACCGAGGTGCTCGAATCGCTGCGGCGCTGGGCGGCGGTCGACGCCGAGGGCGACCTGGATCGCTTCGCGGCCGGCGATGCCGAAGCCTTCCGGCGCGTGCGCGGCCGGGTGGCGACCGACCCCAACGCCTGCACCATCACGACCTGCGGGCGCGGCGCCGAGTGCTTCTGGGTGCGGGCGCGGCGTCAGGCCGGGGCGGCGCGGCTCCTGATCGTGAACCACGCGCTGCTTGCGCTGTCGGGCGAAGTCGACGGGCTGCTGCCCGAGTTCGATCTGCTGGTCGTCGACGAGGCCCACCGCCTCGAGGCGGTGCTGCTGTCGCAGCTCGAGCGCAGCGTCTCGCGCCATCGCATCGAGGAGACGCTGCGCATGGTGGGGAGCGGGCGTGAGGCCCGCGAGCGGGGCGGCGCCGCGCGCGCCGCGGCCGGGCGCGCGGGCGGGCTGCTGGCGCGGGTGCGGCGTTACGCCCTGCCGCTGTTCGAGCTCGAGCACGCCGGGGCCCTGGCCACCGGGCTCGAAGCGCTCGGGGCGCGGGTCGGCGAGACCCGCGCGGACGCCGAGCGCCTGTTCGCCGCGCTCGAGCCCGCGCCCGAGGGGGAGCGGGCGCCCCACTACGGGACGCGGCGGCGCTATCGCTCGGCGTCCGAACTGCTGGGCCGCGACCTCGGACCCCTCGAGACGGTGCTCGCGCACTGCGCGGTGTTCGCGCGCGAGCTCCATCGGCTCGCCGAGCGCGTCGGCGACGTAGCGGCGACCGGAGCGCGGCCGGCGGCCGAGGAGCTGGCGGCCGAGCTCGACGAGGTGGCGGGGCGCTTCGCCGGGCTCGAGCACGATCTCGGCGACCTGGCCGAGGCGGAGGACCGCGAGTGGGTCTACTGGCGGAGCGCCGGCCCGCCGGGCCGCCCCGGCAGCCGGGGCGTCGAGCTCCACGGCGCGCCGATCACGGTGGGCGGGCACGCGCGGCGCCTGGTCCTGGAGCGCGCCCGCGCCGCGGTGCTGACCTCGGCGACGCTGTCCTCGGGCGGCGACTTCTCGTTCCTCGCCGAGCGTCTGGGGCTGGGGGAGGAGCGCGGCGTGCCCTACGCGACCGTGAGCGTCCCGTCGCCGTTCCCGCTCGAGCGCCAGATGCGGGTCTATGTCTACGACGGCGGCGGCGACGAGGCCGAGGCGGTGGCGACGGTGGTGGCGGCGCTGCAGCACGCCTGCGGGCGCAACCAGCTGGTGCTGCTCACCGCCCATGAGCGTCTGCGGCGCGCGCGCGAGCGGCTGCTGGCGCGGCTGCCCGGCGACGCCGTGCTGCTGGCCCAGGAGTGGGACGGCGCCGCGGTCGTGGTGTCGGAGCGCTTCCGCGCGGCGCGCGGGGCGGTCTTGCTCGGAGTGCAGAGCTTGTGGGAAGGTGTGGACTTCCCGGGCGAGTCCCTGGAGATCCTGGTGGTGGCGAAGCTGCCCTTCTCGGTGCCGGACGACCCGCTGGTCGAGGCGCGCGGCGAGCGTCTGCGCGATCGTGGTCTCGAGCCGTTCCAGCACGATGCGGTGCCCGAGGCGGTGCTGCGATTCCGACAGGGAGTGGGTCGCTTGATCCGTCGATCCGACGACCGTGGCGTTCTGGTGGTGTGTGATCCGCGTCTGCTCGCGGCCTCCTACCGCCGCCCGTTCCTCGCGGCGCTGCCGGTGAGCCCGCGGCGCCACGACGACGCGGAGGCGCTGGCCCGCGATGCCGCGGCGTTCCTGAGCGCCACGCCCGCAGGCGTGGCGGAGCGGGCGTGATCCAGCTCGGCGACGCGCCGCTGACCCTGGCCGAGATCGAGCGCGTGGTGCGCGAGCGCGCGCCGGTCACGGTGGGCGCGGCGGCGCGGGCGCGCATGACCCGATCGCGCGGCGTGATCGAGCGGGCGGTGCGCGACGGCCGGGTGGTGTACGGCGTGACCACCGGCTTCGGCGAGCTCAAGGACCGCCACATTCCCGCCGCCGAGGTGCGCGAGCTGCAGGTCAATCTCCTGCGCTCGCACCGCGCCGGCGTGGGCCGCTTCGCCACCCGCGACACCGCGCGCGCCATGCTGCTGCTGCGCGCCGCCTCGCTCGCCCACGGCTACTCGGGCTGCCGGCCCGAGCTGGTCGACGGCCTGCTCGCGCTGCTGGAGCGCGACGTCACCCCGGTGGTGCCGCTGCAGGGCTCGGTGGGGGCCTCGGGCGACCTCGCCCCGCTCGCCCATCTGGGCGCGGTGCTGATCGGCGAGGGCGAAGCGTGGCTCGCTGACCAGCGCATGCCGGCCGCGCTGGCGTTGCGCGGCGCCGGGCTCCAGCCGCTCACCCTCGAGGCCAAGGAGGGGCTGGCGCTGGTCAACGGCACCCAGCTCTCGACCGCGCTGCTGGCGCTGGCGTGCATCGACGCGCGGCGGCTGTGGGAGGCGGCGGTGGCCGCCGCCGCGCTGTCGACCGAGGTGCTGCTGGGCTCGTTTCAGCCCGCGCGCGCCGATGTGCAGTCGCTGCGTCCCTATCCCGGGGCGCTCGAGGCCGCGCGCCGCCTGCGCGCCTACGCCGGGGACAGCGCGCTGGTGGCCTCGCACCAGAACTGCGGCCGGGTGCAGGACGCCTACAGCCTGCGCTGCGCGCCCCAGGTGCTGGGGGCCTCGCTGGACGCCCTGGTCCACGTCGAGCGCCAGCTCGAGGTCGAGATCAACTCGGTCAACGACAACCCGCTGGTGTTCGCCGACGCCGACGAGGTGGTGTCGGCCGGGCTGTTCCATGCCCAGCCGCTGGCGCTGGCCTCCGATTACCTGACCATCGCCGTGGCCGAGATCGCCTCGCTGTCGGAGCGCCGCATCGACCGCCTGCTCGATCAGCGCGTCTCCGAGCTGCCGGCGGTGCTGGCCGACCGGCCCGGGCTCGAGTCGGGCTACATGATGGCGCAGTACACCGCCGCGGCGCTGGTGTGCGAGAACAAGAGCCTCGCGCACCCGGCGAGCGTCGACTCGATTCCCACCGGCGCCGGCATCGAGGACCACGTCAGCATGGCGCCGATCGCCGCCCGTCACGCGCGCGGCGTGATCGAGAACGCCGCCCGGGTGGTGGCGCTCGAGCTGCTGTGCGCCTGCCGCGCGCTCGAGTTCCGCCGCCCGCTCACCGCCGGGCGCGGCTGCGAGCGGCTCTACGGCGCGATCCGGCGCGTCAGCCCGGCGCCGGGCGGCGACCGCCCGCTCGACGGGCCGTGCGAGGCGGTGACCGCCTGGGTGCTGTCGCGGGCGCCCGAGCGGCTGGCCGAGGAGGTCTTGCGCACATGACGGTCTCGACCCGGACGGTGCGCGCGCCGCGCGGCGCCACGCTGAGCTGCCGCGGCTGGCCGCAGGAGGCGGCGCTGCGCATGCTGATGAACAACCTCGATCCCGAGGTCGCCGAGCGCCCCGACGATCTGGTGGTGTACGGGGGCACCGGCAAGGCGGCCCGCTCCTGGGAGGCCTTCGACCGCATCGTCGCCGCGCTGCGCGCGCTGGCCGGCGACGAGACCCTGCTGGTCCAGTCCGGCAAGCCGGTGGGCGTGTTCCGCACCCATGCCGACGCGCCGCGGGTGCTGATCGCGAACTCCCTGCTGGTGCCGCGCTGGGCCACCTGGGAGCACTTCTGGCAGCTCGAGGGCCGCGGGCTCATCATGTTCGGCCAGATGACCGCGGGCTCGTGGATCTACATCGGCTCGCAGGGCATCGTCCAGGGCACCTTCGAGACCTTCGGCGAGTGCGCCGGGCGCCACTTCGGCGGCTCGCTCGCCGGGCGCATCGTGCTGACCGCGGGGCTGGGCGGGATGGGCGGCGCCCAGCCGCTTGCCGCCAGCATGAACGGCGCGGTGTGCGTGGCGGTGGAGGTCGACGAGGCGCGCGCGCGCCGCCGCCTCGAGACCGGCTACTGCGACCGCCTGACGCCCTCGCTCGACGAGGCGCTGGCGTGGGCGCGCGAGGCGGCGGCGGCGCGCCGGCCCCTGGGGATCGCGCTGATCGGCAACGCCGCCGAGACCCATCCGCGGCTGCTCGAGCTCGGCTTCGTCCCCGACATCGCCACCGACCAGACCTCGGCGCACGATCCGCTCGAGGGTTACGTGCCGGCCGGGCTCACGCTCGAGCAGGCGGCGGCGCTGCGCGGCGCCGACCCGGCCGAGTACACGCGCCGCGCGCGCGCCTCGATGGCGACCCAGGTGCGGGCGCTGCTCGGGATGAGGGGCCGCGGCACGGTGCTGTTCGACTACGGCAACAACCTGCGCGGCGAGGCCGAGCGCGGGGGACTGCCGCATGACCAGGCGTTCAGCTACCCAGGCTTCGTGCCCGAGTACATCCGCCCGCTGTTCTGCCTCGGCAAGGGGCCGTTCCGCTGGGCGGCGCTGTCGGGCGATCCGGCCGACATTCTGGCCACCGACCGCGCGGCGCTCGAGGAGTTCCCGGACGACCGGCGCCTGCACCGCTGGCTCCCACTCGCCGAGCGGCACGTGCGCTTCCAGGGCCTGCCGGCCCGCATTTGCTGGCTCGGCTACGGCGAACGCCAGCGCCTCGGCCTGCGCTTCAACCGCATGGTGCGCGACGGCGAGCTCCAGGCGCCGGTGGTCATCGGACGCGACCACCTCGACGCCGGCTCGGTGGCCTCGCCGTACCGGGAGACCGAGGGGATGCGCGACGGCAGCGACGCGATCGCCGACTGGCCGATCCTGAACGCGCTGCTCAACACCGCCTCGGGCGCCACCTGGGTCAGCGTTCATCACGGCGGCGGGGTGGGGATCGGGCTCTCGATCCACGCCGGTCTGGTGATCGTGTGCGACGGGAGCCGCGAGGCCGACCGCCGGCTGGAGCGGGTGCTGACCAACGACCCCGGCACCGGGGTCATGCGCCACGCCGACGCCGGCTACCCCGAGGCGATCGCCTGCGCGCGCCGCACCGGGATGAACCTGCCGGGGGTGACGTCGTGAGCGCCCGCGGGGCGAGGCGATGAGCGTGGGCACGCCGTCGGGTCTGCCGGGGGCGCGGCCGGTCGCGGGCCGCGCCTCCTACGTGCTGCTCCACAACACCTCCGAGGTGGTGACGCCCGAT
>Ga0318553_10000210_pt1 | contig 16973 bp, 16 predicted proteins | sample GRESIP082b2f21_FD_203686 | JGI IMG/M metagenome (GOLD analysis project Ga0318553, IMG submission 203686) | Tropical soil microbial communities from Luquillo Experimental Forest, Puerto Rico - GRE.SIPMG.082b2f21 | ecosystem: Environmental > Terrestrial > Soil > Tropical forest > Bulk soil...
CGTGCCTTATCCGATTGTTGCGCTGGTCGGTTACACCAATGCCGGCAAATCGACTCTGTTCAATCGGATGACACAGGCGACTGTCTTATCCGCGGACATGCTATTCGCCACGCTTGATCCGACACTACGCGCCGTCGCGCTCCCGCATGGCGCGCGCATCATCCTTTCCGACACGGTGGGCTTCATATCCGATCTGCCCACGATGTTGATCGCGGCATTCCGCGCTACGCTCGAAGAGGTGATCGAGGCCGACGTGATTCTTCACGTGCGCGACGTTTCGCACGAGGACGCGGAAGCGCAATTGCACGATGTGGAAAACATCTTGACCGAGCTCGGCATTGATCCGCGCCATGAGGCCCAGAACAAGCGCATACTGATCGAGGTTTGGAACAAGATAGACCGGCTTGATTGGGCCACCCGTGAGCGCCTTGCCAATATTGCCCGACGGCAGCCGCCGACAAATCGACCGGTTCTGGTTTCAGCCACCACCGGGGAGGGGCTTGATGCACTCGCCGCCTCAATCGAAGCGCGACTTACCGCCGGTCGAGAAGTCATTGAGATCAGCCTCGACCCGGCAGACGGCGCGGGCGTCAGCTGGCTTCATCGCCATACCGAAGTTCTCAACAAAGCGCTAGATAAGGATGGCCGGATCGCAATGACGGTTCGGGCCGAGCCTGACAAAGCGGCAAGATTGAGAGCGAAGTTCTCTTTGTCTCCCGCGGTTGCGCGTGAGCATTGAATCGCAGTCGCTACTCGGCTGCTTTCGCCTCGTTCCAAAGCGCATCCATTTCAGCAAGCGTCGCATCTTGCGGCGCCTTGCCGCGCGCGGCGAGAGCGTGCTCGATCGCAGCAAAGCGCCGTTCGAATTTTTGATTGGTCAACCGCAGCACCGCTTCCGGATCGACGGCGAGATGACGCGCGAGGTTGACCGCCGCGAATAACAGATCTCCGACTTCCACGGCCATCGCCGTGCGGTCCATTTCCGCACGATCAAGCTCGGCTTCGATCTCATCGGCCTCCTCGCGGATTTTCCGCAACACCATGCGCGGATCGTTCCAGTCGAACCCGACTTTGCTCGCTTTGGCCTGCAATTTCAGGGCGCGGGTGAGGGCAGGGAGAGCAACCGGGACACCTGCGAGCGCTCCATTTTGAGGGGCGGTACTGCTAGAAACCTTCTCCTGGGCCTTGATCCGCTCCCACAATCCCTCCACGGCGGCGGCCGTTTTCAAATTTTCGTCGGCAAAGACATGCGGGTGTCGACGGATTAGCTTTTGAGTAATCGCCTGCACTACGTCGCCGAAGTCGAACGCATCCTGCTCCTCGGCCATCCGAGCGTGAAATACGACTTGAAGCAGGAGATCGCCGAGCTCCTCCTTCAGATCGGCAAGGTCGCCACGGGCAATGGCATCGGCCACTTCATAGGCCTCCTCAAGCGTGTACGGCGCGATAGTTGAAAAGTTCTGCGCCAAGTCCCAAGGGCAGCCGGTGTTCGGTGTCCGCAGCGCCGCCATGATTTCGAGTAGGCGGCCGATGTCGCGTGACGGGGTCATCGCCGAGATTCCTTGTAAACTCGCCGCCCAAGTGTTGCGACGGAAGGCGCGGACCGTATCAGACTTAAAAAACAGCCGCGAGCGATCCCATCATGTCCATCTCAGCTCAGGCGCGCACCGCGCTGTTTTTGGTCGGGGCAGGGGTTCTGCTGTTCGGCTCTGCCGGCACGTTTTTAATCCCGGCTTTTTGGCTATATCTCGCAATACTCACGGCAGTCTTCATCGTCTCCTTTGTAATGCTTGACCCTGAACTCCTTCACGAGCGCATGCGGCCTGGCGGCAACCCGCTACCGTTCGGCGTGATGCTGGCCACCCTTGTATTTTCGCTGCATTGGGTGGTCGCCGGGTTTGACCGCGGCCGCTTCCACTTAAGCGACACCGTGCCTTTGCCGCTGCAAGCCGTGGGATTTTTCGTCTTTGCAGCGGGCCAAGTCCTGGCTTTCTGGGCCATGCGCGTGAACCGCTTTTTTTCGTCGATCGTGCGTATTCAATCCGACCGAGGCCAATACGTGGTTACGGCCGGCCCGTATGCGTTTGTCCGGCACCCAGGCTATGCGGCGGGCATCCTAGTCATAGCGGCGAGCGGCATCGCGCTCGGCTCATGGTTTGCGGTGGCTTTTGTGCTCGCCGCAAACGTCCCGTTCATCTTGCGCCGATTGATCGTTGAAGATCGGGTGCTTCGGGCGCAGTTAGCCGGCTACGAAGACTATGCGCAGCGGGTCCGCTGGCGTCTGCTACCGGGAATTTGGTGAACGGGCGGGGACGGATTGGCGTTCGAGGAGTGCGCTCAATGGCCGACTCGCATAAGAGATATTATGGAATATCGACATATCGGAACCGTATTCACGGGCTTTCCTGTAGCGTCAGCGTCATCCCGTCAAAGGCCGGCGTGACATGGACCGGTAGCTTGCCGCTGAGCACCGCGTAATCCAGATCGGCGTGCAAATTCGTCAGCACGGCGCGGCGCGGCTTTAGTCTCTCAACCCATGCGAGCGCGTCCTCGACGGAAAAATGGCTCGGGTGTGGATCCCAGCGCAGCGCATCGAGGATCCACACGTCGAGATCGCTCAAAGCACCGAAACTCGCCGGTGGAATCCCGCTGACGTCACACGAATAGGCAAGGCCGCCGAAGCGAAACCCGAGCGAAGCGATATCGCCGTGATCCTGCAAGAACGGCAGCACTGTAATTGGTCCGCCGGCGCCTTTAATGGTCAAGGACATTCCTGCCACCAACCGGTGCGCGGTCGCGATCGCCGGATAGCCGCTGCCGGGCGGAGATTGGAAGCAATACGCAAACCTGGTCCGCATCATCGCCGCGGTTTTGTCGTCAAGGTAAACGTCAAGGCGTTGCCGCCGTTTGATGAACAGCGAGCGTAAATCGTCGATGCCGTGGGTGTGATCGGCGTGCTCATGCGTGTAGAACACGCCATCGAGCCAATCGACCTCGGCGTCGAGCAGTTGCTCGCGCAGATCGGGCGAGGTGTCGACCAAAACGCGTGTCACGCCTGCGGGTGTCCGTTGTTCGACCAGCAGCGAGGTGCGCCGCCTGCGGTTTTTAACGTCATTCGGATCGCACTCGCCCCAGCCCAAAGCCGGCCGCGGCACGCCACCGGAAGAACCACAGCCAAGAATTGTGAATTTAAGACTCATAGGGAGGCTGTTCCACCAAGTAATTGTTAATCAGCGAATTTTTGCATTCATTTTTGGTTCGCCGGACGAGGCACTTTCGTAAAAAGGCGGTAGAAATTCTCGGACGTCTGTTTGGCGATCGTCTCGACCGAAACGCCGCGGACTTGGGCGAGAGCGCTTGCTGTTTCGACCACGTAGGCCGGTTCGTTACGTCGGCCGCGATATTTTCCCGGCGCGAGGTAGGGCGCATCGGTCTCGATCAAAATGCGGTCTGGCGGCAGCTCCGCCGCAATTGCCCGCAAGGGATCCGAGTTTTTAAAGGTCAGGATGCCGGTGAAGGAAATAAAATGGCCGAGCGCCACTGCGCGGCGGGCGAGTTCACGACCGCCAGTAAAACAATGCAATACGGCCGCAAAAGCCCCCTTCCCCATTTCCTCTTCCAGAATCCGCGCGGTGTCGTCATCCGCGTCGCGCGAATGGATAACCAGAGGCAGACCGCTTTCGCGCGCAGCGGCGATATGCGTGCGAAATCCTCGCTCCTGCGCATCGCGGGGTGAGTTGTCATAGTGATAGTCGAGCCCGGCTTCGCCGATCGCCGCTACATTCCCGGCTCGGCTGAGTGACACCAGTTCGTCAGGCGTCACATCCAGCTCCTCATGCGCATAATGCGGATGCGTGCCGAGCGAGCAATAAATGTCGGCAAACCGTTCCGCGATCGCCAATACTTGTGCGTGCCGGCGCACGCGCGTCGAGATCGTCACCATGCGTTCGATTCCGGCGGCGCGGGCGCGCGCCACCACGGCATCGAGCTCGCTGGCAAAGTCGGGGAAATCGAGATGACAGTGGCTGTCGACCAGTGTCAATCCGGGCGACAAGCAGCTGTTTTCTGCGGTATTGGAGGCCATATTGTGGGGCTGGTTCGCTTCTGGGTGCTCAATAGGTACTCATCTAGCATCATTTTCCAAGCACCTTGGTCTCCCCTGCCCTGCCCCCAGTGGGGGGCGTTGGGTTTGGTCCCGGCAAATGTCGGCACCCAATCCTCTTCCGGCCCCGGAAATTTTTCGCAACACGGGTATCACTCGCCCAGCGCGCAACGACGATGCTCTTCCCGCAATACATCCTCGATACTCGTTCGCGAGAGCCGCGCCAGCTCGGCAAACGGTGCGCGTTCGGTCGGCAGATTGTCACGACAGCGCGTCGTTACCGCCGCATTGTGGTGCCGGTCGAGCGTCCGCGAGTGCGTTGACGGTTCGGCAAGCCGGACAGCGCACCCAGATACCAATGGCCCGCCCGGCGATGGCGGCTCGTGATGGAATCAGATCGAGGACGAGACCGAAGATAATTTAATGAGGCCTAACATCTGGCCTAGCGTGGCCCGATTCTGCGCACCACGCCAACCGGTTTTTATATACGACAGCGACAGAGAGACCGTGTTTGGTCAGTTCAGGGGCTATCTCACTCGTTGACTATCAGCACGCGCGAATGAGGGGGCGGCGTGTCTCTTCAGCCTCAGCCGAGTCGGTCATGAAACAGGTGGTGCGTCTGGCGCGAGCGCAGCCAACACTGCTGCGTGCTTGCGAATTCCAGTGGCATCGCTCGTGGCCCAATGGGTATCAATCCGCGCACGTTTTGGCCAATGCTCCGGCCTGCTTGCTGTAATCCTTGCAGGAACGCGCCAACCCACGTCTGAAATTCTACATCGTCCGCATTCGCAGCTAGCAGCACGCCGATGCACCGCATGCGCTCGGGCTGTTGTGCGCGAACTGCAAACGGCAAAGCAACGGCCAAGCCAGCAACTGCCTTGATGAACTCGCGCCGCCGCATGTGCCGCCCCGCCAGGCAAAAGTTGGTCAAAGGCTAGCATGCAGCGGCCGACGCGATGTCCGCTATGGGTCATTAGCGGACATCTTGCACGCTCGGACCGACGTCCGCTTTACCCCTCAAAGCGGACCTCGATTGATTGCGTTGAAAAGTCCGTTACGGATCACCGGCAAAGAAGGACATCGCGCACAGACTAACAGCTGACCCGGCGCGGATTGTGGGATCCCACAGCATGTTGTTTCATTCGATCAGTTACCGGCTAAAAATGGTCGCACGTTCAGCGCAAGCGAGCACGCAAATCTTCGAGCTCTCATGAACCAATCCATCATCTATGCCATTGGGGCGATGATCTGCTACGGATTTACCGACTTCATCTACAAGCAGGGCGCCAATGCCGGGATCCGGGCCGAGCATTTTTTGATGGTACAGGGGTGGTGCTTTTTACCCCTTGTCATCCTCTATGCGCTCGCGACTCACAGCCTTGTTCTCGATCAAACGGGGTTATGGGGTTCGCTTGCTGGCGCCTTCGTCTTCATCGGCTTCTATTATTTCATACGCAGCCTGACGATCGGATCGGTCAGCACCAACGCGTCGATATTCCGCCTGAATTTTATTGTTACCGTGTTGCTGGTGGTTGCGCTGCTTGGCGAGTCGTTGACGCTCAGAAAGACCGCCGGACTCGTGCTCGCGTTACTTGCGACATGGCTTCTGGTGGGTGCCGAAGCTACTGCCGACCGCAGGCCTGACGACGCACGGAACCGCTCGTTTGCGCAGGTGGCGGTTGCTACGCTTGCGTTTGGCGCGGCGAATTTCTTCCACACTATCGGGCTCCGGCATGGTGCAGTTCCGGAAACTCTTGCGGTGGCCCAAGGGGTTATGTTCGCACCTCTAGCGACTGTTGTGGTCTATTTCACCGACCGCAAACTCCGACCGCCCCTGAGAACGCTCAAATACAGTGGTACCGCTGCGATAATTCTGGTTGGCGCCACTATTTTCTTACTTCGCGGTGTAGCGATTGGCCAAGCCACTGTGCTGGTGCCGATCACGCAGATGGGATTCGTGATCGCCGCCCTGCTTGGGATATTTATTCTTCGTGAACATCTCACAGTCCGCAAAGCGACCGGTCTCGTCATGGCGTTAGCGGCATTGACTGCATTGGCGCGTAGTTGAGGGTTCGGCCCAAACAGACATTTGCGGGCCGAGGATTTATTGCAACAGGCCGATGTCCGCTTTGGGTCAAAAGCGGACATCAAGGTGAGCGGAGGGAATGTCCGCTTTACCCCCAAAAGCGGACATTGCGGTCAAGAAGGATTCATCAATAAAGGAAGCCGCGCGGACATAGTTGCGACTCGATAACGGACAATTCGAGCTGCGCTCGCTTCAATCCCGCACGTCCCCTATTGGGATGGCCTGTGCGGTCGTTGGCGATTCGGCGTTCCGCCGCTGCGACCCGGTCTCGCGCACGCTCTAAGTCGGCAACGGTGTACTGCCGAGGCTCTGGCCGCGTGCGTTTCTTCCTCGGTCCCTTCGCTTCTTTGGCGAGGATAGCCACCTTAAGCCGCTTCCCAGTCGCCATTGTGCCACTCCAACAATCTCGGCGATCGGTCAAATAAGCATATTCGGCGCGGCTTCGTGCGCCGAGTTACGCTAATCTTGGGGGCGCCATGGAGCTGAACCGACCACCGCTCGTCATCACCTTCGAGTTGAGCGACAGGCGCAAGGCAATCGTTGCCGATGCTCTCGCCGGCGCAAGCGCCGTCGTCTATCTCACCGAGCTTGATGAAACGGCGCGCGCCGAAGCGCTGCGCAACACCGGCGTGCTCCTGACAGTTAACACCTCCAAAGAACTGCGGTCCGGCGAGGCGAAGCTGTTGGTCGGCGCGCGGCTGATCCAATTCATGATTGCTGGCGTAGACTTTATTCGGCTGGGCGAGCTGCCGGAGGGCGTGCCAGTGGCAACCAACGGTGGCGGCTATGCCGAGTCGATGGCTGAGCACGCGCTCGCCATGGCCCTTGCCGCCGCCAAGCGCCTGATCTTGGAACACGAAAACCTCAAACGTGGCCAGTTTAATCAGTTCAAGCGAAACCGCATGCTCGCGGGCAGGGTTTGCGGAATCTTCGGCTTTGGGGGCATTGGAGCTGCGACCGCCCGGCTGATGCGCGGCATCGGCATGCAGATACACGCCATCAACCGGCATGGTCGGACAGATCAGCAGGTGGATTCGATTGGGACGCCGGAGCGGCTGAATGAGCTCCTGGAAACGGCCGACGTTCTGGTAATTAGTGCACCGCTTACCCGTGCCACCCACAGCCTGATCGGCGCCGCCGAGCTTCGCCGCATGAAGGACGATGCCATTCTCCTCAACCTTGCCCGCGGGGAGATCGTGCAGGAAAGGCCGCTGTATGACCACTTGGTCAAGCACCCGTCCTTCACCGCCTGCATCGATGCCTGGTGGATTGAACCGGTACGCCACGGAGAGTTTCGCATCGATCAACCGTTCCTCGACCTACCGAATGTCATCGCCTCACCACACAATTCGGGACAGGGCGACGGCGCGCACGACCTCAGCTTGCGCCGGGCAGTTGAGAATTGTCGCCGCGCTTTAACCGGAGAGACGCCACTTCACATCATCGGGCTCGATGAACGGCTCATGTAGAATCGTAGCTGGCGATCGGTCCCGGTCACACAACGACCGCTAACCACAAGCCACCGAGTAGATGTGCTGGACGTCCTGCGGCAGCGGCATGTTAAGCCAACTTTCGCCACCATCCTGGGTGCCGAACACCTCGCCATAGCGCGCCGCAACGTACACCTGCTTGGCGTCACCGTGGTGCAAGCCGACCGACATCAGCGTGCCGTGAGGCGTCACTTTGTCGAAACGCTGCCAAGTCTTACCGACGTCCTGGCTGCGATAGAGTGCACCGTCTTTCGATGAGGCCGCGACGCTAAGACAAGCGTAGAGCGTGTTCGGATCCTGCGGCGAAACCTTGATGTCACGCCCGTAGGTGAACGGTGAGAAGCGGTCGACTCGCATGTCCTGCCAGGTCTTGCCCTGATCCTTGCTGTTGAAGAGACCCATGCGTACGGCGATGATTACGCTGTCGGGATCGGCGGAAGTGGTGCAGACGGCGTGGCCGTCGAGCATACCTTCGGCCTCGGTGTCGCTGACAAGCTTGCTGCGCAGACGCGGCTCCGCTTCCACCAGGCGCAAGAGGTCGGCACTACAATCGTTCCAGCTTTCACCGCCATCGATTGAGCGCATCACGCCTGAGACTTCGAGCACGGCAAAAATCTCGCCGCGACGGTGAGGGTGCCGGGCGAAACGCATCACGCGGCAGGAGAACGGCATCTTGGCGTAGACCGGCAATTGTGGATCAGGGGCATGCTTCCAACTCACGCCGCCATCCTCACTGCGATAGATCGAAACCGGTGAGCCGCCGGCCAGCATCCGCTTCGGATCGGCGTCGTCATGCAGGAATGACCAGACCTGCACGCCGCGATCAGGAAAGTCGGCGCGGCGAAAATTTCGACCGCGATCGGTGCTTCGATAGACGCCATCGACGGTACCAGCGAAGACAAGATTCGGATCGCGCGGGTGCACAAAGACGGTAAAAGCTTCAATCTCACTCAGCGCATGTTTCCAATCGGTGCCGTCGGTGGCGCAGCGAAACACCCCAGCGAGGCCGCCTTGTTTGCTGGCGTAATAACCGCCGACACCGGCGAACACATAGGATGAAGACACAACACTTTCCTCCTCGTGTAAGATTTTGTGCCAGCATATTTTGACGCTTGGCGTCCGACAAGGTGAAGAACCTTCATTGTAAGTTGTCCCGATCGGGTACGAGCTGAAGATCGATCTGCCCGATCAGCCGTGTTGCCGGCGCTGATCCGGAGTGCTCAACTCGCGTCGGGCGAGCAAAGCCAAGTAAGAGGAAACGCAGATGAACGGCGCTGCAGTCATTGCCGAAATTCTCAAACGCGAGGGTACGGAGTTTCTCTCTTGCTATCCGCGTAATCCGCTGATCGAAGCAAGCGCGGCGTTGGACATTCGACCCATATTGTGTCGGCAAGAGCGGGTCGGGGTCGGCATCGCCGACGGCTATTCGCGCATCAAACGGGGCCAGCGAAACGGCGTGTTCGCCGCCCAAGCAGGACCTGGCATCGAGAATGCTTTCCCGGGAGTTGCGCAGGCCTTTTCGGAGAATGTCCCGCTGCTAGTTATCGCCGGCGGCATGCCGCTCGAGCGGCAATATGTGCGGCCGGTTTTCCGCGCCGCCAACGTTTTTCGACCGGTGACGAAATGGTCGGCACTGGCGCATTCAGTGCAGGAATTGCCGGACTTGATGCGGCGCGCTTATCACGCCATGCGCAGTGGCAAAGCCGGCCCGGTCCTGATCGAAGTGCCAGACGAAGTCTTCACGGCCGAATATCAAGGCCCGCTCGACTATGCACCTCTTCCACTGCAGCGCGCGGCACCCGATCCGGCCGCAGTCAAGAAAGCCGCCGAGATGCTGCTCGCGGCCAAACAGCCGCTGTTGTGGGCCGGCCAAGGCGTACACTATGCCGAAGCTTCGGAGCAACTCGCGGCGCTCGCGGAACTGTTGCCCGCACCTGTCGTCGCCACCAATCCCGGCAAGAGCGCGATTGCCGACAGCCATCCGCTCGCGCTTGGCGCCGCGACACGTTCGCGATCCAAAATGTTCGCAGATTTCATGGGTCGCGCCGATCTTATTCTGGCGATCGGTTCAAGTCTCACAGTCACGAATTTCGGCCCAGCCGTCCCGCCCGACAAGACGATCATTCATTCCACCAATGATCCGTCCGACATCAACAAGGAATATCGCGCCGATCACGCCCTGGTCGGCCACGCGGCGCTTGTGATTGACGCATTGATTACAGAATTGAGCCGCCGCAAGAGCGGCAGCGGCGACAACGCGCTTGCCGCTCTCAAAGCGGATATCGCCGCGGGAAAGAAGGCATGGCTCGATGAGTGGTCGAAGCATCTGAGCTCCGACGAGATACCCATTAACCAGTACAGGGTGATTCGCGACCTGATGCGCACGCTCGATCGCGACAATGTCATCATCACCCACGATTCTGGCAGCCCGCGCGAGCAACTCCTGCCGTTCTGGGAGACCACGGTGCCGGGCTCCTATATGGGCTGGGGCAAGTCGACCCAGCTTGGATATGGGCTCGGTATCACTATGGGCGCCAAACTCGCAGCTCCGAAAAAACTGTGCGTCAACGTGATGGGCGATGCCGCAATCGGCATGACCGGCATGGATATCGAGACGGCCGCTCGCAATCGCATTGCCATCCTCACCGTCGTATTCAACAATGGAGTCATGGCGGCAGAGCGCGACGTGCTCAAACTTTCGACCAAGAAGTACGGCGCGCTGACCGTCAGCGGCAATTACGCCAAGGTGGCCGAGGGGCTCAACGTCGCCTCGACGCGCGTTGAGAAGCCCGCCGCGATCGTGCCCGCGATCAAGGATGCGGTCATCGTTACGGAAAGCGGCGCACCGTTTCTGCTCGAATTCGTCGTGAAGGAGGGCTACGACTTCTCGCGCTACTCCTGAACAGTGGCGGCTAGCTCGCCCTCCGCTAGACCAGTTACAGCAAGATTGCTTCTCCGATGTACGCTTTGGGTCAATCACGGACATCGAGGCTGGTTGAAGAAATGTCCGCCTTATCCCCGAAAGTTGACATTCACTCAGAGATGAATCACGCGACGACGAGCTGCATGGGCGACGGCGTCTGTACGCCCGACCGCATCGAGCTTGTCGATCAGAGCACCTACATGGAACTTGGCGGTGTGAACAGATATGCCAAGACGGCGAGCAATCGCCTTGTTTGACATCCCCTCGGCGAGGAGAGTTAACACCTCTAGCTCACGAGGCGTTAGCAAGACGTCACCATCCGCAGAGCCAGACACAGCAGTAGAAAGAACTAAGGCGACGTCGGCCGACTCGCTTGCACTGACGACTCGCAAACCCGGCACGTTCGCGAGGAGCGCGGCGAGACGGTCGGCCAGCGCCTTATTCTCGATATTGAGCGCCAAACGGATCGGGCGTTCTTCGGCGCTCTTGCTCAAGCGGTAGGCCTTTCAGCGATTGTCAGTGGAACGTTTTTTGTCTCGCCAGCTCGGCTCAATCCAAGCGTAACCGTCCGTCCTACGCTGTCCGGACCAAGCCCGCGCAAGAGTGATCGCACGTGACGGATCGGCTCGCCATTCCAGAAGACGATGATGTCGCCCTGGTGCACGCCGGCCTTGGCTCCTGGTCCTTGAGGCTCGACTTTCATCACCATCACGCCTCGTCCGCCCTCCTCGAGCGCGACAAGTTGGAAGCCGAGCCCCAGATAACCCCGCGGGATGTGTCCGCATTTCTCAAGCCTCGCTGCGACACGCTCAATGGTAGCCGACGGAATTACAAGGACGAGACGGCGCGGCCCGAACACCGTCATGCCAATCGTCTGGCCCGCCGCCTCAATAGCAAGACCGCCTTCCGCACTTCGCCGCATGCGCAGATCAAGTTCGATCCGAGCGTCGATCTCGCCGCCACGTAAGGACCACCACGGACCGGTACTGCGGGACACCACGCCAGACGCCGCGGTTGGCGCACCGTCTTCAGCACCCACCGCTATAGCGAGTGCACCGACTGGTACAGACGGTGACTCCAGCCGAACTGGCGGCACGTCGGAACGATCGATGCGCAACAGTGCGATGTCGGTAGTGTGATCACGTCCAACCAGTCGAGCCGCGATGGATTCGCCGCCCGGTAGCGTGACGGCGACATCGCCTTCTTCGGATAATGCTTCATCGGCGGTGACGATAAGTCCTGGCCGCCATAAGAAACCGCTTGACCGCGAATGATCGGACTGAACAGCGACAACGCCCGGTGCGGCAATTCCGACCAAGCGCGCGAATGCGGCTGAAAGGTCTTGGACTTTGGTGAATGGAGCGCTTTCGGTCATGTGGGACTCCGATATTCTCAGGCCCCCACGTATGTGAAAGCTTTGACGTTCCGCCTACTCGCCAGATGGGCAGGTACGTGGCTGCTCAGCGCAACCCTACGCCCAGTCCACTGTTCCCCCGAAGCCGACATCCGATCCTAGGCATTTTCATCACATTTGGAGCAGCGCAATTATGCTCAGTGCGTTGTGGCGCGCTCGAAAGTCGTAGATTCGAATTTCAGGCCCAATTCGCGCGCGCGACGCCAAGACATATTCAGTTCGGTGCGTGACGGGCGACGGGCGATTTCGGCGTATCTGTCTCGATACTTGGCGCTCGCTGAATCGCAGAAATTATCGGGATGGAACACTGGCACTGCAGGCATGTGCTCGGCAATCCATTCCAACACCGGGTAGGTACAGCACTCGACATGATTGGGCATCACCAAATGCCGGATCGAAAAATCCTCGCTCCATTCGGCGATGAGTGCGAGGTTTCTGGTTACCGTCTCCCAGTACCAGGGCGTCTTCGTTAGCGCCATTGCGCACCGGCCGGGCCCGAATTTGAAGTCGGGCAGCCAGACGTCGGTAAGGACGCGGAGAATCTTCATACTTTCGAGCGTTATAAAGAAGTTGCTATTCCACAGCATCGGCGCATTGAACTTGCCCTCATAGAGAGCCTTGCCAGGCACTTCGTCGAACCAGAACAAACGGTCGGCTTTGGTTCTACGCACCCGCTTAAGCTCTGCCTGCGTGGGCGTGAAGTCGCGGCCCAACAGGGCGATCGCATCGACGATGGCATGCAAGTGGATAACCACTTCGCCGCCTACCCAATTGATGTTGTGACAACCTTCGCGGCGCAGTGTCCACGCCCATCGCCGCGAGCGTGCGCGGGTCTGTCTCCTCGCCGTTGTCCTTGTCAGTCGAGATGTCGCCATTCTGGCAAAATGCACACCGCATGTTGCAGGAGGTGAAGAAGATCGTGCCCGAGCCTTCCGTGCCGCGGTAGAACAGCTCCTCACCAGTGTGGTGGAAATACGAGCTGACCCGCGAAGCCGAGGCGAGTTTGCAGGCGCCGAATTTGGCACCCGCCACGCGGTCGACGCGGCAATTCCACGGGCAGAAATTGCAGTGGGCGAGCATGCGATAGGCAAGCTCGCGGCATAGTTCCAGCAGGCTCGACCCATCCGCTGTTGCCGGCAACGAGGCGCCTGCCCGGATCGCCTGCCAGCGTCTGACGAATATCGGTGTCAGGCGGTCAAGCTCGGCCCAGAGTGCCGCCTCGCTGGATGCTGCAGGGTCAATATGTGTGGCAAGCGTCGAAGCAATCCGGCATTTGGCCGGCCGTCGGTTTGCAGCGACCTCTAGATACCACGACAGGCTATCGCGGATCGCCGGATCGGTAAAAAGTGGACCATTCTTTCTTTATCTGCTCACGAACTTCTTGCTCACTTTGCACACATTGCTGAAAACTGGACAGCTGAAGACCTGCTTCTAACTCCCCCTGAGTGGCAATTCCGCGACAGACTGGATTCACATCGAGAGTTGGGATGTCATCGGATCGCGCTGCGGGGACCATATTGTAAACGCGATGATGCTTGGTCGCGGTCGATGCCGGAAAGCCGATGCTGAGAACCATTGCGGCGGAAAGCGCAATTTGGGTCTTGCTGAACATTTTCGGTATCTCCTGGTTGAGCTTTGCGGCCTACCCCCAGGAATGATGGCTTCCCACTTAACTCGCTCTTTCAGTAAAGGTTGCAACAATTCGACCGCAATTGATCTGAAATCAAAACCTGCAACCAGAGTCGGGCCGACGTCTGCTTTTATCTCCAATAGGTGTGGGGCCTCCAAAATTCGTTCGCCGGGCTGGTGCAAAAACCCGCTTCGCAAATTCGTACTGAACTTTCGAAGGATGCTCAGCCACTGCGGGCAAGCCACATTTTGATCAGCATCAATGCCGACCAGACTTGAACGATTTAAGATGCTCAAACGTACTCAGGCGGAAGGAGGAAAAAATGAAAATGTTACCTCAAGTGCTGTTTTGGTTAGGACTCATTTCTATCCCGTTCTCATGGCTGGTGTGGTACCTGGGGCCTCAGATGGAAGTGGTAAGGCCAGTGCTGGCGAGTATTAGCGATCCGGCTCTAAGGGCGGCTTTGCAAGAGGCTCACGGAGAGCGGCTGGGACTTTGGGTCGCTGTTTGGCCAGTAACACTCCTGGTTCTGAGTCAGATCCTTGAATGGAAAATGGAGGAATAAGAAACCACCTTCGCTATTGCTCACAAAGTTGGATTTGAAAGTTTTAAATGGGCCGTACGAAACCTGGGGCGGGCGCCAAAATTCGACTGCCCGGCCAGGGCGCGCAACCACCCTCGCTAATTTTGTGTGAGATTTTGAAGGTATGCTCAGCCACTGCGGACTGTGTCCGCTTTACCCCCAAAAGCGGACATTGCGGGGCACGACCGGCGTGTCCGCTTTGTGCCAAAAGCGGACATCGCGCTACCAGCGCTAAGGCTACATTCCACAGTCGGTATCGTCCTAGTATGATCCGGGTAATGGCATGAAGCTTGACCGTCGATATTTCCTGCATCTCACATCTAGCGCTGCGATACTGTCGCCGATCTCACGGAACGCACAGGCGCAAACCTATCCGGAGCGACCCATCCATTTCGTGGTCCCATTTCCTGCCGGCCCAAATGACGCATTGGCGCGGCTAGCCGGACACAAACTCACGGAGGATTTGAAGCAGCCCGTCGTGGTCGAGACGCGCCCTGGCGCAACTGGAAGTATCGGAGCTGAGGCAGTCGTGCGAGCGCTTCCAGACGGCTACACCCTTCTGTTTACGGTCGATCTGCCAATCACCATGGCGCCGGCATTGCTCAAGCTCAACTACGATGTGCAACATGACCTGATCCCGATCGCCGCGGTGGTTAAAAGCGACAACGTCCTTGTCGTGCATCCAGCAACGGGGGTCCGGTCGCTAGCGGAACTGGTCGCCGCGGCAAAAGCCAAACCTGCAGCGCTGACGTTCTCTTCGGCCGGTCATGCATCCCCCGCTCACATGTGCGGTGAAATGATTAAGCGTCAGGCCGGCATCGACATGATCCACGTTCCCTACACGAGCGCCACCGCGGCTATGAACGCGGTTTTGGCTGGCAATGTGAACATGTTCTGCGGCCCGATCGGCGTAGCACTGCCGCACGTCAAGGCCGGAACCGTCTATGCTCTTAGCGTGACGGGACCGGAAGCGTCAGCGCTGCTACCCGGAGTAACTCCGCTTGCCGCCACCTATCCGGGCCTCGTCATTTCCGCTTGGTACGGACTGTTCGCACCGTCCGGCACGCCAGCCTCGGTGACCAACACACTGCATGACGAGTTCAAGAAGATTTTTGCAGACCCGGAATTGCAGTCTACGCTATTGGCTCTTGGGTTGACACGTGAATGGGTATCGGGCTCCGAGCTGACCCAGAAAATCGCGAGCGATACAGCCAAGTGGCGAGATTTTATTGCGGCAGCCAATATTCACGCAGAGTGACGTTCAGGAAATATAAGACGTGACGCGACCCAGTTTTCTCCTATTCATCACTGACCAGCATCGGGCGGACTATCTGGGCTGTTCCGGCCATCCCACGCTCAAGACGCCGCACATCGACTCAATCGCGGGGCGGGGTACACGGTTTAAGCGGTTTTACGTGGCGACACCGGTCTGCATGCCGAACCGTGCAACTTTGATGACGGGGCGCATGCCTTCGGTACACGGAGCGCGCAGCAACGGATTGCCGCTATCACTGCACGCGAACACCTTCGTCGATTCGCTGCGCGCCTCCGGCTATACGACCGCGCTTGTCGGCAAGAGCCACTTGCAGAATTTCACTGGTCAGCCGGCCATTCTCAAGCGCCCACCGGCGCATCCGGGTCACCAAGTGCTCGATCCAAGTTTTGCCGAGGCCTACAAGTCAGCATTTGAAGGAGCCTATGACCAGGAGCATCCGAAGCATTGGGATGCAGGCCACGATTTTTCGATGCAGCTTCCGTTTTACGGCTTTGAGCACGTTGATCTCTGCACCGCGCACGGCGATCAGGTGGGCGGGCATTATTATGTGTGGCTAAAATCGTGGCGACCCGATGCTGACGAGCTTCGTGATCACCACAAGCAATTGCCGCACAATTACATTTGTCCGCAAGCGTTCCGAACACCTATTCCGGAGGAGCTTTATCCAACGACCTACGTTGCTGAGAAAAGCTGCGAATGGCTCGACCACTATGCTGCTGGCAAGCGCGACAAGCCGTTCTTCCTGATGACCTCGTTTCCTGATCCGCATCACCCGTTTACGCCGCCTGGCCGCTATTGGTCGATGTACGCTCCCGAGGAAATGGCGCTGCCGGCCAGTTTTTGGTCTGGCAATCGAATCCTCGCTCGGCCGGTGATCTGGGCAAAGGAACAACGCGAGAGCGGTACGGCTGATACTGCTGGCCAAGCCGCATTCGCCGTCAATGAGCGCGAAGCTCGTGAGGCCATGGCGCTGAGCTGTGGCATGATCGCGATGATTGACGATGCTATCGGGCGTGTGCTCGGACGGCTTACCGCATGCGGATTAGCTGATAACACTGTCGTCATATTCACCACCGATCACGGCGATTTTCTCGGGGACCACGGGTTACTTCTGAAAGGACCGGCGCATTACGAAAGCATCACACATGTACCATTCATCTGGGCCGAGCCAGGGAAGCGCGCTGCCCGGCGTACCGAGATCCTCGTCGGCACGCTTGACATTGCCCCAACTATCCTCGATCGCGCGAATGTGCAGCCATACAATGGCATCCAAGGCCTGAGCCTGCTGCCGGTCCTGGATGGCTCAAATACCACAATCACGCGTGACTCGATGGTGATCGAGGATGACCAACAGCGCGCCATATTTGGGCTGACTTCGGGATCGCGCTTGCGCACGCTGGTCACGCAACACTGGCGAATGACGATCGCCCAAGATGATCCCTACGGAGAGTTGTACGACTTACAGAACG
>Ga0318553_10000217_pt1 | contig 16811 bp, 19 predicted proteins | sample GRESIP082b2f21_FD_203686 | JGI IMG/M metagenome (GOLD analysis project Ga0318553, IMG submission 203686) | Tropical soil microbial communities from Luquillo Experimental Forest, Puerto Rico - GRE.SIPMG.082b2f21 | ecosystem: Environmental > Terrestrial > Soil > Tropical forest > Bulk soil...
CGTGGCGGTGGGGACGAAAAGGAGATCGGATCCGCGGTCAGCTCCGACCTGGTACGCGAGGTGGACGTCGCCATCTCGCGCGTAGACGGTTTGGGGGACGGCCGCCATGGAAAAAGCATGCCACTCTGCAGTGGCTGCCCCGATCTAATCCACGGCCTGAACGACCACGCCCCACGGAGCCCTGACGAACAATTCACCGAGGTTCTCTTGGACAGCGTCGGGGGTCGGTTCAATAGGCTCGTCGAGTGTGACGCTGTACACAGCGAAATCGTCGTGCTTGGCGGCAATCCCACGCGCAATGTCGAGCCGTGTTGTCGCGTATGTGTACTCCTTACCCTCGCTGAGGTCCAGCGTTCGGGTCGTCGCGTCTCCGGGATTAAGGCCCTGCACATCCGCCCGGTAGTAGCTCGCGTCGTCGCTCATATAGTCCGTCCTCCGTTCGCCTTATGAGCCCCAGCCATTACCTTTGCCGAAGTTGCCCGGATTAAGCAATGGGCTTAGGTATGGCTGCGGCCATTGTGATCTCGTGCACTTAACGTCTCAGCTCGGCCATCTATTAGTTATGCTCTGGCAACTCGATCTTTCGATCAGTGAACCGGTACGGCAATGTCGCCGTGGCCAATGTGAGACCCGTTTTCGCTTGGCCACGAACGTCGTTGCTTGCCTGGGTTTCATCTCCGACGTGAGGCGTCGATAGATCAGTTGGCCTACCCGTCAACGGCGACACCCAAAGACCCCGGAGTACCTCATGTCTGAAATGCCTGGCGATTTCGCGTTTGCGTATGACCTGACCCTCGACGAAGCGCGTCGGCGCTCCGCCGTTCTCGAGGCAATTGGAGACGACTGGGATCCCGTTGAGGTGCTCGCTGAGGAAGAGCGCGCCTGGGACCTGCTGTACAGCGGACTGGACGACGACCAGCAGCGGATCTACGACGAGCTGGTCGCTGCGGGAGTACTCCCTGACCGGGAGGTGGACCGTGTTACCGATTGATCCCCAAGCCGACCGCGGCCGTCGCGCCTGGCTGCCCTGCCCGCTATGCGACCACGGCAGGAACTGCGCCGAATGCCACAGCCCACGCAACTGCTCGGACCACTGGCAGTACCTGCTGAGCAACCAGGCCTGGGTGGTGCACCTGCAGTGCCCGACCTGCGGTTATTTATGGTCCACCGATACCCGGTGCCCCCGCCGTCACCATCGCGGCAAGGTGGCCTGACCCAGCTATAAAGTGAATCGCGTGAGCGACATCACAGCGCGGTTTGCGGAAATCGTCGGGACGCCCAACTTGCTGACGGGCGACGCCATCCCCGAGGACTACTGGCACGACGAGGTATTGACGACGGCACCGCAGAAGCCCGCGTATGTCGCCAAACCGGCTAGCGCGGAAGAGGTTTCGCAGCTGCTGACTGCCGCCTCGGAACACGGCGTCCCGGTGACGGCCCGCGGATCCGGGAGCGGCTTGTCGGGCGCCGCGATTCCGCGCAAGGACGGGCTGCTGATCTCCTTCGAACGGATGAACGCGGTCCTCGAGGTCGATACCACCAACCAGGTCGCCGTCGTCCAACCCGGGGTGACGCTGACCGAGCTGGACGCAGCGACCGTCGATAGCGGGCTGAGCTACATGGTCCAACCCGGCGAGAGGTCCTCCAGCGTCGGCGGCAACGTCGGAACCAACGCCGGCGGGATGCGCGCGGTCAAATACGGGATCGCCCGCCACAACGTGCTCGGGCTGCAGGCGGTGCTGCCGACCGGCGAGATCATCCGCACCGGCGGCAAGATCGCCAAGGTGTCCACCGGCTACGACCTGACCCAGCTCATCGTCGGCTCCGAAGGCACCCTGGCCCTGGCCACCGAGGTGATCGTCAAGCTGTATCCGCGGCTCGACCACGCCGCCACCGTGCTCGCCCCGTTCGCCGACTTCGAGCAGGTCATGGAGGCGGTGCCCATGATGCTGGCCAGCGGGCTCGGGCCCTACATCCTCGAATACATCGACAACATGACGATGGCCGCCCTCATCCACACCCAGAACCTCGAGCTGGGCATCCCCGACAAGATCCGCGACAGCTGCCAGGCGTATCTCGTTGTGGCGCTTGAGAACCGGACCGCCGACCGCCTGGACGAGGACGTCGAAGCGGCCGGCGAGCTGCTCGCCGAGGCGGGCGCCGTCGACGCCTACGTGCTCGAGGGAGCCTCGGCGCGCAAGCTGATCGAGGCGCGCGAGAAGGCGTTCTGGACCGCAAAGGCGATCGGCGCGGACGACATCATCGACACCGTGGTGCCGCGCAGCGCGATGCCGAAATTTCTTGCCGCCTCTCGCGATTTGGCGGCGACCGCCGGCGGTGCCGCGCCCGGCTGCGGACACGCAGGCGACGGCAACGTGCACCTGGCCATCATCTGCAAGGACCCGGCCAAAAAGAAGAAGCTGATGACCGACATCTTGGCGCTGGCAATGGAATTGGGCGGTGCGATCTCCGGCGAACACGGCCTCGGCCGCGCCAAGACCCCGTACTTCCTGCACCTCGAAGACCCGGTCAAGATCGACCTCATGCGCCGGATCAAACAGAGCTTCGACCCGGCGGGCATCCTCAATCCCGACGTTCTCTTTGCAGCGGAAGGGTCGTGAGCAATCGCGCATCAACGACGATCGCGTTCTGCCCGAACGTGCTCAGCGGCAGCCTTGAAGGAAACGTGGCTGCCGCGGCGCGCGGCGACGCGACCGAAAACCTCATCCAGCGTGGGCTGATTAGCGTCAGCGATCAGACGGCTTCGCAGGTATTCCTGTAAGGACTGATGCGCACGGGCGGCCCGCTCCCGTAGCACTCGGTGGGTGTCCTCGGGAATGTCGTTGATCCGCACACTGGGCATGGCGCAATTCTCGCGTTGATAGCGCCTAACGCAAGTAAAGGATTTTGAGGCCTCGGAATCCCTCGCGTCACAAGAAGTTAGGGATATGCCGATGTGTCCCCTTTCCGAGAGACTCGTGTGGCCAATGTGATCATGACTACGAGATGGCCATCGAAAAGTTTCCGATCGGGCGCGGCGCGACCCTGCGTGAGCTGCAGGAGGATCCGCACCCGCTGCTAGCACAGCTGCGAACGTCGGAGCCAGTGTCGTGGCTCGCCGTCCGGGACGGGTGGTTGGTCACCCGGTACGACCTCGCGGTGAGGGTGATGCGGGATCCCGCCACCTTCACCGTCGACGATCCCCGCTTCTCCACTTCAAGGGTGGTCGGCCCGAGCATGCTCTCGCTCGACGGCGCGGACCACACGCGGCACCGGGAGGCGTTCGCGCATCCTTTCCGCCCGGCGACGGTACAGGCACGGTTCGCCGGGTTCGTCAAGGCGGAGGCCGACCGGTTGATCTCCGCGATCCGGCCCGCCGGCAGCGCCGAGCTGCGGCGCGAGTTCGCCGGTCCGCTCGCGGCGGCGGTGGTTACCGAGGCGCTCGGGCTGCGCCACGTCGACGTCGACACGCTGCTGACCTGGTACGCCGCGATCGTGGCGGCCGTATCCGAGGTGACCGCCGGCGGGCCGGTCACCGCGGCCGGCGCGGACGCGTTCGCCCGGCTGCGGACCGCAGTGATACGGACTCTGGCGCCGGAAGGGCTGAGCGAGGACGAGGTCGCGTCGAACGCGGCCGTGTTGATGTTCGGCGGCATCGACACCACGGAAGGCATGATCCTCAACGCTGTCCGGCACCTGCTCGTCGATCCTGGCGCGCTCGCGCTTGTGCGCGACCACCCCGACCTTTTGCCGAACGCGATCGAGGAATCCATCCGGTTGGAGCCGGCGGCGGCGGTCGTCGACCGCTACGCCACCCGCGATGTCGAGCTGGCGGGCGTTCGGATCCAGCGCGGTGACCTGGTGAGCGTCTCGATCGCCGGCGCCAACCGAGACCCTGCCGTGTTCAGCGATCCCGACCGGTTCGACATCGGCCGTGCCAACGCCAGGGAAAACCTTGCCTTCGCGCAGGGCCCGCATTTTTGCCTGGGCGCGCAGCTCGCGAGGACCGAGACGACGATCGCGATCGGTCGACTCCTGGACTGCTTGCCCGGGCTGCGTCTCGACCCCGAGTACCCGAACGCGCCGCGTGGCCTGGTGTTCCGCAAACCACCGGCGCTGCGGGTGCGCTGGGTTGCCTAACCACTTACATGCCGAAGTGCGTGCGCCGCACCTCCGCAAGCGCCTCCGGCGGACCGCTCAGCTCAACCTGCGCCGCGGCTTGGCGCCCAAAGAGGTACAAAAGCAGTTCGCCCGGCAGACCGCTGACCAGCGCTGTCGGTGAACCCGGGCGAACCGTCACCCGCTCGCCCGTCCCCGCCCACTCGATCTCGAGCCCGCAACCGTGCAGCCGCCGACCCAGAAAACGGCCGCCGCGGCGCGCGTTTCGCCACAAGGCGGCATCCATGGCGGGCATGAGGCTCCGCGGCCCTCGCCCATTGGCCCTGCGGACGTCCTCGTGATGAACAAAGAACTCGTTGAGGTTCGCCATGTCGCGGACCCATCCGATGCGGAAGAACCCGAGGGGCGGGCCGGACCGGATCCGCGCGACGAGCCACGCGAAGTCCTGGCGCCGGGCCAATTCGGCCCTGCGCCGCTCGGCGAACCGTTCGAAGGGACCGGGTAGAACCAGGCAAGGACCGGCAACCAGATCGTGTTCTCGCAACACGAGGTGGGCGGCGAGATCGTGAGAAGTCCAGCCGTCGAGCAGCGTGGCAGCGGACGGGCCGACCTCGTCGAACAAACCACAGAGCTCGACGCGCTCTTGCGCGTCGAGCGGAACATCAGCCATGCCGGGCGAGTCTAAACGCAATGTCGGCGACCGAGATTGGTTCGGCGCACGCGCTGCAGGTCAGGATCGGTCTGAGCGGTCGCCCGCATTTCTCGTGGGTGAGGCGCACCGGAGGTCGGCCGGCGAAGACCCAGCGGTCGCCCCATGCCAGCATCGACAGCGGCACCGGGTAGAGATCCAGACCCTTCTCGGTCAGCCGGTATTCGTGGCGGGCGGGTCGCTGTTGGTAGGCAGTCCTGGTGAGGATGCCAAGGTCGACGAGACGTCGCAGGCGCTGCGTGAGGATGTTCGTGGCGATGCTCAAATGCTGCTGAAACTCGTCGAATCGTGTTGATCCGTAGAATGATTCGCGTATCAGCAGTGCGCTCCAACGGTCACCCGTCACCCGCAACGTCGCTGCCACCGAACTCGGGCATGCGCGCTGCAACAGCTCCAGATCCGGTTTCCGCTGACGTCGCAGTGGCAGCTCGGCCACCGCGAGGGGCCGTCGGTCAAAGCTCACGTCGCGGGCGTACACCAACGCGCGGCACTCCCCACAGCGCAGTTCGCCGTGGATCCGATCGGCACACCCACGATGGGATGCTCGCACCGACTCTTCGCCATCGTCGTCACCGCACCACCGGTCGCCCCAGGCCATCGCGGTCATGATGCAGGCGAGGAAGTCGTCGCCCATTTCGGTGGGTCGGTACTCCTGCTGGTCGCGCTCCATCAGCCCGTTCGCACAGAGGTTGGACAGCCGCGCGCTCAGCGTCGACCGCGCGATCCCCAGCCGACGCTGGAATCCGTCGAACCGGCTGATCCCATCAATGATGGCCTCGCTCAACACCATCCATGACCACGCGTCGCCAATGGTCTCTACCGCACCGAATACCGAGCAGTCCCCGACTGCCGGCCCGGAGATTGCGCGCATACCGTCGAGGATATCCGCAGTTACTTGCATAGCGAGACTATCATGGCTAAAGTCTCGTTACGCAAGTAACTGGACCGCGATCGAGGGAGCGACGATGCCCGACTACCAGAACTTGCTGTTTGACCGATCAGGCCCGATCACGACGATCACGCTGAACCGGCCGCACAAGCACAATGCCCTCGACCGCGTTCTCTCCGACGAACTGAACCGAGCCGTTCGGCAGGTTCGCGATGACCGCGACTGCCGGATCTTTATCCTGCGCGGTGCCGGCGACACCTTCTGTGCCGGCGATGACATCGCCGAGTTCAACACCTGGGGACCCGACGACGCCTACTGGCAGGTGCGGCTGTATCAGGAGACCGTGCAGATCATCGAGGACCTGACCCCGATCACGATCGCAGCCGTCGACGGGGTCTGCACTGGCGGCGGGCTGGAACTGACGTTGGTGTGCGATTTCGTCATCGCCACCGACCGGTCGCGGTGGGGCATGCCAGAGATCGACTGGGACATCACCCCCGGGTGGGGCGGCACATCGCGGCTACCGCGATTCGTCGGACGACGTAAGGCCAAGGAGTGGAACCTGATTGGCGCGTTGTTCGATGCCGCGACCGCGGAGCGCTACGACCTCGTCAACCGGGTCGTCGCACCCGAAGATCTGACTGCCGAGGTCGAGGCGCTGTGCCAGGTGGTGCTCAGGAAGCACCCGCTTACGGTGCGGCGGACCAAGTTCATCATGAACAAGGGCGCCGACCTGCACATCTCAGGCGCGCTGGCGTTCGAAGTCCCGATCACCCCGTTTCCGGGCACGACGGGCATCGCCGAATTCACCGACCGGGACGCGCGTGCTCGGCGGCGCGAATTATCTCGCGACTTCTGGCAAGGCCGCTAGTCGAATCCGGACAGCCCCCAACCGTCGCTCAGTCGCCGGCCCGAAAGCTTCTGAACCACCCATTGGTTCATCGATACCCGTTCCTCGGCGGCTTCCAGGGCGAGCCGCCTGTGCAGCTCAGGCGACGTCCTCACGACGATGGTGCCGCTATAACTGCGGTCCGCAATCGGCGTGGGCGGCGTGTCGCCGCACTCGTGCATGGTCGCGACGTGTTCGTCGACGGCCGCTTCGATCGCGGTGATCGCCTCTTGGGCCGTCGGCGCCTCCCTCCGTAAGAACGGCAATTCGACACAGGAGCCGGAGTATTCGCCGTGGTGTGGCGACCAGCCGACGCGATAGGTGTAGTGGTTCACGGCAGGTTAGGTAGCACATGCGCTATCGCATTCGCGAGTCACCTATCCCCACCGAACGCGTCGCGGCTCCAGACCATTAGGTGATTGCCGAATCCGCTAGCACATGCGCTATCGGAATCCCGAGTCACTTATCCCCACCGAACGCGTCGCCTCTCCAGACCATTAGGTGACCACCGAATCCGCTAGCACATGCGCTATGACGGAATCGTGAGTCACCTGTCCCCCCGAACGGCCCGCCTCGTAAGGTGAGCCAATGCGGAGAGCCCGAATCGTCCACATCATCCGGCAACTGGGGTCGCTGGTCGTCACGGCGGTGACCGCGGCGTCCACCCTCAACGCGTATCGACCGCTGGCCCGCAGCGGGTACCTGTCGGTGTTCGCGTGGCTCTTCGGCATGACCGTCACCGAGTTGCCGCTGCAGACGCTGGTGAGCCAGCTCGGCGGGCTGGCACTGACAGGCCACCGCCTGACCCGGCCCGTGCGGATGCTCGCGTGGCTGGTGGCGGGCATCTCGGCAGTGGGCCTGCTGAACTTCAGTCGCGCCGGCCACCAGGCCAACGTGCCGCTCAACAAGGCGCTGGACGACGGCCTGGGACCCTCGAGACGCACCGACTCCGCGGGCCTGTGGCGGCGGCCGGCCGGCGCCGGCATCGCCAAGGCGCCCGGAGTGCTGCGCATGTTGCGGATCTACCGCGACTACGCCCACGACTCCAACATCAGCTACGGCGAATACGGCGGCGCCAACCTCCTTGACATCTGGCGTCGTCCCGACCTCGACCCAGACGGCAAAGCGCCCGTGCTCTTCCAGATCCCCGGCGGCGCCTGGACGACGGGAAACAAACGCGGACAAGCACATCCGCTGATGAGCCACCTCGCCGAGCTCGGCTGGATCTGCGTCGCGATCAACTACCGGCACAGCCCGCGCAACACCTGGCCAGACCACATCGTCGACGTCAAGCGCGCCCTGGCCTGGGTCAAGACCCACATCGCCGAGTACGGCGGCGACCCCGACTTCATCGTCATCACCGGTGGTTCCGCCGGCGGCCACCTGTCGTCGCTGGCGGCGCTGACGCCCAATGACCCGCAGTTCCAGCCGGGATTCGAAGACGCCGACACCCGGGTGCAAGCGGCCATCCCGTTCTACGGCGTCTATGACTTCACCCGTTTCGACGACGCGATGCATCCGATGATGCCGGGGCTGCTCGTCAAATCGATTATCAAGCAACGGCCCTCGACAAACCTGCTGACTTTTGTCAGCGCGTCACCGGTCAACCACGTCACCCCCGACGCTCCCCCGTTCTTCGTGTTGCACGGCGTCAACGACTCGCTGGTCCCCGTCGAGCAGGCACGCGCCTTCGTCGCCAAGCTGCGGGAAGTCAGTAAGCAACCGGTCGTCTACGCCGAATTGCCGTTAACCCAGCACGCTTTCGACATCTTCGGCTCGGCCCGCGCGGTCCACACGGCGATCGCCGTCGAGCAATTCCTGGCCGAGGTGTACACGGCACAGCTGAAGGCCAATGTGGCCTAGCCGCTGAGCAATTGGGCCACTACGCCCGCGATCATGGCCTCCGGGTCCTGTTGGATACCCACCGCGCGCAGTTCGCCCCCGATGGCAAGGGAGGCGACGCCGTGCACCAGCGACCAGAGCGGCCCGGCAATCTCGCGCGGGTCTTGACCCCCGACGATCGCGGCCTCCTGACACCGCGTGATCGCGTCCAGCAGATCGCCGAACGCCTGCTCCGCGGCGACCGCCAGGGCCGGGTTGTTGGCTTTGACGTCCTCGGCGCCGAACATCACCTGGTAGTGGTCCGGATGGGCGACGGCCCAGCGCACATAGGCACGGCCGAGTTCGATCACCCGGGCCCTTGGCTCCGGCGTGGCGTCGGCGGCCGCAGCCAGATCCGCGTGCAGGTCGCGGAATCCCTGTTCGGCGACGGTGGCCAGCAGCTCGGCCTTGTCGGCGAAGTGCCGGTACGGCGCCGCGACGCTGACGCCGGCGCGCCGCGCCGCCTCGGTCAGCGTGAAGCCTTTCGGTCCCTTCTCGGCCACCAGCGATAGCGCTGCGCCGGTCAGCGCCCGTTTCAGGTCGCCGTGGTGATAGCTGTCCCGACGCGCCACACTGGTCTTCCGTGCCATGTTGACAAGATTAACATTAGGGTCTATGTTAAAGCTATTCACATCCTCCCGAAGGGACCGGCCTCATGACCACCACGACAATCGACCGCGTCGGCGACCGCGACCGGCAGAAGACGGCCACTCGCCTGGGACAGGCACTCGCGCAGGGCTACCTCGACCTCACTGAATACGAGCAGCGCGTGCAGCAGGCCTTCCAAACCCACACCGCCGGCGGGCTCAAGGAGCTTGTCGCCGATCTGCCGCTCGATCGCATCCGGCGCGCCGACCCACGCCGCCGCGCCGCCCGCGCCGCCGCGGCCCGCAAGGGCGTGCGCATTCACTTCGCCGCCTTCCTCGCGATGGCCGCCGTCGTGCTCGCCGTCTGGGCGGCGACCGGCGTAGCGTACTTCTGGCCGGTATGGCCCATCCTCGGCGCGGCGATCGGCCTCGTCAGCCACGCCCTGGCCGTCCGGCCAGTCGCGAAAACCATGAGATACCAAGGAGTTTAGAAATGTCGTGGGCAGTCATTACCGGCGCCAGCTCCGGGCTGGGCGCCATCTTCGCCGACCAATTCGCCAAACGCGGCCACAGTCTGGTTCTCGCCGGGCGGGACGAGGCTCGCCTCAAAGCCGTGGCGCAGCGGATCGACCAGAACGTCGAGCTCGTCGTCGGTGATCTCGGCACCACCAAAGGCGTCGAGGACCTGATAACGCAACTGGCCAACCGCGAGATCGACGTGCTGGTCAACAACGCCGGGTTCGGCACATACGGCCCCTTCGCGGAGATCGACGCGGAACGCGAGCACGAGCTGGTCGCGGTCAACGTCGACGCGCTGGTGCGCCTGACCCACGCCGTGCTTCCCAAAATGCTTGCCCGCGGCCGCGGCGGCATCCTGAATGTGGCCTCCACCATCGCCTTTCAGCCCGGCCCCTACCAGGCCACCTATGGCGCCTCGAAGGCCTTCGTGCTGTCGCTCAGCCAGGCCCTGTGGGCGGAGACCCGCGGCACGGGAGTCACCGTGACGGCATTGTGCCCCGGCCCCACCCGCACCGGATTCGTCGACGCGCTCGGATCCGACGTCTCGCACACCGCGGTCTACCGACACCTCGCCGCGCCCGAACCCGTCGTCGCCGCCGGGCTGAAAGCCCTGGACAGCGGACGCGCCGTCGTCGTGCCCGGGTGGCGCAACCAGATGACGTCCGCCTTTGGGCATTTGACGCCCGGTTCGCTCTCGGCGCGCGTCACCGGACGGATGCTGCGCCCGGCCTAGCCGGCCCAGCCCGGTCAGCCCAATATCGGGAAGCGGCGCTTGGCGGCCAGGTTGTCGAGGCCCTTCTGCATCAGACCGCGCACCAGTGCGTCGACATGCCCGGCGTCAGGAGCCGCGCCGAATTCGGCGGCGATGTCGATTGGCGGCAAAACCTCGGTGACGATCTTGGTCGGCAGCGGCATGTTCACCGGCGCGAGGACACTCAGCCCGAACGGCCATCCGAAAGTTATTGGCAGGATGTCGGTTCGGAAAAATCTGCGTTCGAATTTGGTGAGCCGAAGCAGACGCGAAAGCCACGTGCCGCGGCTCAAGTACAGCTGGCCTTCCTGCCCGCCGATGGACACCGCGGGAACGATCGGAACCCCCGCCTCGATGGCCGTGGTCACGTAGCCGGTTCGGCCGCCGAAGTTGATGACGTTCTCCCGCATGCTCGGCCGGTACACGTCGAAGTCCCCGCCCGGGAAGACCAACACGACGGCGCCCGAGGCCAATGCCTTCGCGGCGTTGTCGCGCGTCGCCCGGATCACTCCTGTGCGATTGAGGAATTCGCCGGCCGGTCCGGCGAATATCGTGTCAAACCCCAGCGCATAAAGCGGGCGCTCATACCCGTATTTGTCGTAATAGTCGACGGCGAACACCGACAGGTCGAACGAAGTAAGTCCACCGGAATGGTTCGACACCACCAGGGAAGCTCCAGGCGGGAGATTGTCCAGGCCTCGCACCTCGGAACGGAAATAGTGCTTGACGATCGGCCGCGTCAGCGCGACGACGTGCTCGGTCAGGTCGCGATCCCATTTGTCGACGTCGGTCATACACCAATTTTCGCCGGTCCCCGAAGAGGCGAATAGGGCATTTAGTCCGCGCCGCCTAGGACTTTGGACGCACCCCGGCCGCGCGATACACGAACACCGGGTCGACCGGAAACCGCAGCGCCGTCGTCGGCAGTTTTTGCAGCACGTCGTCGGGGATCGTCTTCTTGTAGTTCAGCTTCATCGAGCCGGAGAAGGCGGGATCGACTCCGTGCAAGTCGATTTCGATCTGCACGCCTTTGTCGGTGACGGTCGCATGCGCCGGTCCCTTGTCGGTGTCCCAGGTGCAGTCGATCGAGCGGAGGTTGGCGCCCCCGCGCGTGGGAAAGGTGGCGACGATGCGCGCGTTGCTGAAGCCGAACCCGCCCGTGTAGCGCGACACGCCAGAGGCCGAATAGACGCCCGGCACATGGCCGCTGAAGTGGCGGACCACCCCGACCCTGCCGGCGGTGAAGATGACGCCCTCAACCTCGAGTTGTTCGCGCAACTCAACGGGCAGTTTCCCGATCTCGGACAAGTTGTGCAGGAAGCCGAACACAGCCAGACCGTAGCCTGACGTGCCGCTCGCGCGCAGACGTTTGCCGGAGACGCTCACTGCACCGTCACGTTTGCCGTGTACGTGCACGCCGGTTTGTGGTCCCTGCCCACGATGCTCGCGTACGACGTGGTGATCGTCGTCGATCCGGGTTTCAAAGCCGCGAACGTCCAGACCTCGGCCCCGGGCGCGCCCCGAGTGTCGGACGCGGGTTGCACGAACCTGTGCTCGGTTTGCTTCACGATCGTCGAATCGCCGATCTTTGTCTCAATCGTCCACCGGTACGGGGTGGAGTAATTCGAGCCCAACTTCACCGTCAGCGTGTTACCGGCCGCTAACGTAACGTTCTGCGCGATGACGCTTTGCTTTAGCACGTCGTCCATGGGGACCTGGAGAGTCGGGTTCGATGGTGGGTTCCTGGAAGGGAACGCGCAGCCCGCCAACAGCATTGACACGAGCATCGCGCACGTCACCCAGAGCTTGATCTTGACGACAGTCATCTACAACATTATGGCGCGGAACCCAAGGCAGCATGGCTCAGCGTGGACGACGCCCCAAGTAAGCGCGGATGGCGTCGCCGTACGGCAGCTGACCCGCGGCGACCTGTTGACGAAGGTACTGCTCGAAGGTGATCGTGCCGTCGGCGTGCTCCGGAGCCAGATTCCCACCGCCGCGAAATGCGCCAAATACCTTGCCGGGCAACCGGATCGGCACGACAGGTCGCCGCGTGCCGACCATCGCCAGGTAGCTGTCGGCGAGATCGTCGAGCGCACGCACCTGCGGGCCGCCGAAATCGGGCGCGCGCCCAACCGGCTCTTCGAGCGCCAGGCGGGCCAACCGCTCGCCCACCTCGCCCGCATCGACCGGTTGAAAACTAAAGCCCGACGGCAGCAGCATGACCGGCGATTTCGCGAGCATGCGCAACAGCACGGCGATCAGATCGTGAAACTGCGTCGCCCGCAGCACCGTCCACGGCAGGCCCGACCCGGCGATCAGCCTCTCGTCGGCCAGCTTTTTCCGGTAGTAGCCGAACGGAATGCGGTCGATTCCAACGATGGAGATGAACACCAGATGCGGTGAGCCGGCCCGTTTCGCGGCCGCGACCAGGTGCTCGGCGGGATCGACGCAATGCACGATGGTGCCGACGCCGGCGACCGCAGCATCCAGCCCGTCGCCGGTGCCCACGTCCCCGACGACGTGCTCGACGTCGGCCCGATGCCGCCGCCGTCCGCGGCTCAGAACGCGGACATCTTGGCCGTCGGCCGTCAGGCGATCGACGACGACGCGACCCACGGTCCCGGTGCCGCCGGTTACCAGTACTCGATTCGTCACGGTCTCAACCTAGGTGGACCACGGGCGCCGCGATATCGCATGCGCTATTTGAGAAACGCATGGCACCCCGCGGACGGTGTTCGAGTGACGGGTGTTGCCCCGGGCACCGCGCAAGCCGAGCCGATCCGGCAGGATGAGCGGGTGTTTGGCCTTGTCCTCATCGTCGCCCTCGTCTCCACCGTCATCGTGGGGACGGTCATCGGCAGGCGCTATCGCGTCGGCCCCCCGGTGTTGCTCATATTGCTCGGCGCCCTGCTGGGTCTGATCCCCAATTTCGGTCATGTGCACATCAACGGGCAGGTCGTGCTGCTGCTGTTCCTGCCGGCGATCCTCTACTGGGAGGGCCTGAACACCAGCTTCCGGGAAATCCGGGCGAACGCACGCATCATCGTTTTTCTCGGTGTCGGCCTGGTGATTGCGACCGCGGTCGCGGTGTCGTGGACGGCGCGGGCGCTCGGCATGGAACCCCACGCGGCGGCCGTCCTGGGTGCCGTGCTCTCCCCCACCGACGCCGCAGCGGTGGCCGGCCTCGCGAAAAATTTGCCCCGCCGGTCGGTCACCGTGCTGAAAGCCGAGAGCCTCATCAACGACGGCACCGCGCTGGTCCTGTTCGCCGTCACCGTCCACGTCGCGATTGGCGGGGCCGCGATCACCCCGCCCGATCTGGTCGGCCGGTTCGTGGGGTCCTATCTCGGCGGTATCGCGGCCGGGCTGCTCGTCGGCGGATTGGCGACCCTGTTTCGCAAACGAATCGACGCGCCGCAAGAGGAAGGAGCCTTGAGCTTGCTGACGCCGTTCGCGGCGTTCCTGTTGGCCCAGGCATTGGACTGCAGTGGCGTGGTCGCGGTCTTGGTGTCGGCCCTGGTGCTCGCCTATTCCGGGCCGTCGGTGATCCGGGCTCGTTCCCGCCTGGCGGCCTTCGGATTTTGGGACATCGCGACGTTCCTGCTCAACGGGTCGTTGTGGGTGTTCGTCGGAGTCCAGATCCCGGGCGCGCTGCACGGCATCGCCGACGTCGGCAACGGACTTCGCCACGCCGCCTACCTCGCTCTTGCCGTCACCGGCGTCGTGATCCTGTCCCGGCTCGTCTGGGGAGAAATCACCACCGTGCTGATTCGCACCATCGACCGCCGCCAGGTACAGCGCGAACGCCGGGTCAGCTGGCGTCAGCGATTCGTCACCGCCTGGGCGGGATTCCGGGGAGCCGTGTCGCTTGCCGCGGCGCTTGCCGTCCCGACGACCACGCTCAGCGGCGCGCCATTCCCGGACCGCAGCCTGATCATCTTCGTCGTGACGTTCGTCATTCTCGTCACCGTCGTGGTCCAAGGGACCACGCTGCCGGCCGTGGTCCGCTGGGCCAAGATGCCCGACGATGTGGCCCACGAGGAGGAGGTGCAACTGGCCCGAAGTCGGGGTATGCAGGCCGCGCTCGACGCGTTCCCGGCGGTCGCCGACGAGGTCGGGATCAGCGACGAGCTACGGCGGCGGCTGCAAAAGGAATACGAAGAAAAGGCCGCGCTGACGCTGGCCACCGAAGACGGTTCGGTGGCGACTCGCCTGGCCAAGGGCAAGGAGAAGGTCCGGCGAGTGCGTCTGGGCGTGCTCGAAGCCAAGCGCCAGGAAATCACCTCGCTGCGAAACCAAAACCTCATCGACGACATCGTGCTGCGCGAGTTGCAGGCCGAGATGGACCTCGAGGAAGTGCAACTCCTCAACGCCGCCGAGCACGACTAGCGCTGGTTCGGACCCGACTCGCGCGGATAACAGCGCCAGCGACCACACTGGCCTACATGTCCCCCACCAATCCCGGTGAACCGGTGCGCAGCGCGCAAAAGATCGTCGACGTCTTGACGGCGCAGGGCGTCGAGTACATCTTCGGCGTACCCGGCGCGAAGATCGACGCCGTCTACGACGCCCTGGTCGACGGCGGCCCGCAGCTGGTGGTGTGCCGTCACGAACAAAACGCGGCGTTCATGGCCGGGGCCATCGGTCGCCTCACCGGCATCCCGGGCGTGGTGCTGGTGACGTCCGGTCCCGGCACCACCAACCTGGCCACCGGCCTGCTCACCGCCAACACCGAACAGGATCCGGTGGTCGCGCTGTGCGGCGCGGTGCGCCGCGAGGACCGACTCAAGCGCACCCATCAGTCGATGGACGCCGCCGCGATGCTCAAGACGGTCACCAAGTTCACCGGCGAGATCAACGACCCCGACAACGCCGCCGAGACCACCATCGGCGCGTTCCGCGCCGCGGTCAGCGAGCCGCGCGGCGCGGCCGCAGTCGTGCTGCCCGCCGACGTTCTGGCCGCCCCCACGACGGCGGGCATAACGGCCCGGCTGCCGATCCCACCGCTGGCGGCCGCCCCGGCGACGGCGATCGGCGAGGCGAGCGAGCTGATCCGGGCCGCGCGCCGGCCGGCGCTGCTGGTCGGTAGCCGCGGAGCCGACCCGGACAGCTGCCAGGCGCTGCGCGCCCTGATCGCCGCGACCGGGCTGCCCGTCGTGGAAACCTTTCAGGCCGCCGGGGTGGTGTCCCGCGCGCTGGAGGACCACTTCCTGGGAAGGGTCGGGCTTTTCCGCAACCAGCCCGGCGATGTGATCCTCGCGCACGCCGACGTCTTGATCGCCATCGGATACGACGCCGTCGAATACGACCCGGTGCAGTGGAACGGCGACCCAAAGCTTCAAGGGCGCACCGTCGTGCACATCGACTCGGTTCCGGCCGACATCGACAACAACTATCAGCCCACCCTGGAACTGCTCGGCAACGTCGCGGCCACCCTCACCGCCCTGACCGACAACCTGGCCGGGCTCACCCTCACCGGCGACTATCGAGCCGAGATCGCCGCGCAGCGAAAAGCCTTGGCCGACATAGATACCGCCGCACTCGCTGACACGCCTGCGGGTCCCGGGCTCAACCCCGTCGCCGTGGTGTTGCGGCTGCGCGAAGAACTCGACGACACCGCCACCATCACCTGCGACATCGGCTCGGTCTACATCTTCATGGCGCGCCACTTCCGGGTCTACGAGCCCCGACGGCTGCTGTTTTCCAACGGACAACAAACCCTGGGTGTGGCCCTGCCCTGGGCGATGGCCGCCTGCCTGGTGCGGCCCGGCACTCCCGTCGTATCGGTCTCCGGAGATGGCGGATTCCTGTTCTCCGCCCAGGAACTCGAGACCGCTACCCGCCTGGGGTTGAAGTTCACCCACATCATCCTGCGCGACAACAGCTACGACATGGTGGCCTTCCAGGAATTCCTCAAATACGGCCGGACATCCGGCGTGCAACTCGCCGACTACGACATCGTCTCCTACGCAGCGGCTTTCGGCGCTCGCGGTTACCGGGTGAAGACGCTGGACGAGTTCATTTCCACGGTGCGCCAGGCGCTCGCCGAGGAGGGCCCCTCCCTGATCGACGTTCCGGTGGACTACAGCCGAAACACAGACCTCGCCGCCCATTTGCACGACGACAGCTTCGAATAGACCGGAGGACGGGCGAATGAACAGCGCACCGGGCGCGTACGAACACTTCCGGCGTTGGGCCGCATCGCTTCTCGCGCATTCCGGCCATGACGACGAGGTGTATCAGTTCTCGACGATCAGCGCCCTACTCGAAGGCGTCTACGACGGCGACGCCACCGTCGCCGACATCCTGCGTCACGGCGACTTCGGCCTGGGCACCTTCAACCACCTCGACGGCGAGATGGTCATCCTCGACGGCGTGTGCTACCGGTTGCGCGCGGACGGAACCGCCACCCGCGCAGCGCCAACCGATCGCACCCCCTTCGCGGCCGTCACCCGGTTCCACAG
>Ga0318553_10000219_pt1 | contig 16782 bp, 11 predicted proteins | sample GRESIP082b2f21_FD_203686 | JGI IMG/M metagenome (GOLD analysis project Ga0318553, IMG submission 203686) | Tropical soil microbial communities from Luquillo Experimental Forest, Puerto Rico - GRE.SIPMG.082b2f21 | ecosystem: Environmental > Terrestrial > Soil > Tropical forest > Bulk soil...
CGGCGTAGGCGGTGCGGGCGGTGCCCTCGGCGGCGGCGGATTCGCCGGTGGCGCGGGCGGTCCCGGCGGGGAAGGCAGCTTGCTGTTCGGCACCGGCGGCGGTGGTGGCGGCGGTGGCGCCGGTGGCAGCGGTGGCGGTGGCGCCGGTGGCGCCGATTTCATCGGCCCCTTGGGGATGCTGCGATTGGAGCTCGCAAAGTTGCTGTTCTAGTCGCTATTGAGCAGCGTTCTCAAATCACTTTTGCTGTTATCGCGGTGCCGGTGGTCGCGCTGTGGGCGTCGGCCCGGCAATTGGGCGCCTAGCAGCGCGAGCAGTCACTCAACGCCATACCGCGCTCAGTGACCCTCGCCCGGTCCGGATCTGACGATCGACGCCAGTTCCTCGCGGCATTCGGCCCCCACCCGCTGGCAGGCCCGGTAAACGTGGCCCTCGACAGTTCGCACCGACATCACGAGTTTCTCGGCGATCTCACGGTTGGACAGACCGGCCACGACGAGTTCGACGACGTCGCGCTGGCGACCCGACAACTTGAGACCCAACGGCGTTCGCAACGCCGGCGAGTGCAAGCCACCGCATTCCTCGGCCAATTCCCTGGCCACCGCAGCGGCATAGAGCGCACGCTTATGCTGCTGGCTTTCGCCGAACGCGACCGAGGCCTGCGCCGCCGCGTCGGCGGCCGCGGCCCGATCACCGATTCCCTGATAGCCCGCGGAGGCCGCCAGCAATCCCTCACCGTCCCCGGCCAGCAGGGCCTGCGCATGCAACGCGACCGCGTCGGCGAGCGCCAGCGAAAGCGCATCGGCCAGTTCCCGTGCGCGCGCCGCCTGCGAGGCATCGCCCCACTGAGCCGCGGCCTGTATGCAGGACAGTTCGTGCGTGGGCTGTCCGCGTTCGCGGGCAACTAGTGCCGCCTCCCGCGCGGCCTCCACAGCCTCGGTCAGGCGCCCGCTTGCTGCCAGCGCCCACCCGTTGGACAGCGACAGCGCGGTATGCATGAAGAGGAAGTCGGGGGACACGCACGACCGTGCCTCGGCGACCGCATCGTTCGCCTCGGTGCACTGTCCGAGCTTGGCGTGTGCCTCGGCCAACGTCATGTAACTCGCTGGCCGCAAACCCGTTGTGACGGTATGCCTTTGCACCCCCGCAAGCGCCTCGTGCACCAGCAGCGCCGCGTCGGAGGCAGCACCTCGAACCAGGTCCGCGTAGCCCAACAGAAAGGCCAGGTTGGCATAGGCCAGACCCGGAATGTCGCGCGCTGAGGCTTCCAATTGCTTTGCCGTGCTGATGAATTCGTCGATGCGCCCGGTCAACCGGCAGGCGCGCCCATACACGGCGCCGAACCAGAACCGCATATGGGACGCCTGAAACGACGTCGTCGCGCGCCGCAGGGCCTGCTCGGCCACGGCCGTGAGGTCGTCGACCTCCCCCAGCGCCCCCAGCGCCATTATCAGCGCGAGCGAGGCCATCATCGCGTGAAAATCCGGCAGAGCAGCGAAATCCAAAGCTGCCCGGGCCCTTTCGCTCGCGAGTTCACAGCGCGCCGACACCGCGTCCACGCAGGCCTGCACCGCCAAACGCTCCGCCGCCTGCGCGGGCGTCTCGGGGGTCGCGGCAAGTGCGCCGAGGATCGCCGACGCGTCCGCGGGCCTGCGGAGCATCCACACCAGGTTGGCCGCCCGCACGGTCGCCCAGTGGTGGCCGTCGGGCGTGTCGCCCTCGGCCAAGGCGCGCAGCGTCGTCTCGGCCTCCTCCCCGCGCCCGAGCAGCACCAGGTTCATCGCCCGCACCTCGGCCGCCCCGGGCGCCCCGGCTTGCGCGGCGGCGGTGGCTAACCGGTCAGCCAGATCCAGATCCAGCAGCGTCATGGCATGCCGCGCCGATTCCAGATACAGCGCGGGGTCGGGGTCGAGATCCGACTCCAGGCTCAGCAGCGCCCGGCGCACGGTGGCCTGCATGTCGGCGTCACGGTCTTTGGCCAGGCGCGTCGCCAGCTTGCCCCGGATCGCCGACATATACATTTCGCCGGCGCTCGCCCGGCGAAGCTCACCGAACAGCGGGTGTGCCAGCCTGGCCATCAGGGCGCAGCCGGTGCGCTCGACGTTCACCAGACCCAGGCTTTCGGCGGTTGCGAGGTCGCGGCGGCGCACCAGATCGCAGAGCACATCAACGGCCAGCGGCTCACACTGCGACAAGATGTCGACCACCATTGCCAGCGGCTTGGTCAGCCGGCTCAGCTGGCATCCCACCGTGTCGGAAAGGCTCGCCGAGACGGCGACGTCGCCGTCCCACATCCACACCCCGGCCGATTTCTTCATCCGCCCGGCCGCCACCTGATCGTTGACCAGTTGCCTCAGGAACAGCGTGTTTCCTCCGGTCAGCTTTCGGAAGCGACTCGCGCTGCGCGCATCGACCGGACCGCCCAGCGTACCCTCGATCACCTCGCGCGTTGCGGCGGCCGAAAGCGGTTCGAGGTCGAGGCGGGCCAGCAGCCCGTTCTTCCAGAGCGAGGTCACCGCGTCGGGTTCCTCACTGCCGGTGCGTACCGTCACCACCAGCCGCGCCCCGCCCGACTGCGCCAGCTGCTGAACGACAAGGGCCGACAATCCGTCCAGCAGGTGCGCGTCGTCGACTCCCACCACGACACGACCGCGGCGCTGTTGCGCGACAAACGTATGGATCACGCGCCGCACGTTTGTCAGGGGATCCGACATCGCCTCGCCCAACGCGCCGATGAATGCGCCTAGCGGCAGTGCACGCGCCGATTCGGTGCCGACGATCCATTTCGTGCGCTCACCCGACGCCTCGGCGCGCCGCAGCACCTCGCGGGCCAGCCAGGTCTTGCCCACACCGGCCGCTCCGGCGATCACCACGCCGGAGTGGTTGCCAGCACCGCCCAAGGCGCGCCGAATGACACACAACTCGCTATCGCGTCCCGACACCGGTTCGCCGCTGGTCACGTGCCGACTATATCGGTCCACCAGATGGCTACACCAGCATCCGGGAGGTTAAGTCATCGGCGTTTCTTTGGGTTTGCGGTGAACCGTTGCGCGGGTCCGCGAGCCGGTGAGGTACCCGACTACGCTATCGCCGCCCGCAGCCGGTCGTGAGCATGGTTTTCGTCCAGGTAGCGGCTCGGCAAAGGCGGTGGGCGATGGCGAACATGAAGGCGAAGGTCGGCGGTCATGCGGTGGTGTTGGGAGCGAGCATGGCCGGTCTGTTGGCCGCGCGGTCGCTTGCCGACTTCTTCGACACGGTGACGGTCGTGGAACGCGACCCGCTCCCCGACACCGGCGCGGCCCGCCAAGGGGTACCGCAGGGCCGGCATCTGCACGCGCTGTTGGCCCGCGGCGCCCAGGCGATCGAGGAGATGTTCCCCGGCCTCCTCGACGAGATGGTCCTCGACGGCGCGCAGTACCTCGACGGCCGGGATCTGTCGCGGGTGTACTACAACGCGGGCGGCCACCTGATGGCGCGCAACGGCAGCGCCCCGTCGTTCACTGCCTACTGCGCGACCCGGCCCTTCCTGGAGGATCACGTCCGCCAGCGCGTGCGCGACATTCGCGGTGTCGCCCTGCTCGACGAGCACTCCATCCTGGCGTTGAACTCGACGCCCGACAGCGGCCGCGTCACGGGCGTACGGGTCGTCAGCCGCTGTACCGGTGAGCCCGCCACGCTGACCGCCGATTTGGTCGTCGACGCCACCGGGCGCGGCGGCCGGACCCCGACGTGGCTGGAAAGCCTGGGGTACGAACGCCCGCGTGAGGATCGTGTCGTCGTGCAGCTGACCTACGCGAGCCAGCGGTTGCGCATGGCAACCGATGCGCCGCACGAACTCGGTTTCCTCGTCGGGATCGTCCCGGGCAGGCCGAGAGGCGCCGGCCTGTTCCACTGCGAGGACGACACCTGGATATTCACCGTGATGGGCGTAGCCGGCCAGGAGGCGCCCTGTGACCTTGCCGAAATGTGCGAGTTCGTCGAGGACTGCGCGCCGGCCCACCTGCTTGCCGCGGTGAGAGGCGCTGAACCCGTCGGGGAACCGGTGCGGCACAAGATGCCGTGGAGTCGGTGGCGCCGCTACGACAAGATGCACCGCTTCCCAGAGGGCCTGCTTGTCACCGGCGATGCGATCTGCAGCTTCAACCCCGTCTACGGGCAGGGCATGACGGTGGCCGCGCTTGAGGCTTTGGCGCTGCGTGACTGCTTGTCTTGCGGCACGGAGGATTTGGCGCGGCGCTTCTTCCGTGCGGCGGAGGCGCCGATCCGGCAAGCGTGGCAACTGTCGACCAACCCCGACCTCGCCCTGCCCGAAATCCACGGCACGCCACCGCTGACCGCGCGGCTGTTCAACAGATACGTCGATCGGATTCTGGCCGCAGCCGAATCCGACACGGCGGCAGTAGATCAGTTCATCAGGGTAACCTCACTGACCGACCCCGCCACCCGGCTGCTGCGCCCGGCCATGATTTGGCGTGCCGTCCGCGCCAACCATTCGCGGCGCCGACACGGCATGGAACAGCTCAACGCGGAAGAACGCGTCCTGACCGACAGCGTGCCGCGCTAGGCGGCGGATGCCAGCGAATAGCACTACCTTTCGCGGTAAGCGCCCGATTGTTAGGCGCATGACGGCCGCGTTGGCCTGCACGAGATGCAGCGCGGAATTGCGGCTGACCGCGAAGTTCTGCGACGAGTGCGGTTCGCCGACCGCGGCGCGGGCGCGACGGCCGAATACAAACAGGTGACGGCGCTGTTCGCCGAGCTGGTTATTCGTCTAGGGGTTACGTGCTGCAGACCTGGCAGCGGGCGGCGAATTGACTGTGTAACACGGTGGCGGCTCATAGACTTTGCCGGATGGAGACCGACTATGTCGTGGTAGGGACCGGGTCGGCGGGTTCGGTTGTTGCCAGCCGGCTCAGTGACGATTCGGAAGTTCGGGTTACCGTGCTGGAGGCCGGTGGGTGGGACAAGAATAAGTTCATTCACATCCCGGCCACATTCACCGTCAAACTGTTCCGCAGCGAGGTGGACTGGGATTACCTGACCGAGCCGCAAAAGGAGCTCAACGGTCGCCAAATCTATTGGCCGCGAGGAAAAGTGCTGGGTGGAACGTCGTCGACAAACGCGATGATGTGGGTTCGTGGGTTTACCGCGGACTATGACGAGTGGGGCGCGCTGGCCGGGCAAGAATGGGACTTCGCGCACGTCGCGGAATACTTCGAACGCATCGAACATGGTCCGCTGGTGTTCTCCCACCTGCGCAGTCCGCGCAGCTCGACCGCGGCGTGGCTCAAAGCGGCCGAGCAGTGCGGGTACCGGATCGAGCAACCCAATCAAGCGGCCCCGGAAGGCTTTTGCCAAACTATCGTCACCCAGCGCCGGGGTGCCCGCTGGAGTTGCGCGGATGCCTATCTCAAGCCGGTGCTGCGGCGAAAGAATCTGACACTGCTGACGGAGGCCACCGCCACCCGTGTGCTGTTCGACGGGACGCGCGCCGTTGGGGTCGAATTCGAGCACGCCGGGCAGCGACGCGTGGTGCGGGCGCGTCGCGAGGTGGTGCTGTGCGGCGGCGCCATCAACAGCCCGCAGTTGCTGATGCTCTCCGGCATCGGGGATCGCGGCCAGCTTGCCGAACACGGCATCGACGCGGTCTGCGATGCGCCCGAGGTCGGGAAGAACCTGATCGACCACCTGTGGGCGAGGCTGTGCTTCGCCGTTGAGCGCGACACGCTGTTCGCCGCCGACACGCCGCTGCAACTCCTCAACTATCTACTGCGCCGTCGCGGCATGCTCACGTCGAACGCCGGTGAGGCCTACGGGTTCATCTGCAGCCGCCCGGATATAGAGGTGCCGGATTTGGAGCTGCTGTTCTGCCCGGTGCCCTTCGTCGACGACGGCATCGGCTTCCCGTATGAAGGGCACGGGGTCGTGTTTGGGCCGATCCTGCTGCGCCCGCAAAGCCGCGGCAGGATCACGCTGCGATCGCGCGACCCGAGGGACAAGCCGATCATCGACCCGCAATACCTCAGCGACGACGCCGGCGCTGATCGGGCTTCCCTGATGGCCGGTTTGCGGGCCTGCGCGCGGCTCGCCAAGGCCGCTGCGCTGCGAGGCGTCATCGGCGAGATCGTCCGGCCGCTGGGCGCGGCCAAGCTCGACGACCACACCCTCGAAGAGGCGCTCAACACGTGCGCACACAGCGTCTATCACCCGGTCGGCACCTGCCGGATGGGTCGCGACGACGCCAGCGTGGTGGATCCACGGCTGCGCGTGCGCGGGGTGGACGGGCTGCGGGTCGCCGACGCATCGGTGATGCCAACCATCATCCGCGGGCACACCCACGCGCCCAGCGTGTTGATCGGCGAGAAGGCCGCCGACCTAATCCACGCTGACCAGTCTCAGCCCGACCGCCAACATCCCCAACGCGGGAAACATGACTACGGGTAACAGAGCGGCGGAATCCGGCCCCGAGGCGCGCCGTAGCGCCTTACCCGGTGGCCGGACCGCAGCGTCGATATCGCACATGTTGGCTGGCAAGAGGTGACACGATGTTGGCGTGAGCGATGCTCATGACAGCGTTGGGGCCATATTGACGGCGACGGCATGACCGCAACAGGGTTCGTGTGCGGGTCGTGTGGCACGGAGCTGCCGCCGGACTCACGGTTCTGCAACAAGTGCGGCGCGCCGATCACGCCTGCCGCTACACCGGCCGAGTACAAGCAGGTGACGGTCCTCTTCGCTGACGTGGTGCACTCAATGGACATCGCCGCCACAGTGGGGCCGGAGCGGCTGCGCGAGATCATGACCGAACTCGTCACGCACGCGGCGGCGGTGGTGCAACGCTACGGCGGCACCGTCGACAAGTTCACCGGCGACGGCATCATGGCGGTGTTCGGCGCCCCGGCTGCGTTGGAGGACCACGCGCTGCGCGCGTGCCTCGCGGCGCTGGGCATTCAGGAGGAGGTCCCGCGCCTGGCGGCGGAGGTTGAACGCCGCGACGGCGTCGCTCTGAAGCTGCGGGTGGGACTGAACTCCGGTCAGGTGATTGCCGGTGAAATCGGTTCCGCCGCTCTGGGTTACACCGCCATTGGTGAACAGGTGGGAATGGCCCAGCGGATCGAGTCGGTTGCGCCGCCGGGTGGGGTGATGGTCAGCGAATCGACGGCGCGGCTGGTCGAGGGCGCTGCGGTGCTGGCCGAACCGCAGATGGTGCGGATCAAGGGCGCCGAGGACGCAGTGCCGGCGCGGCGGCTACTGAGCGTTGCCGACCAGCGGACTGGTGTCTCGTATACGACGTTGGTGGGCCGCGAGTGGGAATTGTCCACGCTGGCCGCCATGCTGGAGCGCTCGATAGCGGGCCGTGGGTGTGTGGTTGCGGTGGTCGGCCCTCCTGGCATCGGCAAGACCCGGCTGACCGCCGAAGCCCTCCAACTTGCGAAAAGCCATGGCATCGAAGCGTTTTCCACCTTCTGTGAATCGCATGCCACCGATGTCCCGTTCCATGTGGTGGCGCGTCTGCTGCGCGCGACCGGCCGACTGAGCGGTCTGGAAGACCAGACCGCGCAGGCAGAGGTGCGGGCGCAATTTCCGGATGCCGATCCGCAGGACCTGCTGCTGCTTGACGACTTGGTGGGCATCGCCGATCCGGATATGCAGTTGCCCAAGATCGATCCCGATGCGCGACGACGCCGGTTGACCGCACTGCTCAACACAGCGCAGCTGGCCCGCAACGAACCGGCGGTCTTCGTCCTGGAGGACGCGCACTGGATCGACGCAGTCAGCGAATCCATGATCGCGGACTTTCTTGCGGTGGTCCCGCAGACCCCCTCGCTGGTGCTGATCACGTATCGCCCCGAATACCACGGAGCTTTGCAGCATGCCGCGGGCGCGCAGACCATCGCCCTGGCACCGCTCAGCGATGCGGAAACCTCGACGTTAGTCACGGAGCTGTTAGGCACCGATCCTTCCGTTGGCCCGATCGGTGACGTCATTGCGGGGCGCGCGGCGGGAAACCCTTTTTTCGCCGAGGAGATCACCCGTGAGCTCGCACAACGCGAGGTTCTTGTCGGCGAGCCCGGCAGCTACACCTGCCATACCAATGTCGCCGAGGTCAGCGTGCCGGCCACGCTGCAGGCGACCATCGCCGCGCGCATCGACCGGCTCGGCCCTGCAGCCAAACACACCCTCGCCGCGGCGGCGGTCGTCGGAGCTCGCTTCAACCGCGATCTGCTGGCCACCTTGGAGGTCGACCCGGATGTCGAGGAGCTGATCAACGCCGAGCTCATCGACCAAGTCCGATTCACCCCGCGCGCCGAATACGCGTTCCGGCATCCATTGATTCGCACGGTGGCCTACGAATCCCAGCTGAAGTCCGATCGCATCCTGTTGCACCGGCGGCTGGCGGCGTCGATCGAAGGCCGGGACCCGGAGTCGGCCGAGCAGAACGCCGCACTGATCGCAGAGCATCTAGAGGCCGCGGGTGATCTGCGCGCCGCATACGGCTGGCACATGCGCGCGGCAACCTGGGCAACCAACCGCGACATCGCCGCGGCACGGGTGAGTTGGGAGCGCGCCACCAGAATCGCCGACGCGCTACCCGCCGATGACCCAGACCGCGCCGCTTTGCGCATCGCCCCGCGCACCATGTTGTGCGGGACGGCTTTTCGGGTCCATGTGGATGTTGCCGGCGCCCGCTTCGAGGAATTGCGGCAGTTGTGCGACGCAGCCGGCGACAAGGCGTCAATGGCCATCGCCATGTCGGCGCTGGTGGCCGACCACGCGTACCAGGGGCGGGTCCGGGAAGCGTCACAGCTGGCATCGGAAGCCTGGGCGCTCAACGAGTCGGTCGGCGACCCGACCTTGACGGTGGGGCTGTCGTTCGCGCCGATCTACGCCAAGATGGAGAGCGGCGAGCGGCGTGACATGCTGCGGTGGTCGCAAAGGGTCGTCGACCTGGCAGACGGTGACCCTCACATGGGCAACTTCATTTTCGGGTCTCCGTTGGCGTTGGCGTATACGACGCGGGGCGTTGGCCGGTATTGCCTTGGCATTCCCGGGTGGCAAGACGACCTCCAGCACGGCATTGCCATGGCGCGCAGCTCGGACTCCCTCACCTACGCGGGGGCCGTCACTTACGCATACGGCACGGGAATACCGGCCGGCGTACTGCGGCCCGATGACTCCGCTATGCGCGAGATTGAGGATTCCCTACACACCGCCGAACGATCCGCTGACGATTTCGCCTTGGCCCACGCGCAGGTAACGCTCGCCGCTGCGCTGGTGCACCGCCAATCAGCCCAAGAGCGTCACCGCGGGCAGCGACTGTCGGCGGACGTACGCGGCGTATTCCTGCGGGACAACCACCACCTGTCCGATTTGCCGCTCGTCGACGTGCTATCGGCGCGTGAGAGGGCTCGGGATGGAGATCGCGATGGCGCGATACCGCTCATGCGCGCCACCCTCGACAATTTGGTTCGCGAGGGACGGCTGCTGGCATGGGGCGTCATCGCAACGGGCGTCTTGGTCGAGACGCTGCTGGATCGCGCGGCCGACGGTGACATAACCGAAGCCGCGGCCGCAACCGAACGGTTGGCGGCGGCGCCGACCGACGAGGATTTTGTTCCGCGCGACATCCTGGTTCTGCGGCTACGCGCTCTCCTGGCCCGGGCGCGAGGCGATGCCGCGGCTTACGCGGACTTCAGGGATCGCTATCGCGGCATGGCGAGAACGCTTGGCTTCGAAGGGCATATCGACCTCTCCGACGCGATGCCCTGACGGCCGCTAACCCCGGTGGTATGCGGCCGGCAGCGGCATACCGAGCTCGATCATCACGTTTCGCAGCAGGGTCGGATAGTCGGTGATGATGCCGTCGACGCCGTACGCGATTTGCTCACGCATGGCGGCGGCGTCATTGACAGTCCACGGAATCACCTTGAGCCCCAGCGAATGCGCGTGGTCGACATACGGCCTTCCGGTGACCAGCTGGTACCTCGGCGAGACGATGTTGGCGCCCACCATCAGCGCCCCGACCATCGGATCGCCTATGGCTGCAGCGTTTTCGCGGGCCAACCAAGGCGAATCCGGCGCCCAGGTCTCCTCGTTATACAAGGCCACCAACGGGATTGACGGCTCGGCCTGGTGCACCATGGGCAGCGTTCGCCAGTCGAAGCTCTGGATGTCCACTCGATCCACTTTGCCGGCCGATCGGACCGCGGCCAGTATCACGTCGACGAACTGTTGCGGCTCGGCCGACCTGCCCGGGTTGTCGGCCTCCACCTTGGTTTCGACGTTGTAGCGGACATCGGCGTGGTAGGAGTCGGCCAGCGCGAAGACCTCTGGCAAAGTCGCTATCTTGTTGCCCCGCACCACTTCAGCGCGAGGGAACTCGGCGAGTCGCTTGCCGCAGTCCAACGTGCCGATCTGCGCCAGGGTGAGCTCGTGCACCAGCTTGCCGACGTACGGATACGCCGAATCACCGGCGAACGCGGGCCCGGTATCGGCGCACTTTTCGGCATCGATCGTCGGGTCGTGCCACACCAGGGGCTGGCCGTCCTTGGTGATGACGATGTCGAGTTCGAGTGTGCTTACACCTAGTTCAAGCGCTTTGGCAAAGGCCCGCAGCGATTCTTCGGTCGTCTCGCCGCGCCCGCCGCGATGGGCCTGCAGATCGAACGCCGATGGTTGTGCAGCAGCCGGCGACGCAAGAAGCAACGCCAGCGCCAGCAGCGCGGAAGCCAGGCGGGCGATCAACTAATGCCTGCGCTGACGGGCGATTTCGGCGAGCACCACCCCGGCGGCCACCGAGGCATTCAGCGACTCCGTGGAACCCGCCATCGGAATCGATACCACCTCGTCGCAGGTCTCCCGCACCAACCGCGACAACCCCTTGCCCTCCGAACCGACGACCACCACCAGCGGGTCGGTGCCGTCCAGGTCGTCGAGTGCGGTGTCACCGCCCGCGTCCAATCCGATCACGCGCAACCCGCTGTCGGCCCAATTCTTAAGTGCCCTGGTCAGATTGGTGGCCCGCGCTACCGGGAGGCGGGCCGCGGCCCCCGCGCTGGTGCGCCATGCCACCGCCGTCACCGAGGCCGAACGTCGCTGCGGGATCAGCACGCCGTGGCCGCCGAAGGCCGCGACCGAACGAACGATGGCGCCGAGGTTGCGGGGATCGGAGATGTTGTCCAGCGCGACTAGCAGCGCCGGCGAGTCGGTAGCGGCGGCGAGCAGGTCGTCCGGATGGGCGTAGTTGTACGGCGGCACCTGCAACGCGATGCCCTGGTGCAGGTGGTTGGGGGTCATGCGGTCCAGGTCGGCGCGTGGTACCTCCAGGATCGCGATGCCCGAATCGGCTGCCCTGGCAACGGATTCGGTGAGCCGCTCGTCGGCCTCGGTGCCGAGCGCGACGTAGAGCGCGGTGGCCGGGACGCCGGCACGCAGGCATTCCAGCACCGGGTTGCGGCCCAGCACCATTTCCGTCTCGTCGGTTCGCTTGGCAGGCCTGCGCGACGTGGCCTGGGCGCGCTTGGCGGCGGGGTGGTTGGGACGCATGTGCGCCGGCGGCGTCGGTCCGCGTCCCTCGAGCCCGCGACGCCGCTGGCCGCCGGAGCCGACCGTGGGTACTTTCTTGGTGCCGGATTTGCGTACCGCCCCGCGGCGCCGCGAGTTACCGGCCATCTACTTGCCGTCACCGCCCAACGTCCACTGCGGTCCGTCGGCGGTGTCGGTGACCTCGATGCCGGCGTGCTTGAGGCGATCGCGGATCTCGTCGGCGAGCGCCCAGTTGCGTTGTTCGCGAGCCGTTTCCCGGTTCTCCAGTTCGGCCCGCACCAACACGTCGACGGCGGCCAATGCTGCCGACGTCTCGTCGCGGGATTCCCAGCGTTCGTCGAGCGGGTCACAGCCCAGGATGCCCATCATCGCGCGAATTGCGCCGGCCTGCTTGAGGGCACCCTCGTGGTCGCCGGCGTCCAGTGCCCGGTTGCCTTCGGCGCGCGCAGAGTGCACCTCGGCCAGCGCGATCGGGACCGCCAGATCGTCGTCGAGCGCCTCGGCGAACTTCTGCGTCCACTCGCCGGGCTCGACGGCACCGACGCGGCTGCGGACGCGGTGCAGGAACTCCTCAACTCCCACATAGGCTTTGACGGCGTCCTGCAGGGCGGCTTCGGAGAACTCCAGCATCGACCGGTAGTGCGCGCTGCCGAGGTAGTAACGCAGCTCGGCCGGCCGCACCCGCTGCAGCATCGCCGGTATGGACACCACATTGCCCAGCGATTTGCTCATCTTCTCGCCGCCCATCGTCACCCAGCCGTTGTGCAGCCAGTAGCGGGCGAACCCATCCCCGGCGGCGCGGCTTTGCGCGATTTCGTTCTCGTGGTGCGGAAAGATCAAATCCATTCCACCGCAATGGATGTCGAATTCCGGCCCAAGATAGGTGCGGGCCATTGCCGAGCATTCGATATGCCAGCCCGGACGTCCGCGCCCCCACGGCGATGGCCACGACGGTTCCCCGGGCTTTTCGCCCTTCCACAGGGTGAAGTCGCGCTGGTCACGCTTGCCGGTGGCCACCCCCTCGCCCTGGTGGACGTCGTCGATCCTGTGCCCGGACAGCGCGCCGTATTCGGGGTAGCTCAGCACGTCGAAGTAGACGTCGCCGCCGCCGGTGTACGCGTGGCCCGTGTCGATCAGGCGGTCCATAAGTTCGATCATCTGGGTGATGTGCCCGGTCGCGCGGGGCTCCGCCGACGGCGGCAGTACGTCCAACGCGTCATAGGCCGCGGTGAACGCGCGCTCATGGGTGGCAGCCCACTCCCACCACGGCCGGCCCTCCGCGGCCGCCTTGGCCAGAATCTTGTCTTCGATGTCGGTCAAGTTGCGGATGAATGCGACGTCGTAGCCCCGCGCGATCAGCCAGCGGCGCAGGATGTCGAAGGCCACACCGCTGCGGATGTGCCCGATGTGCGGTAGCCCCTGCGGGGTGGCGCCGCACTGGTAGATGGAGACGTGCCCGGGCCGCAGCGGAACGAAATCACGCACGGCACCGGCAGCCGTGTCGTGTAGTCGCAAGCGGGCGCGATCTGTCACGACGTGCCAGCTTACCTGCCCAATTGCCGCGACCCGCGACGGCGAGCGGGTTAGTCGGTGGGGACCACCAGAGCGGTGGCGATGGCCGCCAATCCTTCGCCGCGCCCCGTGAGCCCCAGCCCGTCGGTGGTCGTCGCCGATACAGAAACCGGCGCCCCCAGCAGCCCGGACAACACCTCCTGCGCCTCCTCGCGGCGCGGGCCGACCTTCGGCCGGTTGGCGATCACCTGCACGGCGGCGTTTCCGACCCGGTAGCCCTGCCGCGAGATCAGGTCGACGACGTGGCGCAGCATGTCGGCGCCGCTGACGCCCTCCCAGCGCGGATCGTCGACCCCGAACACCGCTCCGATGTCGCCGAGTCCCGAGGCCGACAACAGCGCATCGCAAAGCGCGTGTGCCGCCACGTCGCCGTCGGAGTGACCGGCGCAGCCGTCGGCGCCGGTGAACAGCAGCCCCACCAGCCAACAAGGCCGCCCCGGTTCGATCGGGTGCACGTCGGTGCCGACACCGACCCTTGGAAGCGGAAGCAACTCGCTCACCGGCGCACAATCGCTTGGGCCAGCAACAAATCGAGCTGAGTGGTGATCTTGAACGCCAGCGGGTCGCCGTCCACCACCTGAACCTGACCGCCGAGGTGCTCGACGAGCGACGCATCGTCGGTGAAATCGGCGGTACCCGCGCGCTCATAGGCGCGCAACAGCAGGTCGGTGGCGAAGCCTTGCGGGGTCTGCACCGCGCGCAGGCCGGCCCGCTCCGGCGTGCCCAGAACCACCCCGTTGGCATCCACGGCCTTGATGGTGTCAGACAGTGGCAGGGCGGGCACGACGGCGTCATGACCGGCCCGCAACGCATCGACCACCCGCACGACCAGCGCCGGCGGTGTCAGCGCCCGGGCGGCGTCGTGGACCAACACAAAGTCGGGGTTACCGGCGAGAACCGCCAGGGCCAGGCGCACGGATTCGGTGCGGTTCGCCCCGCCGGCCACGACCGTGGCCTTGTCACCCAGGTTCAGCTTCGCCTCGTCGGCAAGGCCCGGAGGCACCGCCACGACGACGGTGCCGACGACGCCCGAATCGAGCAGACCGTCGACGGCCCGTTCGACGAGGGTGTGCCCCTCGAGCTGATAGAAGGCCTTGGGTACACCGGCGGCCAGCCGCTCCCCCGACCCTGCTGCGGGAACCACTGCGACTACCGTGCCCGAGGTGCCCGTTCCCCCGACCACTAGAGCCTCAGGGCCTTCAGGAAGCGGCGGCCAGAACCTCGTCGAGGATGGTCTCCGCCTTGGCGTCGTCGGTGCTCTCGGCTAACGCCAACTCACCGACCAGAATCTGCCGCGCCTTGGCCAGCATGCGCTTCTCGCCTGCGGACAGGCCGCGTTCCTGGTCGCGGCGCCACAGATCGCGAACCACCTCGGCCACCTTGTTCACATCGCCGGAGGCGAGCTTCTCCAGGTTGGCCTTGTAGCGGCGCGACCAGTTCGTGGGCTCTTCGGTGTGCGGGGCGCGCAACACCTGGAAAACCTTGTCGAGGCCTTCCTGGCCGACGACGTCGCGAACACCGACATACTCGGCGTTTTCGGCGGGTACTCGAACTGTCAGGTCTCCCTGCGCCACTTTCAAGACGAGATACTCTTTTTGTTCCCCTTTGATGGTCCGGGTTTCGATCGCCTCGACTAACGCAGCACCGTGGTGTGGATAGACAACGGTGTCGCCGACCTTGAAGATCATCTGATTCGAGCCCCTTTCGTTGCTTCATTCTAACACGGCGGCCCAAGGCGTGCGGAACAACGATGCAGGTCAGGGGCACAACGCAGGCAGATTAGGGGTTGACAGGCGGAGTAAGACGTGCAAGTCGACACATTACCAACGTCGTTGTTGACGCCCATAGGCGCCCTTCGAGAGCCTCCTGAGCTGGTCCGACCCCTGCGCTACCGCTGTCGGGACGTTCCTACTACTGTGCATAGTTGCAGAGTCGAACCGCTGTCATGAAGGCGCGAGCCGAGCAGGAGGCATCAGTGAACCGCTTCGAAACCGGCCTCCCGATCCGACGTGCCGCCCTCGTCGCGCGGGTCGCCGTCGCCGGTCTCGTCACCGTGATCGCCGCCTTGCTCAGCGGTTGCGGAGCCGGTCAGATCTCCCAGATGGCCACCCAGGAGCCCGCCGTCAACGGCAACCGGGTCACGATCAACAACGTCGCGTTGCGCGACATCCGCATGCAGGCCGTGCAGACCGGCGACTTCCTTCAGCCGGGCCGATCGGTGGACCTGGTGGCGGTGGCCATCAACGAGTCGCCGGACGTCTCGGACAGGCTGGTGGGCATCACTAGTGACATCGGCACCGTGACGATCGGTGGTGACGGTCGACTGCCCGCCGGCGGGACGCTGTTCATCGGCAGGCCCGAAGGCCCGAACGTGGCACCGGGCCCACTCGGCTCCAACAATGCGGTCAGGGCGACCGTCGCGTTGACCAAGCCCATCACAAACGGCCTCACGTACAACTTCACGTTCAATTTCGAGAAGGCCGGGCAGGCCACCGTGCTGGTCCCGGTTTCGGCCGGATTGGGGCCCCAACCGGTCTGAACGGCCCTTCTCAGCGGTTTCTGTCAGACCGGCCCGATACCTTCATGGCGTGCCAAATGCGCGCTCGCAGTACCGCTGCTCGGAATGCCGGCATGTCACCGCCAAATGGGTGGGCCGCTGCCTGGAGTGCGGCACGTGGGGCACCGTTGACGAGGTACCGGTCCTCAGCGCGGTCGGTGGCGGCGGGCGTCGCTCGGGTCGGGTTTCGGGCCCGATCTCGCGAGCCGTTCCGATCACCTCCATCGAGCCCGACGTCACCCGGCACCGTTCGACGGGCATAGGCGAACTCGACCGGGTGCTCGGGGGCGGCGTGGTGCCAGGCTCGGTCACGCTGCTGGCGGGCGATCCGGGTGTTGGTAAGTCGACGTTGTTGCTCAAGGTTGCCCATCGCTGGGCGCAATCTGGCCGACGGGCGCTGTATATCTCCGGCGAGGAGTCCGCGGGCCAGATCCGGCTGCGCGCCGACCGGATCGGGTGCGGCGGTCACGAGCTCTACCTGGCCGCCGAATCCGACCTGCGCACCGTGCTGGACCACATTGCGTCGGTCCGGCCCGCGCTGGTCATCGTCGACTCGGTGCAGACCATGTCCACCACCGAGGCCGACGGCGTGGCCGGCGGCGTCACGCAGGTGCGCGCGGTAACCGCCGCGCTGACCGCGGCCGCGAAGTCCAACGATGTCGCTCTGATGCTCGCCGGCCACGTCACTAAGGACGGGGCCATCGCCGGACCGCGCACATTGGAGCATCTCGTCGACGTCGTGCTGCATTTCGAGGGCGATCGCAACGGGTCGCTGCGGATGGTCCGCGGGATCAAGAATCGCTTCGGCGCGGCGGACGAAGTCGGGTGTTTCATGCTGCACGACAACGGGATCGAGGACGTCGCCGACCCGTCGCACCTGTTCCTCGATCAGCGGCCGGCGCCCGTCGCCGGTACCGCGATCACCGTGACGCTGGACGGCAAGCGACCACTGATCGGCGAGGTCCAGGCGCTGCTGGCCCGAAACGATTCCAAGCCGTCCGGCGGCTCGCCACGCCGCGCCGTCAGCGGCATCGACCACGCCCGGGCCGCGATGATCATCGCCGTGCTGGAAAAGCACGCGACGTTGCCCATCGCCGCCAACGACATC
>Ga0318553_10000221_pt1 | contig 16732 bp, 10 predicted proteins | sample GRESIP082b2f21_FD_203686 | JGI IMG/M metagenome (GOLD analysis project Ga0318553, IMG submission 203686) | Tropical soil microbial communities from Luquillo Experimental Forest, Puerto Rico - GRE.SIPMG.082b2f21 | ecosystem: Environmental > Terrestrial > Soil > Tropical forest > Bulk soil...
CCACCGGGCGCGCGGCCATCTTGCGCGGGGGACATCGGGGGGAGCATTAGGGCGCGTCCTTCCCTCGTCTCGGGCCGGCCGCAGGCCTGGGGTCCGGCCGTTCTAACCCGCCTGCCCGATCTGGAACCGGGCAAACCCCAGCACGCGGGCACCGTGCTCGGCCAGCAGCTGCTTGACTTGCTTCTTCTGGTCCCTCACCGAGGCCTGCTCCACCAGGACGACATCCTTCAGGAACGCATTCACCCGGCCGTCGACGATCTTGCCGATCGCCGCCTCCGGCTTGCCTTCCTCGCGGGTCATCTGCTCGGCGATCCTGCGCTCGCCCGCCACCACGTCCTGCGGCACGTCCTCGCGGGTGACCCAGCGCGGCCGCATGGCCGCGACCTGGTGCGCGATGTCCTGCGCCACGCCGGGGGCCTCCGATTCCATCTGGACCAGCACGCCGAGGGTCGGCGGCAGCCCCGGGTCGGACTTGTGCAGGTAGCTGGTGACGTAGCCGCCCTCGAACCGGGCGAATCGGCCGACCTCCACCTTTTCCTTCAGCGAAGCGCCCGCCTCGTCGATCAGTTCCTGTGCCGTCTGGCCCGGGCGGACCTCGAGGCCGAGCACGGCCAGCCGATCCCCGGCCGCCGAGGCCAGCGCCGCCTGGGCGATGTCGGCCGCCACCTGCTGGAACAACTCGGTCTTGGCGACAAAATCGGTTTCGCAGTTGAGCTCGAGCAGCACCCCGGCGGTGTTCCCGTTCAGGGCCGAGATGACCAGGCCGTTCGCCGCGGTCCGCTCCGCCCGCTTGTTGACGTCCTTCGCACCCTTGACGCGCAGGAGCTCTACGGCCGCCTCGTAATCCGGAGCTTCCACCAGCGCGTTCCGGCAGTCGAGCATGCCGGCGCCCGTCTGCTCACGGAGCCGCTTTACATCCGCCGCGGTGTAGTCCATGTCCTCATCTCACTTCAATCTCACGGTCTTATCTGGGCAGCGGCCAGCCCGGCGGGTCACCGGGCGGCCTGCCGGGTCAGGCGGGTTCGGACGCTGGCTCCTCGGGCGCGCCGGCCGCGGAGCCTGAGGCCTTCGCGCCGTCCGCTGCGGCCGCATCCGCACCATCGGCCGGCGCGGCCGCCGCGGCCGCATCCGCTGGCGCGGCCGCCGCGGCCGCAGGCGCTGGCGCGGCCTCCGCGGCCGCAGGCGCTGGCGCGGCCTCCGCGGCCGCAGGCGCTGGCGCGGCCTCCGCGGCCGCACGCGCTGGCGCGGCCTCCGGAGCCGCGGCCGCCGGCGCGGCCTCCGCCGGCTCCGCAGCCTGGGGCGCAACATCCGCCGCCGCGGGCGCTTCCGCCGCCGCCGGCCCGGCCGGGGCCGCCGGGGTGGTCTCGCCGGCCATGTCCTCCGCACCGTCCGCGGCCCGGCCTTCAAGCAGCGCGCGCTCCCACTCGGCCAGCGGTTCCTCGGCGCCCAGGACGCCGTCCGCGGAGGGCGCGGGCTTCTCCTCGCCGTCAGCGGCCGCTCCGGCCCGGGCGATCAGGCCGTCGGCGACAGCGTCGGCCACCACCCTGGTCAGCAGGGCAACGCTGCGGATCGCGTCGTCATTCCCCGGGATCGGGTAGGTCACCTCGTCCGGGTCGCAGTTCGTATCCAGGATCGCGACGACCGGGATGCCCAGCTTGCGGGCCTCGCTCACCGCGATGTGCTCCTTCTTGGTGTCGACCACCCAGAGCGCGCTCGGCACCCGGGACATGTCCCTGATGCCGCCCAGGGAGCGCTCCAGCTTGTCCCGCTCCCGCTTCAGGTGCAGCAGCTCCTTCTTGGTCAGGGGGGAGCTGGCCGGGTCATCGAAGTTCATCTCTTCGAGTTCCTTCAGCCGCTGCAGCCGCTTGTAGACCGTGGTGAAGTTGGTCAGCATGCCGCCGAGCCAGCGCTGGTTCACGAACGGCATCCCGACCCGGCGGGCCTGCTCGGCGATCGCCTCCTGGGCCTGCTTCTTGGTGCCCACGTAGAGGACGGAGCCGCCGTGCGCGACGGTTTCCTTGATGAACTCGTAGGCACGGTCGATGAAGTCCAGCGACTGCTGGAGGTCGATGATGTAGATCCCGTTGCGCTCGGTGAAGATGAACCGCTTCATCTTCGGGTTCCATCGCCGGGTCTGGTGACCGAAGTGCACGCCGCTTTCGAGCAGCTGACGCATGGTGACGACCGGGGCCATGCCGGTGTCCCCTTTCCTCTCGTGCGCCCGCCGCGGGGGCCGGGCGCCTCTCGGTTATTTCCTGGCGCCCGAGCGCACTCGCCGCAGGATGACAGTCCCGCGGACCGGTTGAGGTGCGTTCCGCCGGGTGCCGGATGTCCGGCATCCCGCGCGGCAAGCGGACGCGCGAATTTGGCCTTCAGGCCCGTGCGCCCATGCGCGGAGCCTGACGGCCACCGTTCAGTCTACATGGAGCCGGCCCGCCGGTGCCGCGCGTCCGGCGGCGGGCCGCCGCCAGGGCCCTGCTCCGGGGTTCTCCGGGCCGGGCGCCCGGCCCGGGCGGTCACGGTCAGGCCCGTGGGTGGGCCTGGCGGTAGGCGGACAGCAGCCGCTCCACCGATACGTGAGTGTAGATCTGGGTGCTGGCCAGCGACACGTGGCCGAGGATCTCCTGCACGCTGCGCAGGTCCGCGCCGCCCTCCAGCAGGTGCGTGGCCGCGGAATGGCGCAGCCCGTGCGGCCCGGCGTCGGGAACCGTCCCGGCCGCCGCGATCCTGGCGTGCACCACGCGGCGTGCCGTCCGCGGGTCGAGGCGCCCGCCGCGCGCGCCGAGGTACAGCGCGGCCCCCGACCGCTCGGTGGCCAGCAGCGGGCGGCCCGCGTCGTGCCACTGGCGTACGGCCGCAGCCGCGGGAATGCCGATCGGCACCACCCGCTCCCGGCTGCCCTTGCCCAGAACGCGCACGGTCCTGCGTCCGTCATCGATATCGCCGACGTCGAGCCCGCACAGCTCGCTCACCCGGATGCCGGACGCGTAAAACAGTTCCATGATCGCGCAGTCTCGCCACGCGAGGGCGGCTGCGCGCGGTTCCTGCGCGGTCTCCGGCGCGGGCTCGCTCGCCGCGAGCACCACCGCCATCTGCTCCTGGCCCAGCACCCCCGGGAGGTGACGGACGGCCTTGGGCGTGCCGAGCAGCGGCCCGGGGTCGCTGTCCAGCCACCCGCGCGAGCGCGCGAAGGCGGTGAAGGCCCGCGCGGCCGCGGTGCGGCGGGCCAGCGTCGCGCGTGCCATCCCGCCGGCGTGCTGGGCCGCCAGCCAGGACCGGATCAGGCCGATGTCCAGGGCGGCCAGGTCGCTAAGGCCGTCCTGGCTGGCGTGCTCGAGCAGGGCGCCGACGTCGCCCACGTAGGCGCGCACCGTATGCGGCGAGAGGCCGCGCTCGGCCGCCAGGTGCCGCTCGAATCCCGCCAGCCGCTCACCGAGCCAGTCGGGCAGGGCCGGCTCAGGCAGCGCCGGATGGCGCGGGGCGGGTTCGCGCGGGGCCGGCTCGGACTGCGGGTCCATGCCCCCAGTGTCGCCGGCTCTCGCCCGGTCGCGGCGGCGGCGCGCGTCAGGCATCCTTCCGCAACCGCCAGCCCCGGACGCACCGCTCCACGAACCCGGCCGCCGCCAGCGCGCCCAGGCACCCGATCGCGGTGTTCAGGTCGACGCCGGCGGTGACCGCGACCGCGGCCGGCCCGCTTCCGGTCCGGGCCGGAACGGCCTCCAGGACGGCCCTGGTCACCGGGTCCAGGCTGTCCCGGGGACAGGCCGGGCCGCGGCGCCGGGGGCCGAGCCCCTCACCGGACGGTGAGACCACCTCGATGATGTCCCGGGCGCCGGTCACGCAGACGGCGCCCCACTCACGGATGATCTCGTGACAGCCCGCCGACAGATCCGAGGTCACCGGCCCCGGCACCGCCATCAGCGGACGGCACAGGTCCCGGGCATGCCGGGCGGTGCTCAGCGCCCCGCTGCGCAGCGCCGCCTCCACCACCACGGTGCCACCGCTCAGGGCCGCGATCACGCGGTTGCGGACGAGGAATCCCGGCCTGGTTGGCGCCCGGTCCGGTGGCCACTCGCTGACCATGACGCCCTGCCCGGCAATGGCGGCGAAGAGCTCGTGGTGGCCCTGGGGGTAGCCGTAGCTCAGCCCGCTGGCCAGCACCGCGACCGTGACCCCGTCGGCGCCGAGCGCCCCGCGGTGCGCGCTGCTGTCGATGCCGTAGGCGCCGCCGGAGATGACGGCCCAGCCACGTTCCGCCAGCGCGGCCGCCATCTCCGTGGCGACGTGCTGGCCGTAGCCGGTCGCCGCGCGCGCTCCCACGACCGAGACCGAGCGCAGGCAGGCGAAGCGCAGGTCCGCGCTGCCCTGTACCCACAGCACGAGCGGCCGGCCGTCGCCGAGCACGTCCAGCTGGGTCGGCCACTCCGGGTCGCCGGGGCACAGCAGGCGCAAGCCGGCGCGTTCCCACTCGGCCAGCCTGGAGTCGGCGGGGACCCGGCCGAGCCGCGCGGCCCACCGCTCGATCGCGCGGCCGAGCCCGGGTTTCCCGGGCTGGCCGGCCTTCCCGGCTGGCCGGTGACCAGGTTCCCCGGCCAGCCGCGGTGGCCGGCCGTCGCAGACCGCGGAGAACGCCTCCGCCGGGGTGCAGGCTCGCAGCAGCGCGCCGAGCATGGGGTCACCGGGCTCGGCCACGAAGCTCAGCGCGATACGCGCGAACCGCTCCCGGTCGATCGTCGCATCCATCCCGTCACCTCCTGCTCCTGACGGTGCCGGAGGCTCGCTCCCGGCCGCTGACGGCCGGCGGCGGCTGTGGACGGGCCGGGCGGTCTCAGCCTCACTGGGGACGCGCGGTCCCGGGTTGTCGCAGCCGCCTGCTATACGGCCGGGCACGGGCCCGGGAGCCTGCCTGGCCCGCTGGCCCGGTGCATAGATTCGAATACCTGTACGCTTAGAGCATGAGGATGCCCTGCGGATTCTGCAGCACTGCCGACTGCCACCTGTGCCCGGAGACGATCAAGATCGGCTCGGGCGATTCGGCCAGGCTGTGGCACTGCCCGTGCGCCCAGAAGGATCACCAGCGAACGACCCGGAAGGGCACGAGGTGATCACCCGGGTGGTTCAGCGGTCGATCAGCGCGGCCGCGCGGACGGCGGCGGCGAGCGCGTCGGGCCGACCGGTGCGCACGTACACGTCGGCTGCGGTGTCGGCGAATTTGATCACATGTTCGTCGCCGTGCTCGACCGCCCGCGCGAATACTTCCTCGGCCGCCTGCGGACCGGCCGGCGGATCCGGCAGCTCGGCCGGGCCGGCCGGGGCGCCGGGTGCGTAGATGGCGGTCAGCGCGGCGGCCGCGGCCCAGGACGCGGCGACGCTGGGCGCCCACAGCTGCGTGTCCAGGGCGGGAAGCGTGCGCAGGATCGCGTTCGGGGCCGTGGCCGAGTGGACGAGCATGACGCCGTTGCCGTGCCCGTACCACAGGTACCGGGTGGCGGCGGCATCGACCAGGCCGGCCAGCCAGGACCTGAGCCCGTCCGCGGCGGCCGGGATGCGCGGCGCGGCCACCGCGGACGGCCAGCCCGGCAGGTCGGCTAGCCGGCCGAGGCGGTCGCGGATGCCGCCGGACTGGTCGGCGATCCGCGGGACAGCGGCCAGCGCCTCGGCCGCCGTGGACCCGGCCGAGGACGCTGCGGACGCTGCGGGCCCGGCCCCGGCTTCGGCCGCCTCCGTGGCCGGGCCGGACGCGGTGCCGAGGGATGGCACGGTGGCCGGGGTACCAGGCACCGGTTGCCAGCGGGCAGCCCAGTAGGCCAGGCCATGGGCCAGTTCGGTGACGTGATCGGCGTCCTCGCCGTCTTCCCGCAGCGCCCGCACGGCGTGCCCGACCCGGATCACGCCATGGGTGGCGGCCGCGGCGACGCCGGGCAGCAGCCGCGGCCACCAGGTGGCCAGCGCCTCGCGCCACGGTCGCTCGGTCACCTCGCGCCGGAAGTAGGCGGTCCAGTCGGCGATGCGCCGCGGATCGCCCAGCGCCTCCTGCCAGTCGGTGCCGATCGGGCCGGTGCCGCGCGGGAATTCCTCCAGCCGCTCCATGTATCCGTCAAGCCAGTCCGGCACGCTCTCGGCGTGCCCGTGGCGCACCATCGCTTCGGCGGCCATCGGCCCGTGGTTGGACAGCCAGCCGTCGAATTCCGGTCCCGTGGTGTGCAGCCGCTCGTAGGCCTCGTCGAGTGTTTCTGTCGCGCCGGATGCCATTGCTGCCCTCCAGGAGGCTCCGGGCCCAGGCGGACCCGTATCTCCCCCCTTCCCGGCCCCCCCGCTCGCACTCGTGTCACGCCCGGGCAGTTGAATCCGTCGACGTTGAAGCGTTTGACAGCTAAGAGTTAGATATCTAATCTTTGGCTGAGAGCCGCAGTCAACGTGGAAGGGGACAGGCCATGCCCGAGCAGGACAAGACCGAGGAAGAAATCCGTGAGCTCAACCGGCGCTGGGCCGAGGCCGAGACACGCGGCGACGTGGCCGCCCTCGACGCCCTGGCGGCCGACGGCTTCCGGCTGGTGGGCCCGGTCGGGTTCGTGCTGGATAAGCAGCAGTGGCTCGACCGTTACCGCCTCGGTGACTTCGTCACCGCCTCGTTGCGATTCGAGGATGTCGAGACGCGTCGCTGCGGCGACACGGCGATATCCATCGGCCGGCAGGTGCAGCAGGCGCAGTACCAAGGGCACCCGGCCGACGGCGAGTTCCGGACCACCCTGATCGCCGCGCGGGACGGCGGCCAGTGGCGGCTGGCCGGATGCCAGGTCGGCCCCATCGGCGGCCCGCCGCCCTTCCCGCCACCGGGCGGCAGGCCCTAGCCGCTGCTCACATGTCCAGGCCGCCGTTGACGGCCCAGACCTGCCCGGTGATGTACGCGGACTCCTCCGCGGCCAGGAAGCTGACCACCCGGGCGACCTCCTCGGGACGGCCGAGCCGTCCCAGCGGGATCTGGCCGCGGACCCGGTCCAGCGCCTTGTCCGGCATCCCGGTCAGCATGTCGGTGGCCACGAAGCCGGGCGTGACGGCGTTGACGGTGACGCCGTCGCCGTCGCCCGGCGGGTGGCCTGCCCGGTCGAGCTGGAAGATGGCCTCGCGCGCTAGCGACTTGGTCAGGCCGAACAGGCCCGACTTGGACGCCGCGTAGTTGACCTGGCCGATGTTGCCGGTCTCGCCGATGACCGAGGACACGTTCACGATCCGGCCCGTGCCGCGCCCGATCATGTGCTCCATCGCCGCCTGCGAGATGAAGAACGCGCCGGACAGGTTGGTGGCGATCACCTTGTGCCAGTCGTCGTCGGCCATCTTGGCCGCGGTCTTGTCGATCGCGATCCCGGCGTTGTTGACCAGGATGTCGAGCCGGCCGTGCTGGTCGATGACCTCGCCGACCACGCGGCGGCAGTCGTCGGCCACGCCGATGTTCCCCTCGTGCACCGTGAACAGCCCGCTGGGATGCTCGGCCCGCATGCCGGCCGCGAACTTCTCGGCGGCCTCGTGGTTGCGCCGGTAGCCGGCCGCGACGGCCGTGCCGTCGCCGGCCAGCGCCTGGCTGACGGCCGCACCGATGCCGCGGGTGCCGCCGGTCACCAAGGCCACCCGGTGCGCGGGCCGGGGGTTGTCCGTGCCTTCGCCGCGCTGCCGCGGCTGCTCCGTTGACGTCATCGCTTGCTCCCTTCCGCCGCCTGCTGCAGGGCCGTCACCACCGACGGGTCGGCGAGCGTGCTGACGTCGCCGAGCTCGCGGCCGTCCGCAATATCGCGCAGCAGCCGACGCATGATCTTCCCTGACCGGGTCTTCGGCAGGTCGGCGGCCCAGATCACGCGCTGCGGCCGGGCGAACTTGCCGATCTGGGCCGCCACGTGCTCACGCAGCTCCCCGGCCAGGTCCGGGCCGGGGTCGACTCCGCCGGCCACGGTCACGTACGCGACCACCGCCTGGCCGGTCATATCGTCGGTCACCGCGATGACCGCGGCCTCGGCGACTCCCGCGTGGCCGACCAGCGCCGACTCGATCTCCGCGGTGGACAGCCGGTGGCCGGAGGTGTTGATGACGTCGTCGATCCGGCCGGTGATCCAGAAGTAGCCGTCCTCATCCCGGCGGGCGCCGTCCCCGGCGAAGTAGCTCCGCGGCCCGAACCGGGAAAAGTAGGTCTGCACGTAACGGTCCGGGTCGCGGTACAGGGTGCGCAGCATGCTCGGCCACGGCCGGGTGAGGACCAGCAGCCCGTCCCCCTCGGTGACCTCGCGGCCATCGTCGCCGACCAGGCCGGCGGTTACCCCGGGCAGCGGCCGGGTGGCCGAGCCCGGCTTGGCCGGGGTCAGGCCGGGCAGCGGCGCGATCATGATGGCCCCGGTTTCGGTCTGCCACCAGGTGTCGACCACCGGGCACCGCTCGCCGCCGATGACCGAGAAGTACCACAGCCACGCCCGCGGGTTGATCGGCTCCCCGACCGTGCCGAGCAGCCGGAGCGAGGAGAGGTCGTGCTTGCCGGGGTACTCTTCCCCCCACTTCATGCAGGCGCGGATGGCCGTGGGGGCGGTGTAGAAGATCGAGACCCGGTACCTCTCGACCACCTCCCACCAAGCGCCGGAGTCCGGGTAGTCCGGCGCGCCCTCGTACATCACCGAGGTGACGCCGTTCGCCATCGGGCCGTACACCACGTAGGAGTGCCCGGTGATCCAGCCGACGTCGGCGGTGCACCAGAACACGTCCCGCCCGGCGTCGAGGTCGAAGACCATCGCGGCCGTGGTGGCCACCCCCGTGAGGTAGCCGCCGGTCGTGTGCACGATGCCCTTGGGCTTGGCCGTGGAACCGGAGGAATACAGCAGGAACAGCGGGTGCTCGGCCTCCATCGGCTCGGCCGGGCACTCCGGCTCGGCCTGCTCGAGCAGCTCGTGGTACCAGCGGTCCCGGCCTGCCCGCATCTCGCACGGGGCGCCGGTCGCCTGGACCACGATCACCGTGTGCAGCGTGTCCAGCCCGGCGATCGCCTCGTCCACGCCTGCTTGACCGGCGCGGTATGGCCCCGCCGCCGCGCGCCGTCCGCGGTGATCAGCGCCACGGCCCGCGACACCTCCATCCGCTCCCGCACGGCGGACGGCGCGAAGCCGCCGAACACCACGTTGTGCGGCGCGCCGATCCGGGCGCAGGCCAGCATGGCCACCACGACCTCGGGAATCATCGGCAGGTAGATGCCGACGATGTCGCCCTTCCCGACGCCCCGGGCCTTCAGCGCGTTCGCGAGGCGCTGGGTGTCGGCGAGGATCTCGCCGTAGGTCAGGCCACGCTCCTCGCCCTGCTCGCCGTGCCAGCGGAAGGCGACCCGGCCGGCGTGGCCGGCCTGCACGTGCCGGTCCAGGCAGTTGTAGGACGCGTTGAGCGTTCCGTCGGCGAACCAGGTGTAGAAGGGCGGGTTGCTGTCGTCGAGTACGGCCTGGAACGGGGTGTCCCAGTCCAGGCGCTGCCGGGCCTGCTCCGCCCACCAGGCCGGGGCGTCGGCCTCGGCGCGGGCGTAGATAGCGGGATCAGTCGCCTGCGCGCGCGCGGCGAAGTCGGCGGGCGGCAGGAACGCCGCGGGCTCCAGCGGCTGGTCCGGCTCCTGCATCGGCGGCGCGGAGGGGGTCGGTGAGGGACGTGCCTGCATAACGGGCTCCTTCCTCGGATAGCAGGCGGTCAGGCCATCGCGAAATCCCCGGCACACCGGTCGCGGCGGCGGTCGCGATCGCCCCGATTCGTATAGGTCGGTGGTGCAGCGCACCGACCGGGCGTTGAGTTGTTCACGCTTCCCGGCCAGCAGAGCCGAAACCTCTTCCCGGGGAAAACCTCGGGCCAAGCCGGCGGGCCGACCACGTTTGACAGAGGCGGCTGCGGGTTAACGGAATAGAGCCGAGCTACACCCGCAGGGCCGCCCACCTGCTCGGCAGGCTCGCAGCCGCCATGTCCCGCCGGCCTCACCCGGCCCGGCACCGGACGGCTGGCTGCCCGCACGGCGGCGAAGTGACAGGCGAGGTGACTCGTGACAGCGTTCGTGGTCAACCGGCATGGCCGTCTGGTGTTCCCGGACAACTTCCTCGGCGAGCTGGACTTCTCGGTCCTGCACAGGCTCGACCAGTTCACCGCGGTGATCGGGCGGGATTTCGAGGCTAAGGCGCCGACCGGGACCGACATCCTGGCCCGCGTCGAGTCCGGGTCTTACCCGGGGCGCTTCGAACTGCTGCGCGACCTAGGCCAAAACCTGTTCTGGGCCAACCGGTACACGATCCCGATGTACGACCGGCGGCCGACGCGCTGGCGCGACCTCCCCAAACATCGTGACGACGTGTTCCTGGCCGTGCTGACCCCGTGGGAGGACAGCGAGCGCAAGGTCGCGGCGGTCGAGCACGCCTTCCGCGAGCTGCCGGCCACGTGGGACGCCGAGGCCGAGACCCGGGTCTTCGACCTGCTGTTCGACCTGTTCCGCAACAAGCTGTACCACGCCACCGAGCTGCCGCCGATCAAGCCCACCGTGGCCGAGTTCACCGGCCAGCCCGACGCGCTGACCTGGGTGATACCGGAGTACGACCCCGACTACCCGGTGTTCCGGACCGAGGACATCGTCGACGCCCAGGAGAAGGTTCCCGAGCTGGAGGCGCTGCTGCGCTGGGCGATGGTGCTGCACAACCAGTACCCGTGGGACCGATCCCGCGCCGAGCTCCGCGGGCCCGCCGCGATCGGGGACGACGACTTCGTGGTCGCACTGCACCCCCGCAACCGCGACGTGATGGACTTCATCGGCCGAGTCAAGCATTCGGCCACCCGCGGCGCCGCCTCCGCCGGACGCGGGCCGGACCAGGCCGTCGCGCCCGCCGCCCCCTACCCGCCGGTGCGGGTGCGCGAGGTCTTCGCGGTCCAGCCCAGGCTGGAGTCGCTGGCGATCGTGCGCGGCGAGCACATCTGCGACAACGCCGACATCATCCGCAACGCCAGCTTCTCCTGGTCGCCGATGAGCGCCGACGAGATCAGCGCCAAAACCGGCATCGAGCAGCGCCGCTACACCAGCCGGGAACCCGAGGACCTGGCGCTGCACGCGGCCCGGGCCGCCCTGGCCAAGTCCGGCCGGGGGCCCGAGGAGATCGGCGCCGTGCTGGTCAGTACCTGCACGAGCAACCGGCTGATCCCGTCGATCGCCTGCTGGCTTTCCGGTGAGCTCGGCCTGCTGCAGACGCACGCCTCCGCCGACCTGGTCGCGGCCTGCGCGGGCCTGCCCTACGGGCTGGCCGAGGCCGTCCGGCAGCTGCAGGAGGTCCGGCGGCCCGTCCTGCTGGTCTGCGTGGAGAAGTTCTCCGACAAGATCGGCGGCGTCCGGCCCTCACGGATGATCTTCGGAGACGGCGCCGCGGCGATGGTCGTCGCCCCGGCTGCGGACGGGGCCACCGGGGACGTGGAGGTCGTGCAGACCTACGCGAGCGGGCCGCACAGCGAGGTCAACTCGATCATCTGGCCGAACCCGGAATTCGACAACGCCATCACCGTGTACGGCCCCGAGGTCAAGTCGCTGGTGGGGCGCTACCTGGCCCAGATGCTCGACGAGCTCGGCGCCGAGCCCGATCCGGACGACCCCGGCCGGACGCTGCTGGAGAGCATCGAGCTGATCGTCCCGCACCAGGCCAACAAGACGATGATCCTCAACCTGGCCGGGAAGGCCGGGCTGTCCGCCGAGCAGTTGTACTTCAATGTTGACAAGATGGGCAACGTGTCAGCGGCGAGCATCCCCATCGCGGTCCACGACGCCGTGCGCGACGGCGTGATCACCCGCCCGACCCGGGTCTTCGCGCCCGGCTTCGGGGCCGGCGCCGTTGGCGGTTATGCGGTCATGCGCATCGATCCCGAGATCGTCGCCGACGAGGTCCTGCTGGACGTCCAGGAGCCGGCCGGTGACAGCGGCCCGGCGGCGCCGCCGGGGCGGGTCACCTCGAGCACGACCGACGACGTGCGCGCGGCGTTCGGCGAGTGACCAGATGAGCCATCCAACCCGCGCCGCCTTCGGCCGCCTCGCGGTGGTCAACCGGGGCGAGCCAGCGATGCGGCTGATCAACGCCGTCCGGGAATGGAACGCCGAGGGCCTCCCGCCGCTGCGCGTCATCGCCGTGTACACCGCCCCCGACCGGCACGCGATGTTCGTGCGCGAGGCCGACGAGGCGGTGCTGATCGGCCCGGAGGATCAGGACGAGGGGTCGTTCGCGGCCAGCCCTTACCTCGACTACGCCGAGCTGGAGCGGGCGCTGCGACAGTGCCGGGCCGACGCGGTGTGGCCGGGCTGGGGGTTCGTGTCGGAGAAGGCCGAGTTCGCGGAGCTGTGTGACCGGCTGGGGATCACCTTCGTCGGCCCGTCGGCCGAGGTCATGCGCAGGCTGGGCGACAAGATCGAGTCCAAGCGGCTGGCCGAGCAGGTCGGCGTCCCGCTCGCGGCGTGGAGCGGCGGCCCGGTGGCCAGCCTGGAGGAGGCCCGCGAGCAGGCCAAGACGATCGGCTACCCGCTGATGGTCAAGGCCACCGCGGGCGGCGGCGGCCGTGGCATCCGGCTGGTCGGCTCCGCGGAGGAACTCGACGAGGCCTTCGAGCGCGCGAGCTCGGAAGCGTCCAAGACCGCCGGGGACGCGACCGTGTTCCTGGAGCGGGCCATCCGCGGCGGCCGGCACGTCGAGGTACAGGTGGTGGCCGACGCCGAGGGCACCGTGTGGACGCTCGGCGTCCGCGACTGCAGCGTGCAGCGCCGCAACCAGAAGGTGATCGAGGAGTCCGCGTCGACCGCGCTGGACGCCGAGCAGGAGCAGGCGTTGCGTTCCCACGCGGCCGACCTCGTCCGGGCGGCCGGCTACGTCAACGCCGGAACCGTTGAGTTCCTGTACGAGCCCAAGGAACGGCTGATGTCGTTCCTGGAGGTCAACACCCGGCTGCAGGTCGAGCACCCGGTCACCGAGGCCACCACCGGCACCGACATCGTCAAGCTTCAGCTGCACATCGCGGCGGGCGGGACGCTGGCCGAGGTCGCCGGCGCCGCACCGCCGACGTCCGGGCACGCCATCGAGGCCCGGCTCACCGCCGAGGACCCCGAGCGCGGCTTCGCGCCCGCGCCGGGCCGGATCGAGCACCTGGCGTTGCCCGCGGGCCCCGGCATCAGGGTCGACACCGGGGTGGCCGCGGGCGACGTCATCCCGCCGCAGTTCGACTCCATGATCGCCAAGGTGATCGCCTGGGGGCGGGACCGCGGCGAGGCCCGGGCCCGGCTGTCCCGCGCGGTCAAGCAGACCGCCACGGTGATCCGCGGCGGCACCACGAACAAGGCCTTCCTGCTCGACCTGCTGGACCGGCCGGAATTCGTGCACGGCGAGATCGACACGACCTGGCTCGACACGATGATGGCCGACGGCTATACCCCGCCGCGGCGGCTCGACGTCGCCCTGCTGGCCACCGCGGTCGAGGCCTACGACGCGCACGCCAAGCGCCAGCAGGCCCGCCTGTTCGCCTCCGCCGAGCGAGGACGGCCCGAGGTCAGCCACGAGACCTGGCATCAGGCCGACGTCCGCGCCGGCCAGGACGCCTACCGGCTGCGGGTATCCCGCAGCCGCCCCGCCCGCTACCACGTGGAACTGGACGGCCAGACGGTGGACGTCGACGTCGACCGCCCCGGCCCGTTCGAGCGCATGCTGCGCATCGGCAACCAGGCCTTCGCCGTGCTCTCGGTCGCGCAGGGCCCGGACTACCTGATCGAGGTCGACGGCGCGGTGCACCGGATATCCGGTGGCGAGGCCGGCCTGGTCCGCGCCCCGGCGTCGGCCATGGTGGTGGCCATCCCGGTCCGGGCCGGTGACCAGGTAGCCGAGGGTGACGTCGTCGCGGTCGTCGAGAGCATGAAGCTGGAGACGGCGCTGCACGCGCCCGCGGCCGGGCGGGTCGCCGAGGTGCTCGCCGAGGTCAACACCCAGGTGGAGGCCGGCACCAAGCTGGTCAGGATCGAACTCGACTCAGGCTCCGAGCCCGGCGGCGAGCCGGAGTCGGGCCAGCGCGCCGACCTGAGCGCGCTGGCCGGCGAGGCTGCGGCGGACCGCGGCCTGGCCGCGACGGCGGCTGACACGCTGGTGACCCTGCGCTCCCTGGTGCTCGGCTACGACATCGACGAGGCTGAGGCCGGCCGGCTGCTGCGGAGGCTGGCGGACGCGCGGGCCGACCTGCCCGCCGACGACCCGCGGCTGCTCGCCGGGGAGACCGAGATCCTGCGGATCTTCGCCGATCTGAGCGCGCTGTCCCGCAATCGCCGGGTGCCCGACGAGACCGACGAGGAGGCGGCGGTTGACGCCGAGGCCGCCCGCAACCCGCAGGAGTACTTCTACGCCTTCCTGCGCTCCCGGGACGCCGACACCGAGAACCTGCCCGAGTCCTTCCGGATCAAGCTGCGCCGGGCGCTCGCCCACTACGGGGTCACCGACCTCGGACCCTCGCAGGACCTGGAGCCCGCCCTCTACCAGATGTTCCTGGCCCACCGCCGGGCGCTTGTGCAGGCCCCGGTCATTTTGCAGTTCCTGCGGTGGCGGCTGGCCGATCCGGACTCCCTGCCCGAGCAGGCCCGCGACGGCTACCGGCGGGTCATCGACCAGCTAATGTCCGCTACCCAGCTGCGCCATCCGGCCGTCGGCGACCTGGCCCGGCAGGTCCGGTACCGCTGCTTCGATGCCCCGGAGGTCGCGCAGGAGCGCGCGCAGGCCCAGCGGGAGGTGCGCGCGGAACTCGACAACCTCTCCGCCGACCCGCAGGCCCGGGCCGCCCAGATCGACGCCATGGTCGCCTCGGGCGCGCCGATACTCGGCGTCTTCGCCGAGCGGCACCATGCGGTCATGCTCGAGGTGATGACCCGGCGGTACTACCAGATCAGGCCGCTGAGCCAAGTCCGGGTCACCGAGCAGGGCGGCCAGCCGCTGCTGACCGCCGAGTACACCCACGACGGGCAGGACTACGCGCTGATCGCGACCGTGGCCAGGGGAACGGACACCGCCGCCGAGACCGACCTGCCTCAGCTGGTGGACAAGCTCTCGGCCGACCGCACCGTTCTGGTCGATCTCTATGTCACCTCCGAGACGCCCGAGGACGAAGCCGGGGGCCCCGACGCCCGGGCCGGGAGGATCCGCGACAAGCTCGGGATCATCCCGCCCGCCGTGGAACGGGTCGCGGTCGCGGTGCGCCGCCCCGAGGGCGCGGAGGACGGGGACGAGCCTGCCTGGTTCACCTTCCGCGGGCTGCCGGAGACCGGGGCGCCGGCCGAGGACCGCACGCAGCGCGGCATGCACCCGATGGTCGCCGAGCGGCTGGGCCTGTGGCGGCTGTCGGGTTTCGAGCTGACCCGGCTGCCCGCCGCCACCGACGTGCACCTGTTCCGCGCCCAGGGCCGTGAAGTCCCCGACGATCAGCGGCTGATCGCCCTCGCCGACGTCCGCGACCTGACCATCCTGCGCGACGAAGACGGCCGGATCCGGTCCCTGCCGCAGATCGAGCGGATCCTGGACGCCTGCCTGGGCAGCATGCGCTCCGCCCGCTCCGCCGACCGCGGCCTGGCCCGGCTGGACTGGAACCGCGTCAAGCTCTACCTCTGGCCGGTCGTGGACGTGCCCCTCACCGACCTGGACCAAGTCATCAGGTCCTTCGTGCCGCGCACCGAGGGGCTGGGGCTGGAGCAGGTGATGGTGCAGTTCCGGGCGGCCGACCCCGAAGACCCGGGCGCGGAACCCCGCGAGCTGATACTGCGGCTGTACCGCCCGCCGGGCGCCGGGCTGACGCTGCGCGTCACCGACCCGCCAGCAGAGCCGTTGCGCGAGATGGACTCCTACACGCAGAAGGTGATCCGGGCCCGCCGCCGCAGCGCCGTCTACCCCTACGAGCTCATCCCGCTGATCACCCGCTCGCCCGACCGGGACGGCCCGGCAGGCACGTTCACCGAGTACGACCTCGACGAGACCAGTTCCCCGGCGCCGGTGGACCGGCCGCCGGGGTCGAACACCGCCAACCTGGTGCTCGGGGCGGTCGCCGTGCCCACGAAACGCTATCCGGAGGGGATGCGCCGGGTCGTGCTGCTGGGCGACCCGACCAAGGCGCTCGGCGCCGTGGCCGAGCCGGAGTGCCGCCGGGTGCTCGCGGCGATCGAGCTGGCGCGGCGCTGGCGCGCCCCGATCGAATGGTTCGCGCTCTCGGCGGGCGCGAAGATCGCGATGGATTCCGGCACCGAGTCCATGGACTGGATCTCCCGGGTGCTGCGCGCGATCGTCGAGTTCACCCAGGACAGAGGCGAGATCAACGTCGTGGTCAGCGGCATCAACGTCGGCGCCCAGCCATACTGGAACGCCGAGGCCACGATGCTCATGCACACCAACGGCATCCTGGTCATGACCCCGGACTCGGCGATGGTCCTGACCGGCAAGCAGTCGCTGGACTACTCCGGCGGGGTCTCCGCCGAGGACAACTTCGGCATCGGCGGCTATGACCGGATCATGGGCCCGAACGGCGAGGCCCAGTACTGGGCGCCCGACCTGTCCGCCGCCGTCGACGTGCTGCTCGCGCACTACGAGCACACCTACACGGCGCCGGGCGAGCGCTTCCCCCGCCCGGCCCCGACCGCCGACGCCGCCGACCGGGACATCTCCGCGTCGCCGCACGCCGGGCCGGGCGGGGGAAGCGC
>Ga0318553_10000229_pt1 | contig 16473 bp, 10 predicted proteins | sample GRESIP082b2f21_FD_203686 | JGI IMG/M metagenome (GOLD analysis project Ga0318553, IMG submission 203686) | Tropical soil microbial communities from Luquillo Experimental Forest, Puerto Rico - GRE.SIPMG.082b2f21 | ecosystem: Environmental > Terrestrial > Soil > Tropical forest > Bulk soil...
GTACCGGATCCCGGCGCTGAACTCGGCCCGCCCGCCGCCCCGCCGACGCGCGGCCGCCGGGTCCGGCCGCGGCTCGCGCAGCCGGAGCGCGAGCACCGTGCCCGCGGCGACTACGAACGTGCCCGCGTCCAGCAGGATGACCGGCCGCGCCCCCACCCAGGCGAGCAGGCCCGCGCCGACCAGCGGGGTGATCAGCCGCAGGCCCTGCGACGCCATCTGCAGCACGGAGTTGGCCTCGCCGAGCAGATCGCCCGGAACCAGCGCCGGGAGCAGCGCCGTCTGCGCCGACGTGATCAGGCTGTTGACCGCGCCGTAGCCGAACATGACGAGGTAGATGAGCCAGACCTGGCCCCGGCCGTGGACCAGCAGCAGCGCGCACACCAGCGCCGCGCCGCCCAGGTTCGCCGCGATCAGCAGCGGCCGGCGCCGGACGCGGTCGACGATCATCCCGGACACCGGCGCGACCAGGAACCCGCAGACGAACGCGAAGAAGGTCAGGCCGGCCGCGCTGTTGCTGCCGGTGAGGATCTTGACCCAGATCCCCATGGCCAGCCACAGGGCGCTGTCGCCAATCACGGACAGGCTCTGCCCGGCGATGTAGATGCTGGCGTCGCGGTGGGAGATCAGACGGCGCACGTCAGCGCTCCTTCGGACCGGTTCGGGAGGCGGCGGGGCTCGGTGGCTCAGGCATCGTCCGACGCCCCGGCCAGGCGCAGGCCGATCTCGACCAGCATCCAGCCGGTCCGGTACCGGACCGAGTTGCCGGGGCCCGCCGGGGTGACGTGCCGGCGGTGGCGGTCGGCCGTCGCGCTCAGTTCGTCGATGTGGCGGATGGCGAGCTGACTCATCGTGTACGGGTGCATGTCGGATGCTCCTCTGCTGGGATGATCGCTCTGTGCTTGCTCCTGGTTAGGTTGGCTCGGGAGATTGCGGAGGGTCGGTCAGCGGGTAGCCGAACACCAGCACCTCATGGGGCAGGCTGCCGGGCGGCCGCAGCGCGGCGTCGTGCCAGCGAGCCTTATAGGGCTCGAGCAGCCGGTGCATGGCCTCGCTCAGCTCCTTGGCCTCCCGGGCCGTCAGGTACATGGCGCTCTCGGAGGCGAACGCCGCCTCCTGCCACTCGGGCGGGTAGCCGAGCACGCTCATCAGCCGCTCCTGGGCCCGCTCCATCCAGCGCCCGATCCAGATCGACGTGGCCGCCCCCGCGGCGAGACGGCTCTCCTCGTCCTGCCACGGCGGCGCGAGTTCGAGGCCGCGGAAGCGCAGCCGCCATGGCCGCTCGCGGCCGCGCCCGCCGCCCGCCTCCTCGACAAACCCGTACTTGGCCAGGGTGCGCAGGTGGAAGGCGCAGTTGGCGGGCGACTCGCCGAGCAGCTCGCTGGCCTGCGTGGCGGTCAGCGTCCTGGTGTCGGACTGGCCGATGGCCTCGATCAGCTGCATCCGGAGCGGGTGGGCCAGCGCCCGCATCGCCTTCGGGTCACGCACCTCTAGATGCGGCCGCTCCTCATTAGAAGACATGTTTCGAAACTATACGCTCGAAACAACTGTTTTGACAAGTCGGGCCGGGTTCGCGGGCTCGGCGCGGGCGCGGGTTCATGCGACGATGACGGCATGCGGATCACGGACGTGACCTCGACTGGCCTGTTCGGCGGCACGGCGGCCCGGCCGCTGGCGATCGTGCGCGTGACGATCTCCGGTGACGGCGCGGGCCACGGCCTCACCACCCCGGTCACCGTGCGGGTCGAGGGGCCCGCCGTGACCACCCCGCAGCCTGCGGTGGTCCCCGGGCCCGGGCCCGGCGAGCAACTCGAGGCCGAGGTCGGGGTCGAGGTGGCCGCCCCGCATACCCCCGGCAGCCCGTTGCAGGTCACCGCCGTCGCCGAGAGCCGCCCTGCGCTCCGGACCGAGCAGGCGGCCACGATCACCGTGGCCGAGCCCGGCTGGACGATGTGGATGGTGAGCCACTTCCACTATGACCCGGTCTGGTGGAGCACCCAGGGCCAGTTCACTCAGTCCCGCATCTTCCTGCCCGAGGCGGACGGCACGCTGCCGGACTCCAGGACCGCCTTCGAGCTGGTCCGGCTGCACCTCGACGAGGCCCGGCGCGACCCCGACTACAAGTTCGTGCTCGCCGAGATCGACTACCTCAAGCCGCATTTCGACGCCCATCCCGAGGACCGGGCGGACCTGCTCGCGTTCATCAGGGCGGGCCGGATCGAGATCGTCGGCGGCAGCTACAACGAGCCGAACACCAACCTGACCTGCGCCGAGTCCACGATCCGCAACGCCGCCTACGGCCTGGCCTTCCAGCGCGAGGTCCTCGGTGCCGACCCCGCCGTGTCCTGGATGCTCGACGCCTTCGGATTCGACCCCGCCTACCCGGGGCTGATGGCCGCGGCCGGGCTGACCGAGTCGGCCTGGGCCCGGGGCCCGTTCCACCAGTGGGGCCCGAACCGCACCGTGGGCGACAACCGGCGGATGCAGTTCCCGACCGAGTTCGAGTGGCTGTCGCCGGACGGGAACGGCCTGCTCACCAGCTACATGGCGAATCACTACGGCGCGGGCTGGATCACGCACGCCGCCGCCACCCTCGAGGGGGCCGAGCAGGCTGCCTACGAGCAGTTCCGGCAGCTCGCCCCGGTGGCCGCCACCCGCAACGTGCTGCTGCCGGTCGGCGCCGATCACGTGATCCCGTCCCGCTGGGCCACCGGGATCCACCGGGACTGGAACTCCCGCTACGTCTGGCCGCGGTTCGTGACCGCGCTGCCGTCGGAGTTCTTCGCCGCGGTGCGCAAGGACGCGGCGGAACGCGACATCTGGATCACGCCGCAGACCCGGGACATGAACCCGGTGTACACCGGCAAGGACGTGTCCTACATCGACACCAAGCAGGCCCAGCAGGCCGCCGAGAACGCGGTAACCGACGGGGAGCGGCTCGCCACGCTGGCCTGGCTGGCCGGGGCGCCGTACCCGGCGGCCGCGCTGGACAAGGCGTGGCGGCAGCTGGTGTTCGGCGCCCATCACGACGCGATCACCGGCACCGAAGGCGACCAGGTCTACCTGGACCTGCTGGCCGGGTGGCGGGAAGCCTACGAGCGCGGCGACGCGGCCCGCCGCGAGGCCATGGGCTACCTGGCCGCGCGGGCCGCGACCGGCGGGGGGCCCGGCGCCGACCCGGCCGCGCGCGCGGTCGTGGTGTTCAACACGCTGTCGCGGCCCCGGTCCGGCCTGGCCCGGATCACGCTGGGCTTCCCGGAGCCGGCCGCCGCCCCCTGGGTCACGCTGCGCGACGCCGCAGACGGCGAGGTGCCCGTCCTGGCCGAGGGCGTCACCCGGCACCCGGACGGGACCCTGGCCGGCCTCACGCTCACGTTCCGCGCCGCGGACGTCCCCGCGCTCGGCTACCGGACCTACTACGTGATCCCTTCCGACGGGCCCGGACGTGACGGCTCGTGGTCGGCCACCGGCGGTACCGCCATCGAGAACGAGGCGTTCCTGGCCGAGGCCGACCCGGCCTGGGGCGGCACGCTCACCCGGATCCTGGACAAGCGCTCCGGCACCGAGCTGCTCGCCGGCCCGGGCAACGAGCTCGTGGTCCAGGAGGAATACGATCACCACCCGCGCTGGGGCGAGGGGCCGTGGCTGCTGTGCCCGAAAGGACCCGGCCGCGGATCGGCCAGCCGCTCCGCGCGGGTCCGCGCGGAGCGCTGCCCCATCGGGGCGCGCCTGGTGGCCGAGCTAGCCATCGATGATCTGCGGGTGACCCAGGAAACGCTGCTGTGGGACGGCGCCGACCGGGTGGAATTCCGCACCCATGTGGACGGCTCCATCGGCCGGGACCGGCTGCTGCGGGTGCGGTTCGCCGCCCGGGTGCCCGGCGGGCTGCCGGTGTACCAGACCGCGCTCACCCCGGTCGGGCGGCCGTTCGGGTCGGCCGATGCCGACGTGGCCGAGCACGAGTTCACGCTCGACAATCCCGCGCACGAGTGGTTCGGCCTCGGCTCGACCGCGCGGGTCGCGGTGACCGGCCCCGGGGGCGCGCGCCGGATGCAGGCCATCGGCGTCGCGGAGGTGATCACGCCGGGGGCCGGGCACGGATACCGGGAGCCGGCCCGTGCCCTGCTGGCCGCCCTGGCCCGTGCCGGGGTCACCGCGACCTGCTCGCGGGCGGACGGCCCGCGGTACGGCGCGATCGACGTCGACTCCAACCTGCCCGACGTCCGCATCACGCTGGGCGGGCCGGCCGAGAACCCGTTCACCGCCGAGGTGCTGGCCACCATTCATCTGACCACGGGCCAGCTGACCACAGAGGGGTCGGCCACGGGCGGCCCGGCGCCGCTGTGGGTGCCGGCCACCCGGGCCCGGGCGGACGCCTTCGCGCCCGGCGCGGACGTGCGCGGCGCGCGTGACCTGCCGGTGCTGATCGTGGCGGGCGGCGACATCGGCGGGGCGATAGCCGCGGTGACCGCGGACCTGGCCGACGCGGTAATCGAGGCCGACGAGGCGACCGGGGAGGCGGACAGCCCGGGCGAGCTGGCCGGCCACTCGGTCGCGCTGCTCAACCGCGGCACGCCGGGCAGCCTGGTCACCCCGGACGGGATCCTGAACATCTCGCTGATGCGCTCGTGCAGCACCTGGCCGTGCGGGGTGTGGATCGACGGCGACAAGCGCGTCACGCCGGACGGCAGCAGCTTCGCCTGGCAGCACTGGAGCCACACCTTCGAGTACGCGCTCGCGGCCGGCCCTGGCGACTGGCGAGGCGCCGAGTTCCCGCTGGCCGGGCAGGACTACCGGCATGAGCTGCTGGCCTGCGAAGCCGGGCGGCACGACGGGCCGCTTCCGGCCACCGCGAGCCTGGCCGCCGCCGATCCGGCCACCGCCGTGGTGTCGGCGCTGAAGCCGCGCGGTAACCCGCTGACGCCCGCCGCCCAGCCCCGCCCGCAGGACGGGGTGACCGTGCGGCTGCGGGACGTCTCGGGCGTCGCGGCGCCGCCGCCGGCGCGGGTACGCCTGTTCACCGGGCTGGCCGCGGCTCGCCGCGGCAGCCTGCTGGAGGAGGCCGAGGGCCCGGCGCTGCGGCTGGACTCCGGCGCAGCCGTCGCCGAGCTGCCCGCCGCCGGAACCGTGACCATGGTGCTGACCCCCGGCCCGGGGCCGGCCCCGGCGACGCCCGGGACCGCGCCCGCTCGCACCGTGCCTCCTCATGCCGTGCCGCCGGAGCCCGCGCAGCCCGTGTTCACCCGGTACTGGATGCACGGCAAGGGCCCGGCTCCGGCCGGGAACCTGCCGGTAGCCGTCCACCTCTCCCCCGCCCGGACCGCCCTGCCCGCGGGGCAGACGCCAGACACCCCGCTGGCGGCCGCGTACCTGCGGCTCACCGTGGCCTGCGGCCCGGCGCCGGCCCGCGGCACGGTGGACCTGGACCCCGGTAACGGGCTGGTGATCGAGCCCTCCGGGCCGCTGCGCTATGACCTGGGCCCGCGGGGCCACGCCGCCTGGGATCTCACGGCCCTGGCGGTGCCAGGGGCCCGGCCCGGGCGGCGCTTCGTGGCCGCGCGGATCGCCGGGGACGACGGCCAGGCCTTCGAGGATGCGGTGCTGGTCAGCATCGGCGAGCCGGGCCCGCCCGCCCTCGACCTGCCGCTCGACGAGCTGTTCCCGCTCTACCTGGCCGACCAGGAGCGGGCCGCGGCCGAGGTCGACCTGGCGCTGCTGAGCCCGCGGCTGGAGCTGCGGCCGGGCGGCTGCGGCGAAATCGCCGTGCGGCTGCGCAACGCCACGGCATCGCAGATCCGCGGTGAGGCGCAGCTGGTGTCCCCGTTCGGCAGCTGGTCGCAGACCCGGCCGTGGACCGGGGGCTTCACCGCCGAGCCGGACCGCGACGCGACCCTGGCCTTCACGGTGACGGCCCCGGCCGCGGCGCGGCCGGGACAGCACTGGTGGGCCCTGGTCAAGGTGATGTACTTCGGCCGGGTCCGCTACAGCGAGCCCGCGGCCGTGACGATCACCGATGCCGGCCGGTGAACTCCGGCGGGCCCAACCACGGGCGGCGCTGTGGTGAGAAACTGGCGGTAGCAACGACGACCTAGGCCGTCACCGCGACGACCACTGAGGACCATGGCCACCACCCAGACCGCGATGAGCGACGGCAACCTGCCGGCCGAGCCCAACAGCTTCGTCGGCCGTGAACGGGACCTGGCGGAGCTGGCCAGGCTGCTCGGCGACGTCCGCGCGCTGACCTTGTGCGGCCCGGGCGGCATCGGCAAGACCCGGCTCGCCTTGCGCCTGGCCTGCGAGATCGTTCCCGACTTTCCCGACGGTGCCTGGCTGGTCGAGCTGGCCGACACCGAGGACCCGTCCCTGGTCGCCCGCCGGGCCGCGGCCACGCTCGGGGTCCGGGAGGAGCCCGACCGGCCGCTGGCCGAGACGCTGACCGTGGCGCTGCGGCCGCGGCGGCTGCTGCTGGTCCTCGATACCTGCGAGCACGTCGTCGACGCGTGCGCGGCGCTGGTCAAACAGCTGCTGGCGGGGTGCCCCGGACTGCGCGTGATCGCCACCAGCCGCGAGCCGCTGCGCGTTCGCGGCGAGACGGTGTGGCGGGTCCCGCCGCTGGAGCTGCCCGCCGTGCCCGGCGAGCTCACGCCCGGCGAGCTGGCCGGGCACGAGGCGATCCGGCTGTTCGCCGACCGGGCTGCGGCGGTGCGGCCCGGGTTCGCGCTGGACACGGCCAACGCCCCGGCGGTGGCCCGGCTGTGCCGGACCCTGGACGGTATTCCGCTGGCGATCGAGCTGGCCGCGGGCCGGGTCGGCGCCCTGTCGGTGGAGCAGATCGCCGCCCGCCTCGGCGACCGGTTCGGCCTGCTGGCCTCGGGCGACCGCACCGCCCCGGTGCGCCAGCAGACCCTGCGGGCGGCCGTGGACTGGAGCTACGAACTGCTGACCGGGCCGGAGCAGGTGCTGCTGCGCAGGCTGGCGGTGTTCTCCGGCTGGAACCTGGAGATGGCCGAGCGGGTCTGCGCGGATGAGGCGATCCCCGCGGACCAGGTGCTCGACCTGATGGCGGCCCTCATCGACAAGTCGCTGGTCACGCTCGACCCGGAGCTGGAGGGCGATGCCCGTTACCGGCTGCTGGACACCATCAAGGAGTACGCTGCCGGGCGCCTGAACGCCTCCGGCGAGGGACCGGAGATACGGCGGCGGCACCGCGACTACATGCTGCGGCTGGGCGAGGGCATCGTCGACGTGGCCTTCCTGCGCGGCGACCCGCCGTGGCCGGTGCGGGTCTCCTTGTACCGCCGCATCCTGGCCGAGCGCGCGAACTGCGCCGCGGCGCTGGTCGCCTGCCTGGAATACGGCGACGCCGAGGAGGGCCTGCGGCTCTGCTGCGCGCTGCGCAACCCCTGGGTCGCCTACGGCGACGTGACCGAGGGCATCGGGTGGTGCGACCGCTTCCTGGACTCGGGCGGCGGCGTGTCGCCCGGCGTGCGGTCCCGCGCCCTGATGGCGCGGGCGGAGCTGGCCTTCGAGCACCAGGACTACCAGGTGGCCAGCGGGTACGCGCAGGCCGGCCTGGACCTGTGCCGGTCCTCGGGAAGCCCGGGCGCAGCCGCCGCGCTGCGGGTTCTCTCCGTGGTCAGCCTGCGGGCCGGCCGTCTCGAGGATGCTCTGGGCAGCATCGACGACGCGGTCAAGGAAGCGCGGGCCGACGGGAACGACTGGGAAGAAGGGCTCGCGCTCACGGTCAGGGCGGCGATCGTCGCCCGCCACGGCAGGCTGGAAGAGGCCCAGCGCACCTATGAGGACGCGCTCGAGGTGCTGCGGGACAACAACGGCTTTGGCGTGGCGCAGGCCCTGTACGGGTTCGGCGGCCTGGCCCGGGCCCGCGGGGACCACGCCGCGGCGCTCGGCCACTTCCGGGAGGCGCTGGCGCTGTACCGGGAGATCGACGCCCGGCCCGAGATCGCGCGGTGCCTGGCCGGCATCGGGTGGGTGGCGCTCGCCCAGGGCGACCTGCGGCTGGCCTTCGCCAGCCTGGGTGAGAGCCTGCAGCTCAGCCTGGCCACCGGGCAGCGCCTCGGGCTGGCCCGCGGGCTCGAGGCATCGGCGATGCTCGCGGCGGCTAGCGGCGACCCGGCCCGGGCGGTCAAACTCCAGGGCGCCGCGCTGGCCCTGCGCGAGGACGTCGGCCAGGTGCCCTCGGCGGCCGCCGGGAGCCGGCTGGGCCGCCTGATGGACGCCGCCCGCGGCCAGCTGGGCGAGAGCGCCGCGGACATGCTGCTGGCCGAGGGCGCGGCGATGAGCGCCCACGAGGCGGTGCGGCTCGCGACCGACCCGGGCGCCGTCGCGAGGAACGCCATTCCCGAGCAGGCCGCCTCGCCGCTCAGCTCCGGCGCGGGCCTGCTGACCGCGCGGGAGCGGGAGATCGCGGCCCTGATCGCGCGCGGGCTGTCCAACCGGGGCATCGCCGACGAGCTGGTGATCAGCCCGGCCACCGCGGCCCGGCACGTGGCCAACATCTTCACCAAGCTCGGGTTCAGCTCCCGGGCCCAGGTCGCCGCGTGGGCCGTACAGCGCGAGCCCAAGGACGGCTCCCGGGCCGACGACTAGCGGCCAACGTACACATCTGTCCGTCCCGGTACATATCTGCCCTACATACCGGGCTGGACTACGGAATGCACATGCAGATGCATGATTCGGGGCATGTGCAGCAGGCTGTGCCCAGCCTAATGTGCTACCAGAGCGCAAAGGCGGGGCCCGGCGGATGCTCCGGCCACCAGGAGGGGGGTGGCCGGCCTTCCGCCTGACCTCAACGCGGGTCCGCGGCAAGTGCCTGCCCGGGCCCGTTTGCGCTGCCGCCGGTTACATACCCGACTACATAGTCCTGACGATGCGGCCCGCCGCCGCCAGGCCGTAGCGTCGGCCCCGCGGGGTCCAGCCTGGACCGAACCGGAGGTGGCGGCTAGATGACGATGGGCACCGAGGCGCCGCTTGGCGGCGTCACGGTCACTCAGCGGTTGCTGGCCGTGGCACCGCCCCGGGGGGAGCACCGGGCTCTGGCCGGCGGCCCGGCCGGCCTGGCGTGCGGCTACGCCGGCCTCGCCGCCACCGTCCAGGCGGCGGCGTCCGGGCTGGCCTGGCGCGGGCTGCAGCCCGGGGACGTCGTCGGCGTGTACGTGCCCGACGCGGCCTGCTACGTGTTCGCGGCGCACGCCGTTCGAGCCGCGGGGGGCGTGCCCATGCCGGTCGCCCCCGCGCTGACGGTACCGGAGATGGCCGGCCAGCTGGCCGACTGTGGCGCGCGGATGCTGCTCACCGCGCCGCCGCTGGCCGCGGCCGCGCTCGCGGCGGCGGACCGTTCCTGGGTCAGGCAGGTGATCTCGTTCGGCGAGGCGCCCGGCGCGACCCAGTTCGGCACCCTGCTCAGGACGGGCACCCTGCGGCCGGCCACGGGACGGCCGCATGACCCGGCGCTGCTGCCGTACCCGCGCCAGCCCGACGGGAGGCTGGGCCCGGCACCGCTCAGCCATCGCGAGATGTCCGCCCTGCTGCACCGGCTGGACCTGGAGGCGGGGATCAGCGAGAAGGACGTGGTCCTGGCGGGCCCGCCGGCCGGCGACGGCCGGTGCTACACCGCCCTGCTCGACCACGCGCTGCTGTCGGGCGCCACCGTCGTGGCGGTCGGCGCCGAGGAGCTGGCCAGCGCCGCCGACCTGTACGACGGCACCGCGATGATCGCGGCCAGCAGCGTGGCGGCCGGCGCCCACGAGCGGCTGCGGGTGTTCGCCGTAGCCTCGTGACCGGGCTGGCCGGCTCGTGTCATACGTTCGGCGGGCGGTTCTCGTACGGGGTGCTCAGCACGATGGTGGTACGGGTAGACACGCTGGCCGCCGAACGGATCTCCTGCAGCAGGTCCTCCAGCTCCGCCGGTGATCCCACCCGGACCTTGAGTATGTAATTCTCGTCCCCGGCCACGCTGTGACAGGCCTCGATCGCGCCCAGGTGCGCCAGCCGCTGCGGCGCGTCATCCGGGGCCGCCGGGTCGAACGGCTTGATGGAGACGAACGCGGTCAGCGGCAGGCCGGCGTCGTCGGGGTTGATGAGGGCTGCGTATCCCTTGATCACGCCCCGGCGTTCCAGGCGGCGCACCCGCTGCTGCGCGGCCGAGACCGATAGCCCGGTGCGCTTGGCCAGCTCGGTGAAGCTCATCCTGCCGTCGCGGGAAAGCAGCGAGATGATGGCTCGATTGGTGTCCTCCACCCGGCTAACCGTAGCCTGGCGTCCCGGCCGGCCACCCGGTACCGGGCGTTTACGCCCCCGTCACCGGGTCAGGGACCTGCCGATCACCATCCGCTGGATCTGGTTGGTGCCCTCGACGATCTGGAGCACCTTGGCCTCGCGCATCAGCCGCGCGACGGGATAGTCCTCCACGTACCCGTAGCCGCCGAGCACCTGCACCGCGTCGGTGGTCACCCGCATCGCGGCGTCGCTGGCGAACAGCTTGGCCATCGCGGCCTGCGGGCCGTACGGCAGGCCGGCGTCCTTGCGCCGGGCGGCGGACAGGTACAGGGCCCGCGCCGCCTCCACGGCCGTGGCCATGTCCGCGAGCAGGAACGACATGCCCTCGAAGTCCGCGATCGGCCTGCCGAACTGGCGCCGCTCCCGCGCCCAGCTCACCGCGGCGTCCAGGGCCGCCTGGGCCACGCCGGTGGCGCAGGCCGCGATGCCGAGGCGCCCGGCGTCCAGCGCCGCCAGCGCGATGGCGAACCCCTTGCCTTCCTCGCCGACCAGGTGGCCGGCGGGCACCCGGGCGCGATCGAAGATCATCTGCGCGGTGACCGAGGAGCGCATGCCCATCTTGTGCTCGGGCGCCGCGGCCGATACCCCCGGCGTGTCAGCCGGGACGTGCAGGCAGCTGATCCCCCGGGCGCGGCCCGGTCCCTCGTGGTCACCGGACGTGCGCGCGAACAGCGTGTAGAAGTCCGCCTGGCCGGCGTGCGAGATCCACGCCTTGACCCCGTTCACGACGTAATCCGGCCCGTCCGCCTGGGCCGTGGTCCGCACCGCGGCCGCGTCCGAACCGCTGGCCGGCTCCGACAGGCAGTAGGCCCCGAGCTGGTCCCCGCCGAGCATCCCGGGCAGCCAGCGCTGCGCCTGCTCCGGCGTGCCCGCGGTGGCCAGCGGGAAGCAGGTCAGCGTGTGCACGCTCACCCCGAGCCCGACGGCCAGCCACGCGCCGGCCAGTTCCTCCACGACCTGAAGGTAGGTCCGGTACGGCTGGCCGCCGCCGCCGAACCGCTCGGGGTAGGGCAGCGCGAGCAGGCCGGACCGGCCGAGAACCCGGAACACCTCGCGCGGGAACGTCCCGTCGCGCTCGGCCGCGTCGACCCAGGGACGCAGCTCGGCGTCGGCCAGCTCCCTGGTCAGCTCGAACAGCGCGCGGGTCTCCTCGTCGGGGCACTCGCGGTCTATCACTGTCCCTCACTCGCGATGCTCACCGGGCATCCACGCAGACCAGCTCGCGGGTGGCGTGGTTGAGCCGCTCGTGCCCCTGCTCGGTGCAGACCACGATGTCCTCGATCCTGGCGCCGCTGCGGCCCGGGTAGATGCCGGGCTCGATGGAGAACGCCATGCCCGGCTGCAGCGGCTCGGCGTTGCCGGACACGATGTACGGATCCTCGTGGCATTCCAGGCCGATCCCGTGGCCGGTCCGGTGCACGAAGAACTCTCCGTAGCCGGCCGCGGTGATCGGCTCACGGGCCGCGGCGTCGACGGCCTCAGCGGCCACCCCGGGCCGGACCGCGGCGCACGCCGCCTCCTGCGCGCCCTGCAGGACCCGGTAGTACGCGGTGAACTCCGGCGGCGGCGCGCCGATCACGTAGGTCCTGGTGCAGTCGGAGCAGTAGCCGCTCGGCATGGTCCCGCCGATGTCCACGACCACGGCGTCCCCTGGCTGCAGGGCCCGGTCGGAGATCTCGTGGTGCGGGCTCGCCGCGTTCGGGCCGGAGCCCACGATCGTGAAGTCGACCCGGGCGTGGCCCTCCTCGAGGATCGCGTCGGCGATGTCGGCCGCGACCTGCCGCTCGGTCCGGCCTGCCCGCAGCCAGCCCGGGACCCGGGCGTGCACCCGGTCGATGGCCTCGCCCGCCGCGCGCAGCGCCGCCACCTCGGCGGGGGTCTTGCGGATGCGCAGCGCGCGCAGCGCCGCGCTGGCCAGGTCCTGGCGGACTCCGGGCAGCGCGTCGCGGAACCTGAGCACCATCAGCGCCCACATCCGGTCGGACAGGCCCATCGGGCCCGCCATATCCCCAAGCCGCCCCGCGACCAGCGCGTAAGGGTCGTCGGTTTCGTCCCACGGGATGATCTCCAGCTCCAGGCCGCCCGCGGGCGACGCCAGGGCCGCGAGGAGCTCCAGCTTCGGTACGACCAGGAACGGCTCCCCGGCCGCTGCCGGGATCGCCAGGCAGGTGAGCCGCTCGAGCTGGTGCGCGTCGTAGCCGGTCAGGTAGCGCAGATCGGGCCCGGGGGTGAGCAGCAGCGCCGCCAGGCCCGCGGCCCGGGCCGCCGCCGCGGCCAGGCCGATCCGGTCCGGCGGGTAGAGGCCTGGATCAGGCCGGTCGGTTTCCATCGCGCCCTCCCGTCGCCGGTACGTCCCGTGCCCGCGCTTTGCCTTGCCTGGGCATCATCTCACCCGTGAGAATGGTGCCCGCACCTAGACACTGAGCCGCCGGATGGCTCACGCTAGGTGCACAAGAGCTAACCTGATGCGACACATGATGACCTCTGAGGCTGCTGATTACCCGGCCGGCCGCCCGAGCACGGCGGCCGTGCCGACGCGCGCGGCACATGGCCTCGCGGTACCCGAGCCGGGCAACGGCGCCGGATCCGGTCCCGCGGCCGAGGCCCGGCTCGCGGCCGAGCTCGCCGAGGAGCGGCAGGTGGCCCTGGAACTGCAGCGGGCCATCCTGCCGCTGCACGACGAGGCGTTCGACCTGCCGGGGCTGCGCACCATGGTGCGGTACCTGCCGGCGTCCCCGGCCGGGCGGGTGGGCGGCGACTGGTACATCACCGCCGACATGCCCGGCGGCCACGTGCTGATCGCGATCGGGGACGTCGCCGGGCACGGCCTGGCCGCGGCGGCCGGCATGGCGAGGCTGCGCGGCGCGCTGGCCGGCCTGGCCATCACCGGATCGCCGCCGGAGCGGCTGGTTGGCTGGCTCAACGACCTGGTCCGTCACGTCGCGCCCGAGCACACCGCCTCGGTCATCGCGGGCTACTTCGATCCCCCCAGCCGCACCCTGACCTGGGCCCAGGCCGGCCATCCGCCGCCGGTTCTGGTGCGGGACTCGTGGGCGCGGCCCCTGGACCCGCCGCCGGGCATCCTGCTGGGCGCGGGCCATGAGGAGTACACGGCGGCGACGCTGGCGCTGGCCCCCGGGGATCTGCTGCTGCTGTACAGCGACGGGCTGATCGAGCGCCGGGACCGGTCCGTCGAGGCCGGCGTGGCCACGCTCGCGGCCGCCGTGCGCGGCATCGCCGACCCGGAGCACGCCATCGACGCCGCGCTGCGGGCGTTCGACGCCACCGACTCCGAAGACGACACCTGCCTGGTGGCGCTGCACATCTTGTAGCGCCGGCCCTTACTCACCCGGGGCGGGAGGCCAGGGCGGCGCACATCCGCCCCAGCGACGATCCCAGGTCCCAGCGCTCGTCGAGCTCGGCCAGCCGCCGGGGATCGGCCGGGGTGACCGGGAGCTGCCCGTCTGCGGGCGGCAGCGGCGCGTCGGTGGCCACGCGGACGACGGGCAGCGCCGCCTCCAGGTAGTCCCGGGCCTGGACCAGCTTCGCCCGGCTGCCCATCGGGAAGCCGCCGTGACCGGAGTCCAGCGCGGTCAGCATCGCCTCAACGCTGCCGAACACCCGGACCAGCGCGGCCGCCGTTTTCTCTCCCACCCCCGGCACCCCGGGCAGGCCGTCGCTCGGGTCACCGCGCAGCGTGGCGAACGCCGCGTAGGCCCGTCCGGGGATGTGGTAGCGCTCGGCCACCTCCGCCTCGCCGACCACTTCGAGCTTGGACATCCCCCGGGCGGTGTAGATCACCCGGACCTGGCGGGTGTCGTCCACGAGCTGGAAGAGGTCCCGGTCCCCGGTGACCACGTCGACCGGGCCGTCGGCCCGGGCCGCGAGGGTGCCGATGATGTCGTCCGCCTCGTACCCGGGCGCGCTGGCCATGGCCACGCCGGCCGCGGCGAGCACCTGCTCGATCACCGGGATCTGGGCGGTCAGCGCGTCAGGGACCTGCTCGCTGCCGTCCGGGTTGGCCCGGTGCGCTTTGTAGGACGGGATCACCGCGACCCGGAACGTCGGCCGCCAGTCCGCGTCCAGGCAGGCGACCAGCTGGCCCGGGCGGCGGGCGCGGATCAGCCGGGCGATCATGTCGAGCAGCCCGCGGACCGCGTTGACCGGGGTGCCGTCCGGCGCGGTCATGCTGTCCGCGGGGATGCCGTAGAAGGCGCGGAAGTACAGCGAGGCGGAATCAAGCAGCATCAGCGAGCCCACCCCGCCATCCTGCCAGGGCTAACCGACCGAGGAGTACGCGACCACGCCGCGGCGCAGGGTGCCGATGGCGCGGCGCGCGATGCTCGCCACCGGCGCCGTCCCGGCCGCGGCGGCCACCTGGTCCAGCAGGTCGATCAGCTGCTTGACCGCGCGGACGAAGTCGCCGGGGGTCAGGTCGGGCGACAGCACCTGCTCCAGCGGCCGGTCCCGCGCCCACGCGTGCGCGGTCCAGGCGAAGCCCGGGTCCAGCTCGCGCAGGAACGACAGCTGGTGCTCCTTCTCCGCGGCGTCGAGTTCGCTCCAGACCTCGGCCATGGACGCCAGGATCTCCCGGACCTGCCCGGGCGGCAGCCGGGGCGGGCTCATGTCGTCGGGCCGGCGCGACTCGAAGGTGAGCGCCGAGACGCACGCGGCCAGCTCGGCGGGGCTCAGACCGTCCCACAGCCCCCGGCGCAGGCACTCGGCGGCTAGCAGGTCGAGCTCGGTGTAGAGGTCGGCCAGCCGCCTGCCCTCCGTGGTCACCGTGTCGCCGTCGGTGTACCCGAGCTGCTCGAGCACCGCGCAGACCCGGTCGAACGTCCGCGCGATGACGTGCGTCCGGCCCGCTACCCGGCGCTCCAGCTCCTGGGCCTCACGCTCCAGGCGTTGGTAGCGCTCGGCCCGCCTAGCGTGCTCCTCGCGGTCCGGGCAGCCGTGACACGGGTGCTGGCGCAGCTGGCGGCGAAGCCGCTCGATGTCGGCCTGGCTCCCGCCCGGGCCATCGGCTTGGCCGGAGCCCTGGCGCCCGGCGGCCCGCGGCGGCCGGGCCAGGTCGTGGCCGGCCAGCCTGTTGCGCACGGTCGAGGCCAGGTCCCGGCGGTGCTTGGCTGACCGCGGGCTGAACCAGCCGGGTATCCGCACCCGGTCGATCGGCGTGACCGGCACCGGGAAGTCGGCCGCCGTCAGCCGCTTGACCTGGCGGCCCGCAGTGAGCACCAGCAGCCCAGGCGGGTCGGCGGCTGCGGGAGACTCGAGCACCAGTGCGATTCCGGCCCTCCGCCCGGCGGGCACCTGGACGATGTCACCGCGGCGCAGCTGCTCGAGCGACTCCGCCGCCTCGGCCTGCCGGGCCGCCGAGCGCCGTCTGGCCTGCTCGGCCTCGCGCCGGGACAGCTCCCGCCGCATGGCCTGGTACTCCGCGAAGTCGCCCAGGTCGCAGGAGACCTGGAGCTGCTCCATGGACTGCCTGATCTGGCGCGCCTGGCGGGCCAGGCCGAGCACCGCCCGGTCCGCCTGGAACTGGGCGAAGGACGACTCGAGCAGCGCCGCGGCCCGGCGCCTGCCGACCTGCCCGACCAGGTTGACCGCCATGTTGTAGGACGGCCGGAAGCTCGAGGTGAGCGGGTAGGTCCTGGTGCTCGCCAGGCCGGCCACCGCGAACGGATCCACGCCGGGCTGCCAGAGCACGACCGCGTGCCCTTCGACGTCGATGCCGCGCCGTCCGGCACGCCCGGTCAGCTGCGTGTACTCGCCGGGGGTCAGGTCTGCGTGGTTCTCGCCGTTCCACTTGTCCAGGCGCTCGATGACAACCGTCCTGGCCGGCATGTTGATGCCGAGCGCCAGGGTCTCGGTGGCGAATACGGCCTTGATCAGGCCGGCCGCGAACAGCTCCTCCACGACCTCCTTGAACGTCGGCAGCATCCCCGCGTGGTGCGCCGCTAGCCCGCGCTGCAACCCGGTGAGCCAGTCTCCGTAGCCGAGGACCGGCAGGTCCTCAGGAGGAATGTCCGCGGTCCGGCGCCGGACCAGGTTGGTAATCTCGGCGGTCTCCTCGGGCGTGGTCAGCCGCAGGCCCGCGCCCAGGCACTGCGCCACCGCGGCGTCGCAGCCAGCCCGGCTGAAGATGAATGTGATCGCCGGGAGCAGCCCGGCCGCGTC
>Ga0318553_10000232_pt1 | contig 16408 bp, 10 predicted proteins | sample GRESIP082b2f21_FD_203686 | JGI IMG/M metagenome (GOLD analysis project Ga0318553, IMG submission 203686) | Tropical soil microbial communities from Luquillo Experimental Forest, Puerto Rico - GRE.SIPMG.082b2f21 | ecosystem: Environmental > Terrestrial > Soil > Tropical forest > Bulk soil...
CTACCAGACCTACTACCGAGCCGGATACCCGCCTGAAGTCCCAGTTTCCCAGTTCCTCTAGCGTTCCCGGGGTGCCCCCCGGGTGGTCCCCGTTTTCGGTGGTGAGAGATTTCTACGCCCGTCCGGCAGCCCTGCACAAGAGGTTTCTGCCAGCATTTTCAAGATTCTTTAGCCGTCCACACATTGTCCACAGTTCAGCTGAAGTTATCCCCCCGTAAGCCTGAATTCTCCACAAGCGGTCCACAGAACCGGGCAGCTTCCTGTGCACATCGCCCCGGGCCGCCCGGGCCCGCCGGCGCGGGTGAGCGTGACCGGTGTCAGGCCAGCCGGGGGTAGCGGCCGGCGAAGCGGACCAGCGGGTCACCGGATTCGGCAAGGTAGGGGACGGCCAGCACCGAGGCGATCACCAGCAGGTGGTCACCGGCCGGCACCCGCCGCACCGCGGCGCACTCCAGCGCGGCCAGGCCGCCGTCCGGGATCAGCGCACCCGATACCCGGCCACGCTGGTGTGCGACCCCCTCCAGCAGCCGCCGGGCACCAGGCCGCCCGGCCGCCGCGAACCGGCCGGCCAGCATTCGCTGGCTGACCGCGAGCATGATCACCGCGAACCGGTCCACCCGGCCTAGCACCTCCGCCAGGTAGGAATCGGCGATCAGCGAGACGAGCACCAGCGGGGGTGACAGCGAGACCGGGCAGAACGCGCTGACCGTGGTCCCGATGTCGTCCCGCCCGTCGGCCACCATGACCAGGGTGACCCCGGCCGGGAACGACGCGAACGCCTCGGCCAGCCCGGGCAGCGGGGCCGGCCCGGTTACTGGATCGTCCACTGCCCGGGCAGCTGGAGCGGCCCATAGGCCGGCAGGCCGAGGCCGGCCGCCAGCCGCCATACCGGGCCCCAGCTCTCGGCGAACAGGCTGGCCCGGGCCGCCGCCCGGTCCTCGCTTGACTCCGGGGGGCGCAGCCGGTCCAGCGGCCGGGACCGCGGGTAGTGCCGCAGCGGCGCGGTCGGCGGCACGCCCGCCGCCTGGCGGGCGATCGAGATCGCCAGGTCCAGCCCGCCCAGCTGGTCGACCAGGCCGTGGCCAGCTGCGTCCGCGCCGGTCCAGACCCGGCCGCGGGCGATCTCGTTCACTCGCTCGGCGGGCAGTCCCCGGTCGGCGGCGACCTTGCCGGTGAAATCCTCGTAGATCCGGTCCAGCCAGCTGTTGATGCGAGTCCACTCCTCGTCACTGAACGGCCGGGTCGGGCTGAACATATCGGCGTGGCGGCCCTCGGTCACCGCGTCCACGCTTACCCCGGCCCGGGCCAGCAGGCTGGTGGTAACCGGCTTGCCGCCCAGTACGCCGATCGAGCCGGTCAGGGTCGCGGGCTGAGCGACGATCTTGTCGGCGGCCATGGCGATGAAGTAACCGCCCGAGGCAGCCACATCGCCCATCGATACCACCACCTGCTTGCCGGCCCCGCGGGCCCGGACCACTGCCCGCCGGATCGTGTCGGAGGCGACATAGGACCCGCCGGGGCTGTTCACCCGCAGCACGATCGCCTTGGCCCGGTTGTCGGCGGTAGCGGCGCGCAGCGCGGCCGCAACGGTATCCGAGCCCATCGCACCGCCGCTGGCCGGCCCGCGGCCGCTGCGGCCACGCCGGATCGGTCCGGTCGCGTAGATGAGTGCGACCACATCCTCAGCTGGGTTGGGCAGCTTGCGGGCCCTGCCCGCGAGCGCGCGGGAGCGCTGGTAGCGGCCCAGGTAGAGCAGGTAGGCATCCGGCCCAGCGCCTTCCCGCACGTCGGCGTACACCTGGTCGCGGTAACCGAGCGTGTCCACCAGCCCGGCCGCCAGCGCCTCCTCTGCCAGGAACGGGCCACGGTCGATCAGTTCCCTGGCCTCCGCCGCCGTCACCTGCAGCCGGTCCGCGACCGCATCCGCGAGCTGGCCGGTGAGCGAGGCCGCCAGGTGCTGCATCGCCTCCCTGGCCGGCCCGGTGAAGCCGTGCTCGGTCAGCCGGTCGGCTGCGTTCTTGTACTCGTACCGCTTCCCGACCTGGTACTCGAGGCCGATCTTGTCCATCGCGCCGCGGAAGAACAACTGCTGGAAACTGATCCCGGTCAGCCCGAGGTCGCCGGACGGCTGCAGGTAGATCTTGCCGAACGCGGTCGCCAGGTAGTACGAGACATTGCCGGGCGCGAATTCGCCGAACGACTCCGCCCAGGCAACCGTGGCCTTCCCGGCCCTGGCGAACTCGGCCACGGCGGCGCGCAGTTCCTGCACCCGGGCCAGCCCGATCGGCCGCCCGCCGACCTTCACCACCAGGGCCCGGACCCGGTCGTCGGCGCGGGCCCGGCGGAGCCCGTCCAGCACCTCGGCCAGCCGCGGCCGCCGCATCATCAGCAGACCCGACAGCGGGTCGGCCGGTGGCTCCTCGGCCAGGCCGTCGGTCAGGTCGAGTTCCAGCACCAGCGGCGCGGTCCGCCGCTGGCGCATCCGGGTGATCTTGTTGTACAGCAACGCCTCGGCCATAGCTCCCACCTTACGGGCCGGGCCGCGGCGGCCCGGTCTGGGCTATCGTCGGCGGAAATGACGCACGGCGATGGGGACGGCTGGGTCCGCTGCGAGCTGGGTCACCGGCACTGGGGGCGGCACGGTGCGGCCGGGCTGCTGGCCGCTGCCCGCGACGGCGGCGGCCGCACGCTCGTGCTGCTGATCCAGCGGGTGGGGTGGAGCCAGCACGGTGGCACCTGGGGACCGCCGGGCGGGGCACGGGACAGTCACGAGTCGGCGGCGCAGGCGGCGCTCCGGGAGGCGGCCGAGGAGTGCGGTGCGCAGGTCGGCGGGGTGCGCATCCATGGGCTGCTTACCGACGACCACGGCGGCTGGTGCTACCAGACCCTGATCGGCGGGACCGCCGCCCCCTTCGCCGTCCGGCCGGCCAGCTGGGAGGCCAGCGCTGTGGCCTGGGTGCCCGCGGACGAGGTGACCGCGCTGCCGCTGCACCCCGGTTTCGCCACCGCCTGGCCGGTCATCGCCGGGGCGCTCGCGCCGGTCACGCTGATCGTGGACGGTGCCAACGTGATGGGCTCGCGGCCGGACGGCTGGTGGCGCGACCGGGCGGGCGCGATGACCCGGCTGCACGCCGAACTGGCGGCACTGGCCGGGGCCGGCCTGCCCCGGCTGCCGGACGATGTGGCCAGCCCGCCGCTGGACCGCTGGTACCCGCAGGTCGTGCTGGTGGTGGAGGGCAAGGCGCGGGCGGTGCTGGGCCGGGTGCCGGACGGCGATGCGGTGCGGGTGGTGGCGGCGCCGGGATCGGGTGACGACGCCATCGCGGAGCTGGCCGGCCAGCTGCCGGGCCAGCGGCTGGTGGTGACGGCCGACCAGGAGCTGCGCCGGCGGTGCCAGGCGGCGGGGGCGGCGGTCACCGGGCCACGCTGGCTGACGGCCCAGCTGGGACCGTAGCGATGACGGTCACCGAGGCCCTGGCCCTGCTCGTGGCCGGGGCAGCAGCCGGCTTCATCAGCACCGTGGTGGGGCTGGCATCACTGGTTTCTTACCCAGCGCTGCTGGCGATCGGGCTGCCGCCGCTCACCGCCAATATGACCAACACGGTCGCGCTGCTGTTCACCGGGGTCGGCGCGGCCGCCGGGTCGCGGCCGGAACTGGCCGGGCAGGGGAGCCGGATCCGCCGCCTCTGGCCGGCGGCGGCGCTGGGTGGTGCGGCAGGCGCGGCGCTGCTGCTAATCACTCCAGGGCAGGCGTTCCAGCGGCTTGCCCCCATCCTGATCGGGGCCGCGTCCCTGACGCTGCTCATCCCGGCCCGCGGGCAGCCGGGCGGGATGGCGGCCGGCGGGGAGCCACCCGGAGCCGCCCCGGCCGGGTTCAGCCGGCCCGGGCGGGGCGGGTGGCTGGTGGCCGGCGTGCTCGGGGTCACGATGTACGTCGGCTATTTCGGGGCGGCCGCCGGCATCGTGATGCTGGCGGTGTTCATGGCCACCCTGGCCGAGCCGCTGGCCCGGGCGAACGCGCTGCGGAACGTCATCGGCGCGCTGGCCAACTTGGTGGCGGCCATCGGCTTTGCCGTGTTCGGGCAGGTGGACTGGGCCGCGGTGCTGCCTCTGGCGGCCGGCTTCCTGGTGGGTGGCTGGACCGGGCCCGCGCTGGTCCGGCGGCTGCCGGGCCGGCTGCTGCGGGTCGCGGTCGCTCTGCTGGGCCTGGCGGTGGCGGTCAGGCTGGCTCTCACCGCCTATCACTGACCCCCACCCGGCTTGCCTCAGACGCTCAGGGCGTCCGGGTCCGGGCGGCGGTCAGGCGGGAGCCAGCCAGAGCACCCCGAGCGGGGGGAGCCGGAGCGTCGCCGAGGCGGGCTGGCCGTGCCAGGGTGCGGGGGTGGCCTCGACCGCGCCCAGATTGCCGACACCGCTGCCGCCGTAGTCGTACCCGTCGGTGTTGACCAGTTCCCGCCAGCGCCCGGGCCGCGGCAGCCCGACCCGGTAGCTGTTGTACGGATGGCCGGCGAAATTGGCCACGCAGGCGAGCACCCCGCCGTCACCGGCGAAGCGCAGGAACGACAGCACGTTCCCGCTCGCGTCGTTCGCGTCGATCCAGCCGAACCCCGCGGGCGAGTTGTCCAGCGCCCAGAGCGCGGACTGGCCGGTGTAGCACCGGTTCAGGTCGCGGACCAGCCGCTGCACCCCGGCATGCTGCTCGTCGCCGAGTACCCACCAGTCCAGCCCCCGGTCGGCCGACCACTCGGCGCCCTGGCCGAACTCGCTGCCCATGAACAGCAGTTGCTTGCCGGGGTGGGCCCACATGTAGGCAAGCAGCGAGCGGAGCCCGGCAAAACGCCGCCATTCGTCCCCCGGCATCTTCCCCAGCAGCGAGCCCTTGCCGTGCACCACTTCGTCGTGTGACAGCGGCAGCAGGTAGTTCTCGCTGAATGCGTACATCAGCGAGAAGGTGATTTCGTTGTGGTGGTAGTGCCGGAACACCGGGTCGTGCGACAGGTAACCGAGCGTGTCGTGCATCCAGCCGAGGTTCCATTTGAAACCGAACCCGAGCCCGCCCAGGTGCACCGGCCGGGTCACGCCCGGCCACGCGGTCGACTCCTCGGCGATCATCATGATCCCTGGCACGCGGCGGTAGCAGGTGGCGTTCACTTCCTGCAGGAAGGAGACCGCGTCCAGGTTCTCCCGCCCGCCGCGGGCGTTCGGCGTCCACTGGCCGTCGGCGCGCGAGTAGTCCAGGTAGAGCATGGAGGCGACGGCGTCCACCCGCAGCCCGTCCGCGTGAAATTCCTCCAGCCAGCACAGCGCATTCGCGACCAGGAAGTTGCGCACCTCGGGCCGCCCGAAGTCGAAGATGAGCGTGCCCCAGTCGGGGTGCTCGCCGCGCCGCGGGTCGGCGTGCTCGTACAGCGGGGTGCCGTCGAAGGCGGCCAGCGCCCAGTCATCCCGCGGGAAGTGGGCGGGCACCCAGTCCAGGATGACGCCGATGCCGGCCTGGTGGAGCCGGTCGACCAGGTGACGGAAGTCATCCGGGCTGCCGAACCGGGACGTCGGGGCGTAGTACGAGGTGACCTGATAACCCCAGGAGCCGCCAAATGGATGCTCGGCCACCGGCAGCAGTTCCACGTGGGTGAAGCCCAGGTCGGTCACATAGGCGGTCAGCTCCTCGGCCAGCTGCCGGTACGACAGGCCGGGCCGCCAGGAGCCGAGATGCACCTCGTAGACGCTCAGCGGCGCCCGGGACGGCTCGGCGCCGGCCCGGCGGGCCAGCCAGTCCGCGTCCCCCCACTGGTAGGCGGAGGTGAAGACCACCGACGCGGTGGCGGGCGGCTGCTCGGCCAGGCTGGCCATCGGGTCGGCTTTGCGCAGCCAGCGTCCGTCCCGGCCGCAGATCTCGTACTTGTAGCGGGTGCCCTCGCCAACCCCGGGCACGAACAGTTCCCAGACACCCGCCCCGCCGAGCGAGCGCATCGGGTGGCCGCGGCCATCCCATCGGTTGAAGTCGCCGATGACCCGCACGCCGCGGGCGTTCGGCGCCCATACCGCGAACGAGGTGCCGGTCACCCCGTCCACACTGCGCACGTGCGCGCCCAGTACCCGCCACAGCTCCTCGTGCCTGCCCTCGCCGATGAGGTGCAGATCCATCTCGCCCAGGGTGGGCAGGAACCGGTAGGGGTCGTCGGTGACCGCCTCCGCGCCGTCGCCGCCGTCCGGGCCGGGATAACTGACTGCGAGCCGGTAGCCAGGCACCTGGGTCACCGGCAGGGTGACCGCGAACACCCCCTGGTGCAGGTGACGGGCGGGATACTGGCGGCCGTCGTCGAGCACCACCGTCACCGTGCGCGCCAGCGGGCGGAGCACCCGGATGACGACGCCGTCCGCAGCTGGATGGGCGCCGAGCACGGCGTGCGGGTCATGGCTGAGGCCGGCCACGATGGCCTCAATCTCACCCCCCAGGACGTCCCCGGCCAGGTCGCGGGGTGCGGTGTCAGGCATCGGCGATGGACTCCAGCGGGATCGGCAGCCAGGACGGCCGGTGACGCGCTTCGTAACGGACCTCGTAGACCGTCTTGTCCAGGATCAGCGCCCGCAGCAGGGTGGCGTGCTTGAGCGGGTCGGTGCCGCCCGCCTGAGCGTAGCCGTCGCTGAACGCCGACTGGTTCCGGCCCGCCCAGTCACGGGCGGCGGCCCGGATCCGGCCCGGATCCGGGTGTCCCGGCGCCTGCAGCCGGGCCGCGTAGTCGAAGGACCGCAGCATCCCCGCCACGTCGCGGAGCACGCTGGCGTGGGCCCGGCGCTCCGCCGGCGGCGCGGCCGGCTCTCCCTCGAAGTCCAGCGCCACCCAGCCAGACGGCGTGCGCAGCACCTGCCCCAGGTGGTAGTCGCCGTGGATGCGCTGGACCAGCAGCGGCTCGTCGATCGCGGCCAGCTCGCTGAAAGCCGATGCCAGCAGATCCGCGTGCGGGGCCAGTTCCGGCACGTCGGCCAGCGCTGCGTCCAGCCGCGACAGCATCCGCCCGGCCAGGTCACGGTACGCCCCAGGTGGCAGCTTGAAGGTGCCGAACGCGTCCGCCAGCGTGCGGTGCACCTCGGCGGTGGCCCCGCCGAGCCGGTGGGCCTCGGGGGCGAAGTCGCCGCCCGCGTCGGCCGCCCGCATCTGGTCGCTGGCGTACAGGTCGCGCACGCTGGTCGCGGCCAGCGACCAGCCGTCGGTGGCGGACCTCAGGTAGCGGGACAGGATGGCCAGCACCGAGGTCTGCCCATCCAGCGTGCCCGTCAGCCAGCCCAGCGGCTGGGCGACGTGCGGGGAACCGCGCTGGGCGAGGGCCCGGGGAATTTCCAGATCGGCGTTGGGGCCCGGCGACGGCCGCCGGAACACCTTGAGGATGGCTTCCTCGCCGAAGACCAGGCTGGTGTTGCTCTGCTCGGCGGTGAGCACCAGGCTGTCCGCCCCGGCCGGGATCGCCGCGCCCGGCTCTGCGCCGAACCGCAGCGGCCCGGCGCTCTCCTGCCGGGCCATGGCCGCCAGCAGCCATCTGGTCAGCTGCGGATCGTGCAGTGCGTCATAGCCGATCTGGCCGGGCGCCAGCGGCCCGGCCGGGCCGATCACCGCGTGCCGCAGCCGGTCCGGGATCTGTTCCCGCAGCCCGGCCAGCACCTGGTAGCGCCCGGTGCCGGAGTCCTGGGCCACGGTGACGATCAGGTGGCGCAGCCCGGGGTCGCCGTTTATCAGCACGTTGTCCGAGGTGATGGTGAGCCGGGTGATGGGTGTTCCCTTGCCCGCGAACCAGCGCTGGCTGGGCAGCCAGGCCGCCAGCTCGTCCGCAAAAGTCATGTTCGGGACCTACCCTGTCAGGTCGGTGTATGCCGCTCCCGGGTCTAGCCTGCCAGCCGCCGCCTGGTATCACCCTCCCCGGTGATCAGGCAGCTGGAACCAGTAGAAGCCGTGGCCGGGCAGGGTGAGCAGATAGCTCAGCTCGCCGATGGGCGGGAAGGTGACCCCGCCCATGCACTCGATGGGTGTGCTGCCCCGGAACCGCCGCAGGTCGAGCTCGACCGGCTGCGGAAAGCGGGACAGGTTGTTGACGCACAGGATCCGGTCGCCCGGGTCGGTCCCGCCCGGCGGCGGCGGGCCCGGGTATTCCCGGACGAACGCCAGCACGCTGGGGTTGGACGAGCTCAGCTCCTCATAGCTGCCCAGCCCGAAGACCGGATGCCGTTTCCGGATCTCGATCATCCGCTTGGTCCAGTGCAGCAGCGAGCCGGGGTTACGCTGCTGGGCTTCCACGTTGAGCGCCTGGTAGCCGTAGATCGGATCCATGTTCATCTGCAGGTACAGCCGCTGCGGGTCGGCGGTGGAGAAACCGGCGTTGCGGTCCGGGGTCCACTGCATCGGGGTCCGCACCCCGTCCCGGTCACCCAGCCAGATGTTGTCCCCCATCCCGATCTCGTCGCCGTAGTACAGCACCGGCGACCCGGGCAGGGACAGCAGCAGGGCGGTGAACAGTTCCAGCTGGTTGCGGTCGTTGTCGAGCAAGGGTGCCAGCCGCCGCCGGATCCCGATGTTCGCCTTCATCCGGGGGTCCTTGGCGTATTCGGCGTACATGTAGTCCCGCTCGTCGTCGGTGACCATCTCCAGTGTCAGCTCGTCGTGGTTGCGCAGGAAGATGCCCCACTGGCAGCCCGCCGGGATGGACGGGGTCTGGGCCAGGATCTCTGAGATCGGGTAGCGCTGCTCGCGCCGGACGGCCATGAAGATCCGTGGCATCAGCGGGAAGTGGAAGGCCATGTGGCATTCGTCACCGGCGGTTACCGGATCGCCGAAGTACTCGACCACGTCGGCGGGCCACTGGTTGGCCTCGGCCAGCAGCACCCGGTCCGGGTAGAGCCGGTCGATCTCAGCCCGGACCCGCTTCAGGTACTCGTGGGTCTCCTTGAGGTTCTCGCAGTTAGTGCCGTCCCGCTCGTAGAGGTACGGCACCGCGTCCAGCCGGAACCCGTCGATGCCGAGATCCAGCCAGAACCGCAGTACTTCCAGCATCGCCTCCTGGACGCGGGGGTTCTCATAATTCAGGTCCGGCTGGTGGGAGAAGAACCGGTGCCAGTAGTACTGCCCGCGGACCTGGTCGAAGGTCCAGTTCGACTGCTCGGTGTCGACGAAGATGACCCGGGCGTCGGGGTAGCGGTCGTCGGTATCGGACCAGACGTAGAAGTCGCCGTAGGGGCCGTCCGGGTTGGCCCGCGACTCCTGGAACCAGGGATGGGCGTCACTGGTGTGGTTCATCACCAGGTCAGCGATGACCCGCATGCCCCGCTCGTGCGCGGCGTCCACGAGTTCGACGAAGTCGCCGATGTTCCCGAAGTCCGGCAGCACTTTGGTGAAGTCGGCAATGTCGTAGCCGCCGTCCCGCAGCGGTGACTCGTAGATGGGCAGCAGCCAGATGCAGTCGATGCCCAGCCACTGCAGGTAGTCCAGCCGGGAGGTGAGCCCGGGCAGGTCGCCGGTGCCGTCGGAGTTGGAGTCGTGGAAACCGCGGATCAGCACCTCGTAAAAGACGGCGCGTTTGTACCACCGCGGGTCGCGTGGTGTGTCGAACGAGAACGAGTCCGGGATCGGCTCCGACGCCGGGAGCGTGAACCCGGGCAGGTTGTGGTCAGGCTGAACGGCCACGTGCGGCTCCTGTGCAAACCATGACAGCCATCACGTGGCGGGGAGGTTCGTGACGGTGAATATATGGGCTGGGGCCAGCGCCGGGTCGAGGCGCACATAGTTGGCGTGCCCCCACCGGTAGGACGTCCCGGACAGGTCATCGGTGACCGTGAACTGCGACCGGCTGTCCATGCCCAGTGCGGGCAGATCCAGCCAGACCGTGGCCTCGCGCGGCTGGTGCGGATCGAGGTTCACGACGGCCAGGACGGTATCCGCGTCCCGTTCGCTGCGCTTGGAGAAGCAGATCAGATCCGGCTGGTCGACGTGATGGAAGCGCAGATTACGCAGCCAGTGGGTCGCCGGGTGCGCCCTTCTGATGGCGTTCAGCCGGGTGATGAACGGGGCGATCCCGTCCGGGGGCTGCTCTGCCTTCGCCCAGTCCCGTGGCCGGTACTGGTACTTCTCCGAATCCAGGTATTCCTCGCTGCCCGGCCGGACCGGCGTGTTCTCGCACAATTCGTATCCCGAGTAGATGCCCCAGGACGGCGCCAGCAGGGCGGCCAGCACCGCCCGCACCCGGAAAGCGCCCGGGCCGCCGTGCTGGAGGTACTCGGACAGGATATCGGGGGTGTTGGCGAAGAAGTTGGGCCGCATGTAGGCGGCCACCGGGCCAGCCAGCTCCCGCAGGTAGCCGGTGACCTCGGCGGCGGTGTGACGCCAGGTGAAGTAGGTGTACGACTGATGGAAGCCGATCTGCGCGAGCGTATGCATCATGGCCGGGCGGGTAAAAGCCTCGGCCAGGAAGATCACATCCTGGTCGGTGCGGTCGATGTCCGCGAGCAGCCGTTCCCAGAACGGCAGCGGCTTGGTGTGCGGGTTATCAACCCGGAAGATCCGCACCCCATGGCTCATCCAGAGCCGGATGATGCGCAACGCCTCGGCGTAGATGCCGGCCGGATCGTGGTCGAAATTGAGCGGGTAGATGTCCTGGTATTTCTTGGGCGGGTTTTCCGCGTAGGCGATCTGGCCATCGGCCCGGGTGGTGTACCAGTCCGGGTGCTCGCGCACCCACGGGTGGTCCGGGGACGTCTGCAGGGCCAGATCGAGCGCGACCTCCAGCCCGCAGTTGCCCGCCTGGCGGACGAACGCGTCGAAGTCGGCGAAGGAGCCCAGGTCCGGGTGGATGGTGTCGTGGCCGCCGGCGGGGGAGCCGATGGCCCACGGCGAGCCGGGGTCGCCCGGAGCCGCCACCAGTGCGTTGTTGCGGCCCTTGCGGGCGGTCGTGCCGATCGGGTGGATGGGTGGCAGGTACACCACGTCGAAGCCCATGGCCGCGATGGACTCCAGCCGCATCGCCGCGCTGCGCAGGGTTCCGCTGGCCGGCTCGCGGCGCCCCATCGGATCTTGCCGCACGCCCTCCGACCGGGGGAAGAACTCGTACCAGGCGCCGTACAGCGCCCGCTGCCGGTGCACCACCAGCGGGTAGCGGGCGGACCGGGTGAGCAGCTGCCGCAGCGGGTACTCGGCCAGGACGGCCAGGATCTCCGGATCTTCGGCGGCGTCCATGCGGTCCCAGGCCGGGATCGCCGGGTCGCGCAGCATGGCCGCGACCGCCAGCAGCCGGCCGCGGGCGGCCCGCGCCGCCTGGGTGGCGAGGGCGCTGGCGCCCGGCGGTGCCCCGGCCGCCAGCATGGCCGCCGTCCCGGTGACGGCTGTGGCCGGCCGGCCGGCTGGGGTGCCGCGGCGGGCGGCCGTGCCTGTGCCGGGGGCGGCAGCCGTGCCCGGGCTGGATCCGGCCCACGCGGCGCCCTGCCCGGGCCCGCCGGGCTGGCCTGCGGCCGGGGAGCCGTCCGCCGCCAGCGTGACCGGCCGGATGGCCCGGGCCGCCCGCTCGAACAGCAGCGCGCCCTCGGTCATCATCAGGGCAACATCCAGGCCGCGCGGGACCTTGATGCCCGCGTCGTGCCGCCAGTGGGCGATCGGATCCCCCCACGCTTCGACCGCGAACCGCCACTGGCCGACACTGTCGGCGGCGACCTCGGCGGCGTGGCGGTCGGTGCCGGGTGCCACCTCGGTCATCGGGACCAGCGGCTGCCGCTGCCCGTCCGGCTGGTAGAGCACCGCCGCCGCGGCGAGGCTCTCGTGACCTTCCCGGAAGACAGTGGCGCTGACCTCAAAAATCTCGCCGGGAACCGCTTTCGCCGGGCGGCCGTCGGCCAGGACCGGCTGCACATCGAGGATGGGAATGCGTCCGATCACCCCAGAACGTTACCCAGTGCCGCCGCCGTGGACACGTGCCGGCCCTCACCCTCCCGTCACCGCGGCGGGACCGCCCCGGTGATGGCCTAGCGCAGGCCGCAGGCGGGCAGCAGTAGGGCCAGGGCGCCCACCCGTGGCCTGGGCCGCTGGTAGGTTGGCTGGGCTCGGCCGGCGGCCGGGGCGGCGTCCTGCCGCCCGGCACGGCTGGCGCGCTGGCGGCGCGCCCAGGTGACCCCACCGAATCGTCGACGAAGGAACCCCTGCGTGAGAGCCATCCGGACCTTCACCATCCGGGCTAGCCTGCCCGGCCCCCTGGCCGGGCTGCGCGAGCTGATGCTGAACCTGCGCTGGTCCTGGCATCCGCCAACGCGTGAGCTGTTCGCCGCGATGGACCGGGCTGGGCGGGCGGAGGCGGGCCGGGATCCGGTCGCGCTGCTCGGCGAGGTACCGCCGGAGCACCTGGACCAGCTCGCCGGCGATCACGACTATCTGGGCAAGCTGGCCGAAGCCAGCGCCGACCTGGCCGGCTACCTGCGCGGACCGCGCTGGTACCAGCGCGCATACCAGCCCGGCGGGGAGGCGCCCGGACCCGCCGCGGTCGCCTACTTCTCGCCGGAGTATGGCATCGCCGCCGCGCTGCCGCAGTACTCCGGCGGGCTGGGCATCCTGGCCGGTGATCATCTCAAGGCGGCCAGCGATCTGGGCGTGCCGCTGATCGGGGTTGGGCTGCTGTACCGGCACGGGTACTTCAGCCAGTCGCTGTCGGCCGAAGGCTGGCAACTGGAGCGCTATCCCGACACCGACCCGACCGGTCTGCCGCTGACGCTGCTGCGGGACGCCGGTGGCAGGCCGGTCCGGCTCAGCATCACGCTGGCCGAGGGCCGGATCCTGGCCGCACAGGTGTGGCTGGCACAGGTCGGCCGGGTGCCGCTGCTGCTGCTCGACTCCTATGTCGGGGAGAATGAGCCGGAGCTGCGGGAGGTCACGGACCGCCTCTACGGCGGCGGCGGCGAGCACCGGCTGCGCCAGGAACTGCTGCTCGGCATCGGCGGCATGCGCGCGGTCCGCGCATTCTGCGAGGCAACCGGTCATCCCCCGCCGGAGGTCTTCCACACCAACGAGGGCCATGCCGGATTCCTCGGGCTGGAGCGGATCCGCGAGTATGCACGGGTGGGCCTGGGGTTCGACGAGGCGGTCGAGGTCTGCCGGGCCGGCACGGTGTTTACCACCCACACCCCGGTGGCGGCGGGCATCGACAGGTTTCCCCGGGATCTGGTCGAGCGCTATATCAGCGGCCCGGCGGGTGATCCGGCGCTGCCGCCCGACCGGGTGCTGGCGCTGGGGGCGGAAACCTACCCGGGCGGCGACCCGGCGGTGTTCAACATGGCCGTGATGGGGATGCGGCTGGCGCAGCAGGTGAACGGGGTCAGCCGGCTGCACGGCCGGGTCAGCCGGGCGATGTTCGCCGGACTGTGGCCCGGCTTCGATGCGGACGAGGTGCCGATCGGGTCGATCACCAACGGCGTGCACCCCGCCACCTGGGTGGCGCCGGAGGTGCTGGCGCTGGCGGGCGGCATGAGTGATGGCGAACCTGCTGGCGATGAGCAGGATGACGAGGCGGCCTGGGAGCGGGCGGCGGCGGCCGGGCCGGCCCGCATCTGGGAAGTCCGGCGGCAGCTGCGGTCCGCCCTGGTGGCGCAGGCCCGGCGGCGGCTGCGGGCGTCCTGGCGGCAGCGCGGAGTGCCGGACGCCGAGCTGGGCTGGACCGCGCGGGTGCTGTCGGAGGATCTGCTCACCATCGGGTTCGCCCGCCGGGTCCCGTCCTACAAGCGGCTCACCCTGATGCTGCACGACCCGGACCGGCTGCGCCGGCTGCTGCTCGACCCGGACCAGCCGGTACAGCTGGTCATCGCGGGCAAGGCACATCCCGCGGACGAGGGCGGCAAGCAGCTCATCCAGCAGCTGGTCCGGTTCGCCGACGATCCCCGGGTCCGGCACCGGATCGTGTTCCTGCCCGACTACGACATGGAACTCGCCCACGCCCTGGTCCGGGGCTGCGACGTATGGCTGAACAACCCGCTCCGGCCACTGGAGGCGTGCGGTACCTCGGGCATGAAGTCGGCGCTGAACGGCGGGCTGAATCTGTCGGTCAGGGATGGCTGGTGGGATGAGTGTTTCGACGGCGAGAACGGCTGGGAGATTCCATCCGCCGATGGGGTGGACGACATCGGGCGCCGGGACGAGCTGGAGTCGGCCGCCCTTTACGACACGATCGAGCAGATGGTCGCACCGCTGTTCTACAGCACCGGTGAAGACGGGCTGCCGGGCCGCTGGCTGGAGATGGTGGCCCACACCTGGCGGGTGCTCGGCCCGCAGGTCCAGGCCTCGCGAATGGTCCGTGACTACGTGACTGGCCTGTACCTGCCCGCGGCACAGCGGTCACGGGCGCTGGCCGCGGCACCGGACGCGGGACCGCAGTTCACCGCTGCCCGCGAACTGGCTGCCTGGAAGCACCACGTGCGGATGGCCTGGGGCGGGGTCCGCATCGAGCACGTGGAGGCGCAGGACGGCCGGCGCACCCCGGGAGAGGGGCTGGAAGTCCGGGCGAGCGTGGCCCTGGGCGAGCTGTCCGCGGCTGATATCGGGGTCGAGATCGTCTGCGGCCGGGTGGATGGGGATCACGAGATTGTCGCGCCGGAGGTGACCGGCATGACGCTGGCGGGCTCGGTGGATGGCGGGACCGCCCGCTACCAGGGCCGGGCAGGCCTGGGCCGCCCGGGACCGTTCGGCTACACCGTGCGGGTGGTGCCCAGCCACTCACTGCTGGCGAGCAGCGCGGAACTGGGCCTGGTGACCTTCCCGGAGGCGCCAGCCGGGATGACCAACGGGGATCTCCGCTAACACCGGCAGGCCAGCCGGTGGCCTGGTGCCGCAGTTGCCCACCACCGCGCGGCCATGACCGGCCGGCCTGGCAGCCCCGCCGCCCGGGCCAGGATCGGTGCGCGGGACTCGCCAGTTTCGTTGAGAATAGGCCTGAGGGCCCTGCCCGGCGGTGAGCTGCCGGCCGGGCCGGCCGGCCACCATCCCGGTGCCGCGCGTGAGGAGCGAAGGACCCGATGCAGCCGATCCGGACCAGGGCCAGGCGAGCGGCGGCCTGGTGATGACCGAGCCCGCCGACGGCCTGTCCCTGGATATGGTCACCGCCGCGTTGCGCGCGGACAGCAAGGACCTGTCTATCTATGCGCGGGTGCTGACCGAATCGCTGGGCGGCGCGCTGCCGCCCGATTGCGTGACCGTCGACCGGGTGCGGAGTATGTCCGACCGGATGCACGGGCGGCCGGGCGAGGTCTCCAAACTCACCGTCCGGCTTGGTGACCAGGTGCTGACCCTCGGCGTCCAGCCGGGCCGGGGGCCCACCGCGGAAATCTGCCGGGAGGTGCGCGGTGTGGTGCTGTCCCGGCAGCCGGTCAGCGTCGGCGAATGGGCCGGCGAACTCGCCAGGGCCCTGGTTGCGCATGCCGAGCAGAATGCCCAGGCGGCCGAGGCGCTGCGTAGGCTGGTCTCGGGACCGTAGGGCGGGGTGATCGGTACGGCGTCTGCTGACCCGGGGGCAAGCCATGAGTGCTCCACCTGAGCCGGGGCCGAAGGTGACGGCGATAGCTGCCGACGACCAGATGCCAGGCCAGCTGGGCCCTTATCAGCTGCTGCGGCGGATTGGTGAGGGCGGCATGGGCGTGGTCTACCTGGCCCAGGATCCGGGCGGGCAGGCGGTCGCGCTCAAGGTCCTGCGCGCCAGCGTCGCCGGGGAACCCACCGCCCGGCGGCGGCTGGCCCGCGAGGTGGAGACGATGCAGCGGGTACGCAGCCCGTACGTCGCCGAGGTGACCGACGCCGACCTGGCCGGCGGCACCCCCTACATCGTGACCCGGTACGTGCCCGGCCGGACGCTGGACCAGGTGGTGAACGAGAGCGGGCCGCTGCCACCAGCCGCCCTGCTCCGGCTCGCCTGCGGGCTGGCCGACGCACTCGCCGCCGTGCATGCGGCCGGGGTGGTCCACCGTGATCTCAAGCCCAGCAACGTGATGCTGCTGGGCGAGGTGCCGGTGGTGATCGACTTTGGCATTGCGCAGGGCCCCGATGCCACCCGGCTGACCATGACCGGCATGTTCATGGGCACACCCGGCTATCTCGCGCCCGAGGTGATCGGAGGCCAGCCCAGCACGGAGGCATCGGATATCCACGCGTGGGGCGCCACCGTCGCGTTCGCCGCGTGCGGCCATCCGCCATTCGGGACCGGTGCTTATGAGGCAATCTTCTACCGGATCGTGAACGGCCAGCCGGACCTGACCGGGGTCCCGGTGGCGATCCTGCCGCTGCTGACGTCCGCACTGGCCACCGACCCGGCGCAGCGGCCCGGGGCGGTGCAGCTGGGCACCCAGGCCGCGGCGCTGGATCCCGCCTCGTTCACGCCAGCGCCGCGGCCTGGGTGCCCAGCTGCAC
>Ga0318553_10000235_pt1 | contig 16352 bp, 14 predicted proteins | sample GRESIP082b2f21_FD_203686 | JGI IMG/M metagenome (GOLD analysis project Ga0318553, IMG submission 203686) | Tropical soil microbial communities from Luquillo Experimental Forest, Puerto Rico - GRE.SIPMG.082b2f21 | ecosystem: Environmental > Terrestrial > Soil > Tropical forest > Bulk soil...
AGAAGCGCGCCGCCGCGGCGGACGTCGTGGTGATCGGCTCCGGGCTCTCGCGCACCCCCGAGGCCGCCGAGCTGGCGCGGCGCCTGATCGCCGGCTGCGACCGCCCCCAGCTCATCGACGCCGACGGACTGAACGCCCTCGCCGACGCCACCGCCCCGCTCGGCCCGGGCGGCCCGCCGCGGGTGCTGACCCCCCACCTCGGCGAGGCCGCGCGCCTCACCGGGCTCGACACGGCGGCGCTCGAGCGCGCGCGCTTCGACGCCGCCCGCGAGTGGGCGGGCCGGCTCTCGTCGGTGCTGGTGCTCAAGGGCGCGCCGACCGTGATCGGATCACCGGGCGGCATCGCCACCGTCAATCCGACCGGCAACGCCGGCATGGCGAGCGCGGGGATGGGCGACGCGCTGTCGGGCACCATCGCGGCGCTGATCGGCCAGGGGCTCGAGGCCTACGACGCCGCGCGCCTCGGCGCCTGGGCACACGGTGCGGCCGGGGATCTCGCCGCCGCCGAGCTGGGATCGACCGGCTTCAGCGCCGGCGATCTGATCGAGCGCCTGCCGCGTGCGTTCGAGCGGCTGCGCCGCGAAGGCGAGTGGCTGGCGGCCGGAAACGACGCGCGGGGCCCGCGCGCCACGCGCGAGCCCCGCTCATGACATCGTTGCAGGCGACGCTAGGCGAGATGAGGCTGGATCAGCGACACCAGCCGCGGCTTCGGCATCGCGCCGAGCACGCGCTCCACCATCTGGCCGCCCTTGAACACCATCAACGTCGGGATGCTCTGCACCCCGTAGCGGATCGAGATCTCCTGGTTCTGATCGACATCCACCTTGACGACCTTCAGACGGCCCTTGTACTCGACCGCCAGCTCCTCGACCGTCGGGGCAATGACCCTGCAGGGCCCGCACCACGCCGCCCAGAAGTCCACCAGCACCGGCTCCTTGGACTGGAGCACCTCCGTGTCAAAGGTTTGCTCGGTGACGGCGACTGCGTTTCCCATCGAAACACCCCCTTCGCACCAGCAGGTTCGGCTCGAACGACCCTTTGGGATGCCGGAGAGACCGAAACGTTGCACGTCGACCGGACGGGCCCCCACCCGCCGCGCGCCAGCATAAAAAGCGCATGGCGGCCCCGTCAACCGCACGCTCGGCGCGGCGGTCGCGCATCTACATACAAACCATGATTCCGCTCCGGGACGTCAACCCCTCCAGCACCACGCCGTTCGTCACCCGCGCGATCATTGCGGTCAACGTCGTGGTGTTCGTGCAGGAGATCCTGCTCGGCCCCGGCCTCAAGTCGTTCATGATGAGCTGGGGACTGGTGCCCGAGCGCCTCACGCTGGCGCTGCACGGCGCGCACGGGCCGGGGCCCGCGGCGGCGCTGACGCTCGTGACCTCGATGTTCATCCACGGCGGCTGGATGCACCTGATCGGAAACATGTGGTACCTGTGGATCTTCGGCGACAACGTCGAGGACCGCTTCGGTCATGTCGGCTACCTGCTGTTCTACCTCGCCGCCGGGATGGTCGCGGGGGTGGTGCAGTACGCCACCAATCCCGCCTCGACGCTGCCGACGGTGGGGGCGAGCGGGGCGATCGCCGGAGTCCTCGGCGCCTACGCCGTCGCCTATCCGACCGCCCGGGTCGTCACCCTGGTCCCGATCTTCTTCTTCATCCAGATCATGGCCCTGCCGGCGCTGGTGGTGCTGGGACTGTGGTTCGTCCTCCAGTTCTTCAGCGGCGCGCTGACGCTGGCGGCCTCGGTGAGCGGCGGGGTGGCGTTCTGGGCCCACGTCGGCGGCTTCGCCTTCGGCGCCCTGGCGATGCTGCTCGCCGGCGCGCGCGCCCGGGGCTCGGCGCCCCAGTTCTGAGCCGGGCCGCCCGCCGGCGCGGATTGCGCCGCGGCGGTGGCGCGCGCCCGGCCCCCGCGGCGGCGCGCTTCCCCGACCCACCGCGAATCGGCTAGGCTTTCCCCCGCACGCCGCGTCGCGCGGCCGTGGCCCCTGGACACCTGCTGCCGGGGCCCGCCCGACGGCGGCGCCACCCCGGAGGAAGCCGTGCGCAGCGACCTCGATCGACTCATGCAGCAGCGCGGTCTGGCGGGGCTCGTGGTGCTCGCCTACGACCGCTACAGCCCGGCGATGTACTACGCGACCGGGCAGAAGATCCACGTCGGCACCTACTTCCGCGCCGCCGGCGGGCGCGCACACCTGATCCACGACCCGATGGAGCGCGATCAGGCCGCCAAGGTCGGCTGCGACACCTCGACCACCGCGCAGCACGGCGTCAACAAGCTGCTCGAGAGCGAGGGCAGCCCGGCGCGCGCCCACGGCCGCCTGATCGGCGACATGTGCGCCACGCTCGGGATCGCGGGCAAGGTCGCGTTCTTCGGCGACCTGCCGGCGGGCTTCGCGCACGCGATGCTCGAGCGCGCGCTCGAGGTCAACCGCGGCCTCGCGCTCGACGACGACCATCCCGACATCATGGCGATCGCGCGCACCACCAAGGACGCGGCCGAGATCGCGGCCATCCGCCGCGCCGCACGCGGGGCCACCGCCGCGATCGAGAAGCTGCGCGCCTTCCTCGGCTCCCTCGCGCGCGACGGCGGCAGCTTCCGCGCCAACGGCTCGAGCCCGGTCAAGCTCGGCGATCTGCGCCGGCTGCTGCGCACCGAGTTCCTGGCCTTCGGGCTCAGCGAGGAGGGCGGCGAGAGCATCGTCTCGCAGGGGCGCGACGCCGGCGTGCCGCACAACCGGGGCAACGACGAGGACGTGCTGCGCCCCGGCGTGCCGCTGCTGGTCGACATCTTCCCCGGCGAGTCGGGCGGCGGCTATTACAGCGACCTGACCCGCACCTTCTGCCTCGGCCCGCCGCCGGCGCCGCTCGAGAAGCTGTACGGCGACGTGCGCGAGGCGTTCGACACGGCGATCAGGACGCTCGAGGTGGGCGCGCCGTGCCGCGCCTACCAGGACCGGGTGTGCGACGTGTTCGAGCGCCGCGGCCACGCCACGCTGCGCACCAACGAGACCACGCAGGAGGGCTACGTCCACGGCCTCGGCCACGGCGTCGGGCTCGCGGTCCACGAGGCCCCGCGCCTCGGCGGCCCGCCCTCGAACACCCAGACGCTCGAGCCCGGCATGGTCATCACGGTCGAGCCCGGGCTCTACTACCCCTCGCGCGGGCTGGGGGCGCGCATCGAGGATCTGGTGCTGGTGGGATCGGACGGGCGCTTCGAGAACCTCACCCCCGCGCCCTACGACCTGGTGATCGAGCCGCGCGGTTGAAGCGCTCCCACGTGGTGCCACGGCCGCCGCTCTCCGAGCGCTGCGTGCTGGTCGGACTGGCCGAGCGCGGGCGGCCCGCCGCGCCGCCCTCAGGCGCGGTGCCCGGCAACGGCGGCCACGCCGTGCCGCCCTCGCTCGAGGAGCTGGCGCGGCTCGCCGAGACCGCCGGGGCGCGGGTCCAGGCCGCGGTGCTGGCGCGCCGCGACGCCCTGCGCCCCGCCACCTTCGTGGGGCGGGGCAAGCTCGAGGAGCTCAAGGCGCGCGCCGGCGAGACCGATGCCGACCTGGTCATCTTCGACGACGACCTCACCCCCGCCCAGGTGCGCAACCTCGAGAAGGCGGTGGGCCTCAAGGTGGTGGACCGCTCCGAGCTGATCCTCGACATCTTCGCGCGCCGCGCGCGCACCCGCGAGTCGCGGCTCCAGGTCGAGCTGGCCCAGCTCCAGTACATGCTGCCGCGCCTCACCGGCATGTGGAAGCACCTCGAGCGCCAGGCCGGCGGCATCGGCACACGCGGCCCGGGCGAGACCCAGCTCGAGACCGACCGGCGCATCGTGCGCGAGCGCGTGGCGCGGCTGAAGAGCGCGCTCGAGGGCGTCGAGCGCGAGCGCGAGACCCAGCGCGCGCGGCGGCGGCACGCGTTCCGCGTCGCGCTGGTGGGGTACACCAATGCCGGCAAGAGCACGCTGTTCAACGCGCTCACGCGCTCGTCGGTGCTGGTCGAGGACCGCCTGTTCGCGACCCTCGACGCGACGACCCGCCCGATGGTGAGCCCGGAACGGCGGCGGGCCCTGCTCACCGACACGGTCGGGTTCATCCGCAAGCTCCCGCATCACCTGGTGGCCTCGTTCCACAGCACGCTGGTCGAGGCGATCGAGGCCGATCTGCTGCTGCACGTGGTGGACGGCGCTGACCCGCGGTTCCGCCGCCAGATCGGCGCGGTCGAGGAGGTGCTCGAGCGCATCCTCGACGGCCCGCGGCCCACCACGCTGGTGTTCAACAAGGCCGATGCTCTGGACGAGGAGCGGCAGGCGGCGCTCCGGATCGAACACCCAGGGAGCTTCGTGGTCTCGGCGCGCGATGGCTCCGGGCTCGATCCGCTGCGCACCGCGATCTGGGAGCAGGCGGCGCACGGGCCGCTGGTGCACGCCTCGTGAGCGCCGGGGGCGCCGCCACGGCGCACGATCTCGTCTACGAGCTGGCGCTCGCGGCCCCGATCGCGCGCGTGTTCGCGGCCCTGACCGAGCCCGCGCCGCTGGCGCGCTGGTTCTGCCATGCGGCCGAGGTCGAGCCGGGACTGGGCGGGCGGATCGTCATGCGCTGGCATCACCCGGGCGCGATTCCCTATCAGGGCCGCTGGGTGAGGTTCGACCCGCCGCGCGCCTGCGCCCACGAGGGCGGGAACGCCGACTATCCGAATGGCGACGCCGGTCGTGTCGAGTTCGAGCTCGAGCCGGCGCCGGGCGGCGGCACGCGGCTCACCGTCACGCATCGCATTCCGGCCGGGGCCGAGTACGAGCCCCACGTCGAGCGCTATCGCGCCGCCTGGCCGCGGGCGCTGGCGCGGCTCGGCGAGCAGCTGCGGGGCGGCTGATCGTGGCGCACGTGGTCTTCCTGCGCGCCGCGAACGTCGGCGGGCGAAACGTGTTCCGCCCCGCCAGGTTGGCGTCCGATCTCCAGCACCTCGAGCTGGTCAACATCGGCGCGGCCGGGACGTTCGTGGTGCGCGCGAAGGCGAGCGCCACCGCGATCCGGCGCGAGATCCTCTCGCACCTGTCCTTCGAGCCGGGCCTTGCCATCATTCCCGCCGCCGAGGTAGCGGAGCTGGTGCGTCGCGCGCCGTTCAAGGGCCAGCGCCTCTCGAAGGACCTGCGCGGCTGGGCGGCGGCGCTGTGCCAGAGCCCGAGTTCGCGACCCACGCTGCCGATCGATGCCCCGGCGGGCCGGGCGTGGAGCGTGCGCTTCGAGCGCATCGAGGGCCCGTTCGCGCTCGGGCTCCAGCGCCGGCAGCCGGGTGCCTCCGTGTACGCGAACCAGGTGGTCGAGAAGGCGCTCGGCGTGCCGGCGACCACCCGGTGGTGGGATACGATCGAGAAGATCGCCCAGATCGCGACGTCGTAGTCACCGCATCGCGCGGGGCGACGGGGCGGGGTGATGGGCACGGTCCGATTGTTGCCTTTCTCGGCCCGTGCCCATCACCCCGCCCCGTCGCTCCGCGCGGCCATTTCGGCGGCGCCGCCAGGCGCGCTATGCTCGCCGCCGTGACGCCCCTATCCCCCCAGACGGGCGCGACCGCCGCACGCACCCTGCGCTTCGGGCACAGCCCCGATGCCGACGACGCCTACATGTTCTACGGCTTCCACGCCGGGCTGGCCGCGATTCCCGGCTGCCGCGTCGAGCACGTGATGGAGGACATCCAGAGCCTCAACCGCCGCGCGCTCGAGCGCGCCGACCTCGAGCTCACCGCGGTCTCGGCGCACGCCTACGCGTTCCTTGCCGACCGCTACGCCGTGCTGTCGTGCGGGGCCTCGATGGGCATGGGCTTCGGGCCGGTGGTGGTGGCGCGCGCGGCGACGCCGCTCACGGCGCTGCGCGGCAAGCGCGTCGCGATCCCCGGACCGCTCACCACGGCGGCGCTGCTGCTGCGCATCGAGTGCCCCGAGTGCGAGCCGGTCGAGGTGGCGTTCGACCGCATCCCCGCGGCGGTGGCGGCCGGCGAGGTCGACGCCGGCGTCATCATCCACGAGAGCCAGTTGACCTACCACGACCAGGGCCTGTTCAAGGTGCTCGACTTCGGCGAACTGTGGCACCGCCGCGACGGATTACCGCTCCCGCTCGGGCTCGACGTGGTGCGCCGCGACCTGGGGCCGGACCTCATGTGCGCGGCGAGCCAAGGCTTCCGGGCCAGCATCCAGGCGGCGCGCGACCACGAGGACGAGGCGATCCGCTACGCGCTCCAGTTCGGTCGCGGCCTCGACGCGGCGCGGGCGAAGAAGTTCGTCCACATGTACGTCAACGATCTCACCCTGGACATGGGCGACACCGGCCGGCGCGCGCTCGAGTGGCTCTATCGCCAGGCCGCCGAGGCGGGGGCGATCCGCAGCATCCCGCCGCTCGAGATCGTCTGAGGGAGCGGGCTGACGACCCCGCCTTCCCACCTCCCGAAGCTCACTCAGGCATTGACCGCGTGCGCGTGACCCGACGCGGCCCTCCGCGCGTTCTCCCGGACCGGGCCGAGCGACGACTGATCGAGCCCGACCTCAGCGGTACAGCGCCTTGAGCTTTCCCCAGGAGGTCGGTTTTGATGCAACGACAGGATTGCTGACATAGCCGTTGCACGAGACCACGGACGCCTGAAAGGGGACGTTGGAGAATGAAAAGGTGCCGTCCAACGTGCCGTACGCGTCACCGTAGCAGCCCACGGAAATGGAGAACGTGAGGGGGAATGGCTGCCATGGCAGCGTCTACGGTGCGATTCAGCTGATGTGTAGACCGTAGTTGAGGGAGGATCAGACCTCGCGCGCCGGACGTCCGCAACCCGCGCGGACGTCCGCAGGCGCCGGAAGTCCCCCAGCGCCATGCCGTCGTTGCGGCGCAACAGATTAGCGGCGTCGGGCCGCTGGCCCGCCGCTTGCCCTATCCCCCGCCGGATTGCGAGAGAGCGTGTTTGGCAGACGCGCTCATGAGTCTGCCGGCCGGGTGGCCGGCGCGCTAGACGGACCGGACGCTTCGGGGGATGCGAAAGGTCCGTTGAGCGGCGGAGCCGGCGGTCGCTGCTGACCGCCGGCCTTCGCCTGTTTGGGCCCGGCACGCCGCTCGCCCTTGCGGCGCCGCAGCTTGTAGCCCCCCACCCGAGCCGCTAGTGTGCGGCCGGTGAGCACGACAGGGACGTTTCTCACCCGGCTCGCGATGACCGTGGGTCTGAGCCTCGCGGGCTGCTGGCTGTTCGGCGCGCATGCCGTGGCCTGGGGCCTGGGCGGGCGCTCGCCGGTGCTCAACTATGACACCGCGCAGTACGCGCTCGCCGGGCGCGAGCTGGCAGACCACGGGCACCTCGCCACCACCTTCGCCCTGCCGCTCGAGCTGCCGCGCCATGCCGCCCCGCCCTGGCCCCTGGCGGTGGTCCAGCCGGGGCTGGTGCTGCTCGAGGCGGCGCTGTTCCGGATGGTCCCGATAGCTCCCCGGATCGCCGGGCACCAGCTCTACTTCATGGGCCGGCCCGATCAACGCGAGTGGCTTGCCATCGTGGTCCCGCTCATCTGCTACCTGATGTCCGCCGCGGTGCTGGCGCGGATCTCGATGCGCCTCCTGGAGCGCCACGCGCCCGACCTGCCGCTCCCCGCCCGCGTCGCGGCGGGATGCGTGCTGGGGCTCGCGTTCCTGCTCGACCCGGAAGCCCAGCACTTCGCGACCAGCGGGTTCACCGAGCTACCCTTCACGCTCGGGCTCGTACTCGCGCTCGGCGCCCTGGCGCTCGCGATCGCCCCGGAGCAGCCGCTGCTGTTCGGCCTGCTCCTCGGGGCCAGCGGGAGCTTCCGCGCCAACATGCTGTGGCTCGCCCCGGTGCTGGGCGTGGCGGCCGCCGCGCTGGCGCCGCCTCCGCGACGCGCGCGCGTGCTGCTGGTCGTGCTCGCCGGCTACCTCGTCCTTGCCGCGCCGTGGTGGGTCTACAAATGGCGCGCCTTCGGCTCACCGGGGTGGGACCTCACCCGGTTCGTGATCTGGGACGGCGTGGGGGGGCGGAGCTGGAACTCGCTCTATCTCACGCCCGATCTGCCGGCGCTCCCGGGCGGGCTCGAGGCGCTGAGCCTCATCGCCGCCAAGGTGACGCGCAATCTGCCGGGACTCCTGCTCGCGGCGCTCACCGGGCCGCGCGCGCTGTGGCTCGGCGCGCTGGTGGTGTGGCTCGCGGTCGCGCGCGGGCCGCGCCCGCTCAAGGTCGCCGCCGCCGCCGCGCTGGCCGCGTTCGCGCTCGGGCTGCTCGCCGCGGCCGCCAGCATCCCGTGGCTGCGCTACGTGTTCCCGGCGCGCATGCCGGTCGAGGCCGCCGGGCTGCTGGCGCTGTGGGGGCTCACGGCGCGCATCCCCGCCCGCGCCGAGGCGCCGCGGCTGCCGCGCATCGTCGCGGTGGGTGCGGCGGTGCTGGCGCTGGGCTGGGGAGCGCTGTCGAGCGTGCGCGCCAACCTCGACGCGCACGCCGTGGCCGCCGAGCGCAACCTGCCGGGCGTGGCGACACTGCTCGCCACCGGCGCCCTGATGAACCGCGAGATCCCGGCCGGCGAAGCGGTGATGAGCAACCTGGGCCCGATTCTCGCCTGGCACACGCGCCGCCCGGTCGTCCACCTCGCGCTCGCGCCCGCCGACCTCGACGCCTGCCGCCGCAAGCTCGACCTCCGTCACCTGATCCTGGTCTATCGCGACCCCGACCGCGCCGGGCCCGAGTGGCGCGACATCGTCGCCCGCCCGCAGGAGGCGATGCACGACCCGGCGCTCAACATCCGGCGCGCGCGCACCTGGCGCAGCGAGGACGGCTTCACGATCGTGTGGCTCGAGCTGGGGCCCGCGCGGCCGCGGCTCGCGGCGCTGGCGGCGCCCGAGGAGCGCGCCGACCCGGCGCAGAGCGCGGAGCGGCTCAGGAGCGCGGCGACCCACCTCGACGCGGCGCGGGGCCGCGCCGGCTCAGGAGCGCGCGCCCGGCTCCGGCATGACGAGCGCGTCGGGGTTCGCGATCGCTCCCCGCTCCTCGCCGTCCAGCACCGCCGGGTACTCGGCGGGCCGCTCGCGCAGGCTCTCGACGAACACCGGCACGCCGTCGGCGAGCCGGTCCAGCGCCTCGGGGCCCTCAGCGATCCGCAGGATCTCGTAGTGGGTGGTGCGCTGGGCGGGCGTGAAGCCGGCCTCGCGGATCAGGGTCTCGACCTCGGCGACCGTGGTCTTCGCCAGGTGTCCGGTGGCGAGATGCACGTTCTCTTCGTACAGCGTGCCGCCGAAGTCATCGGCGCCGAAGTGGAGCGCGATCTGGCCGGTCTTCTTGCCCTCGCTGAACCAGGTCGCCTGGATGTGGTCGAAATTGTCGAGGTAGAGCCGCGACGCGGCCAGGATGCGCAGGTAGCGCGAGGCGCCTGCGACGTGCGGCACCTTGCTCTCCATCGGCGTGTTGCCGCGCTTGTAGGACCACGGCACGAACGCCGTGAACCCCCCGGTCTCGTCCTGGAGATCGCGGATGTAGGACAGGTGCTCGACGATCTCGGCATCGGTCTCGACGTGGCCGTACATCATGGTGGCGGTCGAGCGCATCCCCACCTGGTGGGCGGCGCGGTGCACGTCAAGCCAGGCCTCGGGCCCGCCCTTCTTGACCGAGATGCGCTTGCGCACCCGCCGTGCCAGGATCTCGGCGCCGCCGCCCGGCAGCGAGCGCTGCCCGGCCTCGTAGAGCGCCTCGAGCACGCCGCGGATCGAGAGCCCGCTCACCTCGACCATCTGGTGGATCTCGGGCGCCGAGAAGAAGTGCGGCGTGATGTGCGGGTAGCGCCGCCGCGCCTCGCGCACGATCGTGGGGTAGAACTCCCACGGGATCTCGGGGTTCAGCCCGCCCTGGAGCAGCACCGTGGTGGCCCCGAGCCGGTCGGCGGCCTCCATCATCTTCATCACGCCCTCGACGTCGTGGGTATAGGCGTCCTTCGCCCCCGCGCCCGGCTTGCGATAGAAGGCGCAGAAGTGGCAGTCGACGGTGCACAGGTTGGTGTAGTTGGGGTTGGTGTCGGTGACGTACGTGACGAGCCGCGGGTCGTTCTTCCGCGAGCGCACCACGTGGGCCAGCGCGCCCAGATCCAGGAGCGGCGCCGGGTCCAGCAGGTGGACCCCGTCCTCGGGGCTCAGACGCTCGCCGCGGCGCACCTTCACTTCGATCGACGACCAGAGGTGGGGGCTCATCGGGGCATCTAGGATACCCGGTCGCCGCGCGGGCGTCGAGCGTGGCGGGCCGCCGCGCGCGGCGTCCGCTCAGTCGCTGTCGAGCAGCCGGTGCTCGATGAGCAGCGCTTCGAAGCGTTCGAGACCGGCGATGTCCTCGGGCCCGAGGCGGTAACGGAAGCGCCGCAGGTAGGCCTCCATCTCCGCCGTGGTCCAGCCCGGTTCGGTGGTCTGGCGCGCCACCTCGGCCAGGTTCGCGAGCCCAGCCGCGAGCGATGACTCGAGGAAGCGGCCGAGCTGGACCCGGGTCGCGAGGTCGAGGGCGCGCCGCACCGCCCACACCGCGTAGACGAACGAGTGCCCGGTCCACTCCAGCCAGTCGGCGCCCAGATCGAGGGTGTGCGTAAACCCCTCGGGACGCTTGTGCCGCATCCGCATCGCGTTGTCGCCGATCACCAGCAGCGCGTCGGCCTGCGTCGGCTCGAGCCCGCGCACGTAGCGCACGCCGGTGAAGCCGCGCCGCACGTCGAACAGCAGCTTGAGCAGCCGCACCGAGGTCGAGGTCTCGGGCGTCACCGAGATCAGGCTGCCCGCGAGCGCGGCGGCCGGGCGGCGCGAGAACAGCAGCACCGACTGCACCGGGCCGCGCGCCGCCACGCCCAGCGGCGGCGCCAGCTGCTCGAAGCGGTCGCGCAGCCTCAGGTAATCCGCCGCCGCCATCAGTCCCAGATCCACGGCGCCGGCTTCGGCCTCACGGCCCAGGTCACGCGGCACCAGGTTGCGGACCGCGAACGGCGCGTCGGCCCAGTGGGCGTAGAACGGCGCGGCGTTGGCGTAGGGAATGCGGGCGGCGACCGTAGTGGTGGTGATCCGCGACGGGCTGGGCATGACGGAGGCGAAAATACCGCCGGCGCGCGGCGGCGTCGAGCGACGCCGGCGGGCCGACCGTCACCCCGCCGCCGCGGTTCGAAGCGCGACGGTGTGCCGATCACCCGCGGGCGGACGCGCCGCCCGATTTCAGAACGGGAAGTGCGTCTCGAGCTGGACCTGCACAAACCCGGTGGGGTGGAACGTGTCGTTCGTGAATCCCTCCCAGGTGCTGGTGGCGTAGAAGCGCGCCCCGGCCTTGACCACCCAGTCGAGCCGCATGCGCGGCGAGTCGATGAGCCGCGTGGCGAGGCCCGCATAGGGGGCGTAGGAGTCGAGCAGATCGCTGCTGAGGACCCGCGGCCCGCTGCCGTCGTCGGCCACCACCGGGTGCCGGAAGTCCCAGCCCACGCTGGTGAGCTGGAATCCAAGCATGGGCGAGAGCCCCATCGGTCGCCCGTTGCGGGTGATCGCCTGGCGGATCGAAAGGTCGGTGGTGATCTCGTAGGGCGAGTCGAAAGCGCCGATGAAGCCGCTCGCGCCCCCCCAGCGCCGCGCGCCGTAGGTGAGACTGAGATCGGCGTGGGTGAGCGGCGAGATCGCGTAGCCGCCGCGCAGCCCGAGGTCGGCCCCGGGCTCCAGCATCGCGCCGCTGCTCGCCGCGCCGCCAGCCACGACGCCGATGTCCCAGCCCTCGAGGAACCTGCGGTGACGAGCGGGTGGCGCCGGGGCGACGTGCTGCTCGGGCTCGTCGCACGAGACGGTCTCCACCTCGACGGCCGGCGACGGCGTCTCGTGCCTGGGCGGCTCGGTGGCGAGCACCTTCTTCTTCTCGGTGTCGTCCTTACTTGCTTCGTGGGCGGCGGCCTGAAGCCCGTCGGCCGCCCCGCGCGGCGGATGGTCGTGGAGCGCCGCGCAGCCGGCGGCGAGCGGGATCAGGCTGATGAACGCCAGCGCGGCAAGCGGCGCGCGGCGCGTGACGGGTGCGACTCGATTCGGGCGGCTCATCTCGGCTCCTCGGTCTCGCGACCCGGGGGATGGGACGCCGGAGCCGTCTCGCATAGAGCCTGCCAGCCGCCGCGGTGGCGCCCGCAGGCGCGGGATCAGCCGAGATCGTTCGCGGGGACTGAAAGGGGCGAGCGCCGGCCGGCGGCGCGGAGCGGGCGCCGGCGCTCCGGCTGTGGCGCGGGCGCCACGGCTCGGACGCCGCGGGGCTACTCGGTGGCGTCGGTCTCGACCGGCCGCCCGGCGGCCACCCAGCCGCGATAGCCGCCGGCCAGCGAGCGCACGTCGGTGTAGCCCATGCGCTGGAGGTTCTCGCACACCAGCACGCTGCGGTAGCCGCCACCGCAATAGCACACGATCGGCGTGGCACGGTCGGAGAAGTGTTTCTCGATGTCGCGCTCGATGATGCCCTTGCTCAGGTGCATCGCGCCCGGCAGGCGTCCGGCGTCCCACTCGTGGTCCTCGCGGGTGTCGATCAGCACCGGGTGCGGGCCACGTTGGAGCGCCGCGTCGTAGCCGGCGAGGTCGATCTCGCGCACGCCCCGGCGCACCGACTCGACCAGAGCCAGAAAGCCGGGCGAGTGGGCGTGGGTGTGGGTCGCCATGGCGGGCGTCGCGTCAGGCCGCGGGCACATACTCCCGCACCACGTTGTAGACCGCGTCGCGCTGGACCGGGGTCTTGCCCGCCTCGCGGATGAGCTGGACCATCGCGTCCTCGGCCATTCCGACCGGGCTGCGCGCCAGCGCGGCGTGCGCGATCTTCTCCACCCCGATGGTGCCGTCGAGATCGCTGGCGCCGAAGTTGATGGCCACACTCGCGGTGTCCTGGCCCAGCATCACCCAGTAGCTCTTGACGTGCGGCACGTTGTCGAACACCAGACGTGAGACCGCGATGGTCCTGAGGTCCTCGATCGCCGAGGCCTGGCGGCGCACGATGCCGGTGGTGCCGGGCTGAAACGCGAGCGGGATGAACGCCAGGAACCCCGGGGCGCGGGCCTCGAGCTCGCGCAGCAGGATCATGTGCTGCACCCGCTCGGCGCGGGTCTCGATGTGGCCGTAGAGCAGGGTGGCGTTCGAAGGGATGCCCATGCGATGGGCGATCTCGTGGATCTCGAGCCAGCGGCGGGCGCCGATCTTCTGGTGGAACAGCTCGCGCCGCACCCGCTCGCTGAACACCTCGGCGCCGCCGCCCGGCAGCGCGTCGAGCCCGGCGCGGCGCAGCTCCTCGAGCACCCACTCGGCCGGCTTGCGGGTGAGCCGGCAGAAGAAGTCGATCTCGACCGCGGTGTAGGCCTTGACCTTGAGGTCGGGGCGCAGCGCTTTGATGGCGCGCACGATCTCGAGGTAGTCATCGAACCGCCACCGGTTGTGGAGCCCGCCCACCACGTGGATCTCACGGATCTCGGGATCGACGTGGGCGCGCACCTGGTCCATCGTCATGGTGTAGGCGTCCGGGTCGCCCGGCTTCTTGGCGTAGTCGCAGAACTTGCAGGACAGCACGCACACGTTGGTGGGGTTGAGCTGGCGGTTGACCGTGAAGTAGACCCGGTCCCCGTGACGCTCGCGGGCCACGGCGTTGGCGAGCCGCCCGAGGTCGAGCAGCGGGCCGTCGAACAGCCGCACCCCGTCCTCCTGGCTCAGGCTCCCGCCGGCGAGCAGGGTGTCGCGGGCCGCGGCGAGCGCGGGGTCGGAGAGCTCGACTTCGGCGAGGGCGGAATCCAGGGCGCGGGACATGCTTCCTCCGTGGGCCTCAACGACTTGCGAAGTATAACGTCTCCGGGCCCGGTGGGTCGAGCCGGGCGGCGCCGGGCCGAACGTGCGAGGCCCGGCGCCTGCTTCGGCGCCGGGCCCCTTCGTCCCCGGTCAACGAGTCCGGAGAACGATCAACGGCTGATGTAGTAGGTGATCTTGGCCAGGAACGTGTTGCTCGGGTGGACGTTGACGACCCGATCCAGTGAGTTCGACCAGTCGAAGCCCGACACGCCGTCGCTGGCGCTGCGATTCTGGGTCCATACCAGGTACAGGGTCGAGCCCGGCATGTACTCCCAGCGCACCACCGAGTTGCCGACCAGGGTGCGGACGTTGAAGTCCGGATTGCTGAAGGAGAACGGCGCCGCCGGGCCCGCGCCGTCGGGGTCGATCGTCACCGCCTGCTCGTCGATGGTGGAGCCGTTCTGGCCGTAGTGGTTCCAGTCATAGCTGCCGGGCCGCGCCAGCTCCTTGTAGGCGTAGTAGTTCCCCGACGAGATGAGCGGCTGGACGTAGGTCTGGATGCTGAGGCGCGGGGTGAGCGCCAGGTTGATCCGGATCTGGGTCGAAAGCGTCGACTGGTCGAGGGTCGCGAACACGTAGCGCTGGCCATAGGTCGAGGTCGCGAGCGGATCGGGCTGGGTCTCGACGTACTGGGCGTCCTCGATGTAGCGCTCGAAGTTGGGACCGACTCGCAACGTGATGCTCGACACCGGCTTCCACTCGACCCCGGGGCCGAACCAGTAGTCCTGGGTCCCCGATTGCGCGAACGACACCCCGCTCTCGAAGTAGTAATAGAACTTCGACTTGGGGTCGGTCTCGAGGTAGATGTGGCTGTTCCAGCTCGGCAGGTTCAAGGTCAGCGGCCCGCCGCGGGTGCGCCGGTTGTTGTGCGTCTGCGGATCGTAGCTGGCGCTCATGTTCCAGTCGGCGTTGTTGGGCCGCACCACCTCGTACTTGCCCCACACGCCCTGGTTGATCACGTTGTTGTCGAAGTCGCGGCTCTGGAACACCGCCCCGATGGTGCTGGCGTACTTGCGCCAGTTGTTCGTCTCGGTCCACTGGTAGCCCATGCCGAAGTGGGCGTTGACGAGATCGGAGCGCGACTGGTAACCCATGTCGTTGACGTCGAAGCGCGGGTTCATGAACCCGATCGCCGAGTTGAGCAGCACCTTGCCGCTCTGCTTGTTGAGCCACAGCCGCGCCCCGTAACCGCCCAGCGAGGTGGCGCTGCTGTCGACCGTGAAGTTGCGGCGGTCGGGACGCTGGAGGTAGTGGAGCGAGCTGGTCTGAAGCGCGGTGATGCGCGCCGCGGTTCCGCTCACGTACGAGGTCATCGCCCACCCCGACAGCACGTAGGTCTTGCGGCGATCGAGGAAATGCCAGCCGTCGAGCCCGGCCTGGACCGAGGCCGCGCTCAGCTGGTCGCGCAGATCCGCGGTGTCGAAGTGGCGCGCCACCAGGGAACCCATGAAGCCCAGCCCGTGGCGTGACTGATTGAACTCCCGCTCGCCGCGCACGACACCGTAGTAGCTGAGCGGCTCGACCTCCCAGCTCGTGGTCTGGCCGCTGCCGAAGAGCTTGGCGTCCTCGAGGGCGGTGAGGGCATGGAGGGTGCCGAAGTTCCAGCCCGCAGCCGGCTTTCCGGTCAGCTTCGCGGCGCCCAGGATGCGGGTCGCCGTCGGCTCGTCGACGAACTGGGAGTCGGGCACCGTACCCTGCGGATTGCGGCCGATGCGCCGGCTGTAGAAGAACGTCGGGTCGGGCCAGTTGAAGCCCCAGTAGTCGTTGGCGCCCTCGTTGCCGAAGCTGAACACGCGCGAGTTCTCGACGAAGAACGGGCGCTTCTCCTGGTAGTACGACTCGGTGTCGGTCAGGTTCACGATCGAGGGATCGACCTCGACCTGGCCGAAGTCGGGGTTGATGGTGGCGTTGAGCGTCAGGTTGCCGCCCACCCCCATGCGCAGGTCGGCGCCGCCGCTGGGCTGGTAGCGCGAGCCGTCGTTGAACGGATCGTTGGCGTCGTGCACCAGGTACTCGGCCTTGCCGGTGACGTAGGGCAGCAGCTCGATCGCGCGTCCCCCGCGCACCCCGTCCATCCCCACCAGGTCCGGGAAGCGCGACACGAACCCGGCCTCTTTGCGCGGCGGATAGACCAGGTAGTCGACCTCGCTCCGGCGCGTGATCTCGCGCTTGAAGTTGATGCCCCACACCGGGTGCTCGGTGCGGTTGAAGCGCAACTGGCAAAAGGGAATCCGCAGCTCGGCGGTCCAGCCCTGCGCGTCGATGCGCACCCGGCCGTCCCACACCCCGTCCCAGGAATTGTCGTCCCAGCCGTCGTTGAACAGCGTGCCGTCGTAGAGCACGCCGGCGGCGTTGATGCCGAAGTAGTAGCCGCTGCGCCGATCGTGGAACGGGTCGAAGAACACGAAGAACCGGTCGGCGGTGCAGCTGTTGTCGCGCCGCACCAGCCGCGCCACGATCGAGTCGGGATGCGCGTCGAACATCCGGGCGCCGATGTAGATCGCGTCGTCGTCGTAGGC